>Ga0326597_10000592_pt1 | contig 63663 bp, 51 predicted proteins | sample RVTome_12_FD_203789 | JGI IMG/M metagenome (GOLD analysis project Ga0326597, IMG submission 203789) | Soil microbial communities from uranium-contaminated site in the Upper Colorado River Basin, Wyoming, United States - RVT100D185 | ecosystem: Environmental > Terrestrial > Soil > Contaminated >...
CAAAATAGCCACCCTTATGCAGCGTTACCTCCACTTCGCCAAAAACGACTCCGGGGAGCCGCTCCATGCGCACATCGATGATGGGCACTTCGCCTCTGCATCGTGGGAGCAGGAAGTGCGCCTGGTACGGCTTGTAGCCCGCTAGACTCACGAAGAAGTCCACTGGGCCGGCGGACGCACCGTCCCTCCCTGACTTCGTGCGGAAGACCGCACCATTTGCCGATCCCCCTCGGGCGATAGCATCAGGGTCCACGCCGGCCAAAACCAGAAGACGGGAGTCGGAGACACGTGAGGCGGCGGGATCCATAAGCTGAAGCGAGCTTCCGGCTGTAGACCTCTCACTGGTGCCGGCATTCGTGATGACATTGCCCGATTCGTCAGTCATTCGCAACACTGCTCCGAAGAGCGGCACTACGGTCAGTTCGATGAGCGAACCATCGCTCTCAGCCGTGACGAGGATGTTGACGAGCTCTTGTGATGCGAATCCATTCCCGGCTGCAGCCAGCGTATACGAGGTGTCGGCCTCGAGGCCGAAGAGGCGAAACTCTCCGGATGAGTCGGTCGAAGCAAGGGGGATGGAAGGATCGCTGCCGCTTCTCGCGACCGCTGATGCAAGCCGGTAGATGTTGGGCCAGTGCTCAGTGCGCCAGCCAGATACCCTAATACCTGCGCCAACGGGATGCCCGGTTGAGTCCACCACTCGGCCAGTGAGCTCATAAGACTGCCTCAGTTGCAGATGAAGCTCAGTACGGGACAGCTCGTCGTAAAGAGGCGCTTCTGACGGTGCATACCCATCCGCGATCGCAATCACTCTCTCTGCGAACGCAAGTAGCTCCGGGCCAATATGGTGGAATCCAGCTGGGTCCGTCTGCCCGCAGAGGAGAAGGTCATCCGATTCGGTTGATCGGACGTAGATGTCGACTCCAGATAGCTGCTGCGACGAGTCTTCCGAGGTCGTGTACACCTCCAGCCCTGCGTAGCCACTTTCGACGGCATCACGATTGTGTTGCCCTTGAAGCTGCCGCTCGGTTCGTGCTGGCGGGTGCTGTTCCACTGTTGTACCAGGCCGCGTCGCGCGTGGCGGCGCGCCTGCGACCGGAGAGTGGAGAGGATCGTTTTGACGGCTCAGGACAAAGGCTATGCTGAGAATCGCAAGGACAACGATCGATACGATGAGTGGTCGCAGTGCCACGCCTCGTTTGCATGCCACCATGATCACTTACGCCAAATATCCTAGAGGATGAGTGGATAGGATGTGCGAACAGGGAGGGGGCGCTACGGTGTGCCCCCGGCATGCCGGGCCGCCAGATGCCAAACGGAGAGCGCCCTCTGCACGCCGCGCGCCAATCGCGTACATGTAGCGATTAGGGACGCGTACGTCTTTGTCAGAGCGGTTGAGGCGGACAGTTAGCATTGGTCCCTGCTTCATTGACAAAACAATCCCCGCCCATTAGGCACGACTGGCAGTCGCCGACGAAGGATGGGATCGTGTAGTTTCCGCTTGCGTCCTTCTTCCATGCGAAGTGGCAGCAGGCGCGGCTGATGGTTGGGCTGCTTGCCTTCCAGCACGCACATGTGATGAACGAAGTCCCGGCCTGCTTGAACTCTTTAGCCGCGCACGCGTAACCGGATGGCAAGTCTTCGCAGCCGCCAACGCAATCAAGCGCGGGAGGAGTCCCGCCCGAGGCCCCCGTGCAGGTCTGTGAGCGCCCCGAGGCAACGAGCGCGACGAGCAGAGCGATCGACGCGAATGCGGCAAAATGAGAACGTTTGCTGTTCGCTGCAGCGTGAATCCAGGTTGTCATGGGTAAATGCTCCGTGTTTTGGGTTTCTCGGATCCGATCCGAACCGGGCGGCAACTATCGTGATACTGGGGTGTACCTTGCTCCATCTTGCCATCCTCCAAATCGGGATCGGCGTGCCGCCTCTATTCACCATCACTGTGAAACTGGGGTGGGGGGGTCGTGGTCCAGCGATTTTTCGTGGAGAATCTTCTCGGCCAGCGACCTTTGAGGTCCTCGCCCTCGACGGCGGCGCGGACCATGGGGAGGGTCTCCCGCCAATAGCGCAGGGCCTGATCGGGGCCGATCGGGCGGCCTGTGCGACGGGACCAGCGGATCAGAAACGACCGCATGGCTCTTCGGGTAGCGCCCTTCTTGGTGAGGCGGAGGCGGGCGATCTTGCGATTCGGTTGCGGAAGCATGTGGAGCGCGCTCTGGACCTGCCCGCGCCAGTGCCGCACCTCATCGGCATCGTCGACTTCCTGGAAAGGGTCCTCGTCCGCGGCGATGGGGCTCGCGGCGTCAAGGGGTTCGTCCGTGGGGTGGCGCCGTTGGCGCAGGTCGGCGGCGACGTTTCTCACGATCCGGGCCAGCCATGGCTGCTCGTACGCCACGGAGCGGCCTGAGCGAAGAAACTTCCATACGCGCAGAACGACGATCTGAGCACCGCCTTTGACATCCGCGGAAGCAACGCCCAGGTCCCGAAGGCAGCGACGAAGGACTGGCGGGGCGTGTCCAAACCAGGCGCAGAGAGCCAGTTCGTCCCCAAGCATCGCCTGTTCGAGGGCGCCCACGAGTCCCGCGCAGTCCGCCTCGATCCGTGGGGTCCTCGCCCGCCAGCTCTTGCGGTCCTTTCGACGCCGGGCCATGCTCCGCTCCTTCCGTTCATGGCCGTTACCCAGTTGCCATTGTAGGGGGAAGGAGCGTGGCCGGCAACCGCCCTGGCGAACCGAATCGATCAACGCGGAGGGCGGCAACCGGGGCCGAGGCGAGCCACAGTGGTGAGAAGAGCGGCCTACCGCGTCACCGTCTGCCGCGTCCGGGCGGGGACGTTCTCGAGAATCTGCCGCTCGCCGTCGGTCCAGAGAACCTCCACGCGAACCGTGTCGGTGCCCGGCGGCAGGCCGAAATGGGCGATCGGTTCGTTGGAGGCCAGGAAGCTCACGCCGCTCGCGATCCAGCGGTGTTGCGTGACCGAACCCGCCGTCACGCTGATCTTGCTGCCGAAGCCGAGACGATCGCGGCCCGGGCGGCGATCCTCGAGCTTGACGATCAGCCAGTCGCCGCCGTCGCGGTCGTTGCGCAAGACGCGCACGCGGTCGTTGCGCTCGCAGACCACCATGTCGACGTCGCCGTCCTGATCCAGATCGCCGAATCCGGCGGCGCGGTCGCAGTGCGGCTCCGCAAGCCAGGCCCCAGCGCTCTCGGCCGTCAGCCGCTCGAAGCGCTCCGCCTCGCGCCGGTAGAGCACCGGCACCTGCCGGTAGTTCCAGTCGCGCGCGTCGCAGAGCTCCTTCGGGTAGATGTGCCCGTTGAAGAAGATCAGATCCTCGTCGGCGTCGTGATCGAAGTCGAAGAAGCTGGTCGCCCAGCTCAGGAACGGGTGGCTGCCCATGTAGAGCCCGTAGGCGCGGGTGCGATCCTCGAACATCAGGTCGCCCAGGTTCACGTGCAGGGTGTTCGCATCAAGCATGAAGTTGGTGGTGAACAGGTCCGGCAGGCCGTTCCCGTCGACGTCGCCGACCGCGATCCCCATCGTCGCCTGCCCGGCGCCCGCGGCGTCGAAGGCCACTCCCGAGAGCTCGCCGATCTCCTCGAAGGTGCCGTCACCCTTGCCGCGCAGCAGGAAACTGGCCCGCGAGTCGTTGCCCACGTAGATGTCCTGCTTCTGATCGCCGTCGAAGTCGAGCATCACCGCGCCGAGACCGTACGACGGCGGTCGAACCAGAATGCCCGAGGCCTCGCTGACGTCCCGAAACGTCCCGTCGCCCTGGTTCTGATAGAGCTGGTCCGGAACCGCCGGCAGCCCCATCGGGCCGCCCATGATCTGGGCGCCCATGAAAGTCGACTGCGGCGCCGGGCCGGTGGCGGGCAGCACCGCGTAGTTGACCACGTAGAGGTCCAGGTCGCCGTCGCCATCGATGTCGCCGAAGCAGGAGCCCGAACTCCACGAGTCGCCGCGGATGCCGGCCTGTTCGGTGACTTCCTCGAAGCGCTTCCCGCCGCGGTTCCGGAGCAAGGCGTTCCGCCCGTAGCAGGTCACGAACAGATCGATGAAACCATCGCCGTCGACGTCGCCCTGGGCGCAGCCGTAGGCGAAGCGGTGGAAGTCGAGCCCGACGTTGGCGGTCACGTCCTGAAAGCGCATTCCGCCCAGGTTCTCGAACAGACGGGCGCCCGGGCCCTCTTCGAGGCGCGAGATGGTGGCGCCGTTCGGCACGAACACGTCCGGGTCGCCGTCCTGATCGAAGTCGATCAAGGCCACTCCGTTGCCCTTCACCTCGAACAGGCGGGTCGGCGGATCCTCGCCGCTGGTCAGGACCATCTCGAGCCCGGACTCATCGGTCACGTCGGTGAAATGCGGCCCGCCGGCGCCGCCGCCTGAAGACCGCGGGTCCTCGCCTTCGGAGCAACCGCCGTGAAGCACCGCCAGCACGGCGGCCAGCATCGCGGCCGGTACCAATGCGCGTTTCACCGTTGTTGACCTCCCGGAGCCGTGGCCTGATTCAGGCGCTGGAATTCCGCCAATGCCGCGCGGGCTCCGTCCATGTCTCCAAGCCGGGTGAGAATGCGAGAGAGCGTGTAGTGCGACTGGGGGTGATTCGGATTCAACTCCAGGCTCCGTTCGATCGATTGTCGCGCCGCCTTCAGGTCGCCGGCCTGGAGATGCGCCGCGGCGATCGAGGCATGCACCCGGGCCAGGTCCATCGTCAGAAACGGACCCTGCTTGCGGCGGCTGGTCTGGAACAGCTCCAGCGCGCGCTCGAAGTGCGGCAGGCTCGCTTCCGGATCGCCGTCCTGCAGGATCAACTCGCCGAGCGAGTAATGCGTCTCGCCGTGTTCCGGATCGAGCCTCAGATGGCCCTCGAACGCCTCGCGAGCCGCCTTTGGCTCGCCGAGGCGCAGGAGGCAAGAACCATACAGGTAGAAGACCCGCTGGCAGCCCTCGAACGTCGGGCCCAGCTCGAGGATCCGCTCGAAGCCCGGGCGAGCGGCCGTCATGGCCGCGCTCTGATAGAGCAGCTGGCTGGAGATCAGGAGCGCCTCGGGATTGTCGGGATCCGTCGCGAGTTCCTGTTGCGCGAGTTGCTGGGCCAGGCGGCCGTTGCGGCTCCTGAGCGCGTTTCGGAGCCGTGCCATGCTCGGCGAGGGCTTCAAAAAGCGCCGGCCCCGGGCCTCCTCGAAGGCCGGCAACGCCTTCTGGATCAGCGCCGATGCGGCTGATTGCGGCGGGCCCGGCCGATCCGACTGATCCGGACCGCAGCCCGCCGCCAGCGCCATCGCCATCAGCACCATCCGGCGGTTCACTTCGAAAGCAGCTCCTTGACTCTCTGAAGGGTGTCGGCGGACCAGCCCTTGAACATACCCAATACCTGCCCCTCTTCATCCAGCACGAACGAGAGCGGGACGAAGAAGTCCTCGCCGGCGTAGATCTCGGACGCGCCCTCGCCGGTCACGACGTAATTCGGATAGGTCACGCCCAGGCCGGTCAGGAAGGCGTCGGCCTTCGACGCGTCCCGCCGGTCGATGCTCAATCCGATCACGTCGAGGCCCGACCCGGCCAGTTCGTCCTTCAACCGCTCGAGCCCGGGAAGCTCCTTGCGGCAGGGACCGCACCAGGTCGCCCAGAGATTGAGCAGCGTACGCCGCCCCGACCGCGTCAGCCCGCCGAGGCTGCCCGGCTCGCCCGCGCGGGAGACCACCGCGATGTCCGGGAGCGTCTGTCCCATGCGGACCTTCAACTTCGAGGCCAACTCCTCCGCGGACGACCAGGGGTCGGGGAGCCGGGCGACCTGCTCCGACCGCTCGAGCGCCTGGCCGCTGCCCTCCACGATGCGGAGCGAGCCGGACGAGAACGATCCTGTGATCCGATCCACCGTTCCGGACGGCCAGCGCACCTCGATCTTCGAGGCCTGGCCCGACGCACCCAGCCCGAACAGCAGGCGATCGTCGTGCTGGGACAGGTAGCCGGAGCCGCCCGGCTTGAGCTTGGTCTGCGTTCCGAGTCCGGTCTCGAGGCGAACCACCGCGCCGAAGGCGTCCCGCCCGCTGTCCGTGCCCTCGAGCGTGATTCGCAGCCAGCGGTTCTGCTGCCCCACGTTGTTGCGGAACAGCAGCTGGGCCTGCCCCTGGATCGTGGTGACGAACACGTCCAGGTCGCCGTCGTTGTCGAAGTCGGCGAAGACTCCCGCGCGGCCGTCGCTCTCCGAATCGATGCCGGACACGCCGGCGATGTCCAGGTAGGTCCGGTCGCCGAGATTCAGGTAGACCGGATCGCGCTCGAAGCCGCTGAACGAAAATCCCTCCTTCAGCATCTTGGCCAGGTGGTGGTCCCGGTAGCCGGTATTGCCCGCGTCCTCCAGTTGCTCTTGCGACGCCACGACGTGGCGCCAGAAGAGCGATCACGTGTCCTTCATCGACGCGCCGGAGATGAATCCGTTCGGCGAATAGGTATCTTCCCAGCCGTCATTGTCGAAGTCGATGAAACCGCCGCCCCAGGCCCAGCCGCCCGAGAACCCGCCGACCTTGGCGGTGACGTCCTCGTAGCGGCCGTCGTCCATGCGCTCGAACAGCGTGTTGCCCGCCGCCAGCTTGCGCAGGATTCCGCCGGTCTCGTCCGACGAGGGATACAGGCGGCTGAGAATCCGGTTGCCCGCGGTCGACGACATGTTCGAAACGTGCAGGTCCAGGTCGCCGTCGTTGTCGTAGTCGCCCAGGCTCACGCCCATGCCGTTGCCCGGATCAGCGATCCCCAGCTCGAGCGCCCGGTCGACGAACTTCCCGCCCTGATTCTCGAAGTAGCCGTTCTCGCCGAAGTCGTTGGCCACATACAGGTCCAGGTCGCCGTCCTCGTCCAGGTCGACGAACTGGGCCGCGTAACTCCAGCGCGAGTCGTCCAGGCCGAACTCGCGGGCTCGCTCCTCGAACTTCAAGCCGCCCTTGTTCAAGAAGAACCGATTGGGCGTGCCGTTGGTCGCCCGGTCCCAGGAGTTCGGCATCACCTGGCCGTAGTGGTTGTAGGAGGCGACCAGGATGTCCGGCAGGCCGTCGCCGTTCACGTCGCCCGCGGTGGCGCTGAAACCGACCGCCGCGACGTTCACGCCCGAGCCGGCCGAGATGTCCTCGAAGGCCAGCTTCCCGTCCGGCACCAGCCGGTTCTCGAGCAGCACCTGCTGGCCGACGGAGCTGATGAACAGGTCCAGATCGCCGTCGTTGTCCAGGTCGAGAAACAGCGGCGCGACGCTCGGATCGGGAAACAGCGACAGCCCGAGTTCCTCGGCCCGGTCGACGAAATACCCGTCCGCTTGATTGAGGTACAGCCGATTGCGGTCCGTGGCGGTGGCGAACAGGTCGACGTCACCATCGTTGTCCACGTCGGCCGCGGCGGCGCCGTGCCAGACGAACCCGTCGTTGCCGGGCGCGCCGAAGGCCGGCAGTTCCAGCGAGACGCCGGCAGGCCCGGCCACCTCGGAGAACAGATCGACGTCGCTGATCGTCGACTGGAACGACTCGAACACGAAGCGGGTCAAGTGCCAGCGCTCTTCCCCGGCGGCCACCGCCTCCGCGTCGATCCAGCTCTTGACCCACTCGCGGTGTCCCTGCTGATCCCGTCCGATGACGTACAGGAACAGGCGGGCGGCGGCCTTCTCGTCCGCGTCGAACATGGCCCGCTTGACCTTGAAGCGCACGTCCTCCACCTCGGAGAAGTGCGCGAAGAACGCGCGCCAGTGCTTCATGAACGGTTCGCGATCGAACGCCTCGGGCTCTTCCGCCCGCTCCCAGTCATGGGTGTGGATCCAGCGCGTCACGCGGGTCTGCGGCAGGGCGCGATCCGGAAACGGCGTGGCGGTCAGCGTGGGCGCGAAGTGCTGCGCGCAGTCCTCGTGGTTGCGTTCGCGGGCCGAGGCCGACAGCGCCAGCAGATCGTTGGCCAGCGACTCGGAAAGATCCTCCACGCGCTCCAGCTCCTCCCGGTCGAGCCCGTCGCGATCGACGTGAGCTGAAACCGGTTCGGATACGTTTCGGGTGCATGCGGCCAGGCCCAGACAGACCGCCAGGAGGACGAGGCGGCGGGGCGCGGGCGAACCCGGTCGGGGTTTCGAATGATGGTTCAATGAAAGTCTCCTGAGATCCTGATGTGAGGGCGCGCCGCCGGGAGCTCTGGAAATCCGAGATTCCCGCTATCCTGTCGGGCGCCGGGTCGCCAGCATACACGAAGATGACGGAGTCCGACCGCTTTCCCAATGACGAGCAGCGCGCCGTGATCGAGGGGTCCGGCGGCGCGCGATTGATCCTGGCGCCGGCCGGCACCGGGAAGACGCGCGTGATGGCGGCCCGTCTTTCGCGCGCGGTCAAGGGCGGGCTCGATCCCGGCCGATCGCTGGCGGTGACCTTCACGAACCGGGCTGCGCGGGAGATGAGACTGCGGGTGAAAGAGCAGCTCGGCGGGCGTGCCGGCGAGGCCCGGATCCACACCTTTCACGCGCTCTGCGCGTGGATCCTGAGAAGCGAGGCGCCGATCCTGGGCTTGCCCCGGGACTACGTGATCTACGACGAGCAGGACTGCATCGACCTGCTGAAGGAGGTGCTCGCAAACAGCCGCTCCGCCCTGCGCGGGACCACCGCCGCGCAGTTCTTCTGGAAGCTGTCCTCGCGCAAGTCCGGCGCGATCGGGCCCGAACTGTCGCTTTCGCGCATCCCGCCGCTCTTCCAGAAGCCGGGCGAGGAGGCCGAGCGGGACGCCGCGCTGCGCTATCACCGGGTCCTGGCCGAACGGCAGGTGCTCGACTTCAGCGATCTGGTGCATCGGGTGCGATCGCTGTTCGAACTGGATGCCGGTGTCCGGGAAGCCTGGGAACGGCGCTTCGACTGGATCCAGGTGGACGAGGTCCAGGACACGCACTTCTCTGAGTATGAGGTGCTCAGGACGCTGGCTGCACGCGGCGGCAATCTGGCCCTGTTCGGCGACATCGATCAGACCATCTATGGATGGCGGGGCTCGGAGCCGGCCCAGCTGCTCGCGCGCTTCGAGCGGGACTTCGGACCGCTGCGCCGGCACTTCCTGACGATCAATCACCGCGCCACGGTCGCGCTGCTCGAGGCCGCCGATCGATTCGCCGACACGTTCTCGGATCGCAAGACCCAACTCGTGCCGCACCCGGCCTTGCCGCGCGGCGAGCCGGTCGAAGTGCGCGTGCTCGCCACCCCGAAAGACGAGGCCAGTTTCGTGGCCGCGCGCATCAGGCGCCTCCTGGACGCCGGGCAGGACCGGCAGATCGGCGTCCTGGCCCGCAACCACCGCCGGCTCGAGGTGCTCTCCGCCGGGCTCACCGCGGCCGGCGTCGAGCACGTGACCGTGGAACAGTTCGAGTTCTTCCGGCGCCAGGAGATCAAGGACGCGCTGGCGCGCGTCCGGCTCGTGCTGAACCCGTTCGACTCGGGCGCGGCCCGCCGGGTGATGGTGCGCCCGAAGTGCGGGATCGGCGCGGCGACCCTGTCCGCGCTGTACGAGCACGGCCCGCCCGCGGGACTGCGGCTGACCGATCTCCTGCGGGCGGAAAGCCACCTCGCGGGCGAACCCTTCCGGAACCTGCTGGACGCATTGGAAGGCGGAAGCGTCGTGGTCTTCGACGTGGAGACCACCGGCCTCTCGCTCGAGGATGAGGTGATCGAGATCGCCGCGGTGAGAATCGACGCCGGCCGGGGCACGCGCGAGTTCCATCGCTACCTCCGTCCGAGCCGCAAGGTGGGCGACTCCGAGAGCATCCACGGCTGGTCCGATGCGTTTCTCGCCGAGCACGGCGCTGAGCCTTTGCCGGCGCTCTCCGAGTTCGTCGAGTTCGCGGAAGGCGCGCACCTGGTCGGGCACAACGTGCGCTTCGATCTGGAGATGGTCCGCGCGGGCTGCGAGCGGGCCGGAGTTCGCTTTCCGGCGATGCCTTTCGACGACACGCTGGATCTGGCCAGGCGGCTGGTCCCCGCGGACCGGTTCGATCTCTCGACGCTGCAGCAGCGGCTCGGCCTCGCGGCCCGGCCGACCCACCGGGCCGGTGACGACGTGGCGGCGACGGTGGAACTGCTCGCGCACCTGCGGCCGCTCCTGCAGGCGGGCGCCGCCGTCCGGACGGAGTTGCTCGCGCGGCACGGGCGCCCGTTCGAACCGCTGGCTCGCGCGATCGCGGACTGGCGCGCGGCGAGCACCGGAACCCGGCCGGCCGCGTTGCTGGAACTCCTGCTCGGACCCGCTGGATTGCGAGACCATTACCGTTCGAGTCCGGCCCGGCTCCGCCACCTGGACGAACTGGTGGAGTACTTTCGCCGGCACGACGATCCAGGGCTTTCCCCGCTCACCGCGCTCTCGGCCCTGTCCCAGCAGGCCGCGCTGGCCAGGAACGTCGACCACCTCGACGGGGGCGACCCGCGCATCCCGGTCGTGACCGTGCATCAATCGAAGGGCTTGGAGTTCGACACGGTCATTCTCTGCGGTCTGGCCGAAGGGGAGTTTCCGAGCTTCCTGGCCGAGCGGGACGGGCGGGTCGAGGAAGAGCGCCGTCTGTTCTACGTCGCTCTCACCCGTGCTCGAAGGCGTCTGATCCTGACCGGCCACGAGACCGGCGAGAGCGGGCGGTGGGCCGGTGCAAGCCGTTTCCTGGCCGAGCTGAAAATGACCTAAAAGTGCCTCCAGCTTTTCGGCGCTCCTGCCGATGGACCGGGTGGAGGTATTTCTATGCGAAGCTTGGGACTGATGTTCATTCTCTTCATTGTCGGGGGTGGAGCCTATCTCGGTTGGATGTGGTCTCCGTCCGGTCCGGTGGTCGGCGACTGGCACGCCTTCAAGTCGAACGGGGGCGACTTCGAGAACCCGGACCGCTGGGAGGTTGCCGATCCGCACGACAACCCGGAAGAGACCCGCGGGCTCGGCTGGCTCCGGGACACGCCGCCCGACGGCTGCCACGTGTCGCTCATGCGAGCGCCGGACCTGAACATGGAGATCATGCTGGTCTACGGGCCGGAGGCGGAACTGCAGGAGTTGGTGGATCACGCGAACGAACGCTTCGACAGCGGACCGGTGAATTTCGTCCCGGTCGACGACATGACCACCTATGACGACCTCGTGCTGACCTGCAAGCAGGCGTATGTCACCGCGGGCCCGTTCGGCGGCAACGACATGACCTTCTTCCTGGGCTACGGTTCGAAGGACGGCAACATGCTGATCGTGTCGGCCGGCTCCGAACGCCGCGGTTTCGACTTCGACGCGGTCTGGGCCCTGGTGCGCTCGATGCAGTGCCCCTCGGCCACGGCCGGATAAGCGCCCATTCGCCCATTCGAATGTAACCTGCAATGCCAAGGGGCTCCCCCGGTCACCCGGAGGAGCCCCTTGGCAGATGGCAGAATCCCGGTTCAGAGATCCGCGGGGCGCATGGTCGAGCGCTTGTTCGACTCGGTGCGGGTGGCCGCCCGATCGAGCATGTTGTGCACCTGATCGCTGATCGCCTCGAGCAGGTCGCCGGAGGCCATCAGGCCCTTGCTCCGGACGTAATCCTTGACCTTGCTGCCAACGACCAGAACCTCGCGCTTGCCGCCGACCTTCTTGACCTTTTTCTTCGCCGCCATTTGACCCTCCAGAGTGGTTCACGAATACGGATTGTGGTTCCGCTGTTTGAGTGGCGGGAAAGTAGCGCCGCGGGAAAGGCGCTTCAAGCGCGAATCGGCGAATTCTCGCTTTCTGTGGCCGCGAATCGCCAAGTCGAGGCAGACGGATCGAGGCGCTTCCCGGGAGCCGCCCGGCGAATCCCGGCTCTCCGGGGGAGCCGGGCGGAGTTCCGGACGCCTTTTCGTAGGAGCCCGGCGCGAGACTTCCCGAGAGCTGGATTCGGAAGCGATCTCGTTTGCGATCAGCGACTTGTGACGTCCGGCCCGCATCCGGCGCCCGGCCGGTGAGGGCGCCTGGAGCCCTTGAAACCGGTGTTTTGTCGCCATTTGGCCGACTCCCTGGCCACCGGGCGGACGGCAGATTCCTATCCTCTCTGGCTCCTTCAGCACGGCGGCCAGGAACTTCATGGGATCAGCGATTCTCCTCCTCTGCGCGGGCACGGCGGTGCTCATCCTCGGCGCGGAACTCATGGTCCGGGGAGCGGCCCGGCTGGCCCTGAGTCTGGGTCTCTCCAGTCTCTTCGTCGGTCTCACGGTCGTGGCCTTCGCCACCTCTTCGCCGGAGCTGGTCGTCGCCATCCAGGCCTCGCTCGCGGGCGCGCCGGACATGGCCGTGGGCAACGTCGTGGGCAGCAACATCTGCAACGTCGCCATCATTCTGGGATGCGTCGCGCTGATCCAACCGATTCCCTGTCATCACACCTTGATCCAGCGCGAGGTGCCGCTGGTGATCCTGGTCACCGGTCTGTTCTGGCTGTTGATGAAGGGCGGCTTGAGCCGGGTCGAGGCGGCCGCGCTGGCCTCGGTGCTCGTGCTCTACACCGTCTGGATCTACCGGGCCGCGCGCCGCCAGCCCGGCTCTAAGCTGCCGGTCGAAGCGGCCGTGGCCTCCTTGACATCGGGCTCGCGGCTCCAGCACCTGGCCCTGCTCGTGCTCGGTCTGGGGGGGCTGATCCTGGGCGCGAACCTGCTCGTCGACGGAGCCATCCGGATCGCCCATCAACTGGGCTGGTCGGACGCGGTCATCGGCCTGACGGTCGTGGCGGTGGGCACATCGGTACCCGAGATCGCCACCTCGATCGTCGCCGCCCTCCGGCGCGAGCCGGACATCGCGGTGGGCAACGTGCTGGGCAGCAGCCTCTGGAACCTGCTGGGCGTGGCCGGCATCGCCGGGATGATCACTCCCCTTCCGGCCGAGCACCGCATCCTCGTGTTCGACATTCCCGTGGCGCTGGCGTTCAGCGCCGCCTGCTTGCCGATCATGCGCTTCGACGGGCGGATCAGCCGCGCGGAAGGCATGCTGCTGCTGCTCGGGTATGTTGTCTATGTGCTGTTGCGGCTGAGCTGGTTTGCGTCGTAGCAACCGGCCTTGGTGGGAACGCTGATGAACCGAACGCCCGGTCCGCCCGATTCAGGAGATCGACCGGCGAAACCTGACCAGCTCGAGCTGCGCCGTTCCCTGGGAAGGTTCGACGGCACCATGATCGTCATCGGGACGATCATCGGCATCGGCATCTTCTTCACGCCCAGCCGGGTCGCGAGATACGGCGGCTCGCCGCTTCTTTCGCTTGCGGCCTGGACGCTCGGCGGACTGATCGCGCTGGCCGGCGGCTACACCTATGCGGCGCTCGGCGTGGCCCACCCGAAGACCGGCGGTCCCTACATCTATCTGCGCGAGGGACTCGGCCGGCTGCCGGCGTTCCTCTATGGCTGGATGCTGCTGATGGCGATCGTCTCGGGCGCCATCGCGGTCATCGGGCTGATCTTCGTCGATCACCTGGCGCGCTTCTTTCCGATGGGCGAGACGGCTCGAGCCTTCCTGGCGGCCGGCCTCATCATCGGCCTGACCGTCGTCAACCTGATCGGCGTGCAATGGGGCAGCCGGGTGCAGAACCTGTTCACCCTGCTGAAGATCGCCTCGCTGCTGTTTCTGATCGCGGCCGGTCTGTGGCGCGGGTCGGAGCCGCTCCTGACCGAGGCGGTCCGCCCCGAAGGCGTCACGCTGGCGGGCGGTTTCGTCTCGGCCATGGTCGGCGTGCTGTTCGCGTTCGGCGGCTGGCAGAACCTCTCCACCGTGGCCGGGGAGTTGAAGCGTCCCGAGCAGGACCTGCCCAAGGCGATCGGCCTCGGCGTCCTGACGGTGGCGGTGGTGTATCTGCTGGCGAACCTGGCCTACCTGCGCCTGCTCCCCCTGGAGGTCCTCGCCCACTCCAAGGTGCCGGCGGCGGACGCGCTGTCGCGGGCGGTCGGCGAAAGTGCCGGCGACCTGACCGCGCTGCTGATCCTCTGCTCGGCCTTCGGCATCCTGAACGGGCTGCTGCTCTCCGCGCCGCGGGTCTACTTCGCCATGGCGCGCGACGGCCTGCTGCCGGCGAGGTTCGGCAGGGTGCACCCGCGCTTTCGAACGCCGGCCCTTTCGATCTGCGCCCAGAGCGGCATGGCCGCCCTGCTGGTCTTCTGGGGCAGCGTCGAGGCGCTGCTCGAGTACGTCGTGTTCGCCGACTGGCTGTTCTTCTCGCTGAACGCCCTGGCCTTGTTCCTGATCGTCCAGAAAGGCGGCGTGGCGCGCGCCTCGCTGCGCCGGTTCGGCTACCCGGTCGTGCCGCTCGTGTTCGGCCTGCTGGCGACGGCGGTGACGGTCGGCATCTCGATCGCGGAGTGGCACAATGCCTGGCGCGGACTGCTGATCCTGCTGGCCGGGATCGCGGTCTACTTCGCGTGTTCTTTGAACCGGCCGAGGAGCTTGGAACCATGAACAGGAAAGCACTCGGACTCGCGGCCGTGCTCCCGCTCTGCATCTGCTCCGAGGCGGCGGGCACGCAGGATCGGCCGGTGTATGAGCAGGACTTCGAGCAACCCGACAGCGCGCGCGACTTCCGCTCGCCCGACGCGTCGTCCTGGACGCTCGATCGCGGCAGCCTGTGGCAGTTTCGAACGGCCGCGTACGCTCCGCCGCACCGTTCGCCGCACAACCTGGCGATCCTGAGTTCGTTCCGCCTGGGCAGTTTCGCGCTCGAAGCCGACCTGATGCAGACCGGGCGGGAGTACGCCCACCGCGACCTGTGCCTCGTCTTCGGCTTCCTCGATCCGTCGCGCTACTGCTACGCGCACTTGAGCAGCGGCGCCGACCAGAACGCGCACCAGTTGTTCGTCGTCGACGAGGCTCCGCGCACTCCGATCACGACTCGCCGGACGGAGGGCCTCGACTGGGGGCGCGAGCAATGGAAGCGCGTGCGGCTGGAGGTCGACCGCGAGGCGAAGACGGCGCGGGTGCTGGTGGACGGCGAGGAGGTCCTGTTCAGCGACGAGGTGCCGGTGCGGGACGGGTACGTCGGGTTCGGTTCGTTCGACGACGAGGGCCGCTTCGACAACCTGCGCATCTGGTCGGACGAGGTCGATCGGACGGCGTGCCTGGAGTTCGCGCCGCTGCGGTCGGGCGAGCGCCGGCGCGACGTCTCGTTCGAGGCGTTGTCCGATCGGATCCGCGTCCGGTTGGGCGAGGATCTGTTCACGGAGTACGTTTTTCGCGGCGTGCCCCGGCCGTACCTGGCGCCGGTCCTCGGCCCGGGCGGGGTGCGGATGACGCGGGCGTATCCGATGGCGGACGTGGCCGGAGAGTCCCGGGATCATCCGCATCACACGGGGCTGTGGTGGGCACACGGCGCGATCAACGGCGTTGACCTGTGGCATCGGGGCGGACGGCTCTTGATCTCGGGCGAACCGGCGCTGGGGGACGGGCGCTTGAGCGCGCGCTTCTCGCTGGAGTCGGACAGTGGGGGGGCGGGCGTCACTTGTGAGCAGACGGTGACCTTTGCAGAGACGCTCTCGGGCGATCGATGGATCGACTTCGAGGTCGAGCTGACTCCGGCTGCGGGCGAGCGGCTGCGCTTTGGCGACACCAAGGAAGGGAGCATGGCGATTCGCACGCATCCGGGGCTGCGCTTGACCAAGGATCCGAAAGCGACGGTGGAGTGGGGGCGTGGTCGGGCCCAAAACAGCGAAGGCGATCGGGACGGCGCGCTGTGGGGGCGGCGCGCGGCCTGGGTCGATTATTCTGGCACGATCGAGGGGCGCCGGGTGGGAGTGGCGATCTTCGATCATCCGAGGAATCCGCGGTTTCCGACCTGGTGGCACGCCCGCGACTACGGCCTGATCGCGGCGAACCCGTTCGGCCAGTCGGCGTTCGAGGGCGGCGCGCGGGGCCGGGGGGATCTCGAGCTGCCGCCCGATCAGGGGATCTCGTTCCGGTACCGGTTTTTGTTCCACCGGTTCGATACGGAAGCGGCGCGGGTGGCGGATGCCGCTGCGCGGTTTGGCCGTTGAGCTGAGCCCTGGCCGAATCTCGTTCGAGGGACTTCCGCGAACCTCTCACTCTTCTTCGAGAAGGCGTGGCCAGTCTCTTTCACCACGCTCGATGAAGAGGATTTCCACCCGGTCTCGAGACCCGTGCCGGTATGCGATCAGCGTAGGGCCGACGGACCAGAAGCGGATCCGCTCGTCCTGGGTGAGATCCTCGCGGCGGTGCCCGGCACCGGGATTCTCAGCGATGAGCTCGAACGCGCCGGCCAACCGATCAAGGACGTTGTCGGCGACGCGAGCACCGAAGCGCTGGTGTACATTCTCGAGAAGATCGCGAAACGCGTTGCGCGCTTGCGGCGTGAGTCTGTAGCTGGCCACTCACTCCTGCTCCGCAGACCGCCGTTGCTGGCGCAAGAACTCCCTCATCTCATGGACCACCTCGTCGGCATCGAGGAGTTCCCCGCGATCCGCCTGCGCGAGACCTTCGGCAAGAGCGGCGCGCAGTTTGGCCAGGTGTGACTCCCGAAGGCGATCCTGCTCGGCCATCAGGCGGAGCGCTTCGCGCACGACCTCGCTTTGATTGTTGTAGAGGCCGGATTTGACCTTGTTCTGGATGAGCTGCTCGAGCTCGGGAGTGAGGTTGACGTTCATGGGGGTATGCTAGCCGGCTTGTCATACATGGTCAATCTTTGACGATCGGCGGACTTGCGGTGGGTTTCGCTGGGCGAACGGGTCTGGTTGAGCCGACCATGGAGAGCGGTCCATCCCCGCGAGAGCCCCCCAGTGTCATGATGGTTGCCGGTTGGCTCGGCGAAGTCCGTCACGGTGTCATCGCTCCCTTGAACCAGAGCCAGATGGCGATGCCCGGCGGGATGCAGAGCAGGATGGCCCACCAGTAGTCCTGCCAGTCCTGCCGCTGCTCCGGCTGGGTGGGCTCGTCGAAGATGTCGCGCTGCTGCTTTGGCTGGGTGTACGTCTTGCGATCACCGGGTAGGTGGGGATCGAAGGGGGTGGTCATCGGTCAAGGCTCCTGGGGTTGTTGGGTTTCGGCGCCGTCGGTCCATCCCCGCCGGCGCGGGGAGTCCCACCCCCTAACCGGTGCCGCTGGCCAGCTTCATGGTCCAACCCGCGAGCGGAGAGAGTCAAAAAAAAGATTTGCGGTTTCGAAGTTCATCCCGGGGGCGCAGGGGAGCCCGCAGTCGTGCCGAGCACGGCTCTCGATCTCTACCCCACCGGCGCGATGACGCCTGACCAGTTCCGCAGGACGTCCCGCAACACATCCTGGCGCACCGGCTTCGCCAGGTAGTCGTCCATACCCGCCGCGAGGCACTGCTCCCGATCGCCCTTCATGGCGTTGGCCGTCATCGCGATGATGATCGTCCGCTCGCCGCCCCGCTCCCGCTCGCGGATCTCGCGCGTGGCCTCATACCCGTCCAGGACCGGCATCTGGCAGTCCATCAGCACCAGGCGGTAGGGCAGGCGAACCCAGGCAGAGACCGCCTCGCGGCCGTTGACCACCGTGTCGACCTCGTAGCCCAGCCCGGTCAGCATGGCCGTGGCAACCTTGCGATTGACCGGGTTGTCCTCCGCCAGCAGGATCCTCGGCAGCTTGGCCCGCTCCCGCGCAGGTCGATCGGGCGCCGGCCCGGATCGAGACTCCGAAGGCGCCGCAACCAGCGGGGCGGCCTCCGGCCGCGCGCGGGACCGGCCCGTCTTCAGCGTGAACCAGAAGGTGCTGCCTTGTCCGGGTTCGCTCAGGACGCCGATCGCGCCGCCCATCAGACCCGCCAGCTGACTACTGATCGCGAGCCCCAATCCGGTCCCCCCGTACCGGCGGGTGGTCGATCCGTCGAGCTGCGTGAAGGACTCGAACAAGCGCCGTTGCTCCTCGGCCGGGATGCCCGGACCCGTATCGATCACCGCGACCCTGAGCATCGGTTCCGCTTGCCGCCCCTGCTCGGGCGTCACTTCCACCGTCACGCCCCCCTCGTTCGTGAACTTGACCGCGTTGCCGACCAGGTTCATCAGGATCTGGCGGAACCGTCCCACGTCGGAAGTGATCAGGTCGGGCGTGCCCGGGGCGAAGCGCGCGCGGAGCTCGAGGTTGTGTTCGCGGGCGCGGGGCCCCAGCAGTTCGAGCGTGGTCACCACCGTGGCGCGCAGGTCGAACTCGGCGTACTCGAGCTCCAGTTTGCCGGCCTCGATCTTGGAGAAGTCCAGGATGTCGTTCAGGATGTTCATCAGCGCGTCCCCCGAGGCCTGGATCAGCCCCACCGATTCGCGCTGCTTCGGATCGAGCGGCGAGTCCAGCAGCAGCTCGGTCATGCCGATCACTCCGTTCATCGGCGTGCGGATTTCGTGGCTCATGTTGGCCAGGAATTCCGATTTCAACCGGGACGATTCCAGCGCCTGCTGCCTTGCCGCGAGCAGCTCCCGGACCTGGCGCGAAACGGCGCGTGAGATCATCCAGCCCAGCGCAAGGAAGGCGATGCCGCACAGCACTCCAACCAGCACCGTCCGGTTCCAGGAGTTCCGCAAGGACCGTTCGACGCCCGCGGCCAGGCTCGTCGAGAGGCGGCTGGTCACCTGGTCGAGCTCGGTCGCGACGGCCCGGATGTCCTGGAATGCGGAGAGCAGAGCCCGATCGAGCTGCTCCCGCTGCCGGTTCAGGCGGAGCGTCTCCTCTCGCAGGGTGAACAGGCCGCCCACTCCCGGCTGGATCGTCTCGGCCGCGCCGCCGATGATGTGTCCCGTGCCGAACAGTGCCGTGTGCAGCTCTTCCAGCTTCTCCGGAGAGAGCATCGGGTCGGCGGTCTGCCCGGCCACAAGCGTGGTCAGGTGCCGCTCGAGGCGTTCGAGCGCCGGCTTGATCTTGTTGTCCTTCAAGCTCGAGAGGTTGTCGAGCTGCTGCTCTCCGGCGAGCGCCTCGGAGCAGGCCGCCAGATCCGAGAGTTCGATCTGGATGCCGCTCTGCAGACGGTCCTGCTGCAGCGCAGCCGGATCGAGAATCTTCCGGACCAGTTGCCGGGCCGCCTCCCCCTCGACCTCCCGATACCGGCGGCGGGCGACCACCTCCTGCAGAAGCTGACGGCCCTGCAGCGTTTCGATCGCTTTCCGCATTCCCAGAATGAGCTCTCGGACGCGACCGATCGAGGTCTGTTGCAGCGACTCTATCTGGGCTTCGTCGAACCTCTGGCGCCAGGCTCTGGCCCTGGCGAAGTCGTCCTCGAGGCGGGTCCTGCACTCGCCCAGGACGTCGGCCAACCGCCGAGTCTGGTCGAACTCGAGTGCCCGGAGCTGCGCTTCCAGGACCTTCAGGAAGGCGAGTTCGGAGGACTCGAGGCGGACCCCGGGTTTCAGGGAGAGCAGGCTCAGCGCCTCTTCCCGGCACGCGGACAGGCTTTGGTCCAGGGCGTGCGAAACCTCGATCAAGCGGTGCTGCCGCAGTCCGATCTGCTCTCGATCCCCCCGGATGTCCTGCAGGATCCAGCCGATCTGGCCCAGACTGATCACACCGCCCAGCAGGCCGATGAAGATCAGCAGCCAGACGTGTTGCAACGTTCGCCGTCCGGGAGTGGGAGCCGGGATCATCGCGCGGTGGACTCCCGGAAGTAGGAGCGCACGGCCGACCAGTCGCACGGTACGAATTCACCGTGTTCGAGGACCGTCGGCCAGATTTGATGACTGGCCTGATGGGACGTCCGGTCGAGGTGCAGCGGGCCGTCCAGTCCCAGGTCGAAGGTGCCCAGTGATTCCAGGGCGTCGACCACGCTCTCGCGGGTGTAGGGCGGTTCGGCGCGCTCGAGGGCCAGCGCGAGGACACGGGCGGCCAGGTAGCCTTCCAGGCTGCCGAAGGTCGGTTCGAGTGATGCATCCAGGGCTTCGAGGTCGCTCCGGAACTCGCCGACGACCGGGAGTTGGGATCGAATGGGGTGCGGCACGACCTGGCTCACGATCACGCCGTTCGCTTCCGGTCCCAGCGAGCGGGCCAGGGAGATGCTGCCCACCACCGAGATGCTCAGGAACAGGGAGTCCAGCCCCTGCTCGCGGGCCGACTGGATGAAGGCCGCGCAGGGACCATACGCGCCGAGCATGACCACCGCCCGAGGCGTGGTCTCGGCCATCAGCAACTCGGCCAGGGCGCCGTCGACGGCCAGAGTGTTGCGCTCGTAGCGGACGTGGGCGACGCTGCTCTCCTGCTCGAGGCCGTGGCGGAACAGGGCCGCGAGGGCGCCGGCATACCCGGCGTCGCCAAAACCATCCCGTTGGGTGAAGAAGGCGATTTCGCGAGGGAGGAGACCGGCGCCGTCGATCAGCGCGTCGATCAGGGCCCCGGTCTCCTCGGCGTAGCTCGGCCGGTAGTTGATGACGTACCGATCCGGCGGCGTCTTGCGCGCCACGCCGGCGCCGGTGAAGGGCGCGAAGAGCAGCGTGCGGCTCTCCAGGCAGATCGGAATCGAGGCGATCGACGTCGGCGTCCCCATGTTGCCGATGATCCCGAGCATGTACCGATCCCCGGTGAGCCGGCGCATGTTGGGAGCCGTGCGGTGGGGTTCGTAGCCGTCGTCCAGCACGGTCAGACGCAGTGGATGCCCGTGGATGCCTCCGGCCCGGTTGATCCGTTCGAAGCCGGCCAGCACTCCGTCGCGCCCGTTGACTCCCAGGTCGCACGTGACTCCGCTGAGGGCCGTCGACATGCCGAAGCGGAGTTCGGCCGGCGGCGGTTCGGAGGGCGCCGCCTCGGCCGGCTGGCAGCTCAACAGGAAGAAGCCCGCAAACAGCCCTCGACGGAATGGCTGCGTCCCCATGATTTGACTCCGAGACCTGCTTCCGATCATCTGAACCCTGATACCCGTCTTGATTCTCGGTTGGATCGCCGGAGGACCTTGAGCTTCCCTCGATCTCGGCCATCGGTTTCCGGCGGCTTCCCGCTATCCTGGAGCCGAATCCTGGGCTTTTCAGCTGTCCTGGTGCAGCGAGGTGAGCGATGACGAGCGGGCAGAGCGGCCGTTTCCGGAAGTTCGCGAACAGTGCGATGATGGTGCTGGTGCTGGCCACCTGCCTGGGCGTCTGGTTCCGGCCCGGGCTGCTTGCGAACACCGCGAAGGCGCAGATTCCCGATGCCGGGCTGCAGCGCAAGAAGTTGCTCGAGGCGGCAGAGCGCACGAACCAGCTGCTGGAGGAGATCAAGGCGATCCTCGAGTCCCATACCGCGACGCTCCCCGCCCCCGCCGCAGAGGATGAACAGCAGAAGTAGAGGTCTGCCCGCATCCGCAAGCGACCGGTGGCTCGCGACCTGGCGCCATCCGCTCCTGGGTCTGCTGGCGACGCTGCTGCTGCTGAGCTGGATCCTGCTGCGGGAGCGGGGCGTCGATCCCGATCTGTTCACCCGGGTCGCGGTCGGGCGGCTGGTCCAGATCCAGGGCGAGGTGCCGGCGCGGGATCCGTTCGCCTACACCCTCACCAAGCCGGTCTGGATCGACCACGAGTGGCTCTCGGGCGTGATCTTCCATGCGCTGGCCCGGTTCGGCGGGGACCCGGCGCTGGTCCTCTTCAAGCTGCTGATCTCTGTATCGTCGATCGTGCTGCTTTTGCGGGCCCGGCTCCGCTGGTCGGCCGAGCGCCGGCTGGCCATCCCGGCCCTGCTGGCGTTGGCGGTCTCCGTGGCTCACGTCTGGACCCTGACGATTCGACCGCAGGTCTTCAGCTATCTGTTCATTCCGCTCTTCCTGCACGCCCTCGCCCGGCACGCTCGGGACGGAAGCGTCCGGGCGCTCATTCCGTTGCCGCTCGTCATGGCTTTTTGGGTCCAGGTCCACGGCGGTTTCGTGGTCGGACTGGGCTTCCTCGCGATCTACGCGGTGTGTCGGTCCTTTCGACGCGCGCGGCCGGTCTGGCCGGTCTGGGCCAGCTTGCTGGCCTGCGCCGGGGCGATCTGGATGAACCCGTACACGGACACCAGCTTCTGGCGCTTCATGCTGGAGACCGTGATCCTCGATCGGCCCGGCATGATCGGTTGGCAGCCGCTCTCGCTCCTGTCGCCCGCTACGCTGGTGCTCCACCTGTTCGTGCTGTTGATCGGCATCGGACTGTTCCGGGCGGCGCGCTCCGGCGCGGGCCTGGGCGGTGTCGAACCCTTCGCCTGGGCGCTCCTGCTGGCGGCGCTGTTCTTCGGTGAGCGTTACCAACGACTGGCCCCGATCCCGATGATGGTGGCCTATGTCTTCTTGTCCGACCTGATGGCGCGGGCCTTGACGGTTGCGGGCGGCGGCTGGATCGGAATCATGAAGCGGGCCGCGCGCAAGGGCCGGGCGCCTTTACTCTGGGCATCGATCGCGCTCCTGGCGGGGGCTTGCCTGCTGCGCCTGCAGTCCTCCGGACTGGCCCTGGACTACCGGCGGTATCCGGTCCGTGCGCTGGAATGGCTCGCGAACCACCGGCCGGGAGGCAAACTGCTCGTCGATTTCGACGCGGGCGGCTTCGCGCTCTGGAGGTCGTACCCGCGTTTCAAGGTCTCGCTCGACGGGCGTCACGAGGATGTCTATCCGCAGGCGACCGTCCGGGCGGTCGAAGAGGCGCTCGATCCCGGCCGTCCCCATCACGCGGAGTCGCTGGAATCGGTCCTGCCGGACTTCATTCTGGTTCGCGGACGGTATGATCAGGCCGACCCGGCCAGGGGCTTCGGCAGCCGCTGGCAACCCGTCTATCAGGACGAACAGTACGCCATTTTGGAGATCGCGGGCGGTCCATCCCCAGCCGTGGCAGGTCCGGGAACCGGGACCGTCGACGTCTGGATGCCGAGGTTCTGATCAGGAGCCTGGTTCCCGCCCAAGGAGGGCTCGCATGCAGGTTCTGGGAATCGATATCGGCGGCAGCGGCATCAAGGCTGCCGTGGTCGACACCGTCCGGGGCGAGATGATCGGCGAACGTTTTCGACTCGACACGCCGAGTCCTGCGAGTCCAGAGCCGGTCACGGAGGTCATCACGGCGGCCGTGCGGCACTTCGAGTGGAACGGGCTCGTGGGTTGCGGGTTTCCCGGTCCGGTCAAGCACGGGGTGGTGCGGGGCGCGGCGAACCTGACCGATGAGTGGGCAAAGCGCGACGTGGACGCGATGTTCGAGGCCGCGACCGGCTGCGAGTTCTTCGTGGCCAACGACGCCGACGCGGCCGGCCTGGCCGAGATGCGCTTCGGAGCCGGCCGGGACGCCACCGGCGTCACGTTCCTGGCCACGCTCGGAACGGGGATTGGCACTGCGGTCTTCCTGGACGGCGGCCTGCTCGCCAACACCGAATTGGGACATCTCGAGATCGATGGCAAGGACGCCGAGAAGAGCGCCTCGGCGCGGGCCCGGGAGAAGCACGCGATGAGCTGGAAGCAATGGGCCGCGAAAGTCGACCGCTACCTGCACAAGATCTGCGACTACCTGTCCCCCGACCTGATCATCATCGGCGGCGGCGTCAGCAAGCGGCACGAGAAGTTCCTGCCGTTGCTGACGGTGGATGTGCGGGTGGTCCCGGCGGAGCTGCGCAACCGGGCCGGCATCGTCGGAGCCGCGCTGCACGCGGCCGAGGCGATGGAAAGAGGTTAGCTGCATGACCCGTATCCTGGTGCTGGGCGCCGGGCTGGTGGCCCGCCCGCTGGTGAAGTACCTCCTGGCGCAGGACGGCTTCCAGGTGACCGTGGCCGATCGGCTCATCCAGAGGGCCGAGGCGCTGATCGGCGACGCCCACAACGGACGGGCGGTCGAGCTGTGCGTGGGCGAGGGCGGGCTGCTGGAGGAATTGATCGTCGCCCACGACCTGGTGGTCAGCCTGCTGCCGGCCCAGCTGCATCCGATGGTCGCCGGAGTCTGTGTCGAACTCGGCCGGTCGATGGTCACCACGTCGTACGTGAGCCCGGTCATGGCCGGACTCGACGGGGCCGCCCGGGCGAGAGGGCTGACGATCCTGAACGAGGCCGGCGTCGACCCCGGTCTGGACCACATGTCGGCCATGCGCGTCATCGATGACGTTCACCGGCGGGGCGGCCGGGTCCTGCGCTTCCGGTCGTACTGTGGAGGCGTCCCGGCGCCGGACTCGAACGACAATCCCTGGGGTTACAAGATGTCGTGGAGTCCGCGCGGCGTCTGCATGGCCGCCAACAGTTCGGCCCGCTTCGCCCGGCGCGGCATCGTGCAGAACCTGGCGGGCGCGCTGATGTACAGTCAGCCCGATCGGCTGGTGGTCGACGGGTTCCCCTGCTTCCAGGCCTATCCCAATCGCGACTCCTTGAGGTACGCCGAGCTCTACGGGATGCAGAACGTGGAGACCATGTATCGCGGAACGCTGCGCTACGAGGGTTGGTGCGAGAGCATCGGGGCGGCCCTCCGCCTGAATCTGTTCGACGATCGTCCGCTGGAATTGCCGCCGGGCGCGACCTGGGCTCAGTTCATGGCCGGGCGCACCGGAGGCGATCCGAACGCGCCGATCGGAACGGCGGAGATTCGCCGGCGGGTGGCGCGCGCCGCCCTGCTGAAGGAAGCTGATCCGGTGCTCGAGCGCTTTGCCTGGCTGGGCCTGTTCGACGAGACTCCGGCCCGCGCGGGACTGGAGCGGCATCCGGCCCCGGTGGATTACGTGTCCCACGCCATGTCGGAGCGCATGTCGTACGCCGCCGGAGAGCGGGACGCCGTGGTGATGAAGCACTTCTTCAGGGCCGTCTTCGAAGAGCGCAACATCGCGGAGCACATCACCTGCACGCTGGTGGTGCTCGGCGAGCCCGGGGGAGAATCCGCGATGTCGAGGACGGTCGGGCTGCCGGCGGCGGTGGCCGCGCGCTTGATCGCCGGCGGAATCGTCTCGCTGCCCGGCGTTCGGATTCCGGTGGACGCCTGCTTCTATGAACCGATCCTGGATGAGCTGGCCGGCCTGGGCATCCGTTTCCTCGAGACCCGGCAGATCGAACCGCTGTGAGTGCGACCGGAACGTCTGGAGTCCTGCGTCTGCTGGGGGCGGTCCTGTTCCTGGGGCTGGCCCTGACCGGGTTGCTGGTCTACCCGGCGCTTTCGCGGCGGCTCGACCTCGAGCATCATGCGGCGCTGGGCCTGGCCTTTTACCTGGCCGGCGGCGCGCTGCTGCTCTCCCTGTCGCTCTTCTCGTGGCGCGGCGGCACGCTGATCGCGTCCTTGCTGAGGGTCGCCCGGGAGAAGCCCCGGCTCGCGACGCTGTTTCTGGTCAACGCCGCCGTCTTCTGCCTGCTGGTCCTCAAGCTGGCCACCGCCTGGGGCCTGGTGGCCTGCCTGCTGGCGGCGGCGGTGTTGTTGATCCGCTACGGGGTGATCGACGAGCAGCGGAGGGAAGCGGCGCTTTCGCGCACCCTCGATCTCTCGCCGCTCACTTTCCTGATGGTCTACCTGCTGTTGGGAGCGGGCGAAGTGCTCTTGCATCTCCGGCCCGCCTGGTGCGGAACGGGAGGCGGCGGCAATCCCGCGCTGGCCCAGCTCTACGCCGGGCTCTACAGCTACAACTCGGACGGGCTCCGCGACGATGAGGTCGAGGTGCCGGCGCCCTCGGGCGAATTGCGGATCCTGGCGCTGGGCGATTCCTTCACCTTCGGCCAGGGAGTGGCTTCCGAGGATTGCTTTCCGGTGCAGCTCGAGCGCGAGCTTCAGGAATCGTGTGGATCAGGTGGGTCGGGCGGATCAGGCCGGATCCGGGTGATCAACGCCGGCAAGGCCGCCGCCAATACCGACTGGGAGTTCCGCTACCTCGAAAGCCGGGGCGCGCGATACGAACCCGATCTGGTGCTGATCCAGTTCTACGCCAACGACGTCGAGGCGCGGGAGTACGCCATCGATCCGGCCGGCGGCGAGACGCAAAGGACCTGGATGAGTCCGATCAACCGGTTGTTCTCCCGGAGCTACATCCTGTTCTTCCTGCGCGACCATTTCGATCGCGCGGTGGAAGCCGTCAGGCGGCGGTTCTTCTCAGACGTGCCGCCCGACTATCTCTGGACGCTGGTCGAGCGCGCCCGGCGGAACGACCTCGGCTGGCGGCGCTGCCTCGAGAGCTTCGAGCGATTCGCGCACTGGAGCCGGGCGCGGCGGGTTCCGATCGTGGTGTCGCTCTGGCCTCATCCCGGCGAACGGCATGAGGGTGTCGCCGAGCTGCACGCCCGGCTGGGCGAGCATCTGAAGCGTCTCGGCCTGCCGGCGGTCGACCTGACCGGCGTGATCGACCGCATCGATCCGGCCCGGCAGATCGCGCACGCCTTCGACCATCATCCCGGGCCGGAGTACCACCGCGCGGCGGCGCGGCGGATCGCCGCCTTCCTGCGGGATCAAGGGTTGCTCGACGACTGATCGGATCCATCCTCCCGCTTCTGTTCGACGCTACGGACCTTGTCCTCCATCGTCTGGTCGCGGTCGCTGCGGGTTCCGAACCTGAGCGTGGAGGAGATCCGCGGGGCGCCCATCGCGTGGACGGCCTCGTGGCAGCGGCGGATGGCGGCGAACACGTCGTCCCACTCGCCTTCGATGTTGGTGCCATAGGCATGCAGATTGACCTTCAGGCGGGCCTCCTGCAGGACCTTCTCGCAAGCGACGACGTACTTCGAAACGGACGTGCCGACACCGAGCGGCACGACACAGAGATCGGCGATGACCTTCATGATCTCGAACCTCGAACGGAGGGCTGAGGAAGTTCTATTCTAGCCTGCTCTGAACCGTTGGAGTAAGTTGCCGTCCGGAGAGGTTCAATGGCATTCCGTTCGCGCGCTCTCGTTTCCTTCGCGTTCACGGCGCTGCTGGGCGCCTGTGGTCCCGCCGAGCAACGGACGGTGAACCGCGACTACACCGAGACGATCCAGGGCTCGGACGTCAGTTTCGACATGGTCTGGGTCGAACCGGGCGGCTTCTGGATCGGCAAGTGCGAGGTGACCTGGGACGAGTTCCTGCTGTATTGCGACTTCGAGAGGTCCGAGTCGATTCCGCCGGGTGTCGACGCTGTCTCGAAGCCTTCCAAGCCGCTCGACTGGACGCCGTTCGACCGGGACTGGGGCGCGGGCCGGCGGCCGGCGGTCGGCATGAGCTGGAATGCGGCCCGGCAGTACTGCCGCTGGCTCTCGCTGAACACGGGTCACGAGTACCGCCTGCCGACGGAGGCGGAGTGGGAGCTGGCCTGCGGCACGGGAGGCGAAGGACCGCTCGCCGATCGCGCCTGGTATGCCGCCACCTCCGACAAGAAGACCGAGGAGGTCGGGCGGAAGGCGCCGAACGAGCATGGGCTTCACGACATGCTCGGCAACCTCTGGGAGTATTGCGCGGATCCGTTCGATGCCGCCCATCCCGAGCAGGCGGTGCTGCGCGGCGGCTCGTGGATGGATCCGGCCGAGCAGGTGACCCCGGCGAGCCGTCTGGCGTTCGACGACGACTGGACTCTCGCGGATCCGAATTTTCCTCCCGGCGTCTGGTGGGTGCCGGGCGGCAACCGGCTGGGTCTGCGGGTGCTGCGGCCCGGTTCGGATGTCTCGGATGCCTCGGATGCCTCGGATGTCTCGAATGACTCGGATGTCTCCGACGATTGACCGGAGAGGGGTCTTCGCCCGCCGGATTGGTTACCATGCCGGAACCGATTTCCGGCCAGACTGGATACAGACTTGGATGGGCCGCTGACATGAAGCGCACGACTCGCCGCACGTTCCTGACCGCTGCCGCCGCGACGGCGGTGACCCCCCTCACCGCCTGGGCCTGGCCGAGACGGCGGCGGCAGGACACGAAGGATCGGATCCGCATCGGGGTGATCGGCGTGCGCGGGCGCGGCCGGGCGCATATCGGGGGCTTCAAGAACTCGCCGGACGCGGAGGTCGTCGCGATCTGCGACGCGGATGAGGGCGTGATCGGCCCGGCGATGAAGTCGGTCCCGGCGGCGCGCTACTATCGGGATCTGCGCGAGCTGCTCGACGATCCGTCGATCGACGCGGTTTCGATCGCCACGCCCAATCACTGGCATTCGCTGGCCGCGATCTGGGCGCTGGAAGCGGGCAAGCACGTCTACGTCGAGAAGCCGATCAGCCACAACGTGTTCGAAGGGCGCCAGCTCGTCCAGGCCGCGAGGCGATCCGGCAAGATCCTCCAGCACGGCACCCAGGCGCGCAGCCAGCCGGCCACGCGAGAGGCGATGGCGTTCCTGCACGCGGGCGGGCTCGGGGAGGTGAAGGTCGCTCACGGCCTGTGCTACAAGCCCCGCGCGAGCATCGGCCAGGTGGACGGTCCGCAGGCGCCGCCTTCGACCTGCGACTACGGCCTGTGGACGGGTCCGGCGGAGATGCAGCCGCTCTCGCGCAAGAACCTCCACTACGACTGGCATTGGGTGTTCAATACCGGCAACGGAGACCTGGGCAACCAGGGCGCGCACCAGGCGGACATCGCGCGCTGGGGGCTCGGGCTGACCGCGCATCCGGAACGGGTGATCAGCTGCGGCGGGCGCCTCGGATACGCGGATGACGGCGACACGCCGAACACGCTGGTCACGCTCCTGGACTACGGCGACCGGCAGATCGTCTTCGAGGTGCGCGGGCTGAAGACCGCTCCGTTCCACGGCGCCGGCATCGGCGTGGTGTTCTTCGGCGAACGAGGCACGCTGGTGAGCGGCAGCTATAACAAGGTGCACGCCTACGACCGCGACGGGAAGGTCATCGAGGTCTTCGAGGGCGGCGCCGACCACTTCCAGAACTTCCTCGACGCGATCCGCGCCGGCGATCCGAAGCTATTGAACGCGCCGGTCGAGGAGGGGCACCTGTCGGCCGTGATCTGCCACCTGGGCAACATCTCGTACCGGCTCGGCGAGGAGCAGCCGCTCGGGCAGGTCGAGCGCCCGTTCGGGGACTCGACCGCGGCGCACGAGACCTTTCAGCGCTTCGGCGAGCACCTGGCCGAGAACGGCATCGACACGAAGCAGTGCCGGATCCACCGCGGACCGGAACTGATCTTCGATCCCGCCTCCGAACGGTTCACCGGGCCTCGGTCCGAAGAGGCCAACCGCCTGCTTTCACGCGAGTATCGCGAGCCGTTCGTGGTGCCCGAGCTGACCTGATCCGCCGGGCGATCCGTCCCGGCCGGTAGCAGTTCCGGGCAAATCCTGGAGATCCGAGCGGCGGCTGGACTTCCACTCCGGGCCATGACATGATTGTCTCGATTTTTGAGACATTCGTGCATGACGTATCAGAGCGGCAAACCCATTCAGCGTAAGATCGCGGCCCTCGCGGCCAGCCAGGGCGGATACTTCACCGCCCAGCAGGCTGGCGAGCTCGGATACGAGCGGCGGCGGCTCGCCTATCACGTCGCTGCCGGCAACTTCGAGCGCATCGACCGAGGCCTCTATCGGGTGCCCTCACTGCCGCCTTCGGAGCATGATGACCTCGTCCGAGCCACTTTCTGGAGCCGCGATCTCTCGGACAAGCCGCAGGCGACGGTCTCGCACCGCACCGCGCTGGCCCTTCACGGTCTGAGCGACCTGTTTGCAGGCGCGGTGCACCTCACCGTGCCGCCGGGCTTCCGGAAGCGGCCGCCACGCGGTTGGATCCTGCATCGCGCGCTTGTTGCTCCTGAAGACACAGAGGAGCGCGAGGGCTTCAAGGTCACGACTCCGCTCCGATCGCTGCTCGACGTCTCGGAATCCGACGACGTGGGTGACGACGAGCTCGCCAAGGCGGTCCGTGATGCGCTCGACCAGGGGCTCGTGAGCCGAAGAAAGCTTGCTCAGACCGCGGAGCGAGCATCGGCTGACCGGCTTCGCCATATGCTCGACCAGGAGCCCCGGTCAAGCCCGTGAACAACCGCTACCCCACCGCTGCTGGCTTCCGCCAGGCGCTTGAAGCACGACTCCGAACGGAAGCCGCTACGCGCGCCGTCCCAATCAACGACCTCCGGCAGAAGATGGTCATGGAACGCCTTTTGGCCCGGCTCTTCGTGAGCTCCGATGCCCCGTGGTTGCTCAAGGGCGGATATGCGATGGACCTGCGCTTCCGGCCGAACGCGAGAACGACGCGAGATCTCGACCTCACCGCGAGCGCCGAGGGGCCGGACCACGCCGCAAGGTTGGCCGCCGCGCGCGAGCTGCTTCAAGATGAGGCTGGCGTCGACGCCGGCGACTACCTGGTGTTTCGTATCGGAGTTCCGCAACGCGACCTCCAAGGCCCGCCCCTCGGTGGCGCCCGCTTCCCTGTCGTCGCGTTGCTTGCTGGCAGGGAGTACGCTAGGTTTCACATCGACGTGGGGTTTGGAGACGCGGTCATCGGCGAGCCGGACGTGTTGACGGGAGAGGATTTCTTCCGCTTCGCGGAACTTCCGCCGGCGCATGCCATCGCCATTCCGAAGGCCCAGCAGTTCGCGGAGAAGATCCACGCATACACATACCCGTGGACGGGTCGGCTGAACACGCGTGTCAAGGATCTCGTCGATCTAATTGTGCTCATTCAACGTGGAGACTTGGATCCGCAGCAGGTTCGTGCCGCTGTGAGGGGCACCTTTTCGATGCGGCAGACACATCCGGTCCCAGATACCCTGCCCGACGTTCCTGCGACATGGGCCAGGGAGTTTGCATCGCTGGCGGAGGAAGCGGGCCTTACGGTCAGAGATCCCGGCGAGGCGATTGCAACTGTGCGCGAGCACTGGGTTCGCGCCGGGATAGCGCGCTGAGCACCACATGCACAGCAGACAAAGGACGCGTTTGCATCATGCTCATGCCCGAGACCGTCTAGCAATCAGCGAACCTTCGGATCCACAGGATCCGCGTCCCATCAGACTTTGCAACGGCGACCGTGTGGTGGAGCCCATTCCTTCGTTCACGAGCCGAGCCAGTCCTCCGCCGCGCGGATGCAGCTGTCGATGCCGAGCGAGAGTTCGACCGGGTCCTGGTGGACGATCTCGTCCGGTTCGAGCCCGTTGCCCTCGATCTGGCTGCGGCCGCCGTGCCAGTGGCTGAAGACGAACCGGCCCTTCGCGAATCCTGAAGGCAGCTCAAAGGCGATCTTGTTGCCCGAAGCGCCGGCCGTCGTCCGGCCGAACGTGCGCAGGTCCGTGCGTCGTTCGTCGCGCATCCGGAGCAGCTTCCAGACCTCGGTCTCTGCGGCGGACATCGTCCTCGGTCCCATCAGCACCGCGACCTTCTTCTTCCAGCCGTCCCGCTGCGCGTCGAACGCCTCCACGGCGCTTTCTCCCCCGCCGCCGTTGGTGCGCAGGTCGACGATCAGGCCCGGGCAGTCGGCGAGCGCGGCGCAGGCCTCCTGCATGCCCTTCAAGCTCGTCCCCGAGACGTTCGAGTAGTGAATGTAGCCGTTGCCCGACTCCAGCTTTCGGTACCAGATGCGGGGATCGCTGGTCTCCAGGAGTTCCGGCACCCTCAGGTGCATGAACACGAAGTTGCGCGGGTTCTGGGTCTCCTTGCACTCCGAAGCGCGCAGCGACACCTTCTTCTGTTTCCACTTCAATTTCTTGAAGGCCTGCTTGCGCTTCGCCGGGGCGAGCGCGGCGTACTTCTTCAACGCCGAGTCGGAGAGATCGAGCTCCCGGAAGACGAGCTCCAGCTTTCCATCTTCCTCCAGGTCGAGCCCGTTCAGCGCCTCGCTGTACGCCCGTCCCAGGGTCGAGTTCCAACCTCCTTCCAGGTACTTCCGCTCGGCCAGCTCGGCGAAGAAGGCGTTTGCCTTGACGCCGTTGACCGACTCGAGGACGGTGCCCTCGTGCCGGATGCCGCGGCCGTAGAGCGGGCTGTTCGAACCCCTCCCGGCGAACACGTTGGAGACCAGGAGGACGTCGCCGAAACCCGGTTGTAATTCGATGCCCGCGTCGTACCGGACCGGCTGCTCGGCCCTCCAGGCCTCGGGAATGCCGTCATCCACCTCCAGGCTGGCGTGGGAGTCCCGGAGCTGGCCGAGGACGAACACCAGCACGTCATAGAACGCGACCTCGTCCGCTCGCGCATCCTCGCGCTTGCGCTTGAACGCGACCGAGGCCGCCTCCTTGAGACGCCGATCGGCCTCCTTCCGGATCTTCTTCCAGTCGATGCCCTTGGCCTTGAAGATCGCCCGCAGGCTGGGCGGCTTCTCGATCTCCTCGTAGAGGTAGTCGAGGTCCGCCTGCCAGGCCCTGAAACGGCCCGCGATCTCATCGTTCGTCACGAGCGCCGCGGATGCCGCGGGCGCGGCCGTCAGAACCAGGGTCGCCATGGCCAGGAGCGGCAGGATCCGCATCGGTCTCCTACTTCAATGTCTTCAGCAGCGCGGCCAGGAAGTCCCAGACCAGACCGATCGAGGAGATTTCGATCATCTCGTCCGGCGAGTGCGGGTTCTTGATGGTCGGTCCGAACGAGATCATGTCCATGCCCGGATACTTCGAGCCGATGATCCCGCACTCCAGGCCTGCATGAATGATCTCCACCACCGGCGGCTTGTCAAACAGTTCCTGGTAGAGCGTCCGGCACTTCGCGAGCAGCGGGGAATCGAGATCCGGCTGCCAGGCGGGATAACCGTCGCCGCTCTCGGCACGGGCTCCGGCCAGCCGGCCGACCGCCTCGATCCGGCCGGTGAGTTGATCCAGACGGTTCATGACCGAGCTGCGCTGGCTGGTGTTCACCACGATCGATCCGTCGCCGGTGCGCACGCTGGCCAGGTTGTTGGACGTCTCCACGAGTCCCGCGATCTCGGACGAGAAGCCGTCGACGCCGTGCGGAAGCGCGAGCAGCAGGTCGATCGAGCGGGCCGTGCTGTCGGCGGAAAAGGCCGCGTCCCGCGAGGCGCCCGGTTCGGGCTGGAAGCAGACCGTCGCTTCCGGGTCGGTCTGGACCCGCTCGCTCTTCAGCTTCCGTTCGAATTCGGACAGCGCCGCGCCGGCCGCCTCGGCCTGTCCGGGATCGAGCCACACCACCGCCTCGGCGTCGCGCGGAAGCGCATTGTGCGCCGTGCCGCCATGCAAGGAACCGAGCCGGGCGCCCTTGGCCGTTCGCAGCACGGTCTGGACGGCCTGCGCCAGCGTGCGCACCGCGTTGCCGCGCTGCTCGTGGATGTCGACGCCGGAGTGCCCGCCCTTGAAGCCCTCCACGACGATCCGATACGCCCGGTGGGACGCAGGAGCGGCTTCGGTCTGGATCGGCAGCGTGACGTGCGTGTCGCGGCCGCCGGCGCAGCCGACGGTGAAGACGCCCTCGTCCTCCGAGTCCACATTGAGCAGGAGCTTGCCCCGGATGAAGTCCTCCCCCAGCGCGTTCGCGCCGGTCAGCCCGGTCTCCTCATCCACGGTGAAGAGCAGCTCGAGCGGCGGATGCGGCACGTCCTCGGACGTGGCGGCGGTCATCGCCATGGCCAGGGCGATGCCGTTGTCGGCGCCGAGCGTGGTGCGGTCGGCCTTCAGCCAGTCGCCGTGCTGGATCATCCGGATCGGATCCGTCGAGAAATCGTGAGTCGAGTCCTTGGTCTTCTCGCAGACCATGTCCATGTGCCCCTGGATGACGACCACGGGCGCCTGTTCGTAGCCGGGGGTTCCGGGGACCTCGATCACGACGTTCATGGCTGCGTCCATGCGCGCCTCGAAGGAGCGCTCCTCGGCCCAGTCCATCAACCACTTCGCGATCGCCTCCTCGTGCTTCGACGGCCGCGGAATGCGGTTGATCTGCTCGAACCACTCCAGAATCGTCCTGGTCTTCTCGTGTTGCGTGTTCAGCGGACTGCACCCTTCTCGAATGGAGCCTTCGATCAGACTCGCGGGATTGGAAACGGACTCCTTATCTTGAGGGTTTCGCGGGAGCGGTCAAGCTTCGTCGGCGTGAACGGCCTCCAGTAGAAGTGAGACGGTGTCTCGTCCGCGGTTCGGTTGTTGACGTTCGGGAGTCTGCCATGAGCTGGCCTGCCGCCCCGAGCATCCACCTGAGGAACCTGCCGGGGACACCGCGGGACGACGCGTGGGGCGAACGGACACATGAACAGCGGAAGCAGGTGATCGGCCTCGGGAACGGACACATCATCACGGACCTCGATGAGCTGCTCCGCACCTTCCAGGCCGGTGGCGACCACCTCAGCAGACGGAGGCCTCGACCATGCCTGGAACGAAGAACGGCAGGCTGGATGGACCAGATCGTGCCGCGCGGGTAGGATGGCGCCTCGCGCGAGCGCTTCCATGTGGCGCGGGGGCGGGCACCCTGAAGCAGCTGAATGCTCACTGGAGCGGAAGGTGAGGTAGCGGTGAAGAGGCGATCACATCTGGTCTCTGGAGCGATGGGGCTTTCCTTGATTCTGGCACTCCCAAGCGCCGGCGCATCGGAGCTCATGGAGACTGAAAACGACGGCCGTGTCGTCGTCCTTGATTTTGGCGATGAAGGGGACACAGGACTGAGTGAGTTCCTTGCCGCGGCCGAACCGATCATCGGAAAGGTCATTCTTCGCGGCGATGACGCGTTGGGCAAGAAGGTGCGTCTGCATGGTGAACTGAGGGTCGCAAGAATGAGATTCGAGGCCTTCGTGGAGGGGATTGCCTTCCGCGAGGGACTCGTGCCGATCAGACTCGAAAGCCACCTGGCCCTTGTATCGAGAGATCACGAGGATTTGCGGAGACTGTTCCGGGCGAGCGCCACGCGCGTGTCGAGGGAAGACCTGCCGCTGTATGAGGGCAGGTTCATACCGATCTCAGTCGTCCTTCCCCTGGACGGACTGAGCACCATGGATGCCATGGACCGACTTGGAGTGGCTCAAACTGCGCTGTCTGAGCCGGGCCTGGAATTCGTTCGGGCGACCACGGATGGCAGTAGTTTTGTCGTGATGGGATTCGCCAACACGGTCGTGTCGGTTGCGGCGCTTGTCAGGGACCTGGGGTCGGCTGTTGTCGGCGGAGAGGAATCGAGCAGGGAGGCGCTGGTGGAGCGAATTGCGTCATTGGAAGCTCGGATCAGGAGTCTGGAGGAATCTGTTCTGGAACTGCAGCGGAAGGGCGGGTGACAACGGCCATGAAAGGACACTCCTGTGCGTGCGCATGAGCGCCGGCTGATGCACCGGACCTGCGTGGCGATCGTGGACGATGGGGTTCCGTTTGGCTGTGTGGGAGAGAAGTGGCCGGGCCGTGCGACTCCATCCACCGCGAGAGCGCCGGACACGATCGCATCGGGCCGAGTTGGTCGTCCCCCTGGACGAAATGGGGAACTCGCCCTGGAGATAATTGGTAAGGTGGGTAGGGTCATTCGTAAGGGCAGCGATGCCAATGGTGCGCAAGGATGGAGCACACGGTGATTGGAATCGCCCACTTGATGTTGGCAGCCAGCGTCAGCCTGGGTGTGCCAGTCACGATCATCGACGGAGGCATCAGGCTGGGGGACTCGGCTTTCAGGTTGTATTGGATTCCTCTATCGGACGCGCATAGATGGGAGCCGCCGTGGCGCAGTATGCCACCCGTGCAGTGGCTGCATGCGAACGGGTTTGCACAGAAAGTTACAGGCGGCAGAGTGGAGCTGCCCCCGTTGCCAAAAAAGCCGTCGCGGGACCACTTGTCCAATGTGATCGTTGCTGTCCATTGCGGCAAGCTCGGGTACTGGGTCCAGCGTTATGGTGACGAGAGTACGAACGTGGAAATAGAGGTGCGCGATCCGCGGGCACTGGAGATCCAGGTGATCGATACGGCTGGCGATCCTGCCGAGGGAGCACGCATCCTGATGTCCGCCGGTGGATCTGACTTCGGGTTCGACAAGGCCATGGGGCTGACGGACAGGAGAGGGTTAGCGACGATACGACACCTGGATTGGCTGGTAGCGACCGCCGGCAATATTGACGGTGTTGGCCGGGGTTTGGCTGTGCGGGTCGACTATCCAATGTTGAGCGCTCGCGATTCGTTTCTGTGGCCATCCCAGCGGATCGATGCTGCGCTGCTGTCGAGCTCAGACCCAAAGATGCTCTTTTCAACACCGGTCATGGCTACTCTCGAGGTGCCCGTGGCGCAAGGCAGTGTGAAGCATGCGATCGTAGGAGTGCGAGTAGATGTCCGGCGGGACGAAAGTCTCAAATGGGGAGCACGTGAGTACCGCGTGGTCGGAAGCGAAACTCTTCGGATTCCAATAGAAGCAAGTGCGGAATTTCGAGTGTTCTACAAGTACAGAGGCAGTTTGGAGTGGGAACGCGAACCAGGAACCTACAAGGCTCTACCTGGAAGGGATGGGACCATCAGAGTGCCATTGAAGGGCCGGTGACCGGTTTCAACCTAGAAGGAGTCGTGAGCAGGCGGAGGCCGTTGCCTTCCCTAGTGTTTCTCGGAATTCGGTCCGCGATCCCGAGGCCTCCCGGCATCCCACGAGGACGGCATGGGTGGATGCGCATCGTGGCGTGTGAGGTGTCGGACGGCACGAACGTGGCACGCTTCAAGCCGTGGCAAGAGATCCGTTCAGAGCGATGAAGTTTGCGCGTGCGACGACCGTTCTCGTATTGGTGGCAGGCTGCGCGGTGCTGGCCTGGTGGGTTGCGCGAGCGAGGGTTCTGCCGCAGCAGTCCTCACAGGAGCAAGAGTCAGTGGCGCAGGCTGTACCGCCTCAGGGTCCTTCGTCCTCTGGAGGAGCAGAGCTTGTCGGCACCTCATCGGTACGGGCTCCTATCGGTGCGGGTGAGGCGATGGAAACGGACGCTGCCACGGTGGTCCAGGCCCTCAAGAGTATCGACATAGTTCTCGTAGCCTTGGATCAGTTCGGCGTTTCACATCCGTCGGAGGACGGGACGGTCGTCTTGTCATACTCGTCCGATGCGTATGGTAGGGTTCCAGTCTCCTCTTCCGAATCGGACCTGCCTAACGGAGCTGACGGGTTCAGGCAGATCGGCTACGTTTCGGTGGCAGGTGTCGAAGGCGGGTACTTGACTGCAGAGGTCATTCCGGTGCATGCGGGAAGGGCGACTGTCCGAGTTCCGCAAATATGTTACGTCCGCTTTCTCGATGTCAGGCTGGGCGGTAGGACGGCGAGCATTCGAACCCCGAGAGATTGGGTACAGACGCCAGCTGAAGGCGAGCTGCGCGTCGCAGCCCACTGGCCAGACGTAATCACGCTTCAAGTTCGAGATGGCACGAGTGGCTCCGACCTCAACCATGTGGATGTTGTCGTTCCTGTTCCTGCCGCACCTTGGACCCTTGCGCACCCAGGAGCCGCATCAGGGCTGCGCACTCTCATTGAGGCGAGCCGGTCCCCGCTGTCGATCCCGCCCGATGTGTTTGAAGACTATGAAAACCATGGAGTCACCATCTACGTCGGTGCACCTGGGCATGCCTACCAGTGTCTCGTTGTTGACCCATCGATTGGGGGTGAACGCCAGGTCATGCTCCAGAACGGAGGCGATCTTGAGGTGTTTGTCGATGGTGCCGCCAGCGAGCTGAACACCATGATCCGAGTACGGACTGGCAACTCTGGAGGAGGAAACGTTATCGCGGAGACACCGCTCCGAGACCAACGTCATGTCCTGTTCGAATCGCTCGAGGTTGGTCACTATTGGGTGCGTGCTGAGATCGGCAAGGAGTGGTTTCGCGAACCCGAGGTACTCGGCTCGGCAGAGGTGGATGTTGTGTCCGGAGTGCTGTCGTCGACCCGGGTCGCCTTGACACCGCTAGCTCCTCTCGAACTCGTTCCGTTCCGAGGCGCTGTGTACCTTCCAGCAGCCTGGGGCGTTGATGAAGTGACGATCGACGGAGAGTTGGCCGGCCACGCAAGAGGAGGTGGAGACGGGAAGATTCGGGAGAGTCTGAGACGCGACTTGACCGTGGCATCCGACGTATGGACATTCGATGCGGGTCTGGTACAGCCGGGCCGTTACCATATCGAAGTGGGGCCGGTGTATTTCAATGTAGTGGTCGCGGTCCCTCGGAGCGGCTCCAACGACACGCGAATCGACGTTCCACCACCTGCCACGATTGATGTGCAGGTCATCGACGCTGAAACTGACCAGGTAGTATCTCCGCGGAACGTGCAGTTGTGGTGGAACTGTGACAATGCCAGCGAATGGAGTCGCTCGTGGCTGCCTCCGGTTGCAAAATGGAGTCCGCGTACGCAGAGCCACGAGATTGTCGCGCCTGCAGGCCCTGTTCTCGTGACCGGACGAGCAGAGGGGTATGTCGAGGTCAACCAGGTTCTGTCGGCTGCCTCGGAAAGCAGGAACCATGTGGTCTTGCGACTCGCGCCCGCGTCCCGTGTCGTATTGTCGCTCCGAGATGGTGGGTCGGTCGTGCCGTGGAGTCACCCGATGAGGGCAAGAGCGGTTCCCCTCGACGGGCAGCCACAGCCAAGGTTGTCGAGCCAGCATCCGCTCGCGTTCTTTGACTCGTGTGGGATCGGTCGCTACCGCCTGGAGATTGAGCCGATAGTCGGATACCGGCCCATACCGGATCGTGAGATCGTCGTTCAAAGGGGCAAGACCACAGTAGTAGAGATTGCGCTCGAGCCCAGGTGACCTGGGCCGGCAACTTCACTCCTGTCTGGTCCGGAAGGTCGGCCGATCCGGATTCGTAGGTGGGACCTGGCAGGTGAGGCGGGCGCTTTGATTGAGGGTTGAAGGCTGACAGCTTCGCGGGGAGGCGGAAGGGACGTCGTCACCACGGTTTGGTTGGGACTGCGCCGCGATGAAACTCTACAGGAGCCAGCAATCGTTCATCATCTCTACACGCCGATACCAATCACTGCGCAACTCCACAACCAGTAGATGCCGAGCGACACGTGCGCGAGCACCGTGAGTACGCGCCGTGGCTTGAGCGTGGCCGCAAACACGAACCCACCAGCCAGTACAGTAGCGAACCAGGACAGCAATGCCATGTCCACATCTGCGCTGCCGGTGAAGCGAACCGCGGCGACAGGCGGGGCGACGAAGGACAGCGCTACCGCGTACCAGGAGCCGTAACCCAGGCCCCAGAGCAGGGATGAGAGCAGAGCAAAGACTGCCAGATTCCAGCAGAGCCCGAGCAAAAACGATCTACGGAGTTGCTGAACCGGTCTCTCGTGCTGTACGGCAATTGAGTCCATGACTGCTCTCCTCATTTCGTAGGCCAGCCCAATTCATGCTCGGCGGGTCTGCGCACCAGGCCGCAAAGCAAGGCAGCTACACCTCGTTCTGCTGGCCGGGAGAACTGAGGGCTCCGTCGTTGGCTCAGCTTGTTACGGGATCCTGAATCGAACCTCCGTGAAGGAACTATAGATCCACGGAGCTAGACTACATGGTCCGTTGAGACAGGTCAAAGCCAGCGTCGGGGGGCGGTCGGGATGGTGGACCTCAGAACCAGGAGCAACCCGGTTCCGCGAAGTGAATCCACGGCAGCGACGTGGCTCGGGCCCCGGGTCGCGGTTGCGGCGGCACGCTACAGAGCGACCGATACCGGCGCTGGCCACGGGGTGGGCCGGCGGCTCTCGACGAGGACTACGGGTACCGATTGAGCTTCTGCCGTGCGAACTGCACCGTTCCTCAATGGAGGCTTCATTCAGACTCGCGGGGCGGGAAGTGGATTCCGTATCTTGAGGGTTTCGAGGAAGCGGTCGAGCTTTGTCGGTGCGAGTAGCCTCCAGTAGCATGGAGACGGTATCTCGTCCGCGATTCGATTTGTCCCGTTCGGGAGTCCGCCATGAGCCAGATCATCCATCAGGTCGACGCCTTCACGGACCGGCCGTTTTCCGGCAATCCAGCGGCCGTCTGCGTTCTGCCCGCCCCCCGCGGGGAAGACTGGATGCAGAACGTGGCCCTGGAGATGAACCTCTCCGAGACGGCCTTTCTTCATCGCAAGGACGACGGCTACGGTCTGCGCTGGTTCACTCCCCGGGCCGAGGTCGAACTCTGCGGGCATGCCACGCTCGCGGCGGCGCACGTCCTGTTCGAGACCCGCGCCGCGGATCCGGATCAGGACCTGCGCTTCTCCACCCGAAGCGGGATCCTCCTCGCTCGTGCCGAGAGTCCCTGGATCGTGCTCGACTTCCCCGCCACGGCGGCCAGGCCTTGCGACCCTCCGGCCGGACTGCTGGAAGCGCTTCGCCTGAACCCGCTCTTCATCGGGCGCAGCCGTTTCGACGTTCTCCTGGAGTTGGAATCGGAGGAGGCCGTGCGCGCGGTCCGTCCCGACTTCCAGGCCTTGAGTGAGGTCGACGTGCGCGGGGTCATCCTGACCGCGCGCTCGACCGCCGCGGAGTACGACTTCGTGTCCCGCTTTTTCGCCCCGAGCGTCGGCGTCGACGAAGATCCCGTCACCGGTTCGGCGCACTGCACCCTGGCGCCGTTTTGGGCCGAGCGGCTCGGCCGGGAAGAACTGATCGGTTTCCAGGCCTCGTCGCGAGGCGGCCTGGTGGGCGTCTGCTGCCGGGGCGAGCGGGTGCTGCTGAAGGGGCAGGCGGTGACCGTGCTGCGCGGCGAATTGACCGACCCGGCCTGCGCCTGAACATCGGGGATCGCTGCAGCAATCCGTCCATTGGCACGGGACTGGTCGCGCGTCGTCATCCCGCCGTGCCCGGCACAGACCGTCCCGCGGAGCCGAGCCGGCGCCCTCGGCGCCCCGCGCGAGGCCGCTGGCCGTCGCTAATCGGCGAGCGGCAGGACGATCACGAAGCTCGAGCCGGGCGCGTCGCGGTCCTCCAGGATCAGATCGCCGCCCATCTCGCGGGTCAGCTCCCGGCTGAGCGACAGGCCGAGGCCGATGCCGCCCTGCGCGGCGCCGCCCTTGCCGCTTGGATCCGGGCCGCGTTCGAAAGCCCGGAAGATCCGTTCGCGATCCGAGCGAGGAACGCCCGGTCCCGCGTCCCGGACCGCGATGCGCAGGTGTCCGTCGCGAACCTCCGCGCAAAGCCGGATCTCCTCGGAGCCCGTGCCGTACTTGCAGGCGTTGTCCACCAGGTTGGACAGGACCTGGACCATCACGTCGGAGTTGATCTGAAGCGGCGCGTCCTGCGCCTCGCAAAGTTCGACCTCGAGCCGCAGGCCGGCGCTCTCGATGCGGCCCTCGAGCTGCGCGCGGGCCAGGTCGAGCAGCTCGCGGCACGAGATCCGCCCGGTGTCGATGCGCCGCCCGCCCTCCTCCAGGCGCGAATACGCGAGCACGTTCTCGACCAGGCTGGCCAGCCGCGCCGCCTCGTGCTTGATGGTGGTCTGGAACTCCTTGCGCTTCTGCGCGTCCGACACCAGGCCGTCGGCCAGCATCTCCGAATACAACTGCAGGGTGGTCAGCGGCGTGCGCAGTTCGTGAGTGACCGACGAGGCGAAGCGGCTGCGCTGTTCGCCGAAGGCGATGCTGGCCCGGAGCGTCCGGGCGCCGGAGAGGAGCATCAGCAGCACGGCGATCCAGAGGGCCACCAGGAGGATCCCGGTGGGCGTCACGAACGGGCTCTGGGTGGCGCCGGTATACGGGACCTCGAGGCGCGCCGGCAGGCCCGCCAGGCGCGCCGGCGCGTTGTCCGCCGCCGTCGCATCGAGGAGCGGCACCAGCGAAGCCGCTTCGAACAGATCCTCGACCTGCTTCAGGAGGATGCCGGAGAGCACGGGCCAGTCGGTGAGGAACCCCTGGATCAGCAGGTCCGAGCCGAACCGCACGCGGCGCAGGAAGCAGAGCTCTGGATGCTCCGCTCCCGCCAGCCAGACCGGCGTCATGGGGCCGGACAGTGCCTCCACCGGAGTCTCCGGCAGGCGGTCGTCCAGGCTGTCCAGACTTTCGCGCTGGGCTTCTACCGGCGCGTTGACGATACTGCTGCGCTTGGAATACTCCTGCTGCGAAACCGTCTGCTGGCGCTGCTGCCGCGGCTCTTCCTCGACGAGCGGCGCCGGTGCCGCCTCCAGCCGGTCCAGGCACTGGCGCACCGCCGGCGGATCGAGCAGCGTCTCGATCGACTCCAGCACCTTTCGCTTGCGCTCGACCGATTCGAAGGTGATGAGCGTGCCCTGCGCCAGGTCGGCCTGATTGCCGCGGGGCACCTGCGGAGAGCTGAAGACTCCCGCGGCATCGATCTGGAAATGCAGGCGGATGAAATCCGACTCGAGGGTCATCAGCGGTGACGGAGTGAGGACATCGCCCGGGCGCAGGGTCTGGAGGAACTTGTTGTAGAGCTGCTGCCGCGGGAAGTACGACTGGTACTCCTGCGGCGGCCGGTGGGCCTCCAGCGCCAGCCGGGGGGCCAGCCAGGAGTCCATGCGCCAGAGCGCGAGGCGCAGCGGTTCGAGCAGCGTCCGTTCCCGATGCCGCCGCTCGATCTGCTGCTCCTCCATCTGCAGCAGCTTCCAGCTCAAGCCCAGGAGGACCACCGCCAGGCCGGAGGCGCAGAGGATCGCGCGCAGCCACCAACGCCGGTGAATGGAATTCATGCGGGTTCGACCTCGACCTCGGCGCCGAGCATGTAACCGCGGGCCCGCACGGTGCGGATGAAGCGCGGCGACTCCTGCGGGTCGGCCAGCTTGACCCGCAGCCGCTTGACGAGCATGTCCACGGTGCGCGTGTGCACCCCGGCCGGATCGATGCCCCAGACCCGCAGCAGCAGTTCGTCCCGAGGGACCACGCGCCCCTTCGACTCGGCCAGGTAGGCCAGGAAGCGGACGTCCCGATCGCTCAGGTTGCGGGTTTCGCCGGTGTCCAGGAGGACCTCGCTGCGTTCGAGGTGGATCTCGGTTCCATGCGCGAACAGCCGGCGCACCAGGCCGCCGCGTTCATAGGAGCGGCGCAGTACGGCGCTGACCCGGGCCAGCAGTTCCTTGGTGCTGAACGGTTTGACCACGTAGTCGTCGGCGCCGCCCTGCAGCCCGCGGACCCGGTCGTCCTCGGCGCCCCGGGCGGTGACCATGATCACCGGCAGCCCGGGGCGCTCCGCGCGAATCCGCTCGAGGACCTGGAAGCCGTCGAGACCGGGCAGGAACACGTCGAGGAGCACCAGGTCGACGTGTCCGCCGGCGGCCGCCTCGAGCGCGGCGAGACCGGCGCGGCCATCGCCGCACTCCATGACCTCGTAGCCGGAGACTCGCAACAGCTCGACCATCCCGCGCCGGATGGGCGCGTCATCCTCGACGACGAGAACGGTCTTCCGGGTCACGGTTTCTGGAAGTCGAAGCCTTTCGACTTCGCCTGCTCCCGGATAGCGCCGCGGATGGCATGGTCGAAGGCGGCCGTCTCGCTGGTGGCCTGCTTCTTCATCTGCTCCTGGATGTACTGCTGGCGCTGCTCCGAGACTTCGCTGATCTGCCGCTGCAGCTCGGCGCGCTTCGCCTCGGCCGCCTCGACGGCCTGGCGCTTTTCCACGAGACTGAGTCCGCGCAGGCGCTCGGGCAGGTCTTCGTCCGGAATCGTCTCCAGGTCGACCTGCTTCTGTTTCAGGGCGTCGACCAGATCCCAGGAGCAGAAGTAGAGCTGGCTCCCCTTGGTCTGGGCCCGGGAAGCGGCGGCGGCGGTGTTCAGGCTGCTGGCGTTCTCGTCCTGGACGACCTGGTTCGAGGCGCCCGATTCGCCTTCTTTGCCGAACGGCAGGTAGGTCTGATTGACGCTGCCCGAGAGCGCCGTCAGTTGTTCGTCGAACGGCGTCTCGATGACGACCAGTCCGTTGTCCTGGTCGATGTTGGCGAAGCGACCGTCGGCCAGAAGCGCCACCTCGCGCCAGAGCGGCGCCTCCTCGTCGGTGGCGCCGCCGCAGTAGATCGAGTTGACCACGATGTCGTTGGTGATCGCCCGCTTGCAGGCGTCCCGGAAGTCGACCACCCGGTCCTGGTCGGCGCTCTCGTTGCCGGCCACGATGATGATCTTCAGCGAGTCCTTGGAGGCGCTCCAGGGCAGGTCCGTCAGGGCCGCCTGCACCACGCGGCCCACGTACTCGTCGCCGCCCTCGGTGGTCAGCGCGAACAGTTCCTGGGAGACGCGATCGAGATCCTCCGTCAAGGTGGTGCGCAGCTTGACGAAGCCGGTGTCCGCGCCGTAACTCGGAGTGCCGAAGGTCAAGAGCGCCACCCGGAGCGTCGGCGTCGGCTGGGCCAGCGCCAGGTCATTGACGATCGCCCAGAGTTTCTGGCGGGCCGCGTTGATCAGCCCGCTCATGCTTCCGCTGGTATCGAGGCAGATCGCCAGGTCGACGGCGCGCGTGGCCTCGGCGACGGCGGCGGTCCGGGTCTGATCCGGTTCATCGGCGGACAGGATCTGGAACGGGGCGGCGGACAGGCAGGCGGTCATCAGCAGGCAGGTTGCGGTATTCATGTTCGAAGGCCCTTTCGTCAACGATTGTAGCTGTTCTTGATCAGCAGGTTCTTGTTCTCGAATGGAATCAGGATTTCGCCGGACAGCGAGAGCACGCCTTGGCGGCCCTGGAGGACGAAGCTCCGCACCAGCTCGCGGTGAGCCTCGCTGCCGAACTCGATCACCTGATCGATTTCCGGCGCGCCCTGTCCGGCCACCAGGCGCGAGTCGATCCAGCGGGTGCCGCGTTTGAAGAAGGCCCGGTCGCAGACCTGCTGGACGTTGTCGATCTGGACCCGGTTGAGATCCTCGTCCAGGTAATTGTTGTCGTACTTCAAGCGCGCCTGGGCCTTTTGCTCGTTGAAGTTCAGCGCCTGATTCACGCTCGACTTGCCCGAGCGCGCGTGCACCGCCCGATTGTCGATCAGCGTTTCGCAGGTGAGCTTGAGCGCCGCCAGGTCGTCCAGATTGGTGCCCTCGCGGGCCAGGAAGGAGGTGTATTCGGTCAGGATGCCGAACTTGGTCGAGAGCCGCAGGACCTCGTCGGTCAGTTCCCGCAGGCGCGGATCGCCCGCCAGCACCTCGCCGGTGGAGCGCGGCTGGCCCGCGATGAAGCCGCCGGCCTGGCGGATCTGGTCCACCAGGAAGGCGATCTTGCGCCCGGCCCAGAGCCTGGGCACGAAGGCGTTCTTGATCGACGCGCGGCTGAACTCGAACGGGAAGCTGAAGGTGCGCTGGGTGCCGAGAAAGTTGCCGGTCAACTGGAAGGTCACCGGATCCTCGGAGGTGTACTGTCCCAGCAGGACCAGTTCGTCCCCTTCATAGAGATCGGGCAGCGTGATCGGCATCAGCTCGCGCACCAGCCGCGTGGAGGATTGCCCGTCGCCGTCCAGGGTGGCCAGCGCCGGTTCGGCCAGCACCGGGCCGTAGAGCCGCTTGAACACCTGGGCCACCTTCACCTCCACGTCTTCGCCTTCCAGCACGTAGGTGCTGGTGGCCCGGGAGAGTTCGGCCAGGCGGTCCAAGAGCGGGGCGTTGACGTCCTCGCCCACGCCGAAGGTGAAGACCCGCCGCTTGTGTGGATTGCCCTGTTCCAGAAGCGCGCGAATGTCGGTTTCCAGCGTGCGTCCGATGGTCGGCAGGCCGTCGGTCAGGAACAGCACGATCGGGAGCTGCCCGCCGGTCGGCGGCTGCCGCAGCGCCGCCAGCAGGGCGTCGTGGATGTTGGTTCCGCCGCCCGGGCGGATCAGGCTCAGGTACGTGCGGGCCTTCAGCATCTGGTCCCGGTCCTTGATCACCGGCGCCGCGGAGAACGAGTTGACCGTGCTGGAGTAGTCGATGATGTTGAAGGCCTCGCCGTCCTCGAGCCCCTCGAGCACCTGCTGGACCGCGGCCAGGGCCTGGTCCATCTTCTCGCCGGCCATGCTGCCGGAGCGATCGACGACGACGGTCACTTCGCGCTTCAGGTGGGTGCGATCCTGCCCGGCTTCGGCCGGCAGGCCGGCCAGCAGCAGGAAGTAGCCGCCGCCCACCGTGGGGTCGGGGTAGGCCAGCAGCGAGGCGCTGACGCCGTTTCGCTCCAGAAGATAGGAGAACCGGAAGGCGCCCGGGCTGGTGGCCGCGGCCTCCTTGGTGGTGAGCACGGCGCGGCCGCTCTGCTTCTCGATCGTCCGCAGGTCGTGCGTCGGCGAGTACAACATGGAGATCGGGTGGTTGGATTGCACTTCGACGGTGACGTTCCAGGGAACCCGCCGATCGAGCGATTCGCTGCGGGGCAGGCAGTAGTCGACGCGGTTTCCGTCCGCCTCCAGGATCTGTTCGTAGGCCACCCGGATGCGCTGCCGTCCGCCGGCCGGAACCGGGAACAGGCTGGAGCGGATCAAGTTGTATCCGGCGAATTCCAGGAGCGCGGGATCGCGGACCTTGGCCACGATCTGGTCGTAGATCCGCCGCGCCTCCTCCTTGCGCAGGAGTTCGGCGGTGGCCTCGGCCGCGCCGCCCTCGAACAGGAATTCGCTGACCACCGCGTCGCCCGGAATCGGCAGCAGCAGCACCGCCTCGGCCGGAACGGACCCGGGATTCTGCAGGAAGACGTCGAGTTGGGTTCGCGCCGTCTTCTCCACGATCCGGATGGCGGCCACCACGCGTTCCACCTGGACGGCCGGCTGGCCCGGCCGGAGCGAGAATCCCCGCGACTGGGGCATGATGACGTGGGAGGCGGTCTCGATCTGCGCCTCCGCGGTCCGTTCGAGTCCGAGCAGCGTGTGGATGACGCAGAGCAGGGCAAAAGGCGTCTTGAAACGATTCATGGGTTGTCCTCATCGGTCGGCGGTGCGGATATGGATGCGATCCATCTACACCAGTAAACGACAGGATTCCCCGGAACTTGGTAACAGCTCGGTAACCGCCCGGCGCGAGGGGGGAGGCGGGGCTACCGGATGCGGTTCAGAGAGGCTTCGGGCTGACCGGGGTCGATCGACAGCGAGCGGCGCCAGTGCCAGTAGTGCAGGATGGCATTTCGCCGATCGCCCACGTGTTCGCAGGCGGCGGCCGGGCGGTCCCGGTTCACTTGCGGTTCCGTTCGATGCCGTCCACCAGCAGGCCCACCCAGACGTCCGGCTTCATGAACCCGCCGCCCCACTTCGCGTCCAGGTCCTCGGTCGGCTTGCGGGCGATGATCTCGTCGCGGCTCAGTCCCTCCTCGAGCAGGCCGTCGATGCGGGCGCGGACGGTGACGAGCATGTCCCGGTAGTCCTGGAGGGCGGCCCGGTTGCCGAGCGGGCCGTGGCCCGGGATGATCTTGGTGGATTCGTCGGCCTGCTCGAGCACCAGGTCGGCGGCCTCGATCATGCCGTCGATGACTCCTCCGCTGCCCGCATCGATGAAGGGATAGAACCCGTTGAAGAACGTGTCTCCCAGGTGGAAGACGTTGGCCCGTTTGAAATGGATCAAGGCGTCGCCGTCGGTGTGGGCGTGGCCCACGTGGAAGACGCGCACCTCCTCCCCGTTCCAGTGGAAGGTCAGGTCGCGCGTGAAGGTGATCACCGGACGGGCGACCTCTGGAGCGGCCGGCGCGGTGCGATTGAAGGCCTCCATGAACTGTTCGCTGCTCAGGCGCTTGCGGACGTTCTCGTGCGCGACGATGACCGCCCCGCGGCGGCCGAGATTCTCGTTGCCGCCGGTGTGGTCGCCGTGCCAGTGGGTGTTGAGCACGAACTGGACCGGCTGGTCGGTGATCTCCGAGACGGCCTTCAAGATCGCGCCGGTCAGCGGCGCGTACTGATCATCGATCAGCAAGGCGCCCTGATCGCCGGAGAGCAGTCCGATGTTGCCGCCCTGCCCCTCGAGCATGTGGATTCCCGGCGCGACCTCCGTGGCGCGGATCTGCGCTTCCTGGACGGGATCGGCTTGGACCGGCGCAGCGGCTCCGAGGACCGTGGACACGAACAGCAGGGTTCTCGTGATCTTGCGTTGAGTCATCGCGCTTTTCATCTCCTCGAGCGGCTTGGATCCTCTGGATCGGGGGATCAGGGGATCGGGGCCAGTCTATCGAATGCCGGTCGGGTTCGTCTCTCGAAGCACGCGCAGCCAGGCGCGTTCGAACCGTTCGTCCGGCTCCAGGTAGTTTCCCTCGGCCCATTCGTTCCACGACTTCAGGAAGAGCAGGCGCCGCTCCGGCGGGCGGCCGGCGATCTGGGACAGTGCATTCTTCAGCATGCGCCGGAACTGCTCCGGCGTGGAATCCAGGAAGACCTGCCCGCGCGTGCCGGCGCGCGGTGTGTTGTCCCAGTTGGGCAGCACGCAGGGATGTTCGTGCGGTTCCAGCTCGACCTGTTTCAAGGCGGTGACGACGTCCTCGTAGCGGTAGAGCAGCGGCCGGCGGCCGCGTTTATCCGGAACCAGAAGCTCCTGGAACCGCTGCTGGTACGACTCGTCGAACAGCGACATGATTCCGGTCGGCTGGTGGCGGATGGAGCCCTGGAAACCGATCTGCGCCGGTTGGAACCCCTCGCCGCCGAAGCCGATCAGATGCAGTCCCGGCAGACCCGCGTCCCGGGCCATGGATTGAAAGCGCCTCGCGTCGGGCATGAGGTGGGGCACGAACACCAGGAACAGCGGGTGGCCCTCCACGCGGATGTAACGGCGATCGCGAAAGGCCGGGAGCAGCGTCCGGAAGTGCCGTTCGTCGTCCTCCGGTCCGCCGTATTCCTGCTCGACGATGACCCGGTCCGGATCGCCGTGCCAGATCCCGGTCCAGCTCTGGTTGGCCCAGCACAGGCAGAACGGAAGGTCCGGCCGGCCCGATTCGAGCACCTCCTCGAAGGGCCGCTCGAGCAGCCGGTGTCCGAGCGACCAGTAGTGCCAGTAGCAGAAACCCTCGATGCCGTGATCGCGCGCCAGCCGAGCCTGCTGCTCGCGCACTCCGGGATCGCGCAGATCGTAATATCCGAGTTCGCCGGGCTGGATCGGTTGCAGATGCCCGGGGAACAGCGGCCGGGCCCGCCGGACATTGGTCCATTCGGTGAAGCCTTTGCCCCAGGCCGCGTCATTGACCGGGATCGGATGGTATTGGGGCAGATAGAAGGCCAAAAGGCGTGCCGCGCCGAGCTTCGTCATGACAGAAAGCCTACTCCGAATTGACACGCGAGAGCTTCAGTTGCTCAAATGACCGCCGCTGCAAAGGCCGGAGGTGGAAATCATGCTGATCTGGAATCGAGGTCGCGCTGCCTTGCTGATGATCGTGGGAGGTGCCTTGGCGCTGGCCGGCTGCGCGGCACAGCCCGGAGGCGAGAACCTCGTGCCCTGGCCCGAATTGGACGCCATGGCGCGATTCGACGGAAGCGAGGGCCAGGTCTCGATCGGGCTGGAGGTGCCGGACCAGGCAGGCGACTGGCAGCTGGCCGGGGTGAGTCTCTACGGAATGCAGTGGCCGCGCCGGCCGACGGGAGCACGGCCGGAGGACTTGATTCTCTCGACCATCGAGCCTCCGGCCCGCGGGCGCGACGGTTCGAAGGGCGCTCCCGCCGGCCGTCGCGATGATGATGATGACGATGATGCTCGGGGAGGGCCGTTCGTCAGGCAGGATCCGCAAGAAATGTCGAATGCGTGGGTCATATCGGGGGACGCCGGTTTCGACCCGGATGGCTTCGACCGCTACTACGTGATCCTGGACGTCTACCTGAAGCGAGGGCAGGAGTATGTCCGGCGCACGTTCACCGCGGAGTTCGATACAGAGGAGGAGGCACAGCAGCAGGCGGAGCTGATCAATGTCTTCGGCTCCGACGAGGGCTGGACGCAACCCGAGTTCGACAGCGTACCCTTGACCAGTTCGGTGTATTTCGGTTCGCAGGGTAACATCAGGATCGACATCGCCGGCGACACCCCCGAGCTGTATTACGCGACCTTCCAGCTCTACGTGACCGCTTACAAGGCGCGCCTGAACGGTGCGCCGACCATGAGCACGCCGAGGGAACAGGTCGGCCTGGGAACGATCGTGCTCGTCACGGGCAACTGGATCACCACCTTCAAGGGGAACTGGAACCTCCAGCTGCAACCAACATTTCACGTCATCGCGGCTACCGGCTCGAGCATGTACAATCGGTTCTGGGACACCTCGAAGCACACACCGATGCTCGGTGCGTGGTCGTTCGACAGTCCTTTCTCTCCGCTGCCGCCCTGACGGCCGAACGTCAGCGCGGCGGCTCGAGCTCGCCGATGTAGATGAACGGCGCCCAGTAGAACGGGTGGGCGCTGGAGGAGAGTTCCAGATCCTCGGTCGTCTCCGGCCGCGAGCCGCGGAAGGCCTTGGACCGGCGCAGCTTCTGCTTCGCCAATTGCAGGGCCTGGGCGATCGGCAGTCCCTGGCCCAGGTGCCGTAGATAAAACTCCGTCATGACCTCCGCGGCTTCCCGATCGGCGACGTCGTAGAGCGAGGCGATCACCGCCCGGGAGCGAGCCAGCAGGAACGCATACGCCATCGACTGGGTGCCTTCGCCGCGCAGGACCCGCCCGCGAGCCGTCGAGCAAGCCGACAGAACCACCAGGTCGGCGTCCAACCCGAACGCCACCACGTCATCGAGGCCCAGCAGGCCGTTCCAGCGTTCGTCCGCGGCGAGCACGATGCCGGTGTTCCCGGGGTTTTCCGCATCGACCAGCCCGTGGGCGGCCAGGTGGATGATCCGGTACGCGCCGGAACCGCGCTCCAGCGGAGCCAGCGTTGCCGCGCCGCCCAGATACAGATCGAACAGCGGCGTCTCCAGCGCGGCCGAGCGCTCCCGCAGCGCGCGCTGCAGCGGATTGCCGAAGGCAGCGCTGCGCTCGCCGTCGTCCAGCAGGAGCTGGGTCGAGACCTCCTTCAATTCGTTGCGGGTCTTCTCCAATCGGGAGAAACGAGAACTGTCCGGCAGATCCGACAATTGCTCGCTCGTATACAGCGGATCACCCATCAAGAGGAGACGCTCACTTGGACGGCTGCTCGGGCGCCTGGCGAGTTCGGCCAGGACGGCCGAAGACGGGCCATAGGAAACGTCGAAGCGGTCGACCACGAACTCCAGATCGGACAGTCGAATCGGCCGGTCCGGCTCTGCCCGCGACCGGATCACCAGCGCCTCGAATGGAAGCCCGGCCAGGCCGGCCGAGGGCACGATCACCAGACTCCCGGGAGCGGGTTCCCGGCCGGCCAGGACGGGCTCGAGCAGCCGGCGGTAGAGCGGGCCCGCCCGGGCCAGGATCTCCGCGGCGCCCACCCGACCGCCGCCGCCGTTGATTCCATCCAGGTAGCGCTGAACGTCCTGTTCGAGGGTCTCCCGATCGCCCAGCTCGAGAAACTCGAGACGGCCAGCCTGGACCACGAAGGCGTAGAGTCGTTCGTCGCCGGCGACATACTCGATCAGGATCCGGTCCCCGCCCAACTGCTCTCCGAGTTCTCGTTCCAGCGGCCTGGGGTCCGCCTCTTCCGCCGGTTCCGTCTGTTGCTGGTGGAGTCCCTCCAACAGGGCGCGCCCCTTCCAGGTCTGGGCCCGGGCGAAGCCTTCTGAGACAATCTTCGATCGGGCTTCCGGCGGGGCCCGCCGGAAACGCAAGGCGGTCAGGTCCGCCGCGACCTGTCCCCATTTGTGATACCGGGAGCGCAGGCCGGCCGCCTCGAGACCTCGCAGGACCGAAAAGTCGCCGCTCGCGAAGGTCCGGTCCGCCTCGTTCAGCAGTTCCGCGGCCCTCTCGGTGTCGTCCTGCCGCAGCGCGATGCGCGCCAGCGTCCGGAGCGGCAGAAGCAGGTGGTCGGCGCCCGCCAGTTCGGAGTGGATCTCCAGCGCTCTCCGCGCGCGCTGCCCCGCCCGCTCGAGCCGGCCCAGCTCGAAATCGCAGAGGCTCAGCTCTTCCAGTACAAAGGCTTCGATTCTCCGGTTCTGTTGGTTGCGGGCGAGCTCGAGCGCAGTCTTCAGCATGGGTTTCGCCGAGTCGTGTGCTTTGGCCCGGCGCAGCAGCCGGCTCAGATTCAGACGCCCGCGCGCCTCGCGGCCCGCGTCACCGAGGGTCTCGGCCAGTTGGATCGAGCGGCGGTACAGCCGGTCGGCCTCGTCTGAACTCCCCGACAATTCGCGCACGGTCGCCAGGTCGTTGAGGGCGTCGATCAACAGGCGGCGATCCGGCGATTCCTCCACCTCGGCCAGGATTTCCAGGCGCAGTTCGAGCGCGACATGCAATTGGCCCAGCCGGGAGGCGATGTTCGCCAGGACCTTGCGCAGGTTCCGATCGAACCGCGGGTCCTGACGCCCGTGCTCCTGTCGCTCGCGCTGCAGCATGTAAAAGACCTGACGCGCGGCGCTGAGGCGGCCCTGGGACATATCGAGCGTGGCCAGTTGGGCGCGGGCCGCCGCGCTCTGCGACCAGCGCGAGGCCGAGGCGAGGGCATCCTGGAAACACCTGCGGGCCCGGTCGAACTCACCCCGTTCCTCGAAGAAATACCCCGCGGGGAGGCAGACCTCATGAACAGCGGAGCGGGCCCGCGGATCCTCGATCAGGCCCAGCGCCTGCTCGTACAGCTCACGCGCGCCATCGATCTCGCCCTGGCCTTCTCGGGCGGTCGCCATGCGACTCTGCGCGATCGCCGCCAGGTCACGCCGGCCGTGATCCTCACTTAACGCCAGGCAGCGTTCGTGGGCGGCGTAGGCGGCCTCGAGCTGTCCCAGCTTCGAGTGCGCCCTGCCGAGGTTGTCGGCGATGAAGAACCGCAGCTCCAAGTTGTCGGGCTTGTCCGGCGGGCGGCATTCGGAGAGGCATTCGATCGCTTGTTCGACCAGACCCAGCTCGATCAGGCACGTTCCCAGATAGGCGCACGCTTGGGCGCGGACGTTATCCGGGCCGTTCGACGGATTGAGGGCCAGTGCACGTTCCAGCTCCGATCGGGCCGCCGCATGGTCACCGCGTTCCTCACAGAGCGCCACTCCCAGTCTCAGCCGGTATTCGGCGGCTTTCCCGAAGTCGGCTCGCTGCTCCGCGCGCCCGGCGGCCTCGCGGTAGTAGTCGATCGCCATTCCGATCTCTTCAGCCGCTGACAGCGCGGGGAAGGGACCTGAGTTCACGAGCAGCCGGTACTCTCCCGCCACGCCGGCCTTGGATTCGATCTCCAGCGTGTAGCGCCCCGGAGTCAACTCGAGCTCGAGCCTGGCTCCGGCCACCTCGTTGTCCGTCGCCGCCCGGCCCAGTCGATCCTCCTCCGCGGTGAAGACCGAGAGGATGGGCCGGAAGTCATAGGACGTCACGCTCACGCTGTAGGTGCCGGGGACTTCGATCGAAAGAGACAGCACCTCCCGGATTGCCCGTCCGTCCAAGGTGGGCATCGACCGGGACACTTCCCGATCGAGCGGAAAGGAATCGGCATCCTCGGGGATCGCGGGGGGGATCGCGGGGATCGCTCCCGGTCCGCCGAGCAGCGCGGCGGCCAGCCACAATGTTCGTGCGGCGTGATTCACCAGATCTCCCATCGTATGGCTCCCAGAATAGCATCCTTTCCATGCCCCGCCGGGTTCGGATCTGGTAGATAGGGCCTCTTCGAAAGGCAGGGCAGGACCGATTTTTGAAATCTTCGGCTGACACCTCTCCCCATGGCCCCGTGCGCCACGGCCCGTATCCGGAGCTGACCTGGCCGGCGATCATCGTGGGCTGGCTGCTCGGTTCGATCATCGCGGTCTCGATCGGCTATGCGGCGTTGATCCTCGGGTTCTCCATCGAGGGCTCCGAGCTGGCGGCGATTCTCGGCTGGGGCATCCTGCGGGGCCTGCTCCGGCGCACCAGCATCGTCGAGAACAACATCAATCAGACCATCGCGTCGGCGGTCAACGGCGCGTCGGCGGGCATGATGTTCTCGGTGCCGGCGCTGTTCATCCTGGCCAAGGATTACGAGGGCACGACGCACTTCAGTCCGATCGTGATGGTGCTGGCCTGCATCACCGGGGGCATTCTGGGCCTGTCGTTCATCATTCCATTGCGCAAGCAGATGATCGACTTCCAGCGGTTGGCCTACCCGGGCGGCATCGCGGTGGCCACGATCCTGAAGTCGCCCGGAGCCGGTTTGCGCAAGTCGCTGATCCTGCTGGGGGCGGCGGTCTTCTCCGGGTTGATCCACCTGGTCGTGTTGACCATCGATTCGGGGGCGCTGCCGTTTCTGGATGGCGAGAACTATCTGCTCGGCGCCCAGTTGGGGACGCCCGCCTACCTGAACATCACCTTCTATCTCTCGATCATGACCATCGGGGTCGGCTTCCTGTCGGGGCGGGGCGGGCTCTGGTTCGGCGCGGGCGGCTTCCTCTGCTACTGGTTCCTGGCGCCGCTCTTGTCGAAGTTCGGCGCCGACTCGGTGGTGGGGCTCGCGGCCGCGCCAGACGCGCCCGAGCTGCTGCGCGGTGAACTGTTCAAGCCGAGCGGCATCGGCATGCTGATCGGCGCCGCGGTCGGTTCGATCTTCTTCGCCGCGCCGCTGATCAAGAGCGCGGTCAAGTCGATGCAGGAGGCCGCGAAGGAGGCCCGCAAGGAGGGCGGCGGCGGCGTCCACGACGAGATGCCGATCAAGCTGCTCTACGCGGGGGTCATCTTCGGCGCCCTGGCGCTGATCGGCCTGGCCTACGCCAGCGTGGACGGCATGACCCTGGGGCGGGCGATCGGCATGGCGCTGCTGGGCACGCTCTGGGTCTGGGTGGCGGGCGTGATCGTGTCCGAGTGCCTGGGCCGCACCAACTGGTCGCCGCTCTCCGGTATGACCTTGATCGCGGTCACCATCCTGGTTCTGATCGCGAGCGGCATCGGCGACACGAAGACGATCGTGGCCTCGGTCATGGTCGGCGCGGCGATCTGCGTCGCGATCGCGCAGGCCGGCGACATGATGCTCGACTTGAAGTCGGGCTACCTGGTCGGCGCCATTCCACGCCAGCAGCAGATCGGGCAGTTCCTCGGCACCTGGCTCGGGCCGATCCTCATCATGGGCCTGATCTTCGTGCTGAACGAATCGGCCGACGGCGGGCTGGGCGGCAAGGAGCTGCCGGCCCCCCAGGGCGCGGCCCTGGCCTCGATGATCCAGGGCATCGTGGGCGGCGACATTCCACAACACCTCTACTATGCCGGCGCCGGGCTCGGGTTGCTGTTCGCGCTCTCTGGAATGGGCGGCATCGGAGTTCTCGTCGGTCTTGGTTTCTACATGCCGTTCAATATCGTGCTGACCTATACCGTCGGCAACGGCTTGCGGATGCTCGCCGACCGGTTCAAGGGGCGCGAGTTCGTCGAAAACGTGGGCATCCCGGTGGCGGCGGGATTCATCGTGGGCGAGGCGCTGATCGGCGTGGGCCACGCCATGGTCAAGGTGTTCGCGGGATAGCGGATGAAGAAGCTCGGTTTCTCGCTGCTGATGATCGGTTTCCTGTGCGGCGCGTTCGTGATCGTGCGCGACAAGGACGCGGTCAACTGGTGGGCCTATGCCCCCTGCGCGGGCGTCATGCTGCTCGGGCTGATCTGCGTGCGGATGCGCCGCGCCGACCAGGCGCTGGATCACGATCGGCGGGAGAGCGATCTGCGCGTGATCGAAAGCAGCCTTTCGAGCCTGGTGGAGAAGCTGGATCGGATGCTGGCCGACCGGACCGACGTGTACGAGCTGCGAGCGCTGATCGACGAGCGGCTGATGAACGATCTCAACGCGTTCGTGGAAGTGCGCGAAACCCTGATCGAGCGCTTCGGGCTACAACAGTACGCCGACCTGATGACCGCTTTCGCCACTTCGGAACGCTATATCAATCGCGCCTGGTCGGCATCGGCGGATGGGTATGTCGATGAGGTCTGGCGCAGCCTGGGCATCGCGGCCGGTGAGATGAAGAAGGCGCGGGACCTGCTTTCGGAGTACCGCGGTCGATAGGAGTTGTCGCGGATTCCCGCCGCCTTCACGATCCCTTAATGTGATGTTCGACAGACTCTCCGGTTGGAGAGGCTGTTCAGGAATCGAACCTGGCCTCGAGTCCGGTGCGGCCGTTTGCCTCTCGCCGCGCACGCCGGAATCCAGGCTCCAGGCGCTTGAAATGGAGATGGCGATGAAACGGACGTTGACCCTGCTCACCTTCTGTCTGGCCCTGTTCAGCTTCGGCTGCACGCAGCAATCCGGAGGGACCGCCGCGTTCATGGACGACGAAGGTGAGGTCGAGGTTGCGCTGGATCAGGTGCCCGAGGCCGTCATGAAGGCCGCTCGGGCCGCGGTGCCGGGCATCGTGATCGAAGAGGCGGAGCGCGAGGTCGAGAACGGCGTGTTGGTCTATGAGCTCGAGGGCACCGCCAACGGCAAGGAGTACGAGATCGAGGTCTCGGCGGACGGCAAGGTGCTCGAGATCGAGGAGGACGAAGACGATGATGACGACGAGGACGACGACGACGATGACGATGACGATGACGATGACTAGGCCGTCCGGGCCATGCGTCTGCTGATCGTCGAGGATGAGGTCGACCTGGCGGACGGGCTGAAGCGGGCGCTCGAAGAACAAGGGTATGCCTGCGATCTGGCGCGTGACGGCCCTGAGGGTCTTCTCTCGGCCGAGAGCTCTGACTACGATCTGGTCCTGCTGGACCTGATGCTGCCCGGTCTCGACGGTCGCGAGCTGCTCCGGAGGTTGCGCCGGCATCGCCGTGTCCCGGTGCTGGTGCTGACCGCCCGGGATGCGCCGTCCGACAAGGTCGAGCTGTTGAACGCGGGAGCCGACGACTACCTGACCAAGCCGTTTCTGCTCGATGAGCTGTTGGCCCGCGTCGGAGCGTTGATTCGAAGGGCCGCGCATGACCCCCGGCCGAAACTCGAGCTGGGTCCGATCCAGGTCGACCTGGTGGCCCGGATCGTGACCCGCGACGGCGAGCGCGTCGAGTTGACGCCCATGGAATACGCGTTGGTCGAGTATCTCTCGCTGCACCGGGGCGAGGTGGTGAGCCGCAGTCGGCTCTACGAACACCTCTACGACGAGCGCGAGGACACCCTGTCCAACGTGGTCGACGTCTTCGTCTCGAACGTGCGCCGCAAACTCGGACGGGAGTTCGTGACCACCCGCAGGGGACATGGGTATCTGGTCGATGGGTAGCTCGATCCGCTGGACCCTGATCGGTTGGTTCGGCCTGTTGCTGGCCGCGGTGCTCGGCAGCTTCGGGGCCCTGCTGTACCAGCAGGCCGCCGAGGCGACCCTCTCGAGCGTGGATGCGGGCCTCGAGGATCGGGCCGGCGCGATCGCCGCGGCTCTGGAATGGGACGCCGAGGACGGTTGGGAGCTGGAGCTCTCCGAGGACTACTTGAGCGGGCTGACCGCCAGGGGATACTACGGCGTCTGGTCGCCGGACGGTTCCTCCGTGCGGCGGGGCGGCGCCGGCGTTCCCGATCAGCCGGGCGCGAACCCGGGCCTGCGCACGCGCGGCGATCTGCGCGAGTTCGAGCGGCCAGGCCCGGAGGGGGCGCGGATCGTCGTGGGCTGCTCGATTGCCGCCCTGCGAGCGCGGCTGGACTCCCTGTTGGCCCTGGTCCTTGGAATCGGGGCCCTGGTCCTCGTGCTCGGCCTGCTCGGCGGCCTGTGGCTGGCCCGGCGAACACTGGCTCCGGTGAAGGCCCTGGCGCACGCGGCTGCCGCGGTCAACGAGCATGATCTGGAAACCCGCCTCGATGAGCGCTCCGCCCCGGCCGAACTGCGGCCGCTGTCGCGGGCCTTCAATGCCGCCCTGGACCGGCTCGAGACCGCCTTCCTGAAGCAGGCCCGCTTCACCGCGGACGCGTCGCATGAACTGCGCACGCCGGTGTCGATCATTCGCCTGCAGGCCGAGCAGGCGCTGGCGCAGGAGCGAACCCCGGAGGAGTATCGGGCCGCACTGATGGCCTGCCTGCGGGGCGCCGAGCGGATGACCGGACTGGTGGAAGGGTTGCTGGCCCTGGCCCGAGCCGACGCGGGCGAGGAGCATCCGGCCCGGGAGCCGGTGCAACTCGACCTGTTGGTGCAGGAGACCGCCGAGCTCCTGCGTCCCGCGGCCGTGGCGGCCGAGGTGGAACTCGGCTGTGCCACCCGGCCGGCGTGGGTCGCGGGTGACGCGCGCCTGCTGGCCGAGGTGCTCGGCAATCTGGTGCACAACGGCATCCGCTACAACCGGCCGGGAGGCCGGGTCGACGTGGAGCTTTCGCTGGAAAACGGCAGCGCTCTGCTGGCGGTCCGGGACACGGGCATCGGCATCGACCCGAAGGACCTGCCGCATCTCTTCGAGCGATTCTTCCGCGTCGATCCGGCGCGGTCTCGCGCTCACGGCGGTTCGGGCCTGGGCCTGTCGATCACTCATTGGATCGTCGAGGCCCACGGGGGCACGCTCGAGGTCCAGAGCCGGCCGCGGGCCGGCAGCACCTTCACGGTAAAACTCCCGATCTACAGCCAACCGGTCTGAGCCGGGGGGGCAGCGGTTTCGTCCTGCGGGTTGCGTCGTTCTGCGGGTACGCTGGGTCCCCGTTCGCTTCCCGTATCTGGCGCAGAGATGAGACCCAACCCGTCGATCGCATTGCTTCCGCTGATCTGGATCCTGCCGCCGGCCTGTTCCGAGGAACCCCGGCAGCGACCGCCTTCCGTGATCCTGATTTCGATCGACACCCTGCGGGCGGACGCGCTCGGGTGCTACGGGTACGAACGGGACACCTCCCCGGTGCTGGACCGCTTCGCCGAGGAGGGCGTCCGCTTCGAGCATGCGATCGTCCAGAGCACCGCCACGCCCTCCTCGCATGCCGCCATGTTGACCGGCGTCAATCCGGTGGTGTTGAAGCGCGGCGCGAAGTTTCCCGAGAACGAGCAGGAGCTCGATCCGCTGTCGGCGTCGTACGGGTATGGACTGATCGACGACCTGACGCCCACCATCCAGTCCAAGCTGCGGGAGGCCGGCTTCCGGACCGCGGCCTTCACCGCTCACGAGGCCTGGCTGGGCGAGAAGAACGGCTTCCACACCGGGTTCGATCATTTCGAGACCGGCTATCCGCCGGCGCCGGAGAACCTGGCGCGCATCGAGGCCTGGCTCGAGAGCGACGCCGCGCGCCCGGCCTTTCTGTTCATCCACTTCTACGACGTCCACTCTGACTTCACCGACCTGCCCTATCGCGTTCCGCCGCCCTATTTCGGGAAGTACTCGAGCGGCTACCAGGGGAGCTTCGACGGCCGGGGCGAAGCGGGACTCGAGGCCAGCACGCTGCTGCAGCAGATGTTCAAGCAGCAGCAGCGCTTCGAAGAGGCGGAAGAGCGTTACATTCGCGACCTGTACGACGAGGGCGTGGCCTACATGGACGGGCAGATGGGGAATCTGTTCGAGTTGCTGAAGCAGCACGGGCTGTACGACGACGCCCTGGTGATCGTCACCTCCGACCACGGCGAGGAGTTCCAGGAGCATGGCGGGTTGCTCCACTACCAGTACTTCGATGAGGTCCTGCGGGTGCCGCTCCTGATCCGGTTCCCCGGCGGACGGTACCAGGGCACGGTCGTGTCCTCGCAGGTCCGCTCGGTCGACATCGGGCAGACGGCCCTGGCCTATTGCGGTCTGGATCCGCTGCCGATGTCCCGCGGAGTGTCGCTGCTGCCCTTGGTCGGGACGGGGGCCGGCAGCGTGGGTCCGAGCTTCTCCTTCGATGGTTGGAAGGTGGCCTACCGCACGGATCGGTACAAGTTGTACGGGCGGTGGAAGGAGCGCAGTCTGCTCTACGACCTGGAAGCGGATCCGGGGGAACTGAAGGACATCAGCCAGGAGCAGTCGGAGCTCACCCGAGAGTTGCAGGGCGAGGCGCTGAAGCAGCTCGAGGACGGGCGTGCCCGGGGAGAGCGGCTGGCCGATGAGCGGCAGCGGGCCGGCCGTAGCATCCGGCATTTCAGCGAGGAGGATCTGCGCCGATTGGCAGAGCTGGGCTACACGGGCGGATGATGCTCTAAAACACACTGAAAAGCATATATTTTAGTGATTTTAGATTTGTACGCCCTGGATTCAGTGTGTTCAATATTGATCCGAAAGCGCACTAAAAAGAGGCTGAAATGCCGTCCGAGTTTCGATCCGACTCTGAGCTGGCCCGGGAGTTCGGCGCGCGTCTGAAACGATTCCGGGTGAGTGAACGAGGGGCCGCGATGACCCAGCAGGAGCTCTCCCGGCGCACGGGGCTGTCACAGACCGCCATCTCGCGCCTCGAGACGACTGGACTGGCCTCGATGATGACCGTGATCGCGGTCCTGCGCGAATTCCGGTTGACGGACGCGCTGCTCGAAGCCATTCCGGACATGAGCGGCCCCTCGCCCATGGAACTCCTGAAGGGTCGCCGTCAACCGCGCCAGAAGGCGTATGCGCCAAGGCGGCGCAAGTCGGGCAGGCGCCGTGGCTGATCCGATCGTCGTTCGCGTCCGTGTTTTCGGGCGTACGGCCGGCGCGGTGGCCCTCGAGCCAGGCAGCCGGGGCCCGGTGGCCGCCTTTCAGTACGACGATGAGTTCATCGATTCCGGCCTGCGGCTCTCCCCCTTCCACGTGCCGCTCGAACCCCGGCGCGTGTTTCGCTTTCCCGATCTGAATCGCGACACCTTTCACGGCCTGCCCGGCTTCCTGGCCGACGCCCTGCCGGACGCCTTCGGCAATCGGCTGATCGATGCCTACATGCTCCGCCAGGGGATCGCGCCCGGGGAGATCTCGATTCTCCAGAGGTTGCTCTACATGGGACGGCGGGGAATGGGAGCGTTGGAGTTCGAGCCGCCGCTGAACATCGGTGATTCCAGGGAGGCGGCGTTGCCGTTGGCCATGGCCAGTCTAGTGGAGAGCGCCCGGCAGGCGATCCGCGGAGAGATCGGCAGCGTGGCGGGCGACATCCTGCGGGTCGGCACCTCCGCGGGCGGCGCCCGCGCCAAGGCGGTGGTGGGCTTTCAGCCCGAGAGCAACGAGCTGGTCTCGGGCCAGTTCGATCTGCCGGAGGGCTTCCAGCACTGGCTGTTGAAGTTCGACGGAGTCGACCCGGACCTCGAACTGGGACGGTCGCACGACTACGGGCGCATCGAGTACGCGTATTCGCTGATGGCAAGATCCGCCGGAATCGAGATGAGCGATTGCCGTCTGCTGGAGGAGGGCGGCCGCGCGCACTTCATGACCCGCCGCTTCGATCGCGAGGGCAATCGCAAGCTGCATCTGCAGAGTCTCTGTGGGCTCCAGCACGCCGATTTCAACACGCCGTACGTCACCGATTATGAGCTGCTCCTGCGCACGGTCCAGATGCTCGGCCTGGGCAAAGATGACTTGGGCCAGGCCTTTCGGCGGATGGTCTTCAACGTGCTGTCCCGAAACTGCGACGACCACACCAAGAACTTCGCGTTCCTGATGAATGGCGACGGCAAATGGAGCCTGGCGCCTGCCTACGACCTTTCCTTCGCCCACAATCCGGCTCCCGGGAAGTGGACCTGCATGCACCAGATGCTCATCAACGGCAAGACCCTGGAGATGACTCGCGACGACCTGTTCGAGGTCGGCCGCAAGTTCAACGTGCGAGCCGCCCGCCGGATCCTGTCCGAGGTTCAGGAGGCCGTGCGGAACTGGCCCGCTTTTGCGGAGCAGGCCGGGTTGCCGGAAGAACGAGTCGCGCGGATCGCCGACAGCCTTCCCGACCTGGGGTCCGCATGAGGAGCAAGGGCCGGCATTTTGGAGCGGACGCGATTGTTGGTGCGGATGTGCGCGCGAACCTCCATCATCGAGGGGCACGCACGGTCACTGGAGGGATGATGGTCCGTTGGATGCTGTTGATGGTGGCGTCGATCCTGACCTCCTGTTCCGGCGTGGAGGAGGACGGCCAGGACCTCGCGGGACCGGACGAGGCCCAGATCGCGCCCGCGCCCCCCTCGCCCCCCTCGCCTAAAGTTCCGCCGGAGGACGCTCCCCCTGATCCACCCCCGCAGGACCCGCCGCCGCAGAATGCACCCAAGGACCAATCGGACGCCGGCAAGCAGCCCGACCTGCGCCAGGCGCTGCCCTTCGTGGTTCGCAATTTCGAAGACCGCCCGGGCGACGGCATGCCGCTCTCCCTCTCGGTCGGTCTGGCTCGAGGAGCGTGCGTCGACGAGCTGCCGGTACCGTTCCTGAACGGCCGCGCGCTTCCAGCGCAAGTGGAGGTCCGCGCGCGCCACGACGACGGTTCCGTCCGGCACGCGCTGGTGGCGTTGACCTTGCCGGAGCTCGCGCCGAACGCGCAGATCGAGTTGAAGCTCGACCCCGGCCGCCCGGCGGCGCCGCCACCCTTCCGCCCGGCCGTGGCGCCCGCCGCCCTGCGCCTGCATGCAGTCTTCTCAGAGCAGGGCGGGCGTCGCTCGGAACTCGTGATCGAAGACGGGACGGAGATCTTGACCGCGGCCCGGGAGGGACGCGCTCCCAAGGGCTACCGCATGATCCGCACGGGGCCTTTGATCTACGAGGTCGAGAGGGTCGCCAGGCCCCGTCTGGCCGACGGGCGGGAGCACCCGCTCCTGGAGGTGCGTTTCCGGCTGCGGCTCGTGTCCGGCTGGATGGGTGCCCGTTTCGAGGCGGTGGTCGAGAACGCACCCGCGCCGAGCCGCTCGATGCAGGACGACTTCCATTACGACGACCTCAACTTCGACGAAGTGGCGCTGCACGCCGGCCCGAACGACTCGCTGAGCCTGTTCGAGCGGAAGAACTTCATGCACTGGGACGGCACCCGCTACCAGGCGCGGCGCTGGCTCGGGATGATCCCGCCCGAGGTGGCTGTTCGCCAGAGTCTGCGCACGCTGGTAGAGGCCGGCTTCCTCCCGAAATACGACGACACGCAACCGCTTTCGGATCGCGTCGCGCGCGACCTGGCGCTCGGCATGATCTCCCGTTCCTCGGTGCTGGATCCCCATTCGCGGCAGTACGGCGTGCCGCTCGCGCCCGATCCGATCACCCCGTACATGCCCCAGACCGGCGGGCGGCGGGACATCGGACCGTACCCGGAATGGGCCAAGGTCGCCTTCCAGTCCAAGGACAGCGTGGCCCAGCACGTGTTGTTCGCGGCCGACGGCAACGGTCTGGCCTCCTTTCCGATCCACGCAAGGCATCCCGAGACCGGTGCGCCGGGGGTGCCGTTCGACCATCCGGGCCAGAAGCAGGTGCGGTTCTTCCGCTCGCCGAAGAACCGCTGTCCGCAGACGCCCGACAAGATGCATGCGCCCAGCGCGGCGTACGTGAGCTACCTGCTGACCGGCGAGGAGTTCTTCGCGGAGGAGTTGTCGTTCTGGGCGGCCTTCGGCGTCGCGGGGTATCCATGGCGGGGCATCCTGACCGGCCCCGGACGCCGCGACGGCGCCTGGCAGTTGCGCAACCTCACCGACGCGGCCTTCCTGCTGCCGGACGCCCACCCGCTGAAGGGCTACTTCAACGAACGCGTAAGCGCCACGCTGCAGGAGTGGAAGGGCCTGAGCGTCGACACCGACAAGCGGCTGCATGTGATCGAGGAGGGCGCCTGGCGGATCAGCGGCCGCAACGACTACGTCTGCGCGCTGCGCATCAGCCCCTGGATGTATACCTGGTTCGTCTGGTCGCTCGACAACACGGCGCGCAAGGGGTTTCCGGAGGCGGCTCCGATCCGGGACTGGTGCGCCGAGTTCATCATCGGGCTCTACACCGATCGGACGCCGTACCTGGCGCCCGACGGCGAGACCTACGTGATGGATCCGGAGGCCGCGATGAGCTATTCGCTGCCGGTCGCGCTGGTGAAGCCGGTGGTGGCGCCCGGGGCCTGGCAGCGGTACGAGTACGTGCGTCCCATCGAGAGCTACGGCGAGCTGTACTACTATTACCTGGTCAACGAGTCGAACCAGTTCAAGGGCAGCGAGGGTTTCCAGGGGCAGGTACCGGCCGACCCGGCGCCGGAGAATTGGCGCATCGACCGAAAGTGGCTCGCGGAACGCAAGCCGAGCCATCCTTCGTGGGAGTTCTATGCCAACGGCGACTGCGCTCCGACGCTGGTGCGCCTGGGCCTGCCGGGGGCAGAGCAGGTCTACGAGCACGTGAAGCGCAAGATGGC
>Ga0326597_10000593_pt1 | contig 63371 bp, 55 predicted proteins | sample RVTome_12_FD_203789 | JGI IMG/M metagenome (GOLD analysis project Ga0326597, IMG submission 203789) | Soil microbial communities from uranium-contaminated site in the Upper Colorado River Basin, Wyoming, United States - RVT100D185 | ecosystem: Environmental > Terrestrial > Soil > Contaminated >...
CTCTTCCCACGACAAGTACCCACATCCGTTCCCCGCAGTCTTCCGTCTTGCCCTCCTCGTCCTCTACCCGAATATAAAAGCGAAGCTTCGCATGGTCTCCTAAAGCAAGCGACTCTCTATCCTTCACCGGAGGGATCCAGAACGATTCCGGCGCCTCTGCATTTGCGACTTCGCCGTCGTCAATAACCCAACCATCGAGGTCCAGTGACGTGAGGTGTGGCTTACTCACACTGCCTCCTAACAGTGAATTAGACTGAAGTCGGATAATGTTGCGGTATAACTCCGGGAATTTGCGGCTTTTTACATTCCGCTCTCCCCGCACAGTCTGCCCACCGATCAAGTCCGCTCATCTCGCCCTCCTCCCCCAATATTCACGCAACACCTTGATACTACTACTGATCGCTTAAATCACGTGTAGTCCAAATCCTACAATTCATGTAATCCATGGATTACATCGGCCCATTACGTGGGTGCGGTTCACCGCTCCCCGTCCGGAGTTATACCGCGGAGTTATACCGCGTACATGGCGTCAGTTCTCGCCTTGCAGCATCCGCTTACGGACGATGTTGTCCACCGTTCCCAATAGGATGAATTTGGGTCTGACCCAAATTGGTGTCCACGGGCAAAATCAACGCCACCCGTGCGACTCTACCCCCCTCACCGCCGCCCCCCAAACAACCCCCCAAGCAACCCACGCACGATCCGCCGCCCCAGCGAGCTGCCGACCGAGCGCAGCGCGCTCTTGACCGCGGCCTCGGTGTAGGACTGCCGGTTGGAGGCACGTGCGGACTTGGCCTGCGGCGCGGCCTCGGCCTGGCGCAGGGCCGCCGCGGCCCGTTCGGCCAGGCGCTCGTGCGCCGATTCGCGGTCGATCACCTGTTCGTAGCGTCCGGCCAGCGGCGAGTTGGCCAGCAGGGTGGCGCGCTCGCCGTCGGTCAGCGGGCCGATGCGCGAGCGCGGCGGGCAGATCAGGGTCCGTTCGACCGGGGTCGGCCGCCCCTTGGCATCCAGGGTCGAGACCAGCGCCTCGCCGACACCGAGTTCGGTCAGCACGGCGCGGGTGTCGAGGGCCGGGTTGTCCGGGAAGTTGTCGGCGACGGCGGCGATCGCCTTGCGGTCGCGCGGGGTGAAGGCGCGCAGGACGTGCTGGATCTTCTGGCCGAGCTGGCCGAGCACGGTGGCGGGGAGGTCGAGCGGACTCTGGGTGACGAAGTAGATCCCCACCCCCTTGGAGCGGATCAGCCGCACCACCTGCTCGATCTTGTCGACCAGCGCCTTGGGCGCGCCGTTGAACAGCAGGTGGGCCTCGTCGAAAAAGAAGACCAGCTTGGGCCGGTCGGTGTCACCCACCTCGGGCAGGTTCTCGAACAGTTCCGCCAGCAGCCAGAGCAGGAAGGTGGCGTAGAGGCGCGGCGCCTCGTGCACCAGGCGGCTGACGTCGAGCAGGCTGATGACGCCGCGCCCGGAGAAGTCGCGCTGCATCAGGTCGGCGAGGTGCACCGCCGGCTCGGCCAGGAAGTCGGCCCCGCCCTGCTCCTCCAGCACCAGCAGGCGGCGCTGGATGGCGCCGAGGCTGGCGCCGGAGAGGTTGCCGTACTCGCCGCGCAGGGCACCGGTGTTGTCGCCCATCCAGGCGAGCAGCGAACGCAGGTCCTTGAGGTCGAGCAGCAGCAGCCCCTGGTCGTCGGCGATGCGGAAGGCGGCGTAGAGCACCCCGCTCTGGGTCTCGTTGAGTTCGAACAGGTTGGCCAGCAGCAGCGGGCCGAGCTCGGTCACCGTGGCGCGGATCGGGTGGCCCTTGACCCCGGCCAGGTCCCAGAACAGCGTCGGGCTCGGCTCGGGCCGATAGTCGGCGAGGCCGATCTGCGCGATCCGCCGGTCGATCTCGGGGTGCGGGCGCCCCGGCTGGGCCAGCCCGGAGAGGTCGCCCTTGACGTCGGCCAGGAAGACCGGCACGCCGAGCCGGGAGAAGCCCTCGGCCAGCAGCTGCAGGGTGACGGTCTTGCCGCTGCCGGTGGCGCCGGCGACCAGGCCGTGGCGGTTGGCCATGGCGGCGTCCATGGCCACCGGGCCGCCGGCCGCGCCGCCGATCAGGATGCGGTTGTCGCCTGCGTTCATGAACCCAGTGTTAGCCAGCCACGGGGCCGTTGCAATGATTGCGCCAGCCGCCGATCATCGCTGCGCCGGCGGGGGTTCCGCCGCGTGGGCAACGCTGGTCGGCTGGATCTTCGCGCTGGTCTACCTGGGCATGCTGCTCGGCCGCTACCCGCGGCTGCAGCTCGACCGCACCGGCATCGCCCTGCTCGGCGCCATCGCCCTGCTCGCCAGCGGCGCCCTCGACCTGGACGGCGCCGTGGCCGCGGTCGACTGGGCGACCGTCAGCGTGTTGTTCGCGCTGATGGTGGTATCGGCGCAGCTGCGCCTGGGCGGCTTCTACACCCGGGTCAGCGCGGCGATCACGGCACGGCCGTGGCCGCCGGCCCGACTGCTGGCCGGCCAGGTCGCGGTCACCGGGCTGCTGGCGGCGGTGTTCACCAACGACATCGTCTGCCTCGCCGTCGCCCCGGTGGTGCTGCGCGCCTGCGTACGCCGCGGGCTCGACCCGCTGCCGCACCTGCTCGGCGTCGCCTGCGCCGCCAACGTCGGCTCGGCGGCGACGCTGATCGGCAACCCGCAGAACATCCTGATCGGCGAACGCCTCGGCCTCGGTTTCGCCAGCTACCTCGGCGTCGCCGCGCCGCCGGCGCTGGCCGGCCTGGTCGTGGTCTGGGCGGTGATCGCCTGGCAGTACCGCGGCCGCTGGCAGGCACCGGCCGCGGCGATCGCCGCGCCGGCCGAGGCGCTGCTGCCCGCCTGGGACGGCTGGCAGGCGGGCAAGGGGCTGGCGGTGGTCGGCCTGCTGCTGGCCGCGTTCCTGTTCGGCGACTGGCCGCGCTACGCCGTGGCGCTGGCCGCCGCCGGCGTGCTGCTGACCAGCCGCCGGCTGCACTCGCGGCAGACGCTGGGGCTGGTCGACTGGCAGCTGCTGGTGCTGTTCGTCGGCCTGTTCGTGGTCAACGCCGCGTTCCAGGCGACCGGCCTGCCGGACCGGGGGGTCGCCGCGGCAGCCACCGCCGGCATCGACCTGACCCATCCAGGCTGGCTGTTCGCGCTGACGCTGGCGCTGAGCAACCTGGTCTCCAACGTGCCGGCGGTGATGCTGCTGCTGCCGCTGGCCGACGGGCCGGTCGGCGGCCCGCTGCTGGCGCTGGCCAGCACCCTGGCCGGCAACCTGCTGCTGGTCGGCAGCATCGCCAACCTGATCGTCGCCGACATCGCGCTGCGCCACGGCGTCGCCTTCGGCTGGGCCGCGCACGCCCGCAGCGGCGTGCCGGTGACGCTGCTGACCCTGGTGCTGGCCGCCGGCTGGCTGGCCTGGATCCACGGGGGCTGAATACAGCCGACGGGGGATCGGGCTAGAATCGGCGCATATCACGGAAGACCGCCTTGAACCTGACCCCGCTGCTCGAACTGCTGATCCTGCTCGCCGCCGCCGTGGTGCTGGTGCCGCTGTTCCAGCGCTTCGGCCTGGGCAGCGTGCTCGGCTTCCTCGCCGCCGGCGTGCTGGTCGGCCCGTGGGGCCTGGGCCTGATCACCGACGTCGAATCGATCCAGCACCTGGCCGAGTTCGGCATCGTCTTCCTGCTGTTCCTGATCGGCATCGAGCTCAAGCCGTCGCGCCTGTGGCGCATGCGCAAGCTGGTGTTCGGCTTCGGTCTCGCCCAGGTGCTGATGACCACCCTGGCGCTGAGCACCCTCGGCCACCTCGCCGGCCTACCGCCGCCGGTGGCCATCCTGCTCGGCTCGGGCCTGGCGCTGTCGTCGACCGCGTTCGTGCTGCAGCTGCTGGCCGAGCGCGGCGAGCTGGCGAGTCATCACGGGCGGCTGGCGTTCGCCATCCTGCTGCTGCAGGACCTCGCCGTGGTGCCACTGCTGGCGCTGGTGCCGCTGCTCGCCGGCACCGAGCGCGGCCTGCAACTCAACGTCGGCTTCGCCCTGCTGCAGGCGGTGGCGATCTTCGGCGCCGTGCTGCTGGCCGGCCGCCACCTGCTCGGCCCGCTGTTCCGCCATGTCGCATCCAGCCGCAACAGCGAGGTGTTCACCGCCTCGGCGCTGCTGCTGGTGCTGGGCACGGCGCTGCTGCTGGATCTGGCCGGCCTGTCGATGGCCATGGGCGCATTCATCGCCGGCCTGCTGATCGCCGACTCGGAGTACCGCCACCAGGTGGTCGCCGACATCCTGCCGTTCCGCGGCCTGCTGCTCGGGCTGTTCTTCATGTCGGTCGGCATGGCGATCGATTTCGGCGGCCTGCTCGGCGACCTGGCCAACGTGCTGCTCTGGCTGGCACTGCTGCTGGCGGTCAAGGCGGCGCTGCTCTGGCCGCTGGCGCGGTTCGCCGGCCTGCGCGGCGCGGCGGCGGTGACCGTGGCGCTGTTCCTGGCCCAGGGCGGCGAGTTCGGCTTCGTGCTGTTCGGTGTCGCCCACCAGGCCGGGCTGCTCGAGGATCTGCTGTTCCAGCGCGCCATCCTGGTGGTCACGCTGAGCCTGGCGCTGACGCCGCTGCTGGTGCGCGTCGCCGACCGCCTGCTGCGCGCCGAAAAGGGGGCGCTCGAGGCCGGCATGCCGCCGGCGGGCGGCCTGGAGGGTGGCGAGGAGCCGCCCAGGCCGGTGCTGATCGCCGGCTTCGGCCGCGTCGGCCGGCGCATCGCCGAGCTGCTGCAGCGCGCCGGCGTGCCCTACGTCGGCATCGACCACGGGGTGGAAACGGTGGCGCGGGCGCGGGCCAAGGGTTTCAATGTCTTTTTCGGCGATGTCGCGCGCTCCGACGTGCTGCGCGCGGTCGGCGTCGGCCGGGCGCGCCTGGCGGTGGTGGCGACCGACCGCGGCGAGCCGTCGATGCAGGCGGTGCGCGCCATCCGCCGCGAGGCGCCCGAGCTGCCGATCCTGGTGCGCGCGGTCGACCGCGACCACTGCCGCCAGCTGCTCGCCGCCGGGGCGACCCGTACCTTCTCGGAGAACCTGGAGACCAGCCTGCAGCTGGCGGCCGCGGCGCTGCACGAGGTCGGCGAGAAGCCGGAATCGGTCCAGGGGCTGCTCGACGCCTTCCGCGCCGACTACGTCGCCGCCTACCGGCCGCGGGAGACGCCGGGAGGCGAGTCGGCTACGCCGCGCTGAGGGCGGCCAGCGCCGCCTCGACGCCGGACCCGGCGCGCGGGATGGCGGCCAGGTCGAGGCCCATCTCGACCCCGGACAGCGTGGCGCAGAGCATCAGGTCGTTGAAGTCGCCCAGGTGGCCGATGCGAAACACCTGCCCGGCGAAGCGACCGAGGCCGTTGCCGAGCGCCAGGTCGAAGCGCTCGAGGACGCGGGCGCGGAAGGCGTCGGCGTCGTGGCCCTCGGGCAGCTGCACCGCGGTCAGCGTGGCGCTGGCGTTGGCCGGGTCGCGGCAGACCAGCTCCAGGCCCCAGGCGGCGACCGCGCGCCGGGTCGCCTCGGCGTGGCGGGCGTGGCGGGCGAAGACCTGCTCCAGCCCCTCCTCGTCGAGCAGCCGCAGCGCCTCGCGCAGGCCGAACAGCAGGTTGGTCGCCGGGGTGTAGGGGAAGCTGCCGGCGCGGTTGCCGGCGATCACCGGGCGCCAGTCCCAGTAGCCGCGGGCGGCGCCGCCCTGCTCCGCCGCCGCCAGCGCGCGCGCGGAGACGGCGTTGAAGCCGAGCCCCGGCGGCAGCATCAGCCCCTTCTGCGACGCGCCGACGGTGACGTCGACGCCCCAGCCGTCGTGGTCGTAGGGGATGGAGGCGAGCGACGAGATGGTGTCGACCAGCAGCAGCGCCGGGTGGCCGGCGGCGTCGATGGCGCGGCGGATGGCGGCGATGTCGCTGACCACACCGCTTGAGGTCTCGTTGTGCACCACCGCGACGGCGCGGATCGCCCGCGCGCGGTCGGCGGCCAGGTGGGCCTCGACGGCCGCGGGGTCGACCGGGTCGCGCCAGTCGCCGGGCAGGAAGTCGACCGCGTAGCCGAGCCGCTCGGCCAGGCGCATCCACTGGCTGGCGAAGTGGCCGGTCTCGGCCATCAGCAGCCGCTCGCCGGGGGCGACGGTGTTGACCAGCGCCGCCTCCCACGCCCCGGTCCCCGAGGCGGGAAAGATCACCACCGGGCCGCGGCAGCGGAACAGCGGGCCGAGCCCGGCGAGCAGCTCGCGGGTCAGGGCGACGAAGTCGGGACCGCGGTGGTCGATGGTCGGCCGGGCGAGCGCCTGCAGAACCCGGTCGGGGACGTTGGTCGGCCCGGGGATCTGCAGGAACTGGCGGCCGGGGCGGGTCATGCCGGAACAGGTGACCGGCAGGGGTTCCGGGCAGGTCGCGCGGCGTTCACGACGCACCGGGCGGACGCGCCACGCGGCGGTCTAGCCCTGCTGGTCGTTCCCATTGCTGCTCAGGGCCTGCCAGAAATCGTAGGCTGCCAGCGCCGAGACCAGCGCGATCACGACCATCAGGTCGATGGAGGGCACGAACACCGCAACCACCACCAGGGAGGCGATCATCGATGCCAGGGCCACCAGGGCGATGATTTTATCGACCATACCGTTTTCCTTCCCGCTCAGGTGGCGCAGGCCTGGACCAGCCAGCGCGCGGTGCGCAGCAGCCGTCCGTCGTGGTTGCGTTGACCGATCAGCTGCACGCCGATCGGCAACCCGTTGGCCCCGGTCAGCAGCGGCAGGGTGATCGCCGGCACTCCGAGGAACGACCAGAGCACGTTGAAGGCCGCGCTGCCAGTGCTGGCGAGCCCGGCGGGGGCCTCGCCGGCCACCGCCGGGGTGAGGATCGCGTCGTAGCGGTTGAACACCTCTTCCAGCCCCGCGTAGAGGGTTTCGCGCCAATCGAGGGCGGTGAGGTAGTCGAGCGCGCTGGTGCTGCGGCCCTCGTCGATGGCGGCGCGGGTCTCGTCGGCCAGCTGGTCGCGGCCATGGGCGTCGTAGTGGCGCAGGTTGTAGGCGATCTCGGTCAGCATGACCCGGCGGTGGGCCAGCGTCCCCTCGCCGAACGGCGGTGGCAGCTCGACCTCGTCGCAGTGCGCGTCGAGCATCCCGGTCAGCTCGGCGAAGCCTTCGGCGCAGTCGGCATCGATCCCGGACCAGGCCGAGGTCTTGATGAAGGCCAGGTGCGGGGTGACCGGCGGCGCGGCCAGGGCGGTCTGCAGCAGCTGCGGGTGCGCCGCCGGCGCCGTGTCGGGATCGGCCGGGTCGTAGCCGCTGAGCACGTCGGCGAGCAGCGCCACGTCCTCGATGGTGCGCCCGAAGGTGCCGACCGTGTCGAGGTGGCGCGAGGTGCGCAGCACGCCGGTGCGCGGGATCAGGCCGAAGGTCGGCTTGAACCCGACCACGCCGCAGTAGGAGGCCGGGCGGATCACTGAACCGCCGGTCTGGGTGCCGATCGCCAGCGGCACCATGCCGCTGGCCACCGCGGCCGCGGAGCCCGACGAGGAGCCGCCCGGGGTGTGCTCCGGGTCGTGGGGATTGCGGGTCCTGGTCGGCGCCAGGTAGGCGCACTCGGTGGTGGCGGTCTTGCCCAGGAGCACCGCGCCGGCGGCGCGCAGGCGCCCGACCAGCCAGGCATCCTCGGTCGGCTTGCGGCCGGCATCGAGGGCGGTGCCGTTCTCGGTCGGCATGTCCCGGGTATCGATGATGTCCTTGAGGCCGACCGGCAGGCCGTGCAGTGGCCCCAGCGGGCGCCCGGTCTGGCGGTAGGTGTCGAGCTGCTCCGCCTGGGTCAGGGCCAGCTGCTGGTCGAGACAGGTCCAGGCCTGGACCGTCTCCTCGCAGGCGGCGATCCGGCTCAGGCAGGCGCGGGTCAGTTCGACCGCGCGCAGGGCGCCGGACGCGAGCTGCTCGCGCGCCGCCAGCGCGTCCAGGCTGGCCGGACCGCTGACGCCGGCCGGCAACGTCGGATCAGCGGCCATACATCTGCTCCGGCAGCCAGTAAACGATGTCCGGGAGGTTGTACAGGATCACCATCGCCAGCAGCACCATGGCCAGGTACGGGTAGTTGCCCTTGAAGATCTGGTTCAGCTGCACATGCGGTGGCGCGATGCCTTTGAGGTAGTAGGCCGACATCGCCATCGGTGGCGTCAGGAACGAGGTCTGCAGGTTGAGCGCGATCAGGATGCCGAAGAACAGCGGGTCGATGCCGAAGTGGGGCAGCAGCGGCAGGAAGATCGGGACGAAGATGATGATGATCTCGGACCACTCCAGCGGCCAGCCGAGCAGGAAGATGATCATCTGCGCCAGGATCAGGAAGACCAGTGGCGTGATGTCCAGGCCGGTGACGAACTCGCTGATCAGCTGCTCGCCGCCGAGATAGGAGAACACCGACGAAAAGGTCCACGAACCGACGAACAGCCAGCAGACCATGGCCGTGGTGCGCACCGTCAGGTAGACCGACTCGCGCAGCCGCTGCCAGGTGAAGGCGCGGTAGATGAAGGTCAGCAACAGCCCGCCCAGGGCGCCGACCGCGGCCGCCTCGGACGGCGTCGCCAGGCCGAACAGGATGGCGCCGAGCACGGCCATGATCAGGAAGGCGAGCGGGAAGAACGAGGTCAGCAGCTGGATCACGATCTCGAACAGGGTGAACTCGCCAACCTCCTCCTTGGTCGGTTTCGGCGCCAGGTGCGGCTGGAAGGTCGCACGCGTGACCACGTAGACCAGGTAGAGGCCGGCCAGCAGCAGGCCGGGGAACAGCGCGCCGGCGTAGAGCTTGACGATCGAGACCCCGGAGGCGGCGGCGTAGACGATCAGCATGATCGACGGCGGGATCAGGATGCCCAGCGTGCCGCCGGCGCAGATCACGCCCGCGGCCAGGCTGGTGTCGTAGCGCGCCCGGAGCATCGCCGGGAAGGCGAGCAGGCCCATCAGCGTCACCACCGCGCCGACGATGCCGGTGGCGGTGGCGAACAGGGTGCAGGTGATCAGCGCCGCGACCGCCATCGAGCCGGGGACGTGGCGGGCGGCGATGTTCAGGGTGTGGAACAGGCGGGCGACGATGTTCGCCCGCTCGACGATGTAGCCCATGAACAGGAACAGCGGCACCGCCGTCAGCACGTCGTTGGCCATCACCGAGTAGGTCTGGTTGACGAACAGGTCGAAGATGCGGTTGTTGAACAGCCCCTCGATCCAGAGTTCGATCTGGGTCCACTGGTCGGCGTCTCCGGCCACCGCCCGGTCGTACGCCCGCCACATGCGCGACGGTTCGAAATAGGCGTAGTAGCCGAACATGATGCCCATGGCCATCAGGGTGAAGGCGATGGGAAAGCCGAGCAGGATGATGAACAGGAAGATCGCCAGCATCATCAGGGCAATGACGGGATCAGACATGGCTCAGCGCTGCTCCTCGGACTGTTTTTTATGAAGCTCGGCGCGCCGGTGGTCCTGCGCCTCGAGTTCCGCCATTTCCGCGGCGCTCTGCCGCGCCAGCTGCACCTCGGACTCCTCGACATCCTCGGCCGCCTGCACCCATTCGCCGGTGCGGATGCAGACGATGCAGCGAAACACCTGGGCGATGCCCTGGAGCAGCAGCAGGATGCCGGCGACCACGATCACGGTCTTGAACTGGAACACCGGGATGCCGGCCGGGCTGTTGACGCTGACTTCGAGGTAGCGCCAGGAGCGCGCGGCATACTTCCAGCCGGAGATGATCAGCGCCAGCACGCCGGGAAAGAAGAACAGGAAATAGAGCACCAACTCGACCCGCGCCTGGGTGCGCGCCTTCCACAGGCGGTAGACGAAGTCGCCGCGAACGTGACCGCCGCGCGACAGCGTGTAGGCCCCGCCCATCATGAACAGGGTGCCGTAGGTGATGTAGGAGACGTCGAACGCCCAGGCGGTCGGGGCGTTGAGGCCGTAGCGGACGAACACCTCGTAGCCGACACCGAACGCCATCACCAGGATCAACCAGGCGAAGGCCTTGCCAAACCAGGCCGACAGGCGGTCGGCGAACTGAATGTAGGCGAGCATGCGGAGATCCCTCAGGGCCTGTCGTGGGGAAGGTTCAGGTGCCGAACGGAACCCGGTCAGCGGGCCCCGGCCCGACCCCTCTCAGGACCATTGCCAGGGCGAAGTCTGCACCATCGGTCGCAAATCGACCAGCCCATAATCCTGCGGCGGCACCCTCGCAGATGCCGCCGCAGGCCCCGCTGGTCTGTCGGTCAGGTCAGAGCTTCAGCTTGCCCGGGAAGTAGTGGTTGTAGGCCAGGGCGTAGTCGGGCGAGTTCATCAACTCGTAGAAGACCACGCGATCGACCCAGGCGCGCTGGCTGTCCATCACCTTCTTCATGTACGCATCCTTCTCCAGCTCCACGATGAGCTCGTCCCAGGCCTTGAGCTCGGCGTCCAGGATCTCCTGCGAGGTGCGGTGCACGGTGACGCCGTGATCCTTCTGCAGGGTGACCAGATCCTTGGAGTAGTTGTCCAGCGCGATGGCGGTGTTGGAGGTGCTGACCGCTTCCACGCCGTACTCCAGGATGGCCCGCAGGTCCGGGTCGAGATCGTCGAAGAAGTCCTTGTTGAACAGGAACTCGAAGGTCTCGCTGGCCTGGTGGTAGGAGGAGAGGAAGTAGTGCTTGGCCACGTCGTGTGAGCCGAAGCGCATGTCGGACGACGGGTTGTTGAACTCGAACGCATCGATCACGCCGCGCTCCATCGCCGGGACGATCTCGCCGCCCGGCAGCTGCGCCACGCTCATGCCCATCTTCTGCATCAGGTCGGCCGCCAGGCCCACGGTCCGGTACTTGAAGCCCCTGACCTCGGCGGCCTTGGTGATCGGCTTCTTGAACCAGCCGAACGGCTGCGCCGGCATCGGGAAGGCCATGAAGCCGTAGACGTTGAGCCCCATGATCTTCTGGGTCAGTTCGGCATACAGCTCCTTGCCGCCGCCGGCATGGAACCAGGCCAGCATCTGGGTCGCGCTGCCGCCGAACACCGGCCCGGTGCCGAACAGCGAGGCACCCTTGTGCTTGCCGTACCAGTAGACCGGCACGGTGTGGGCGGCGTCGAGCACGCCGTCACTGACCGCATCCATCACCTGGAAGGCGCCGACCACCGCGCCGGCCGGCAGCAGGTCGACCTTCAGGCGGCCACCGGACATCTGTTCGACCCGGTCGGTGTACTGGCGGGCGAAGTCCATCCAGATATCCGACGACGGCCAGGACGTCTGCATCTTGACGACCTTGGGGGTCTGGGCGGAGACGATGGCGGGAGCGCCGATCGCGCCCGCCGCGACGCCGGCCGCGGCGGCCATACCGCCCTTGAGGAATTTGCGCCTGCTGCTCCCTGCCACGGTCGGCTCAGGCGTCAGGTCTGTGCTTGCTTGTTCTTTGCTCATGTCGATCCTCCGCTTCTCCTGGTCAGTCATGGACATTTCTCCGCTGGTGGTTGCTTATATATGTGCGGCTCGCGCCGGGGCGCTCGCTGCGGGACCATCCCCTCAAGATTAGGCCATTTCCCGGTAATTGCTATTGCCGCCGGTCACGCCAGGCGGTCGCCTGGCGTCCGGCCGGCGAAAAAGGCGTCGAGGTTGTCGAGCGCCCGGAAACCCATGGCGTCGCGCGTCTCGCGCGTGGCGCTGCCCAGGTGCGGCAGCAGGAACAGGTTGTCGCGGCGGGCGAACTCGGGATCGATGTCGGGCTCGTTGTTGAACACGTCGAGGCCGGCGGCGTAGAGCTTGCCCGCGGCGAGCGCGGCCAGCAGCGCCGCCTCGTCGACCACGCTGCCGCGCGCGGCGTTGACCACGATCGCCCCGTCGGGCAGCAGGGCGATGCGCTCGGCATTGAGCAGGCCCACGGTCTCCGGCGTCGACGGGCAGTGCAGGGCGAGGAAGTCGCACTGCGGCAGCAGCGACTCGAGGCTGGCGTGGTAGGTCGCCCCGTGCGCCTTGTCCGCCGGCAACTCGCTGCGGTTGTGGTAGTGGATCTCCATGTCGAAGCCGCGCGCGCGGCGCGCGGTCACCTGGCCGACCCGGCCCATGCCGACGATGCCCAGGCGCTTGCCGGTCACCTGCACGCCGAGCATGAAACTCGGGCTCCAGGTGTTCCAGCCGCCGGAGCGGACCAGCCGCTCGCCCTCGCTCGCCCGCCGCGCCGCGCCGAGCAGCAGCAGCATGGTGATCTCGGCGGTGGCGTCGGCGAGCACGTCCGGGGTGTTGGTCACGACGATGCCGCGCGCCTTGGCCGCGGCCAGGTCGATGTGGTCGTGGCCGACGGAGAAGGTGGCGATGATGCGCACCGACGCCGGCAGGCGTTCGATCACCTCGGCGCGCAACGACTCGGTGTGGCACGGCAGGATGGCGTCGGCGCCGTCGGCCAGGCGCAGCAGCTCTGCGCTGTCGTAGAGACGGTCTTCGCGGTTGAGCAGCGGGCGGTAGTCACGCTGCAGCCGTGCCTCGACATTGGGCGGCAACTTGCGGGTAACGAGAACGACGGGCTTCCCGGACAAGGCGACTCCTCGCTGGTGTGGACTAGCGGCTGTGCCGGCGGCTGCGGCGCAGGGCATCCCGTCGGGCGGGGGCGATGACGGGGAGCGGAACGGCGCGGGGGGTGCGCATGACCGGGAACAGGAGTTCGCGGACCAGCATGCTCAGGCGCCTGAGGCGGTCAGGCACCGGCACGGTTTTTTTGTTTGATTTCCATTTTTTAATCATGCACGGATTATGGGCATGCTGCCAACCCCCCACCATGCGTCAAGTCAATAATTTCTGGCTGGCCTGAAGCCGTTGGCGGCCGCCAGGCGCCGGCCAGGGCGCGCAGGCACGGGACGGAATCCAGTAAGATGCGTGCTGCCCACGGCCGTCCCGACGTGCCGCGCACCCACGCCCGACCGAGATCGACGCCATGCCCATGCTCGCGGCTCTGTTGCTGCTGTCGCTTCCCGGGTCCGCCACCGCCGCACTCGCCGGCGGCGAACGGCTCGACCTGACCGGCCACCCGGTCGGTTACGCCGCGCTGGCGATCTTCGTCCTCGCCTACCTGGTGGTGGTGCTGGAGGAATACACCGCCCTGCGCAAGTCCAAGCCGGTGCTGCTCGCCGCCGGCGTCATCTGGGCGCTGATAGCCCTGGTCTATGCCGGCGACCACGCCGGTCACCTGCCGCAGGAGGCGGCGCGCCACAACCTGCTCGAGTACGCCGAGTTGGCGCTGTTCCTGCTGGTGGCGATGACCTACGTCAACGCCATGGAGGAGCGGCGGCTGTTCGACGCCCTGCGTGCCTGGATGGTGCGCTGCGGCTTCAGCCTGCGCCAGATCTTCTGGCTGACCGGTCTGCTCGCCTTCGGCATCTCGCCGCTGGCCGACAACCTGACCACGGCGCTGCTGATGTGCGCGGTGGTGCTGGCGGTCGGCCATGGCGACCGGCGCTTCATCGGCGTCGCCTGCATCAACATCGTCGTCGCCGCCAACGCCGGCGGCGCCTTCAGCCCGTTCGGCGACATCACCACGCTGATGGTCTGGCAGAAGGGCATGGTCGATTTCTGGACCTTTTTCGCCCTGTTCGTCCCGGCGCTGGTCAACTGGCTGGTGCCGGCGGCGCTGATGCACTACGCCGTGCCCGATGCCCAGCCGACGGCCACCGGTGAGCGGGTGCTGATGAAGCGCGGCGCCCTCGGCATCGTCGTGCTGTTCCTGCTGACCATCGCCACGGCGGTGACCTTCCACAACTTCCTCGAACTGCCGCCGGTGATGGGCATGTTCACCGGCCTGGCCTACCTGCAGTTCTACGGTTACTACCTGAAAAAGACCTACAGCCGCGCCTACCTGGTGCGCAAGTACGGTCTGCCCGAGGACGAGGTTGCGCACAACGAGCAGCTCGGCACCATGGTGCCGTTCGACGTCTTCTCGCGCGTCTCCAAGGCGGAGTGGGACACCCTGCTGTTCTTCTACGGTGTGGTGCTATGCGTCGGCGGCCTCGGCTTCATCGGCTACCTGGCGCTGCTGTCGGAGGCGATGTACGAGCAGCTCGGTGCCACCCTGGCCAATGTCGGCGTCGGCCTACTGTCGTCGATCGTCGACAACATCCCGGTGATGTTCGCGGTGCTGACCATGCAGCCGGAGATGAGCACCGGGCAGTGGCTGCTGGTGACCCTGACCGCCGGCGTCGGCGGCAGCCTGCTGTCGGTCGGCTCGGCCGCCGGGGTGGCGTTGATGGGGCAGGCGCGCGGCCACTACACCTTCATGGGCCACCTGAAGTGGCTGCCGGCGATCGCCCTGGGCTACGCCGCCAGCATCGGTGTCCACCTCTGGCTCAACGCCGCGACCTTCTGAGACACGGCTGCCACGCCCCGCAGTGGCTGACCGCGATCAGGTCGGAGAACGGGAAGCCGGCGGTCAATAAAAAGGCGGCCGTCGCGTGGACGGCCGCCTTCAACTGCGCGTTGGGTGCCGGTCAGCCGGCGGCCTTGAGCTCCAGCCGGCGCGCATGCAGGGTCGGCTCGGTGTAGCCGTTCGGCACCTCACGCCCCTTGAACACCAGCTCCAGCGCCGCCTGGTAGGCGATGCCGTCGTAGGCTGGCGCCATCGGCGAGTAGGCGGGGTCGCCGGCGTTCTGGCGGTCGACCACCTCGGCCATGCGGCGGAAGGTCGCCTCGACCTGCTCACGGGTGACGATGCCGTGGTGCAGCCAGTTGGCGATGTGCTGGCTGGAGATGCGCAGGGTGGCGCGGTCCTCCATCAGGCCGACGTCGCTGATGTCCGGCACCTTGGAGCAGCCGACGCCCTGGTCGATCCAGCGCACCACGTAGCCGAGGATGCCCTGGGCGTTGTTGTCGAGTTCCTGCTGCTTCTCGGCGTCCGACCAGTTCGGGTCGGCCGCGACCGGGAGGGTCAGGATGTCGTCGAGGCTGGCGCGGCGGCCGCCGGCCTCGAGCTCGGCCTGGCGCGCGGCGACGTCGTACTGGTGGTAGTGCATGGCGTGCAGCGTCGCCGCGGTCGGCGACGGCACCCAGGCGCAGTTGGCGCCGGCCTTGGGGTGGCCGATCTTGGCCGCGACCATCGCCTTCATCTCGTCCGGCATGGCCCACATGCCCTTGCCGATCTGCGCCTTGCCGCGCATGCCGCAGGCGAGGCCGACGTCGACGTTCCAGTCCTCGTAGGCGAGGATCCACGGCGCGCTCTTCATGTCGCCCTTACGGATCATCGGCCCGGCCTCCATCGAGGTGTGCATCTCGTCGCCGGTGCGGTCGAGGAAGCCGGTGTTGATGAAGATCACCCGCTCGCGGGCGGCGCGGATGCACTCCTTCAGATTGACCGTGGTGCGCCGCTCCTCGTCCATGATGCCGACCTTGAGGCTGTTGCGCGGCAGGCCGAGGGCCTGCTCGACGCGGCCGAACAGCTCGCAGGTGAAGGCGACCTCGTCGGGGCCGTGCATCTTGGGCTTGACGATGTACATGCTGCCGTGGCGCGAGTTGCGGTGCGTGCCGATCTGCTTGAGGTCGTGCAGGGCGATCAGCGCGGTGACCATGGCGTCGAGGATCCCCTCCGGGATCTCGTGGCCGTCGGCGTCGAGCACCGCCGGGGTGGTCATCAGGTGGCCGACGTTGCGCACCAGCAGCAGGCTGCGTCCGGGCAGGGTCAGGGTGGAGCCGTCGGGGGCGGTGTAGTCGCGGTCGGGGTTGAGGGCGCGCGCGACCGGCTTGCCGCCCTTGTCGAAGGTCGCCTCGAGGTCGCCGCGCATCAGGCCGAGCCAGTTGGCGTAGACCAGCGCCTTGTCCTCGCCGTCGACCGCCGCCACCGAGTCCTCGCAGTCCTGGATGGTGGTGATCGCCGACTCCAGCACCACGTCCTTGACCCCGGCCCGGCTCTGCTTGCCGATCGGGTGGTTGGGATCGAGCTGGATTTCGACATGCAGGCCGTGGCGGCGCAGCAGGAGCAGCGTCGGCCGGCCGCCGGTCTCGCGGTAACCGGCGAACTGGGCCGGGTCGGCGAGCGTGGTGTTGACGCCGCCGAGCAGGGTCGCCTGCAGGGTCTTGCCGGCGCTGCCGTCGACCACCGCGTAGGCGGTCACCTCGGCGTGCTGGCCGCCGGCCAGCGGCGCGCTCTGGTCGAGGAAGGCGGCGGCGGCGGCGATCACCCGGTCGCCGCGCTTGGGGTTGTAGCCGCTGCCGCGCTCGCAGCCGTCCTCCTCGCCGAGGACGTCGGTGCCGTAGAGGGCGTCGTAGAGGCTGCCCCAGCGGGCGTTGGCGGCATTGAGGGCGTAGCGCGCGTTATTTACCGGCACCACCAGCTGCGGGCCGGCGATGGTGGCGATTTCGGGATCGACGTCGCCGATGGCGATGGTGAAGTCGTCCCCCTCGGGCACCAGGTAGCCGATCTGCTGCAGGAACGCCTTGTAGGCGGCGGCGTCGTGGGGCTGGCCGCGGCGCTCGATGTGCCAGGCGTCGATCTGCGCCTGCAGGGCGTCGCGCTTGGCCAGCAGCTCGCGGTTGCGCGGCGCAAGGTCGCGCAGGATCGCCGCGAGGGCCGACCAGAATGCTTCCGGCTCGATGCCGGTGCCCGGGGCCGCCCGGTCCCGGACCAGGTCGTGCAGCGGTTGTGCTATCTGCAGGCCGTCGATCACCACGCGTTCACTCATCCCGAAAACTCCTCGTTCGATTTGGACGCCGGGGCGGTGCGCGCCGCGCGCCGGGCCGGGCAGGTTGGGTCGTTGTCCGCCACCCGCGTGGCGGAAACGGGGGATGATAACAGAGGCCGGGGACGGTGACGCCCCGCGACCACAAGGGTCGCCCCTACGGGGGGGCGGTTGGCGCCTGCGGTGGGTGGGGTGGTGGGGGCGTTCAAATCGATCACGACGGTTCGATCCCCACGTGGGGTCAGGTGATCAGCGTGGCCTGCGTTCAGCGGTCATATCCCGTAGGGGCGCTGGCACCCGCCCGGGCGGCGGCTCAGGGGGCGCCGGCGGGAAGCCAGCCGCCGACCGCCTGCAAAGGCTCGAGGCCACCGCGCGGCGTGACCCAGGCGGCGACGGCGTAACGCGCGGCTCCGGCCGCGCGCCGCGGCCAGTCGAAGCGCGCCCGGTGCTCTCCGTTGGCGGCCGCCAGCGGCTGCCGACGGTAGTCGAGGACGACGAAGTCGTGGCGCAGCCGCTTGCCGGCGTTCTCGCCCGCACCCACCTCGCTCTCCAGGCCGAAGCCGAGCAGCACCAGGTGCAGGTCCAGCGGCCCGGCGTCGGCCGCGGCGTAGCGGGCGGCGGCGCGGTCGCCGTCGAGTTCCAGCGCCAGCTCCCCGGCCGCGGCGCCGGTGCCGAGTTCCGGTTCCTGGCCGCGGAACCAGCCGCGCCACTCGCGGCCGGCGACGACGAAACCCGGGGTGTAGACCGTGCCGACACGGCCGGCGGCGGCGTAGGCGCGCTGGCGCTGGCCGTAGGCGGCGCTGGCGAAGCGATCGGGCCAGCCGATGTAGTCCCAGTAGTCGACATGGAAGGCGACCGGCACGAACTCGCGCCACAGCCGCGGATCGTCGCGCAGGGCGCTGAGCCAGCGGTCGGCGGGCGGGCAGCTGCTGCACCCCTCCGAGGTGTAGAGCTCGAGCAGCGCCGTGCGCCCGGCCGTGCTGGCGAGGGTCAGCGGCGCGGCCGCCACCGGCAGCGCGATCAGTGAGAGCAGCAGCAACCAGGTGGGCGCCGAAAAGGGCATGGTCAGATCACCCCGCCAGCGGCCAGCTCATCCAGTCGGACCGAATCGAGCCCGAGCAGTTCCTGCAGCACCTCGCGCGTGTGCTCGCCCAGGCACGGCGGCGGCCGTCGGTAGCTGACCGGGGTGGCCCCCAGCCGCAGCGGGCTGGCGACGCCGGGCACCGGACCGACACCGGGCCGGTCGATCGCGAGCTGCAGACCGCGCGCCCGGACCTGCGGGTCGGCGAACACCCGGTCGAGGGTGTTGATCGGGCCGCACGGGATGCCCGCCTGCTCGAAGGCCGCCAGCCAGGCGTCGCTGCAGCGCTCCACCAGCCGCGCCGCCAGCCGCGGGATCAGCAGCTCGCGGTGGACGACCCGGGCGGCGTTGGTCGCGAAGCGCGGGTCGTCGGCCCACTCCGGCTGTTCGACCAGGGCGCAGAGGCGGCGGAACTGGGCGTCGTTGCCAACCGCCACGACCAGGTGGCCGTCGGCGCTGGCGAACGCCTGGTAGGGAACGATGTTGGGGTGGGCGTTGCCGAGCCGTCCGGGCGGCTGGCCCGAGACCAGGTAGTTCAGCGCCTGGTTGGCCAGGCAGGCGACCTGGACGTCGAGCAGCGCCAGGTCGATCTGCTGGCCGGCGCCGGTCAGGTCGCGGTGACGCAGGGCGGCGAGGATGGCGATGGTGGCGTAGAGCCCGGTGAGGACGTCGGTCAGGGCGACGCCGACCTTCTGCGGCCCGCCGCCGGGGCGGTCGTCGGCCTCGCCGGTGACCGACATCAGGCCGCTCATCGCCTGGATCATGAAGTCGTAGCCGGGCCGGTCGCGGTAGGGACCGTCCTGGCCGAAGCCGGTGACCGAGCAGTAGACCAGCCCCGGGTGGAGGCGCGCCAGGGTCGCGTAGTCGAGGCCGTAGCGGGCCAGGCCGCCGACCTTGAAGTTCTCGATCAGGATGTCGCAGCGGCCGGCCAGGTCGCGCACCAGCGCCTGCCCCTCCGCCTGGCCGAGGTCGATCGCGACCGAGCGCTTGCCGCGGTTGGCGGCCAGGTAATAGGCCGACTCGGCGGTCGGCCGGCCGGCGCGGTCGTGCAGGTAGGGCGGCCCCCAGTGGCGGGTGTCGTCGCCGGCGCCGGGGCGCTCGACCTTGATCACCTCGGCGCCGAGGTCGGCCAGGGTCTGCCCGGCCCACGGCCCGGCCAGCACCCGGGAGAGGTCGAGGACGCGCACGCCGGCGAGGGCGCCGGGCGGGTCGCCGCCGCTGCTGGGGCCTGGTTCCGACATGCGCGCAGTCTAGCCTACACCGACCTGGCCGCGGACCTGGCCCAGACGCTGGACGCATGAGCTACCGTTCGGCCGCACTGGCAGCGGGCGCCGATTTGTGGAACATACACCCCAGCGCTTCCCCCATCTCCCCTTGCCCCCGATCCACGAGCACGCCATGAACGAACCCACGCCCGCCACGCTGCCCCTGTTTCACATCGTCATCCTGGGCGTGTTCCTGGGGCTCAACGCCACCCTGCTGTTCCTGTTCCTGATGCACCTGCCGTTCGGCTACGAGCCGCTGCGGCTGGTGGTGCTGGGCTGGGCGCAGGCCTCGCCGCGCATCGACATCGTCTTTGCGCTGAGCCTGTTCCTCGCCGTCGGCGGCTACTTCGCCCTGCAACGGCTGCCGGCGCCGTGGAAGACGCGCCTGCTCTTCTTCCGCCGCCAGTACGCCCATCCGGCGCACGAGGCGTTCTTCAGCCTCAAGGAGCCGCCGTTCGACCGCAAGCCGCTGCTGGCCGCCTACCCGGAGGTCAAGGACGCCGCCTACCACCCGGAGGTGCAGTTCAGCACCTGGCGCCGGCTCTGCGACCGCCATGCCGAGGTGCCGCTGGTGACCGCCTCGATCGCGGTCTGGGAACTGCTGCGCGACCTCTACCTGGCCGAGCTGCTGTTCCTGTTCGCGTTCCTGCTCAGCTGGCCGCTGAACCAGAACGTCAACCAGGCGCTGGCCTTCTCCTACCTGTTCCTGTTCGGCGTCCAGGCGCTGTTCCTGCTGTTCACCGCCCGCGGCACCGGCCGGCGCCTGGTCTACAACGTGCTCGCGGTCGAGCTCGGCATCGCCGGCCAGAGCGGCATCGACAAGGCGGCGGCGCGGAAGGCGGCCAAGGCGGACAAGCGCAAGAAACGGTTCTGAACGCCGCCCCGGGCGCCCCCTCCTCCCCTACCCAAGTACCGTGACCCATAGATTTCGCTACGACCAGAGCCCCCCAGAGGCGCCAGGACAAGGCGCAGCGCGCCGGCAATGGCCCAGCCCTTGGCAAGCGCTGCAACGCCGGCCTAGCGCCTCCGGGGGGCTCCCTTCGGGCGCGCCGCTGACCGGCCAGCTGCGGCGTTACGCTTGCTTGAAAGGGGGCCTGCCCTTCCGGCGCAAGCGCGCCTTGCATCTGACCGGTCTGCGGCGCGCTGGTGGTAGCGAAATCTATGGGTCACGGTACTAGCAGCTGGCCCAGCCGCGGCGCACCCAGGTCGGTCGCCTGGGCCAGGAACAACTCGGCCGTCGCCACGGCGTCGCTCAGCGCATGGTGGGCGCGGTAGCGCGGCAGGCCGCGCCGCGCCCGCGCCCCGCCCAGGCGCAGCTCGCCGCGCTGCGGCTGGCGACCGGCGCGGCGCAGCGCCGCCGCCTCCAGCGCCAGAGTGTCGATCGCCGGGCCGACAAACGGCGCACCGTAGAGCGCACGGCAGGCGCGGGAGAGAAACCCCAGCTCGGTGGCGACGTGGTGGCCGACCAGCACGCGCCCGGTCAGCGCTGCCAGCAGTTCGCCGAGCACCTCCGCGGCAGGACCGCCGGCGGCGGCGAGGTCGTCGGTGATGCGGTGCAGGAGCACGCTCCCGGCCGGCAGCGTCCGCTGCGGCCGGATCAGCCGGTGGTGGGCGCGGTCGAGGCGGACCGCCTGATGGACGATCTCGACATAGCCGACGCTGAGCAGTTCGTGCCGCCCGGCATCGACGCCGGTGGTCTCGAAATCGAGCACCAGGTATTCGAGTGCGCGCCAGTCGGCGGCGAGGTCGGGCAGCGGCGCGGCCAGGCAGGCGCGCAACGGGCCGGGGGCGGCCCGCCGCCGCCACCAGCGCCGGCGCAGTTCGAGCCGGGAACGACGCCAGGCGTACACCGGCGCTCAGCTGAAGTTGCTGGTCTGGAAGCGCGAAGCCAGCGCCCCCTGCATGGTGCGCACCACGGCGAACGCCTCCTTCAGATGGCTGCGCTCGAACGGCGACAGCGCGTCCGGGGACATGAAGTTGTCGGCCTGGCCGCCGTCACGGATCTGCCGCGCCTGGTGCCGGATGCGCACCTGGCCGATGAACTCCAGGGCGTCGCGCAGGTCCTGTGCCCCGCGGCTGCTGACGCCGCTGCCGTCGAGTGCCAGCAGCCGCTCCTGGGTGTTGACCGCGTCGCTGCCGGCGGCCAGCGCATAGACCCGGGCCAGGTCGACGATCGGGATGATGCCGTTGTGCTTGAGGTCGAGGGTGTGGTCGTGCTCGCCGCCGCGGATGAGCACGAAGTTGCGGAAAAAGCCGAGCGGAGGCTGGTGGGTCAGGGCGTTGGCCGCCATGTGGGCGAGAAAGATGGCCTGGCCGCGGGTGCGCTGGTGGACGTGATCGCGCAGCTGCCGGAACAGCGTCGCGTCGCCGTGGATGCAGCGCAGGTCGAAAAAGACGCAGGTCAGCATCAGCGCCTTCGGTTCCGGCTGGCCGATCCACTGGTCGAAGTAGCCGCGCCAGGTGGCGAGCGGCTGGCGCCACGAATCGGTCATGGCCATCATCTCGCCCGGGCAGTAGACGTAGCCGCAGGCGTCGAGGCCGGCGCAGACGCTCTGCGCCAGTTCCCGGAAGTAGTCGCCATGGCGCGCGGCGTCGTAGCCGTCGTCGAGCAGCAGGCAGTTGTCCTGGTCGGAGCGCGCGGTCTGCTCGTCGCGCGCCTGCGAGCCGGCCGCGAGCCAGGCGTAGGGCACCGGCGGCGGCCCGAGCCGCGCCTCGGCGAGTTGCAGCAGCCGAATGGTGACCGCGTCGCCGAGGGCGGTGATGACGTGGCCGACGCTCTGCGCGCTGGCCCCGGCCTCGGCCAGGCTGACCAGCAGCTGCGGGATCCGGGCGGTCGCCTCGCGCATGCGCTCGACCGAGTCCTGCTTGTAGATGTCGCCGACCAGGTAGACCGCCGAGGTGGTCTGGCGCTCGCTCAGGTCGGTGGCGGTGAGCATGCCGGCCACCGCGTCGCCGTCGACCACCGGCAGGTGGTGGATGTTGTTGCGCGCCATCAGCAGCATCGCCTCGAAGGCGAAATCACCGATCTGGATCGCCAGCGGGTCAGCGGTCATCACCTCGGCCACCGGCCGCTGGCCGTCGAGCTGGCGGGCGAGGACCCGGTTGCGCAGGTCGCGGTCGGTGACGATGCCGACCAGCCGCTGCCCCTCGGTAATCAGCATCGACGACACCCGGTGTTCGCTCATGCGCCGGGCGACGTCGACGATCGCGGCGGTCGGCGGCGCGCAGATCGGCGCCCGGGCGAGCAGCTGGCGCACCGGCGTGGTCATCAGGTTCAGGGTCAGGGTCGGGTCGTCGCCGGGCCGGGCGGCGACCGCGGCGCGCAGCCGTTCGCCACCGGGCACGCCGAAGAAGTAGCCGAGCTGCGGGTGCTGCCGGCACAGCGTGTCGAGGTCGGCGACCGGCAGCAGGTAGACCAGCGTGTCCTCCAGCGCGACCACCCGGTTCTCGACCCGGCCGTCGCGCAACAGCGCGCGGAAGCCGAACAGGTCGCCCTCGCCGAGGCGGGCGAGCAGTTCCCCCTGCGGGCTGGTCACCTCGACCGCGCCGCTGCGCACCACGTGCAGATGGGCGATCTCCTGGCCGCGGGCCAGCAGCTCGCTGGTGCGGCGGAAATAGCGAATCTCGATCCCTTGCACCAGCCGCGACAGCGCTTCGGCCGGCAGCTGGTCGAACGGGTGGTGGGCGGCGAGAAAGTCGCGGATCTCGAGCAGTTCCACTTGCATGCCTCTCTCCAGGCGAATCGGCGCGGCCGATTGTAACGGCGATCGCCGGTGCAATCGCCGACGCCGGTGATGAAAAAAACGAACCCCGCCGGAGCGGGGTTCGTCGTGGTCACAGAGACCGGGGTCGACCGTCAGTGGTCAACCGCAGCCGTGGCACCGCGCGGGACGCGGACGTCCTCGACCAGGTGCTGGATGTGCTCCGGGGGGGCTGCGGTCAGCCGGGAGACCACGAAGCAGACGGTGAAGTTGACCATGGCGCCGACCGTGCCGAAGGCCTCCGGCGAGATGCCGAATAGCCAGTTTTCAGCGGTGTTCGGGGCCATGTTGGTGCCGGGGACGAAGAACCATCCCTTGAACCAGAAGATGTACAGCAGCGTGATGCCGAGACCCGCCAGCATGCCGCAGATGGCACCGACGTTGTTGGCCCGCTTGGCGAAGATGCCCATCATCAGGGCCGGGAAGATCGACGACGCCGCCAGGCCGAAGGCCAGGGCCACCACCTGCGCGGCAAAGCCGGGTGGATTGAGCCCGAGGTAACCGGCGACGACGATCGCCACCGCCATGGCGATGCGTCCGGCCATCAGCTCGTTTTTCTCCGAGATGTCCGGCTTGAACACACCCTTGACGATGTCGTGCGAGATCGACGACGAGATGGCCAGCAGCAGGCCGGCCGCCGTCGACAGCGCGGCGGCGAGACCGCCGGCGGCGACCAGGGCGATGACCCAGTCCGGCAGCTGCGCGATCTCCGGGTTGGCGAGGACCATGATGTCGAGGTCGACCTTGGTCATCTCGTTGCCCTGCCAGCCGTACTCCGCCGTGGCCTTGGCCGCGAACTCCTTGTTGGCGTCGTTGTAGTACTGGATGCGGCCGTCGCCGTTCTTGTCTTCCCACTTCAGCAGGCCGGTGGTCGCCCAGCGGTTCATCCACTCGGGCACCTTGTCGATCTCGACGTTGCCGGTCGGCGAACCGACCTCGCCGGTCTGTACCGTGTTCATCAGGTTCAGACGGGCCATGGCGCCGACCGCCGGGGCGGTGGTGTAGAGGATGGCGATGAACACCAGCGCCCAACCGGCGGAGGCCCGCGCGTCGCGCACCTTCGGCACGGTGAAGAAGCGGATGATGACGTGCGGCAGACCGGCGGTGCCGATCATCAGCGAGAACGTGTAGAACAGCATGTTCATCATGTTCCCGTTGGCCGAGGTCGAGTACTCCCTGAAGCCGAGGTCGGTGACGATCAGGTCGAGCTTGTCGAGCAGGTGGGTGCCGTCAGCCATGGAGCTGCCCAGGCCCAGCTGCGGGATCGGGTTGCCGGTCAGCTGCAGCGAGATGAAGATCGCCGGCACCGTGTAGGCGAAGATCAGCACGCAGTACTGTGCGATCTGCGTGTAGGTGATGCCCTTCATGCCGCCGAACACGGCGTAGACGAAGACGATCAGCATGCCGATGACCAGGCCGATCTCGGCCTTCACCTCGAGGAAGCGCGAGAAGGCGACGCCGATGCCCTTCATCTGGCCGATGACGTAGGTCACCGAGGCGACGATCAGGCAGACCACCGCCACGATGCGCGCGGTCTGCGAGTAGAAGCGCTCGCCGATGAACTCCGGCACCGTGAACTTGCCGAACTTGCGCAGGTACGGCGCCAGCAGCATCGCCAGCAGCACGTAGCCACCGGTCCAGCCCATCAGGAAGACCGAGCCGCCATAGCCCATGAAGGCGATCAGGCCGGCCATGGAGATGAACGACGCCGCCGACATCCAGTCGGCCGCGGTGGCCATGCCGTTGGCGACCGGGTGGATGCCCTTGCCGGCGACGTAGAACTCGCCGGTGGTGCCGGCCCGCGACCAGATGGCAATGCCGATGTAGAGCGCGAAGGTCGCGCCCACGACGAGATAGGTAATCGTTTTCAGGTCCATTGGTGTGCCCCTGTCACTCTTCGTGGACGTCGAATTCCCGATCGAGCTTGTTCATGCGGTTGGCATAGAAAAAGATCAGGACCAGGAAGATGTACATCGAACCCTGTTGTGCGAACCAGAAACCGAGCTTGTAGCCGCCGATCTTGATCGCGTTCAGGGGTTCGAACAGGATGATGCCGAAGCCGTAGGAGACGACGAACCAGATGACCAGCAGGCCGGTCATCAGGCGCAGGTTCCTGCTCCAGTAGGCTGCAGCCGAGCCTTTCAAACTCATGCGTGAGTCCTCCTCTGAGGTGTAACTGTCCAACGTGGGCGCCAGGTCACGTGACTCCTGGCCACCCGGCTTTATTGCGTGGTTCCCTTCGGGTCGATCCTTCGACCGGGCATGCCACAGCCCATCGATAAAGCATGAACCGGGCCATGCCGGCGCATTTTAAATAACATATTGATGTAAAAATGAAGTTTGAAAAGGCTCTGGGTTCGTTCAGAGCGAACCGTTACCTTGCGTAACGGTTAGTCCGGGCCGGGGTAACACCCTGGCGTTACGTGACGTAACACCCGGTGGGGTGTAAGACCGTGGTCGGGAAGGCGCGCCTCAGGTCTGGTCGTTGAACTCGGCGCGCGCCCGGTCCCGGGCCGTCTCGCTGGCGGCCAGCAGGCGGTAGGTGGCGTAGTACTCGAACACGTTGTGGACGTAGTCGACCGTCTCGCGGCCGATCTCCGCCGCCACCAGCAGCTCCACCTGGCCGAACCAGCGGTTGGGATCGAGGCCGCGCTCCGTGGCCTGGCGTCGCAGGCGGGCGATGCGCGTCGGCCCGGCGTTGTAGGCGGCGACCGCGAACAGCGTGCGGTTGAGCTGGTCGAGCTCGACGGCAGGGAAATACCGGTCGAGCAGGTCGCGCAGGTACTTGCTGGCGCCGTGGATGTTGGCCTCGAGCTGGTGGATGTCACCGACCCCCAGGGCGGCGCCGGTCTGCGGCATCACCTGCATGATGCCGACCGCACCGGCGCGGCTGACGGCGCCATGGTCGAGCCGCGACTCCTGGTAGCCCTGCGCCCGCAGCAGCAGGGGGTCGAGGTCGTAGCGCTCGGCATAGCGGCGGAACAGGGCGTCGATCGCGGCGAAGGACGCGCCGGCCGCGGCGGCGCGCGGCGCGCTGTAGCGCCGGAGCACGGTGTTGCCGAACAGCGTCCCCTGGCGATGGCCGCGGGCGAAGCGGTCGATCTCGGCCTTCATCTGCGGGTTGTCCTGGCGCAGCATCCAGCCGCTCTCGCCACCGCGCTCGAGCGCGATCCCCGGGTGCACGACCAGCTGCGGATGGACCCGGGTCCAGTAGCGGGCGCTGAGGTCGTCGACCACGGTCGCCGCCAGCCGGCCGGTCGCCACCAGCGCCATCAGGTCGGCGTCGTGCAGCGCCTCCGGCAGCAGGCGCAGGCGGAGCGGCGCACGCCCCGCCAGTATCAGGCGCCGGCTCAGTGCCAGCAGCTGTTCATGGGCGCTCGACGACGGCCGCACGCCCACCTCGCGACCGGCGAGGTCGTCGAGCGCGGCCGGCGCCGGCGTGGCCGGGCCGGTGACCAGGAGGGCCGCGACGTCGCGCACGAACGGTGCCGAGAAATCGGCCCCGGTCAGCCGGCCCGGGGTGCCGGCCAGTCCGGCCACGGCGATGTCGCCGCGCCCCTCCAGCAGCGCCGGGAGCAGGTCGTCGCGGGAGGTCGGGATGACCACGACCCGGATCCCGGGGCGGTTGCGCTCGGGCGGGTAGCGGCGGTTGAGCTGGCGTTCGAAGGCCGCCAGCAGGTCGTGGGCGACCCCCTGCGGCCGGCCGTCGGCGACGAAGTAGTTGATCTGCGACGGCACCACCAGGGCGCGGACGACGTGCCGCTCGCGCATGCCGTCGAGGTCCCCGGCCCAGCGTTCGCTGGCCAGTTCCAGTCGCGGCGTCTGCACGCCGGGATCGGCCGCGGCGTCGCCGCGACGCGGCGCGCCGTCGTCGGTGCAACCCAGCAGCAGCCCGGCCAGCAACAGCGCGACGCCGGCACGGCGCCGGCCGCTGCCGGCCGGACGCCTGCTCAGCGGACGGGGCGTCCCCGCCCCGCGCACGTCACTGCTGGTGGACGTAGGTCCCGGGCGCATCGCCCAGCACCTCGTAACCCTGGCGCGGGTTGCCCGCCTTGGGCGGCTTGACCTGCGTCCCGCCGCGGGCCTCCAGCCAGCCCTCCCAACTCGGCCACCACGACCCCTCGCGCAGTTCCGCGGCCTGCTTCCAGGTCTCGGGATCGAGGGTCTCGCCCGCGGGCTCGCGGGTCAGGATCTCGTGGCTGCGGCGCGGGTGGACCGGGCCGCAGGCGATGCCGGCGTTGTGCCCGCCGGTGGTCAGGCAGAAGGTCACCTCGGCCGCGGGGGCGAGATCGTGGAACTTGTAGACCGAGAGCCACGGTGCGACGTGGTCGGTCGAGGTGCCGACGACGAACATCGGAATCCGGATGTCGGCGATCGAGACCGGCCGGCCGTCGACCTCGAAGCGGCCCTCGGCCAGGTCGTTGTTGAGGTAGAGCTTGCGCAGGTACTCCGAGTGCATCTTGTAGGGCATGCGCGTGCCGTCGGCGTTCCACGACATCAGGTCGTTCATGAACTGCTCCTTGCCGAGGTAGTACTTCTCCACCATCGGGATCCAGACCAGGTCGTTGGAACGCAGCGCCTGGAACGAGCCGCCCATGTACTTGCTGTCGAGGTAGCCCTCCATGTGCATCAGGTCGTCGAGCGCCTTGAGCTGGCTGTCGTTGACGAACATGCGGATCTCGCCACCCTCGAGGAAGTCGGCCTGGGCGGCGAAGAAGGTCAGCGACTTGAAGCGCTCATCGCCGTCGCGCGCCATGGCCGCGGCGGCGATCGACAGTAGCGTGCCGCCGATGCAGTAGCCGACGCCGTGCACCTTGCGCTTGGGCACGATCGCGCTGACCGCGTCGAGCGCGGCCATGACGCCGAGCTTGAGGTAGTCGTCCATGGTCAGGTCGCGGTCCTCCTCGCCCGGGTTGAGCCAGGAGATCATGAACACCGTGTGGCCCTGCTCGACCAGGTACTTGACCAGCGAGTTCTTCGGCGACAGGTCGAGGATGTAGTACTTCATGATCCACGCCGGCACGATCAGGATCGGCTCGGCGTCGACCGTCTCGGTCTGCGGCGAATACTGCAGCACCTCGATCAGGCGGTTGCGATAGACCACCTTGCCCGGCGTGACCGCCACGCTCTGGCCGGGGATGTAGTCCTGGTGCACCGGCACCTTGGTCTTGTTCAGGTTCTCCATGACGTCCTCAAGCGCCTTGGCCGCGCCGCGGACCAGGTTCTGGCCCTGTTCGTCGCGGATCGCCTTGAGCACGTCCGGGTTGGTCAGCGGGTAGTTCGACGGCGACAGCGCCGCCAGCAGCTGCGAGGTCATGAACGAGAACACCGCCTGGTGCTCCTCCTCCATGCCGGGCAGCCCCTGGGTCATGGAGTCGATCCAGTTCTCGACCATCAGGTAGGACTGCGACATGACGTTGAACGGCCAGGTCTGCCACGCGTCCGAGGCGAAGCGGCGGTCGCCTTTACGCGCCTGGAACGGCGACTCGGTGCCGGGCGCGAACGGCGCGGTCATGGCGTAGCGGAACATCTCGCTGGTCTTGTTGGCCGCGTCCTGCGCCAGGTCGCCGAGCTTGCCCGGGTTGGCGGTCAGGTGGGTCAACCACTCGATGTAGGCCTCGGAGAGCATCGCCGGCGACAGGCCGCCTGCCATCTGCGCCATGCCGCGGCGCAGGCGCCGGTTGAGTTCCGCAGAGGCCTCGTCGTCGAGCAACGGCCAATCGATCTCGATTTCGGCGAGCTTTTTCATGATGTGCTCGCGCTGCGGGTCGGTCATCTTGTGCACGGTCTGCTGCTGCGCGGCCATGGTCTACCCCTATGTGCTGTCGGCGCGCCGGCCGGGAGCGGCCGCGCGAAATCCAAATGGTTGAACCGGCTGATTATATTGCAGTGCAACATCGCAGTCCAGCGGTTTGGCGACGGGCCGGATGATCCAGATCAGAAAACGGCACCGCAGTGGCCGCGAACGGGCCGCCCGCGGCGTGACCACGGGGTGGGATTCAGGTCGCCAGCCGGCGGTAGATGTCGGCCACCTTCAGCGGCAGCTGCGCCACCTCATCGACCACCACGAAGCGAGCCGGGCCGTAGAGCCGCGGCAGGTAGTCGCGGCCCTCACAATCGATGGTGATGCAGAACGGGTGGATGCCGAGCCGGCGCGCCTCCACCAGCGCCATGCGCGTGTCCTCGATGGCGTGCTGGCCGCGGTAGTGGTCGTAGTCCTCGGGCCGGCCGTCGGACAGGGTGGGTTCTGCGGTCATGGTTCCGTGTGCTGGCGACTATATCCGACCACCATACTCAGGCATGCCGATCGTGGCGACGCGTCGCCGGCCCCTCGGGAGCGACCAGGCGCGCCTCGGGCACCGCCGCGACCAGGGCGCCGGCGAGGGTGGCGCAGATCCCGGGCAGCGGTCGCACCGAGACCCAGAGCAGGTTCAGTTTCAGGTTGCAGTCGGCGAAGACGACGGCGTGGCGATGCACCTGCAGCACCTGGTCGAGGCGGTCGAGGATGCGCGCCTGCTCGGCGCCTGGTCGGCGGCGCAGTCCCGGGATCAGCAGCATGAAATCGCTGAGCAGCGTGCCGTCGGCGGCGCGCGTCGGCACCCGCTGCCAGAGCGGCGTCGCCGGATCGAGCGCACGGCTGAGACGCAGCCCGTGCCGGTCCCGCTCGCGGTCGCCTGGGTCTCCGGGCATGCGCGCGGGCGGCCGGTGACTCAGCGCAGCGCCGGGTTGAGCGTGTAGGTGCCGGTCAGCTGCGCCTGGCCGAGGATGTGGGCGCTGATGGCGCGCAGCACCTCGGGCCCGGTGAAGCGGCCCGAGACCGGGCAACGCTCGGTGTCGAGGACGTAGAGGGTGAAGATGTAGCGGTGCCGCAGGGTGTCGTTCCACGGCGGACACGGCCCGTCGTAACCGTAGTAGTCGCCCTGCATGGCGGCGTCGCCGGCGAACCAGTCGGTGTAGCTGTTGATGCCGCAGCGGGTGCCGTCCGGTCCTTCCGGACCGCTCTTGCCGCCCGGGGTGACGGCGTCGGAATAGGCCCCCTCGGCCAGTTCGTCGCTGTCGACGTCGATGTCGACCAGCACCCAGTGGTAGAAGTCGACACGCGGCAGGTCGGCGGGCACCACGCGCCCCTCCTGGTTGACGTCGTCGGGCTGGCTGGGGACGTCCGGGTCGTGGCAGATCAGCACCAGCGAACGGGCGCCCTCGGGCTGCCCGCTCCAGTAGAACCCCGGATTGACGTTGTCGGCAAGGGCGACATGGTGGGCGCTGTCGACCATGCCGAAGGCGTAGCGCTCGGGGATCGGCTCGTTGTCCCGGAATCCGGTGCAAAACAGTTTCATGCCTCAGTCTCCATGGAGCGGCCCGACTGGAAGGCAATGTAGCACAGCGCCTGGGCAGGACCGTGGGGTGCCCGCGGCTAGCCGTGTGGGGCGCGGATCGGTTCGGTGGCTTCGTTCCCCTCCTCCTCGCGGGCGCAGAGCGTGGCCACCGTCACCCCGTCGAGACGCGCGCTGGTCGCCGCGTCGCGTTCGCCCAGCAGCGCGTCGACCGGGGCCAGTGCGGCATCGGGCCGGCTGCGGGTGCGCGGCACTGCGCCGCTGGCACGCACGCTGTCGAGCACGTCGGCGACAGCGATCCGTGCCGGGTCGCGCGCCGGCAGGTAGCCCGGCGGTTGGGCCGCGGTGCGGGCGACGAAGCCGGCCTGCTCCAGGGCCTCCAGCAGGCTCTGCACCAGCGGTTCGGGCAGTACCAGCCGGGTCGCCAGCCAGGTGGCCGGACACGCCGCCTGGCCGCGCTGGAAACGCCGCGCCACCAGGTAGAGCGCGGCCAGGGCATAGCGCTCGTGCTGACGGATGCTGATGTCGGGACTGCTCGGACCGTGGGCCAGGTATTCCGGATGCTGGTGGTAGAAGGCGAAGCTGGCGCCGGTCAGCAGGATCAGCCAGCTGAGGAACAGCCAGATCATGAACAGGATCATGGTGGCGAAGGCCGAGTAGACCGCGGTGAAGTTGCTCGAGCCGACGACGAACGAGGTGAAGGCCCAGCCGACGGTCTCCCACAGGATGCCGGCGACGACGGCGCCGGCCAGGGCCGAGCGCAGGCGCACGCGGGTGTTGGGCACCAGCAGGTAGACGAAGGTGAAGGCGGCGATGACCATCAGGTAGGGCAGCAGCCGGCCGGCGTAGTCGACCAGCGGTCCGAGCAGCGCCGCCAGCTCCTCGGCGCCGCGGCTGTGGGTGACAGTCGCGGTCAGGCCGAGCGCCGCGACCAGCAGCAGCGGGCCGACCATGACCACCGACAGGTAGTTGCTCAGTCGCTGGCCCAGGGAGCGGTTAGCGGCCACCCGCCAGCTGGCGTTGAAGGCCGCCTCGATCTTCTGGATCAGCGAGATCACGGTGTAGACCAGGAAGGCGAGGCCCAGCGTGCCGAGCACGCCGGCGCGGATGTTCTCGACGAAGTCGATGATCCGCGCGCTGACCTCCGCCCCCTTGTCGCCCAGCGGCTGCAGCAGGTTGAGCAGCAGCGGTTCGATCTGGTAGTGGACGCCGAGCCCCTTCATGACCGAGAAACTGACCGCCAGCAGCGGCACCAGCGACAGCAGCGTGGTGTAGACCAGGCTCATCGCGCGCAGGGTCAACTGCCCGTCGGCGAGCTCGCGAATCACGGCGTGGGTGATGCGCAAATAGCGCAGCGGCAGCGCATGCCAGCGCGGCAGAACGGCGAGGTCGGGTTCCCAGAGCAGGCGGTAGAGGGTCGGGATGATGTCGCGGTAGTGCATCATCGCCCGATCCCGCGGGTGATGCTCGAGCTACTGCAATGCACAACCTTCTGACATGCGTCAATTACAACGGCGGGCACAGTTTCTATCATCGGTCCCGTAGCTCGAAATGAGTTGCAACAACCTCCTCCATATATTCGCCCGGCCTCCCCCGCCGGGCTTCTTTTTGCCCGGACTATTTGAACGCCTCCGTCATGGCGTTGGTGCACTTGCGGTAGGGGTTGGTCAGGACCAAGTTGGCGACGCGAATCTCGTATCTGGCATTGGGGCCGAGCAGCCCGGTGATCAGACGGATCGGCGCCCCCTCGCCGATGCGCGTGTGCGGCAGGCCGGTGACGTCGTAGTTCCAGATATCCCAGCCCTTGCCCAGGCCGGAATCGCGGTTGAAGAAGTTGAGGTAGATCCAGGCCGGTCCGAGTTCGTTCGGGGTCGAACCGCTGCAGCCGATGCTGCCGTCGTCGAATACGCGGAAATCGGTCGGCGCGGTGCTGTTGCTCTCCTCGTGGTAGATCACGCAGCTGAAGCGGAAGCCGTTGTCGTTGGCGACGGTGTGCGCCTCGGCCGCGGTCAGGGCGCAGCGCTCCGCCTGCGCGGTGCCGGCGAGCAGCGTCAGGGCCAGGGCGCAGCCGAGGCGGCCGAACGGGGGGTGGCGGCGAAGCTTGTTCATCGTTGTTCTCCTGCATGCCGCGGGCACCGTGCCCAGGGCCTCCGGATCGGGTCCGCCCTAAAGATAGCACCTGCACCGCCCGTCGGCGGCACTCCGACCGCGCCGGTGGCAGTCACTCACGGCGGGCCGTCGGCGGCCAACCCGACCCCCTCGAGCCGCGCCCCGGTGAAGTGGACGAAGCCGCACTGGCGCGAGACGCCGTCGCGCGAGTAGTCGAACTGGTAGACCCGGCACAGCACCAGCCGACCCTGCGGATCGCGACACGGGCGCATGCGCCGCAGCGCGACCGTCTCCTCGAGGAACTGCACGCCGTCGGCCTGGCAGGTGGCGCGCGCCGCGCGCGTGGCCCGCTCGCGCACCTGCAGGTTGGCGTGCCAGCCCCAGGCCGCGGCCGCCAGGACCAGCAGCCAGAACAGGCTGGGATCGAAATACACCGGCTCTCAGTCCACGCCTGGTGCGTCGCCGGCGACCAGTTCGCGCAGCAGCGCCGTGGCGTAGCTGCCGGCCGGCAGGGCGAAGGAGAGTTCGAGCACGTCGCCGTCGAACGACCAGGCGAGGTCGGTCGCGCGGGCGCGCAGCGCACGCCGGGCGGCGTCGAGCCCGAGGCGCTCGAGCCCGGCGCACCAGGCGGCGAACGGGGCCAGCCGGGCCGCCTCGTAGGCCGCCGCGGCACGCTCCACCTGGATCGCCCCACGCCCCCACAGCGGTCCGCTGGGGTGGATCTCGAGGGCCGCCAGACGCGCCGGCAGCGCCGCGTCGTCGGCCGCGCCGATGAAGAAGCTCTGGCGACCGTCGAGCACCAGGGCCTCGCCGTCCAGCGCCCGCTCCCAGCTGCCGTCGTCGAGGCGCGCGGCGGCGACGGCGTTGAACAGCAGCGAGCGGGCGGCGGAGAGGTAGATGGAGCGCTGCTCGCGCTGGACCCGGCGCAGGCTGCCGTCGAGCAGGCGCCAGGCCGCGTCCAGGTTGCGCCCGCCGTGGCCGAAGCGCTGCGGTCCGAACAGGTTGGGGAAACCGCGCCGGACGATGGCGTCGAGGCGTTCGTGCGCGGCCGCCGTGTCGCCGGTGACCTGGCGCAGGCGCAGTTGGAAGCGGTTGCCGACCAGCGCCCCGCGGCGCAGCTTGCGGTGATGGCGCAGCGCTTCCAGCACGCGCACCCCCGGGGTCTCGGCGAGCGCCTCCCAGGCGGGCTCCGGACGGCCGGCGAGGCCGACGCTGAACCACTGGCGGGTGACGGCAAAGCGGTCCTTGAGGCCGGCGAAGCCGACATCGCGCCGCGGCACGCCGGCCAGCGCGGCCAGCTGGCCGGCGACCCAGGCGGTGTTGGCGTCGCGCTTTTCGATGCGCAGCATGACGTGCTCGCCGGCGCCGCTGGGGACGAAACCGAGTTGCTCGTCGACGACGAAATCTTCCGGCGTGGCGCGCACGACGCCGTGCAGCACCGGCCCGCCGAAGGCGTGGCCGAGCGGTTGGCCGTGCGCGGTCAGGCCCGGCCAGGGTGCGGACGGGGCGTGCATCGGGCTACTCGTCGAGCAGCACGACGGCGAAGCTGGCGATCCCTTCGCCGCGCCCGGTGAAGCCCATCTGCTCGGTGGTGGTCGCCTTCAGGTTGAGCCGTTCCGGCGCCAGGTCGAGGTCGGCGGCGAGGCGTTCGCGCATGACCTCGATGTGCGGCGCCAGGCGCGGGGCCTGGGCGACCACGGTCAGGTCGACCGAGGTGACGGCGAGGCGGCGTTCGTCGAGTTGCGCCTTGACCCGGCGCAGCAGCAGCCGGCTGTCGATGCCGGCGTAGGCCGGGTCGTCGTCGGGGAAGTGGCGGCCGATGTCACCGAGGCCGGCGGCGCCGAGCAGGGCGTCGCACAGGGCGTGGATGACCACGTCGCCGTCGGAGTGGGCGGCCAGCCCCTGGTCGTGGGGGATCTGCACCCCGCCGAGGACCAGCGGCCGGCCGGGGGTGAAGCGGTGGGCGTCTAGACCGTGGCCGATGCGCATGGCGCCGCCTCCCGTGCCGTCGCCAGGTACCACGCCGCCAGGGCGAGGTCCTCGGGATGGGTGATCTTGAGGTTGTCGACGTGGCCCTCCACCAGGCGCACGCGGTGGCCGGCATGCTCGACCGCCTGCGCCTCGTCGGTCACCTCCGCCACGTTCGCCAGGGCCGCGCGCAGCAGCCCGAAGCGGAACATCTGCGGCGTCTGCGCATGCCACAGGTCGGCGCGCGGCACCGTGGCCGTGATGGCGTCGGCGGCGGCGCGCTTCATGGTGTCGCGCACCGGCACCGCCAGGATGCCGCCGACCGGGTCGTCGGCCAGGGTCGTCAGCAGCCGCTCGAGGTCGTCCCGGCGCAGGCACGGCCGGGCGGCGTCGTGCACCAGCACCCAGTCGTCGGCCGCTGCGCCAGGCGCCAGCGCGGCCAACCCGCAGCGGACCGAGTCGGCGCGTTCGGCGCCGCCGGCGACGGTCGTCACCGCGGCGCGCAGCGCCGGCTCGAGGGTGGTCCAGTGGGGGTCGCCGGGCGCCAGCACGACGACGATGCCGGACACCGCCGGGTGGCCGACGAAACAGCGCAGGGTGTGGGCGAGGACCGCCTCGCCGTGCAACGGCAGGTACTGCTTGGGCCGTTCCGCGCCGATGCGCGCGCCGCGTCCGGCGGCCGGGATGACGACCCAGTGGCGGGCCGCTGCCGGCCCGCTCACTGCGCCCCCTCGGGGCCGGTCGCTGTCGCCGGCGGCTCTTCGACCAGTTGGTAGAAGGTCTCGCCCCGGATCACCATGCCGAGTTCGCTGCGCGCGCGCTCCTCGATGGCGGCCAGCCCCTGGCGCAGATCGGTCACCTCGGCCTCGAGCGCGGCATTGCGCTCGCGCAGGCGCGTGTTCTCCTCCTGCTGGGCGGCGATCTCCTGGCGCAGCCCGCGCACCTCGAGGTAACCGCCGTCACCGAACCAGAGTTTGAACTGGAGCACCAGCAGCAGGACCAGCAGGATCGCAATCAGTGCGCGCATGGTCTCCGCTCCCGGCTGCCGTGGCCGTGCGGCCCTCAGCCGGCCAGCTGGGGAAAGGCGGCGCGCCCGGCGTAGCTGGCCCGGTCGCCGAGCTCCTCCTCGATACGCAGCAGCTGGTTGTACTTGGCCACGCGGTCGGTGCGCGACAGCGAGCCGGTCTTGATCTGGCTGGCGCTGGTGGCGACGCTGAGGTCGGCCAGGGCGGTGTCCTCGGTTTCGCCGGAGCGGTGCGAGATGACCGCGGTGTAGCCGGCCGCGGTGGCCATGCGGATCGCCTCGAGGGTCTCGCTCAGGGTGCCGATCTGGTTCAGCTTGATCAGGATCGAGTTGGCCACCCCCTGGTCGATGCCCTGGCGCAGGATCGCCGGGTTGGTCACGAACAGGTCGTCGCCGACCAGCTGCAGGCGCCCGCCGAGGCGCTCGGTCAGCAGCTTCCAGCCGCTCCAGTCGCTCTCGTCCATGCCGTCCTCGACCGACAGGATGGGATAGCGGTCGCACAGGTCGGCGAGGTAGTCGGTGAAGCCGGCCGCGTCGAGGTTGTGCCCTTCCGAGATCAGGTCATAGCGGCCGTCGCGGTAGAACTCGGAACTGGCGACGTCGAGCCCGAGCCAGATCTGCTCGCCGAGCCGGTAGCCGGCCCGCTCGACCGCCTCGACGATCACCTCCAGCGCCGCCTCGTTGGACGGCAGGTCGGGGGCGAAGCCGCCCTCGTCGCCGACGGCGGTGTTCAGCCCCCGCCCCTGCAGCACCTTGCGCAGGGTGTGGAACACCTCGGCGCCGTAGCGGATCGCCTCGCCCAGCGTCGGCGCGCCGACCGGCAGGATCATGAACTCCTGGATGTCGACGTTGTTGTCGGCGTGGGCGCCGCCGTTGATGATGTTCATCATCGGCACCGGCAGCTGGAACGGGCCGTCACCGCCGAGGTGGCGGTAGAGGCCGACACCGGCCGCCGCGGCCTGCGCCTGGGCCGCGGCCAGCGACACGGCAAGCAGGGCATTGGCCCCCAGGCGACCCTTGTTCGGGGTGCCGTCGAGTTCGATCAGGCGGGCGTCGAGCGCCGCCTGATCGGCCAGCGGCTGGCCGACCAGGGCGTCGCGCAGGGTGCCGTTGACATGGCCGACGGCGTTGCGCACCCCCTTGCCCAGGTAGCGCGCCGGATCGCCGTCGCGCAGCTCGACCGCCTCGCGGGTGCCGGTCGAGGCGCCCGACGGCACCGCGGCGCGACCGCGACTGCCGTTGGCGAGGACGACGTCGGCTTCCACCGTCGGGTTGCCGCGCGAATCCAGGATCTCGCGGGCACGCAGGTCTCGTATCTCGATCATGGCGCAGGTTCCGTCAGCAGGAATGGGGGCGGCGGCCGGGTCAGCCGCGGGTCTCGATCGGCCCGTGTCGCTTGACCACGGCGTCGAGCGCGACCAGCTCCTCGAGCAGCGCACCGAAGCGGTCGAGCGGCCAGGAGTTGGGGCCGTCGCTCAGGGCGTGCTCGGGGTCGGGATGGGTCTCCATGAACAGCCCGGCGATGCCGACGGCGACCGCGGCGCGCGCCAGCACCGGCACGAATTCGCGCTGGCCGCCCGAGCTGGTCCCCTGCCCTCCCGGCAGCTGCACCGAGTGGGTGGCGTCGAACACCACCGGGCAGCCGGTGGCGCGCATGATCGCCAGCGAGCGCATGTCCGAGACCAGGTTGTTGTAGCCGAACGAGGCGCCGCGTTCGCACACCATCAGCTGGTCGTTGCCGGTCGCGCGCGCCTTGGCGACCACGTGCTGCATGTCGCCGGGGGCGAGGAACTGGCCCTTTTTCAGGTTGACCGGCTTGCCCTGGGCGGCGACCCGCTGGATGAAGTTGGTCTGGCGGCAGAGGAACGCCGGGGTCTGCAGCACGTCGACCACCGCCGCGACCTCGTCCAGCGGGGTGTCCTCGTGGACGTCGGTCAGCACCGGCACGCCGATCTGGGCGCGCACCGCGGCGAGCACGCGCAGGCCGGCCTCGATGCCGGGACCGCGCGGGCTGTCGTGGGCGGAGCGGTTGGCCTTGTCGAACGAGGCCTTGAAGACGAACGGCACGCCGAGGGCGGCGGTGATCTCGTGCAGGCGGCCGGCGACGTCGAGGCAGAACTGCTCGCCCTCGATGACGCAGGGCCCGGCGATGACGAACAGCGGGCGCTCGAGGCCGACGTCGAAATCGGCCAGCTTCATGCCTCGACGACCCGGGCGGTGCCGGCGCCGTGGGTTTCGAGCGCGGCGCGGATGAAGCCGCTGAACAGCGGGTGGCCGTCGCGTGGCGTCGAGGTGAACTCGGGGTGGAACTGGCAGGCCAGGAACCAGGGGTGGCCGGGCAGTTCGATCATCTCCACCAGGCGGCCGTCGAGCGACATGCCGGAAAACAGCAGCCCCTTGTCCTCGAGCGGCAGCAGGTACTGGTTGTTGAACTCGTAGCGGTGGCGGTGGCGCTCGACGATGACGTCCTTGCCGTAGAGGCGGCGCGCCAGCGAGTCGGCGCGCAGGCGGCACGCCTGGCCGCCGAGGCGCATGGTGCCGCCCTTGTCGGACTCCTCGCCGCGCTGCTCGAGGGTGCCGTCGACCCCCTTCCACTCGGTGATCAGGGCGATCACCGGGTACGGCGTCGCGCGGTCGAACTCGGTGCTGTGGGCCCCGCCCATGCCGGCGACGTGGCGCGCGAACTCGATCACCGCCACCTGCATGCCGAGGCAGATGCCGAGGTAGGGGACGCCGTGCTCGCGGGCGTAGCGCACCGCGGCGATCTTGCCCTCGACGCCACGCTCACCGAAACCGCCCGGCACCAGCACGGCGTCGACCCCGGCCAGGCAGTCGCTGCCGTTGCGCTCGATCTCCTCGGAGTCGATGTAGGTGATGTGCACCCGGGTCGCGGTGTGGATGCCGGCGTGGGTCAGCGCCTCGGAGAGCGACTTGTAGGACTCGGTCAGGTCGGTGTACTTGCCGACCATGGCCACGGTCACCTCGTGGCGCGGCTGGTCGATGGCGTCGACCACCCGCTGCCAATCGCTCATGTCGGCCGGCGGCGTCTCCAGCTTGAGCTTTTCGACCGCGATCTGGTCCAGCCCCTCGGCCTGCAGCAGCAGCGGGATGCGGTAGATGGTGTCGACGTCGACCGCCGAGATCACCGCGCGCACCTCGACGTTGGTGAACAGCGCGATCTTGCGCCGCTCGGCGTCCGGCAGCGGCTGCATGGCGCGGCACAGCAGGATGTCGGGCTGGATGCCGATCGAGCGCAGCTCCTTGACCGAGTGCTGGGTCGGCTTGGTCTTGATCTCGCCGGCGGTCGGGATGTACGGCACCAGGGTCAGGTGTATGTACAGGACCCGGTCGCGGCCGAGTTCCACGCCCATCTGCCGGATCGCCTCGAGGAACGGCAGCGACTCGATGTCGCCGACCGTGCCGCCGATCTCGACCATCGCCACGTCGGCCCCCTCGGCGCCGTGGCGGATCAGGTTCTGGATCTCGTCGGTGATGTGCGGGATCACCTGCACGGTGCGCCCGAGGTAGTCGCCGCGCCGCTCCTTGCGGATGACGTTCTCGTACACCTGGCCGGTGGTGAAGTTGTTGCGCTTGCTGGTCCGGGTACGGACGAAGCGCTCGTAGTGGCCGAGGTCGAGGTCGGTCTCGGCCCCGTCCTCGGTGACGAACACCTCGCCGTGCTGGAACGGGCTCATGGTGCCCGGATCGACGTTGATGTAGGGGTCGAGCTTGAGCAGCGTGACCTTGAGGCCACGCGCTTCGAGCAACGCGCCCAACGACGCGGAGGCGATGCCCTTGCCGAGTGACGACACGACACCGCCCGTAACGAAGATGAATTTGGTCATCAGAGGAACCGGGTTGCGGACGCCGGCGCGCCGGCTCAAGACGCAGGCAAAGGTACCAGATCGCCCCGCCCGGCTCAATCGGAAACGTTCGCGGAGACGGCCCGTGAGGCGGTCGTTTCGTGCCAGCGCAGGCGCAATCCGGGCTCGTCTGCGACGGCCTGGAAGCCTTCCGCAACCCACAGGTCGGCGACCGCCGCGAGCGCCTCGCCGACGTAGATCAGCGGCAGGCCGGCCCGCCGCCACGGCGGCACGCCGGCCTCCTGCAGCAGTTTTTTCAGCGGCCGCGTGCGCCGCCCGGGCAGGCGCAGCCGCTCGCCGCCGACCCGCGGGCGCACCGTCAGCGGCCGATCGCCGAGGCGGGCGAGCGCCAGCCCGGCGCCGAGTGCCGGCTCCGCCCGCAGCCGACCGCCGGGGAGCCGCAGTTCCGCAGCCGGATCCCAGGCCTGCGGCGACGGTGTCGGGTCCGCCGCCGGGATCCGCGCATGGAGCAGACCGCGGTAGCGCCGCACCTCGCCCCCGGGCCAGGCGACCCACGGGTTGCGATCGCGCGCCGCGCCCAGTGCCTCGTGCTCGATGCGCGCCAGCACGCGTTGGCCGGGGCGCGGCAGGCCGAGCTGGTCGAGCCAGTGGCGCAGCAGCAGCCGGCGACGCGGCGGCGGCAGCCGGCCGAGGGCGGCGACCGGCAACTCCGCCGGCCGCTGCGGCTCGACCAGGTGGGCCAGGTCGCCGCACGCCAGGGCGTCGAGCAACCCGTCGGCCTCGGCGCAGTGGGCGGCGCTGCGGGCCAGGCAGCGGGCGGCCGCCGGCCAGCGCCGCGCCAGCCGCGGCAGGATCTCGTGGCGCAGGAAGTTGCGGTCGCGCGCCTGGCCGGCGTTGTCCGGATCCTCGCACCAGGCGAGGTCGTGGGCCGCGGCGTAGGCCGCCAGGGCGGCGCGGTCGAGGTCGAGCAGCGGGCGCACCAGCCAGCCGCCGGCGAAGCGCGCCCGCGCCGGCATCGCCGCCAGGCCGCTGACGCCGGCGCCGCGCAGCAGCTGCAGCAGCAGGGTCTCGGCCTGGTCGTCGCGGTGGTGGGCAGTCAGCAGCCACTCGCCGGGCGCGAGCACCCCGGCCAGCGCCGCGTAGCGCGCGGCGCGCGCCGCCGCCTCCGGGCTCTCGCCACGGGCCGGGCGGGCGTCGACCGCCAGGGCGGTGAACGGCACCCCGAGGACGCTGCAGGTGGCGGCGCAGTGGGCACGCCAGCGCGGGGCGTCGGCGTGCAGGCCGTGGTCGACATGCAGGGCGCGCAGCGCCGGGAGGCGGCCGGCGGTGCGCGCCGCGGCGTGCAGCAGGACGGTGGAGTCGCGGCCGCCGCTGAAGGCGACCGCCAGGCCGGCGGGCGCCGCGTGGCCGGCGAGGCTCTCGAGCAGGGCGCGGACCGGGGCGTCCATCGGCGACCGCGCCGGCGGTTCAGCCCGTTGGGGCGCCGTAGGCCATCAGCCGGCGGTAGCGGCGTTCCAGCAGGTGGTCGGTGGCCAGGGTGCCGATGCCGGCGAGCTGGATCGACAGCGCCTGCTGCAGCCGGTCGGCCATCGCCGCCGGGTCGCGGTGGGCGCCGCCCAGCGGCTCGTCGACGATGGCGTCGATCAGGCCGAGCTCGAGCAGCCGCGACGAGGTGATGCCCATCGCCTCGGCCGCCTCCGGCGCCTTGCTGGCGCTCTTCCACAGGATCGAGGCGCAGCCCTCGGGCGAGATCACCGCGTAAGTGGCGTAGCCGAGCATCAGCACCGCGTCGCCGACGCCGATGGCCAGGGCGCCGCCGGAGCCGCCTTCGCCGATGACGGTGCAGATGATCGGCACGCGCAGGTCGACCATGGCGCGCAGGTTGTGCGCGATGGCCTCGCTCTGGCCGCGCTCTTCGGCGCCGATCCCCGGGTAGGCCCCGGGGGTATCGATGAAGGTCATGATCGGCAGGCGGAAACGGTCGGCCAGTTCCATCAGGCGCAGCGCCTTGCGGTAGCCCTCGGGCCGCGCCATGCCGAAATTGCGGTAGACCTTGTCGCGCGTGTCGCGCCCCTTCTGGTGGCCGATGACCACCACCGGGCGGCCCTCGAAGCGGGCCAGGCCGCCGATGATCGCCTTGTCGTCGGCGAAGTGGCGATCGCCGTGCAGCTCCTCGAAATCGGTGAAGATCATCTTCAGGTAGTCGAGGGTGTAGGGGCGCTGCGGGTGGCGTGACAGCTGGGCCACCTGCCACGGCGTCAGCGCGGCGAAGATCGACTGCGTCAGGGTCGTGCTCTTGGCCTCGAGGCGGGCGATCTCCTCGCCGAGGTTGAGGTCGTTGTCGTTGCCGACCAGGCGCAACTCCTCGATTTTCGCCTCCAGTTCGGCGATCGGCTGTTCGAAATCGAGGAAATTGAGGTTCATGGGGTTCCGTGGGCTGGCGGGCAGGAGCGCCATTTTAGTGGTCCGGGGCGGAAGTTCACAGTCTACCAGTGCGGCCGGTCCGGCCATCGGAGGTTCCGGGCGGCGGTCTCAGCCGCGGTAGAGCAGGTCGACGCGCTCGGCGCCGAAACTGCGCCGCAGCCGCTTGATCAGCTCGTCGGCGGGACGCACGCGCCAGTGCGGGTCGAGCGCCAGCCGCGCCGCGCCGGCGCTGCCGGCGTACTCGACCAGCACCGGGCAGCCACCGTCGCAGAACGGGCCGAGCTGCTCGCGCAGGCCGCTGACCGGGTCGCTGCCGGCCGCCCAGTCTTCCGCCTCCAGGCGCACCAGCAGGGCGCGGGCGTGGCGCTCGCGCGCCTGTTCCAGGGTCAGGATCTCCTCGGCGCGGACCTGGGGCGAGCCGCTGAAGTCGTCCTGGCTGAGCCCGCCGCTGACCACCAGCAGGCGGTCCTTGGTCAGCAGTTCGCGGTAGCGCTGGCTGACGTCGTCGAACGCCTTGACCTCGATCCGGCCGCTGCGGTCGTCCAGCGTCAGGATGCTGATGCGCCCACCGCGCTGGGTCTTGAGGGTGCGCAGGCCGACCACCAGCCCGGCCACGGTGACCGGCTGCTCGCTGCGGCGGCCGTTGCCGGGGCGGCCGCTGTCGCCCGGCGGCTCGAGCGCCCCGAGACGGGCGCTGGTGAAACGGGCCAGTTCGTCGAGGTAGGGGTCGACCGGGTGCCCGGTCAGGTAGAGGCCGAGGGTCTCCTTTTCGTTGGCCAGCCGCTCGGCCTCGTCCCACGCCTCGTGCTGGACCAGTTCCGCCGGCGGCGGGCCGCTGGCGTCGCCGAGACCGAACAGGTCGTTCTGGCCGACCGCCTGCATCTGCCCCTGCTGTTCGGCCGCCTGCAGCGCGGTCGGCAGGTTGGCCAGCAGGGTGGCGCGGTTGGCGCCGAGGCCGTCGAGGGCGCCGGCGCGGATCAGCGACTCGAGCACCCGCCGGTTGGCCTTGCGCAGGTCGATGCGCCGGCACAGGTCGAACAGGTCGGTGAACGGGCCGTGGGCGCGGCGCTCGGCCAGCAGACCGTCGATGGCCCCGGCGCCGACCCCCTTGATGGCGCCGAGGCCGTAGCGGATGCGCCCGGCGTCACGCGCGCTGAAGGCGTACTCCGAGGCGTTGACGTCGGGCGGCGCGACGGTCAGGCCGAGGGCGCTGCACTCGTCGATGAAGATCACCACCTTGTCGGTGTTGTCCATGTCCGAGGAGAGCACCGCGGCCATGAACCAGGCGGTGTGGTGCGCCTTGAGCCAGGCGGTCTGGTAGGAGACCAGCGCGTAGGCGGCCGAGTGCGACTTGTTGAAGCCGTAGCCGGCGAACTTCTCCATCAGGTCGAAGATGCGTGTGGCGACCTCCGGATCGACGCCGCGCCCCAGCGCACCGTCGGTGAAGGTCGCCCGCTGCTTGGCCATCTCCTCGGGCATCTTCTTGCCCATCGCCCGGCGCAGCAGGTCGGCGCCGCCCAGCGTGTAGCCGGCCAGCACCTGGGCGATCTGCATCACCTGCTCCTGGTACAGGATGACGCCGTAGGTCGGCTTCAGGATCGGTGCCACGTCGGGGTGCGGGTAAGCGATCGCGGCGCCGTGCTTGCGGTCGATGAAGTCATCGACCATGCCCGACTGCAGCGGACCGGGCCGGAACAGCGCCACCAGGGCGATGATCTCCTCGAAGGTGTCCGGCTGCAGGCGCCGGATCAGGTCCTTCATGCCGCGCGACTCGAGCTGGAACACGGCCGTGGTCTGGCAGCGCTTGAGCAGCTCGAAGGTGGCGTGGTCGTCGAGCGGGATGGCGTTGAGGTCGAGCGCCTCGGCGTCGTCGGCACGGGTGGCGTTGACCGCGTCGACGGTCCACTTGAGGATGGTCAGGGTGCGCAGGCCGAGGAAGTCGAACTTGACCAGGCCGACCGCCTCGACGTCCTTCATGTCGAACTGGGTGACGATCGATTCGCCCCCCTCCTCGCAGTAGAGCGGGGCGTAGTCGGTCAGCACCGACGGCGCGATGACCACGCCGCCGGCGTGGGTGCCGGCGTTGCGGGTGATCCCCTCGAGCGAGCGGCCGAGGTCGATCAGGGCGCGAATCTCCTCGTTGCTCTCGTACTCGCGCTTGAGTTCCTCGCCCTGCTCCAGCGCCTTGTCCAGGGTCATGCCGAGCTCGAACGGCACCAGCTTGGCCACCCGGTCGACAAAGCCGTAGGGGTGGCCGAGCACGCGCCCGGCGTCACGGATCACCGCCTTGGCTGCCATGGTGCCGAAGGTGATGATCTGGGCCACCCGGTCGCGGCCGTAGCGGTCGGCGACGTAACGGATCACCTCGTCGCGGCGGTCCATGCAGAAGTCGACGTCGAAGTCGGGCATCGAGACCCGCTCTGGATTGAGAAACCGCTCGAAAAGAAGGTCGTAAGGTATTGGATCCAAATCAGTGATACCCAGCGCATAGGCGACCAGCGAGCCGGCGCCCGAGCCGCGCCCGGGGCCCACCGGGATCTCCTTCCGGCGCGCCCAGCGGATGAAGTCGGCGACGATCAGGAAGTAGCCGGGGAAGCCCATGGCGACGATGACGCCGAGTTCGCGCGCCAGGCGCGCGCGGTAGTCGGCGCGGCGCGGGTCGTCGGCCGGGAACAGCCGCTCCAGGCGCGCCTCCAGGCCGCGTTCGGCCTCGCGCTGCAGGTGCACCTCCTCCGGCGCCCCGTCGGGGATCGGGAAGGCCGGCAGCGACGGCTGGCCGAGGTGCAGTTCGAGGTTGCAGCGACGCGCGATCTCGACGCTGTTGGCCAGCGCCTCGGGCAGGTCGGCGAACAGTGCCGCCATCGCCGCCGGGTCGCGCAGGTGCTGGGCGTCGGTGTAGCTGCGCGGCCGCCGCGGGTCGTCCAGGGTGCGCCCCTCGTGGATGCAGACGCGCGCCTCGTGCGCGTCGAACTGCTCACGCATCAGGAAGCGGACGTCGTTGGTCGCCACCACCGGCACGCCGGCGCCGGTGGCCAGGTCGACCGCCGCGCGCAGGTGCGGCTCGTCGTCGGCCCGGCCGCAGCGCTGCAGCTCGAGGTAGTAGCGCTCCGGGAACAGCGTCCGCCAGCGCTCCAGGCAGGCGTGGGCACGGGCGCGGTCGCCGGCCAGCAGGGCGCGGCCGACGTCGCCCTGGCTCGCCCCCGAGAGGGCGATCAGGCCGTCGCTCATGCCGTCGAGCCAGGCGGGCTGGAGCAGGATCTGGCCGCCGTGGCGGCCCTCGATATAGGAGCGCGACACCAGCCGGGTCAGGTTGCGGTAGCCGGTCGCGTCCTGGCACAGCAGCACCAGCCGGGCCGGCGGCTGCCCCTCCCCGGCCGCCAGCCACAGGTCGACCCCGGCGATCGGCTTGATGCCGCGCGCCTGGGCCGCCTGGTAGAACTTGACCAGGGCGAACAGGTTCGACTGGTCGGTGACCGCCACCGCCGGCATGCCGGCCGCGGCCACCGCCTCGACCAGCGGCTTGATGCGGACGATGCCGTCGCACAGTGAGTACTCGGTGTGCAGGCGCAGGTGGACGAAGGGCACGGGCATGGGGTCGATTTTCGGCCTCACCCGCGGTGCTGTCGAGCGCGTCCTCCGGAGGCCAGTGCGGCCGCGACCCGGACCGGGCCGAAACTGCAGCGATGGACCGGCGACGGGCCCAGGCGCAGCAGCGCCGCCCGGTGGGCCGCGGTCGGGTAGCCCTTGTGCCCGGCCAGGCCGTAGCCGGGATAGCAGGCATCGAGCTCCACCATTTCGGCATCGCGCGCCACCTTGGCCAGGATCGACGCCGCGCTGATCACCGCCACCCGCCGGTCGCCGCCGATCAACGCCAGCGCGGCACACGGCAGCTCCGGACAGCGGTTGCCGTCGATCAGGGCCAGCCGCGGCGCTCGGGTCAGCGCGGCGACCGCGCGTCGCATCGCCAGCAGGGAGGCCTGGAGGATGTTCAGCGCATCGATCTCGGCCACCTCGGCCCGTCCCAGCGCCCAGGCCAGCGCACTGTCGCGCACCGCCGCAGCGAGCGCCTCACGCCGGCGCGCACTCAGGGTCTTGGAGTCGGCCAGGCCGGCGATCGGCCGCGCCGGATCGAGGATCACCGCCGCCGCGACCACCGGTCCGGCGAGCGGGCCGCGGCCGACCTCGTCGACCCCGGCGACCCGCTCCAGCAGGGTCACCGCGATGGCGGTCGCTCCCTCAGCCACGGCGGCGGTCGGCCAGTGCCGCCACCGCCGCCGCGGCGTGGGCGTCGGCCCCCTGGCGCAGCTGGGCGTGGACGGCGGCAAAGCGGCTCACCTGGGCGGCGGCCCGCGCCGGGTCCTGGAGCAGCGCCAGCAGTTCCGCCCCGAGCCGCTCCGGCTGCACCGCCCCCTGCAGGAATTCGGGCACCACCGCGTCATGGCACAGCAGGTTGGGCAGGGCGAAATGGCCGACCCGGTAGAACGGGCGCGTGAACAGGTAGGTCAATGGCGCCATCTTGTAGGCGGCCACCATCGGCCGCCGCACCAGCAGCGTCTCCAGGGTCGCCGTGCCGGAGGCGAGCAGCACCGCGTCGGCCGCCCCGAGCGCGGTCCGCGCCTGCCCGTCGAGCAGGCGCAGGTCGAGGCCGGGCTGGGCCGCTGCGGCCTGCTCGAGGGCCGGGCGCAGCCGCGCCGCCGCCACCGGCAGGACGAAGCGCACCCCCGGCAGGCGCGCGGCCAGCCACGCCGCGGCGGCCAGGAACGGCGCGGCCAGGTGGCGGATCTCGCTGCCGCGGCTGCCCGGCAGCAGCGCCACCATCGGCCCGCCCGGCGCCAACCCGAGGGTGGCGCGCGCGGCGTCGCGGTCGACCTCCAGCGGGATCGCCTCGGCCAGCGGATGGCCGACAAAGGTGGCCGGCAGCCCGTGGGCGTTGCAGAACACCGCCTCGAACGGGAACAGCGTCAGCAGCAGGTCGGTGCTGCGCCGCAGGGTGCGCAGGCGGTAGCGGCGCCACGCCCAGACGGTCGGGCTGACGTAGTGCGCGGTGGGGATGCCGGCCCGGTGCAGGCGGCTCTCCAGGCCGAGGTTGAAGGCCGGGGCGTCGATGCCGACGAACAGGTCGGGCGGGTCGGCGAGCAGGCGCCGGGCCAGAGCCGCGCGCAGGCGCAGGCCGTCGGGCAGGTGGGCGAGGACGTCGACCAGGCCGAAGGCGGCGAGCCGCTCCGCCGGCCAGTGGATGGTGCAGCCGGCGGCCGCCATCAGCGGCCCGCCGATGCCCTCGAAGGTGCTGCCCGGGCGCAGCGCGGCCAGGGCTGTGATCAGGCCGGCGCCGAGCAGGTCGCCGGAACTCTCACCGGCGGCCAGCGCCACCCGCAACGGGCGCGGCGGCGGGCGCGACCCCGTGCTGGCGGTCTCGCCCGGGTCGGCCATCGGCATCAGCGCAGGATGCTGCGGCTCGAGGCGCGGATGAACTCGGCCAGCACGGCGGCGTCGGCATCGTCCTCGGCGGCGAGTTGCGCGACCGCGTCCTCGAGGTGCAGGCCGGAACGGAACAGCAGCTTGTAGTGGCGGCGGATGCGCTGGATCCGCTCCGCGGTGAATCCCGGGCGCCGGGCCAGGCCGCGGGCGTTGATGCCGTGCGGGTGGGCCGGGTGGCCGGCGACCAGGACGTAGGGCAGCACGTCCTTGGCCACGGCGCTGCCCATGGCGCAGAAGCTGTGCGCGCCGACGCGGCAGAACTGGTGGATCATGGCGAAGCCGCCGAGGATGGCGTGGTCGCCGATGCTGACGTGGCCGCCGAGCGAGGCGCCGTTGGCGAACACCGTGTGGTCACCGATGACGCAGTCGTGGGCGATGTGGCAGTAGGCCATCAGCAGGTTGTCGCTGCCGACCGTGGTCAGGGCGCGGTCCTTGGGCGTGCCGCGGTTGATGGTCACGTACTCACGGATGACGTTGCGGTCGCCGATCTCGAGCCGGGTCGGCTCGCCGGCGTACTTCAGGTCCTGCGGCGCGTCGCCGAGCGAGGCGAACGGGTGGATCCGGTTGCCGGCGCCGATCCGGCACGGCCCGTTGATCACCACGTGCGCGCCGACCGTGGTGCCGGAGCCGATCTCGACCTCGGCGCCGATGATGCTGAACGGTCCGACGCTGACGTCGTCGGCCAGGCGGGCCGAGGGGTCGACGATGGCGCGCGGGTCGATCACGTCACGACCACGCGCACGGTCATGATCAGGTCGCCGCTGGCGGCCAGCTGGCCGTCGACCAGCGCCTTGCCGGAGAACATCCACATGCCGCGCTTGGTGCGCTGCAGCTCGATCTCGAAGCGCAGCTGGTCGCCCGGCTCCACCTGGCGCTTGAACCTGACCTTGTCCATGCCGACGAAGAAGTAGAGGCTGCCGGGCTGCTCCAGCGTCGGGTCGGTACGGTAGGCGAGCATGCCGGAGGCCTGGGCCATCGCCTCGATGATCAGCACCCCGGGCATGACCGGGCGTTGCGGGAAGTGGCCGGCGAAAAACGGCTCGTTGATGGTGACGTTCTTGATCGCCACCACCGACTCCCCGGGCACGCACTCGAGCACGCGGTCGATCAGCAGGAACGGGTAGCGGTGCGGGAGGTGCTTGAGCACCTCGTAGATGTCCATATCGTAGTTACTGGTCAAGGTCGGTTCCTCGTTCTTCGCTGCCGGTCGCCGGCGTGCGCGTCAGGTGTTCTTGAGTTGTTTCTCGAGCGCGGCCACGCGCCGCACCAGTTCGTCCAGCTGTTTCAGGCGGACCATGTTCTTGCGCCATTCGCGGGTCGGCATCAACGGCAGCCCCGAGGCGTAGGAACCCGCGGTGTCGACCCCGCGGTTGACGAACGACATGCCGGCGACGTGGACGTCGTCGACCACCTCGATGTGGCCGTTGATGCCGACCCCGCCGCCGACGGTGCAGCGTTGGCCGAGCACCGCGCTGCCGGCGATGCCGACGCAGCCGGCCAGCGCCGAGTGGGCACCGATGCGCACGTTGTGCGCGACCATGATCAGGTTGTCGAGCTTGACCCCGTCGCCGATCACCGTGTGCTCGAGCGTCCCGCGATCGATGGTGGTGTTCGCCCCGACCTCGACGTCGTCGCCGATGATCACGCTGCCGACCTGCGGGATCTTGACCCAGGTGCCGCCGTCGTTGGCGAAACCGAAGCCGTCGGCGCCGATCACCGCGCCGGGCTGGATCAGCGCGCGGGCGCCGATGCGCACCCCCTCGCCGACGCTGACGTTGGCGACCAGGCGCGTGCCGGCGCCGAGCTCGACCCGGTCGGCGAGGACACAGCCCGGGCCGACGATCACGTCGTCGCCGAGCACGCACCCTACCCCCAGCGCCGCCAGCGGGCCGACGCTGACGCCATCACCCAGGGTGCAGCCGTCGGCGACCACCGCGGTCGGATGGACGCCGGGTTCCGGTCGCGTGCTCGGGTAGAGCTGCTGGGCGATGCGCGCGTAACTGGCGTAGGGGTTGTCGCTGAGCAGCACCGCGGTCGGACAGGCGGCGGCGTCGGCCGGCTTGACGATCACCGCCCCGGCCCGGGTCTGGGCGAGGAACGGGCGGTGGCTGGCACTGGCGAGGAAGCTGACGGCCTCCGGGCCGGCGCGCTCGAGCGGGGCCACGGCGCTGACCACGTGGTCACCGTCGCCACGCAATTGCAGGCCGTGCGCCGCGGCCAGGTCGGCCAGGCGGACGGGGCGGCTCATGTCCGCGCCGGCGGAGGTGTCGCCCTGGGTGCCGGGGTCAGCGCTGCGGTCAACGTTTGCCGCTGCCGCCGCTCTGGTCCTTGAGCCGCTGCAGAACCTGGTTGGTGATGTCGACCTGGTCGCTGGCGTAGAGCACGCCGTCGGCCAGCATCAGGTCGAAATTCTGCTCCTTCGACAGGGCGCGGATGTTCTCCACCACCAGGCGCTGCAGCTTGCCGAGTTCCTCGTTGCGGCGCAGGTTGAAATCCTCGCGGAACAGGTCCTGGCTGCGCTTGAGGTCGCGCTTGCGGTTGAGGATGTCGCGTTCGAGGTTGCGCTGCTCGGCCTCGTTCATCACCGCGGCATCGCGCGCAAGCTTCTCTTCCAGGGTCTTGATCTCCTTGGCGATGGCCACCAGTTCGCGATCGCGTGGCGCGAACTCCTGTTGCAGGTTGTCGCGGGCGGCCGTGGCCTGGGGTGCCTCTTCGAGAACCTTGGCGGCGTTAACGAAGCCGATGCGCAGCTCGGCCTGGGCGGGCGCGGCGGCGAGCAGGGCGCAGGGGAGAAGCAGAGCGGCGAGGAGGTTATGCGATTTCAAGGTGAGCCCTCGTTTCATTACAGGGTGGCGCCGAGGCGGAACTGGAACGTCTCGACGTCGTCGCCGGCCTCGTCGTTGAGCGCCTGGGCGAAGCTGAAGGTCAGCGGGCCGATGGGCGACAGCCAGGTGAGGCCGACCCCGACCGAGTAGCGCAGGTCGCCAGCGTCGAACGAGGCGTCTAGTGTATCGAAAACGTTGCCGATATCGAAGAACCCGGAGATCCTGACCGATTTGCTGTCGGCGATGGCCAGCGGTGCCAGCAGCTCGGCGCGGCCGCAGATGCGCAGGTTGCCGCCGAACGGGTCGTCGGTCGCCGGATCGCGCGGGCCGAGGCTGTTCTCCTCGAAGCCGCGCACGCAGTTGAGGCCGCCGGCGAAGTACTTCTCGAACGGCGGCAGTTCGTCGGTGTCGCCGTAGCCGTCGCCGTAGGCGACATCGCCATCCAGGCTGAAGGTGAAGGTGCGGGTCAGCGGCCAATACCGGGTGTGCTCGTAGCCGAGCTTGTAGAACTCGATGTCGAGCCCGGGAATCGCGGCCTCGGCGCTGATCCGCTGGCGCCCGCCGCGGGTCGGAAAGATGGCCTCGTCGCGGGTGTCGTGCGACCAGCTCACCGCCTGGGTCAGGGTGTCGTAGGCGTTGCCCTGGCGGGCAACGAAAGCGACCAGGTCAGTGCGCGGGTTGCTGCCGAGAGTGATGTCGGTGTGCTTGTACTCGGTGACGAAACGGATGCGGTTGGTCTCGCTCAACGGGATACCGAAGGTGACGTTGCCGCCGTAGACGTCGAGGCTGGCGTTGGTGATGTCGAGTTCGTCGGCATCGGTCTCGCGATAGAACAGCCCGAAGCCGCGGCTGATGCCGTCGACGGTGTAGTACGGGTTGAAGTAGTTGAAGCTGTAGATGGTGTTGGCTTCGCTGTTGTTGAATGCCAGGCTGACGCGCTTGCCGGTGCCGAAGAAATTGTCCTGGGTCAGGCTGGCGCTGAAGATCACGCCCTGCGACTGCGAAAAACCGGCGCCGACCGAGATGTTGCCCGCCGGGCGCTCCTTGACCTGGAACTGGAGATCGACCTGATCCTGCGAGCCGGGCACGGCCGGCGTCTCGACCGTGACCTCCTCGAAGTAGCCGAGTTGCTGCAGGCGCTGGCGCGAGCGGTTGACGTTCGAGGTCGAGAACCAGGCGCTCTCCATCTGCCGCATCTCGCGCCGCAGCACCTCGTCGCGGGTGCTGTTGTTGCCGCGCATGGAGATCCGGCGCACGTAGACCCGGCGCCCGGGATCGACGAAGAAGGTGACCGCGACGGTATGGTTGTCGTCGTCGATCTCGGGCACGGTGTTGACGTTGGCGAAGGCGAAGCCCTCGTCGCCGAGGCGCCTGGACAACGCCTCGCTGGTCGCCGTCGACTCGCGCCGCGAAAAGATCTCCCCGGGCCGGGTCTGCACCAGCGGCGTCAGCTCGTCGTCGGCCAGCACCAGCTCACCGGCCAGGTTGACCTCGCTGACGACGTAGGGCTCGCCCTCGCTCAGGTTGACGGTGATGAAGACGTCCTTGCGGTCGGGCGAGATCGACACCTGGGTCGAGTTGATGGTGAAGCGCAGGTAGCCGCGATCGAGGTAGAACGAGCGCAGCCGCTCGATGTCGGCGGCCAGTTTCTGCTTGGAGTACTGGTCGGAATCGTCGAAGAAGGAGAAGACCGTCGGCGTCTGCAGCAGGAACAGGTCGAGCAGGTCATCGGTCTCGAAATCCTCGTTGCCGATGATGCGGATATCGCGAATCTTGGCCACCTGACCCTCGCGGATGTCGATCTTGAGGGCGACCCGGTTGCGCTCCAGCGGAGTGACCGTCGACTTGATCTCGACCCCGTACTTGCCGCGCGCGAAGTAGAGCTGGGTCAACTCCTGCTCGATGCGCTCGAGCAGCGAGTTATTGAACACCTGGCCCTCGGCCAGACCGATGCCGCGCAGGCCCTCCTCGAGCTGCTTGGTCTCGATGTCCTCGTTGCCGCTGAAGGTGATCTCGGCGATCGCCGGCCGCTCTTCAACGACGACCACCAGCACGTCGCCATCGCGCTCGAAGCGGACATCGTCAAAGAAACCGGTGCGGAACAGCGCCTTGAGCGCCTCGGCGCTGCTGTGGTCGTCGAGACGGTCGCCGACCTTGACCGGCAGGTAGTTGAACAGGGTCCCGGCGGAGATCCGCTGCAGCCCCTCGGCGCGGATGTCGCTGATGGTGAACGGTTCCGCCGCCTGGACGAGTCCGATCAGTAACATCCCGGCCAGCAGCAGCGCGTTACGCAACGATCCCATGTTCATTCTCTCCCCCGGACAGGTTCTTGTTCGTTGCACGTGATCGTGCCGTGATTTGCCACGCGCCTGCTCAACCACCGAGCAGCCGGGCGAGGTCGTTGTAGAAGGCCAGGCCCATCAGCAACAGCAGCAGCACAATGCCGATGCGCTGCGCTGCGGCCTCGAAGGCCGCCGAGACGGGACTCCCCTTGACGAACTCGATAAGGTAATACATCAGGTGGCCGCCATCCAGCAGCGGGATCGGCAACAGGTTGAGCACGCCCAGGCTGATGCTGATCAGGGCCAGGAACGACAGGAACGGCGTCAGGCCGATGCTGGCCGTGCGACCGGCGTACTCGGCGATGCTGATCGGCCCGCTGATGTTGTCCAGCGACGCCTCGCCCACCACCATCTTGCCGAGCATGGTCAGCATCAGGGTGGCCATGTTCCAGCTCTTGCGCACTGCCTCGCCAACCGCCTCGAGCGGGCCGTAGCGGTGCACCGCGCGCATGCCGGCGAACAGGTCCTCGGGCACCCGCGCCTGGGCGCCGATGCGCCCGTGGCGACCGTCGTCCCCGGCCGCGACCGCCTCCGGGGTCAGCTCCAGCTGCAGGCGGGCGCCGGCGCGCTCGACCTCGACCGCGAACGTCACCCCGGGGCGCGCGCGGACGAACTCGACCCAGGCCTGCCAGTCGGCGACCGCTTCGCCGGCGGCGGCGACCACCCGGTCGCCGGCCTGCAGCCCGGCGCGCGCCGCCGCGCTGCCCGGAAGCACCGCCTCGATCACCGCCGGGATCACCGGCTGCCAGGGGTGCAGGCCGAGGTTGGCCAGCAGCGCCCCGCCCTCCAGGTAGCGGTGGCCGTCGCTGGTGCGCAACACCAGCTGCGACACCCGCCCGTCGCCGTCGCGCACCTCCAGCCCGGTCTCGTCGCCGCTGACCAGGGCATCCATCAGCGCAAACGCGGCCGCCTCCCAGGTCGCCGTCGGGAGACCCTCGACGGCAGTGATCTCGTCACCCGGCCGCAGGCCGCTGACGGCCGCGACCGAATCCGGGACGACCGTACCGACCACCGGGCGCAACCCCTCCACGCCGACCACGAACAGCGCCCAGTAGGCGAACACGGCAAAAACCAGGTTGAACAGCGGCCCGGCGGCGACGATGGCGGTGCGGACGCCGAGGTGCTGGCGGTTGAAGCTGCGCGACAGGTCGACCGCGGCCACCTCGCCCTCGCGCTCGTCGACCATCTTGACGTAGCCGCCGAGCGGAATGGCCGCGATCACGAACTCGGTGGCGTCGGTGCCGATCCGCCGCGACCAGAGCGGCCGGCCGAAGCCGATGGAAAAGCGCAGCACCTTGACCCCGAGGCGCCGGGCGACCCAGAAGTGGCCGAATTCGTGGACGCTGATCAGCAGCCCGATGGCGACCAGGAAGGCGACGGCGGAGGCGAGAACGCCGTTCATGCGCCGCCCCCGGCGTGCCTGATGCAGGCCGCCGTGGCCAGCGGCCGGGTGGTGCCGTCGAGGGCGAGGATCGCCTCGATGTCCGCCGGCAGCTCGGCCGGGGCGTGTTCGAGGCACTCGGCGATGACCCGGGCAATGGCCGGGAACGGCAGCGCCCCGTCGAGGAAGGCGGCGACCGCCACCTCGTTGGCCGCGTTGAGCACGGTCGGCGCGCCGCCGCCGGCCCGCGCCGCCCGGTAGGCGAGGTCGAGGCAGGGGAAGCGCTCCAGCGACGGCTCGCTGAAGTCGAGCTGGGCGAGCGCCGGGGGTTCGAGGGCAGCCACGCCCGAGTCGATCCGCTCCGGCCAGGCCAGGGCATGGGCGATGGCGGTGCGCATGTCGGGCCGGCCGAGCTCGGCCAGCAGCGAACCGTCGGCGTACTGCACCATCGAGTGGACCAGGCTCTGCGGGTGGATCACCACCCGGATCCGCTCCGGCGGCAGGCCGAACAGCCAGCACGCCTCGATCACCTCCAGGCCCTTGTTCATCATGGTCGCCGAGTCGACCGAGATCTTGCGCCCCATCTCCCAGTTGGGGTGGGCGCAGGCCTGGTCCGGGGTCACCGCCGCCAGCGCCTCGAACGGGGTCTCGCGAAACGGCCCGCCGGAGGCGGTGAGCAGGATGTGGGTCACCCCGGTGCCATCGAGGCCGCGGTCGAAACCGGGCGGCAGGCACTGGAAGATGGCGTTGTGCTCGCTGTCGACCGGCAGCAGTTCGGCACCGCCGGCAACCACGGCGTCGATGAACAGCCGCCCCGACATCACCAGCGCCTCCTTGTTGGCCAGCAGGATGCGCTTGCCGGCCCGGGCCGCGGCCAGCGCCGGCAGCAGGCCGGCGGCGCCGACGATGGCGGCGACGACGATCGCCACCTCGGGCAGGGTCGCGACCCGTTCCAGGCCGGCGCTGCCGGCCAGCACCTCGGTTGGGCTGCCCGCCAGGGCCTGCGTCAGTTCGGCGGCGGCGGCGGGGTCGGCCATCACCGCGAAGCGCGGTTGCAGGCGCCGGCAGAGTGCGGTCATGCCGGCCACGTCACGGTGCGCGGTCAGGGCCTCGATCCGGTAGCGGTCCGGGTGACGAGCGAGGACGTCGAGCGTGTTGGCGCCGATCGAGCCGGTCGCCCCGAGCAGGGTGACCCCCTTCACCGGGCGCCCCCGAGCCAGGCCAGGCCGACGACGAACAGCGGCGCGGCCGCGGTCAGGCTGTCGATCCGGTCGAGCACGCCGCCGTGGCCGGGCAGCAGGCCGCCGCTGTCCTTGACCGCGCCGTAGCGTTTGACCAGGCTCTCGAACAGGTCGCCGAGCACCGACACCGCCACGGTCACCAGGCCGAGCAGCACGAAACCGGCCAGCGCCGGCCCCGCGTAGCCGAGACCCGCCCCCGCGGCCAGGGCGAACAGGCCGCCGAGGAGCAGCGCCCCGGCCACCCCCTCCAGGCTCTTGCCCGGACTGACCCGGGCCGCCAGCTTGCGCCGGCCCCAGCGGCGTCCAGCGAAATAGGCGCCGCTGTCGGCGGTCCAGATCAGCACCAGCAGGAACAGCACCAGCCACGGGCCGTGGGCACCGCTGCCATGGAGTGCGACCAGGGCGAGCCACGGCGGCACCAGCACGGCCACGCCGATCAGCCGCAGCGCCCAGGGGCCGGGGGCGGCGGGCCGCGCGCCGGCCGTGCGTTGGTAGGCCAGGACCCATGCCGCGGCCAGCAGCCAGCCGCCGAGCACCGGCCCGAGCAGCCACAGCGCCGCGGTCACCGGCGTCGCCAGCGGGACGACGGCCAGCAGCAGCAGGCCGAGCAGCGCCAGGTAGGCGACCCGCATCGGGATCCCCTTCAGGCCGGCGAGCGCGGCCCACTCCCAGCCGGCGAGCAGGATGATGGCGGCAAAGACGCCGGCGAGCGGCCCGGTGGCGAACCCGAGCACCCCGGCAACCACCAGTGGAATCAGGACCAGGGCGGTGAGGAGACGCTGCCTAAGCACCGGCCAGCCGTCGTGCCTGCGCCGGGGTCCGGCCGAAGCGACGTTCGCGCCCGGCGTACCAGGCCAGGGCCGCGTCGAAGGCGCGGGCATCGAAATCGGGCCACAGCGTGTCGGTGAAGTAGAACTCGCTGTAGGCAAGCTGCCAGAGCAGGAAATTGCTGATGCGCGATTCACCGCCGGTGCGGATGAACAGGTCGGGCGGCGGCAGGTCGGCCAGCGACAGACCTTCCGCGAAGGCCGACTCGTCGATCGCCTCCGGCGCCAGGGTGCCGGCCGCAACCGCGCGCGCCAGGTGCCGCGCCGCCTCGACGATATCCCAGCGGCCGCCGTAGTTGGCCGCGATGCACAACTGCAGGCCGTCGTTGGCGCAGGTCTGCGCCTCGGCGGTGGCGATCTGATCGCGCAGCTTCGGCGCCAGGGCGTCACGGCCACCGATGATCCGCAGGCGGACACGGTTCTCGTGCAGGCGCTTGACCTCGCGTCGCAGCGAGGCGAGGAACAGGTCCATCAGCACGCTGACCTCGGTCTGCGGCCGCTGCCAGTTCTCGCTGCTGAAGGCGAACAGCGTCAGCGCCTCGATGCCGAGGCTGACACTCGCCTCGACCACGGCGCGCACCGAACCGACGCCGGCCTTGTGGCCGAAGGTGCGCGGCCGGCCGCGCGCCTGGGCCCAGCGACCGTTGCCATCCATGACGATGGCGACGTGGCGCGGCAGCCGTGCCGGAGGGTCGTCCTGGGGGTTGCTGGCGACGGCCATGGACTCAGATGGAGAGCAGGTCCTGCTCCTTCTCGGCCAGCAGCTCATCCGCCTGGGCGACGTGCTGGTCGGTCAGCTTCTGGATTTCGGTCTCGGCCCGCCGCTCCTGGTCCTCGGAGATCTCCTTCTCCTTGAGCAGTTCCTTGAGGGTCTGCAGGGCATCGCGGCGGATATTGCGGATCGCCACCCGGCCGCCCTCGGCCTCGTGGCGCACCACCTTGACCAGGTCGCGGCGCCGCTCCTCGGTCAATGCCGGCAGCGGCACCCGGATCAGGGTGCCCGAGGTGGCCGGATTGAGGCCGAGGTCGGAGGTCATGATCGCCTTCTCGACCACGGCGACCATCTGCTTCTCCCACGGCGACACGGTCAGCGTGCGCGAGTCCTCGACACCGATGTTGGCCACCTGGTTCAACGGCACGTCGTTGCCGTAGTAGGGCACGGTGATGTGGTCGAGCAGGCTGGTGTGGGCGCGGCCGGTGCGGATCTTGGCGAATTCGTGCTTCAGCGACTCGATGCTCTTGGCCATCCGGCTCGCCGCATCTTTGCGGACGTCTTCGATCATCTCGACTCCCCTTCTCGTACCAGCGTGCCGACGGCGTCGCCGTGCACCGCGGCGCGCAGCGCGCCCGGTCGGTTGATGTTCATTACCCGCAGCGGCAGGCGGTGGTCACGGCACAGCACCACCGCGGTGGTGTCCATCACCGCCAGCCGGCGCGTGATCACGTCATCATAAGTCAGTTCCGGGTAATGCTCGGCATCGGGGTGCGTGACCGGATCGGCGCTGTAGACGCCGTCGACCTTGGTCGCCTTGATCAGCACGTCGGCACCGATCTCGATCGCCCGCAGGCTGGCCGCCGAGTCGGTGGTGAAAAAGGGGTTGCCGGTGCCCGCGGCGAAGATCACCACCCGGCCCGCGGCCAGGTGCGCCAGGGCGCTGCGGTGGTCGAACGGCTCGGTCAGGGTGCCCACCGGGAAGGCGGAGAGCACGCGCGCCGCGCAACCGGCGCCCTCCAGCGCCGCCTGCAGGGCCAGGGCGTTGAGCACCGTGGCCAGCATGCCCATCTGGTCGCCGGTGACCCGGTCGAGGCCGGCGGCGACCAGTTCGGCGCCGCGGAAGATGTTGCCGCCGCCGACCACCAGGCCGACCTCGACCCCGTCGCGCGCCAGTTCGGCCACCTCGCCGGCGATCCGGCCCAGCACCGCCGGGTCGATGCCGCCGTTGCCGCCGCCGCCGGCGAGCGCCTCGCCGCTGAGCTTCAGCAGGATGCGCCGGTAGCGGTCGGTCATGGCGGCGACTCCGTCCGGCTCAGCCGCCCTGGACCTGGGCCATCACCTCGGCGGCGAAGTTCTCCTGCTTCTTGTCGATGCCCTCGCCCACCTCGAACCGCTCGAACCGGGTCACGCTGGCGCCGGCGCCCTGGAGCAGGTCGCCGACCGACTGGTCGGGATTCTTGACGAACGGCTGGCCGACCAGGGTCACTTCGCCGAGGTACTTGCGCACCCGGCCCTCGACCATCTTTTCGACGATATTGGCCGGCTTGCCGCTCTCGGCGGCCTGGGCGGCGTAGATCTCGCGCTCCTTGGCCACCAGTTCGGCCGGCACCTCCTGCTCGGCGATGCAGACCGGGCGACTGGCGGCGACGTGCATGGCCAGGTCCTTGCCCAGCTCCTCGTCACCGCCGGTGAAGGCGACGACCACGCCGATCCGGGTGCCGTGCAGGTAGCTGGCCAGGGCGCCGTCGGCGACCTCGACCACGACGCAGCGGCGGACGTTGATGTTCTCGCCAATCCGGGCCGCCAGTTCCTGGCGGGCCGCATCGACGCTGCCGGTGCCGCCGGCCAGCGGGGCCGCCAGCAGGGCGGCGAGGTCGGCGGGGGCGTGTTCGAGGGCGCTCTGCGCGACCGCCGCGGCGAAGGCGCGGAAGTCGTCCCCCTTGGCCACGAAGTCGGTTTCGCTGTTGATCTCGACCATGGCCGCGCGGCGGCCGTCGGCGGCCTGCGCGATCTCGATCGTGCCCTCGGCCGCCACCTTGCCGGCACGCTTGTCGGCCTTGGCCAGGCCGCTCTTGCGCATCAGCTCGATGGCGGCATCGATGTCGCCCCCGGTCTCGACCAGGGCCTTCTTGCATTCCATCATGCCGGAACCGGTGCGCTCGCGCAGTTCCTTGACCATGCTCGCAGTAATCGTCATGTCGCTAAAACCTCGATGTCTGGTTCGTGCTCACGGGGCGGGGTGCCGGATGGCCGGCACCCCGCCCCGTCTGGCGGGCCCAAGCCCGGCCGCTCACTCCGGTGTGGCGGCGGGCTCGGCGGCAGTCTCGGGCGCGGCCTTGGCGGCGGCTGCAGCCGCCTTCTCGGGCGCGGCCTTGGCTGCTGGCTCCGCCTCGGCCTCGGCCTCGGCCTCGGCCTCCGGCGCAGCGACCGGCGCCGCCTGCCGCTCCTGGACCGGCACCTGGCCCATGCTCGCCAGGCCGCTGAGGATCGCCTCGGAGACGCTCTGGCAGTAGAGCTGGATCGAGCGCATCGAGTCGTCGTTGCCGGGGATCATGTAATCGATGCCGTCCGGGTTGTGGTTGGTGTCGACCACGCCCACCACCGGGATGCCGAGCTTGCGCGCCTCGCTGACCGCGATCTTCTCGTGGCCGATGTCGATCACGAACAGGGCGTCGGGCAGCCCCTCCATGTCCTTGATGCCGCCGAGGCTGCGCTCGAGCTTGTCGCGTTCGCGCCGCAGGCTCAGCGCCTCCTTCTTGTTGAAGCGCTCGAAACCACCCTCCTGCTCCATCGCCTCGAGTTCCTTGAGGCGCTTGATCGAAAGCTTGATGGTCTTGTAGTTGGTCAGCATGCCGCCCAGCCAACGGAAGTTGACGTAGGGCATGTTGCAGCGCTGCGCCTCACGCTTGATGTGGTCGCTGGCGTTACGCTTGGTGCCGACCAGCAGGATCTTGCCGCGGCGCGCGGCGAGACTGCCGAGAAAGTTCATCGCGTCGTTGAACAACGGCAGCGATTTCTCGAGGTTAATGATGTGGATGTTGTTGCGAGAGCCGAAGATGTACGGGGCCATCTTCGGGTTCCAGTAGCGGGTCTGGTGGCCGAAGTGGACACCGGCTTCCAGCATCTGGCGCATGGAAATACTGGCCATGGTCTGTGCTCCAGGTCAGGGTTGGTTCCTCCATGCACCCCATGCGAGAACCCGCCAGTGGCAGGCACCCCCTCGCACGTGTCGGTGCATGTGTGAAATGAGGCGCGGACCCGGGGCTGCCGGAGACCGCGCCTGATTGCCTTTCGGCGAGTTGATTTATACCATGGGCAGTGCTTTACGGCAATCGATCCGCCCCGCTCCGGCCACCCGGGCCGGCCCGCCCCGAGCGCCGCGCCCCCGGGGCCGGCCCACCCTGCAGAGACCCCGACCAACCGATGGGTATCGAGATCAAGACGGCGTCCGAGATCGACCAGATGCGCGTGGCCGGCCGCCTGGCGGCGGAGGTGCTGGAGATGATCGCGCCGCACGTCGTCGCCGGAGTGACCACCGATGAACTCGACCGCATCTGCCACGACTACATCGTCGACGTGCAGCGGGCGATCCCGGCGCCGCTCAATTACCACGGTTTCCCCAAGTCGATCTGCAGTTCGGTCAACCACCAGGTCTGTCACGGCATCCCCGGGCCGAAGAGACTCAAGGACGGGGACATCGTCAACCTCGACATCACCGTGATCAAGGACGGCTTCCACGGCGACACCAGCCAGATGTTCTTGATCGGCGATCCGGCGCAGCGGGCGCGCCACGTCATTCGGATCGCCCAGGAGTGCCTCTACCTGGCCATCCGCATGGTCCGGCCCGGGGTGCGCCTGGGCGACCTCGGCGCCGCCATCCAGCAGCACGCCGAGGGCCAGGGCTGCTCCATCGTGCGCGAATACTGCGGCCACGGCATCGGCCGCGCCTTCCACGAGGACCCGCAGGTGCTCCACTACGGCACCCCCGGCACCGGTCTGGAGCTGCGCCGCGGCATGACCTTCACCATCGAACCGATGGTCAATGCCGGCAAGCGCCACGTGAAGCTCCTGCCCGACAACTGGACCGTGGTGACCAAGGACCGCAGCCCATCGGCCCAGTGGGAGCACACCCTGGCGGTGACCGAGGACGGCTGCGAGGTGCTGACCCTGCGCCGCGGCGAAGTGATCTGAAGTGACCGGTCCGCACCTGCCGCGCCCGGCCAGCGGCGACCCCGCCTTCGACGCCGCCGCCCTCGACCTGGCCCTGGCCCAGAGCGACCAGCCGGTCGCCCGGTTTCGCGACGCCCTCGACCGGGTCATCGAGGCCCAGCGGCAGGCGTTTCTCGCCGGCACCCCGGCCAGCACCCTGGTGCCGCGCCACGCCGGTTTTGTCGACACCATCCTGCGCCGCGCCTGGGCGCGTCACTTCACCGCCGACGACGCCGACATCGCGCTGATCGCCGTCGGTGGCTACGGCCGCGGCGAACTGCACCTCGGTTCCGATATCGACCTGATGATCCTGCTGCGCGGCGGCGACCACGAACGCTACCGCGAATGCATCGAGCCGTTCATCACCTTCCTCTGGGACATCGGCCTGGAGGTCGGCCACAGCGTGCGCTCCCTGGCCGAGTGCATCGAACAGAGCGCGCGCGACATCACCATCGAGACCAACCTGCTCGAGGCGCGCCTGTTGTGCGGCGCCGAGGACCTGATCGCCGCACTCGGCGGGCTGATCCGCGACGACAGCGTCTGGACCAGCCGCCGCTACTTCGAGGAGAAGCTGGCCGAGCAGCGCGCGCGCCACGCGCGCTACCACGACACCGGTTACAACCTCGAGCCCAACGTCAAGGAGAGTCCGGGCGGCCTGCGCGACATCCAGATGATCGGCTGGGTGTCCAAGCGCCACTTTGCCGCGGCCACGCTGCACGACCTGGTCGGCCACGACTTCCTCACCGAGGAGGAGTACGCGACCCTGATCAGCGGTCAGAACTTCCTCTGGCAGGTGCGCTTCGCCCTGCACGTGCTGGCCGGGCGGCGCGAGGACCGGTTGCTGTTCGACTACCAGCGCACGCTGGCCGAGCAGTTCGGCTACCGCGACGACCCCGAGGGTCGCCTGGCCGTTGAACAGCTCATGAAGCAGTACTACCGGGTGGTGATGGAGCTGTCGCGGCTCAACGAAATGCTGCTGCAGCTGTTCCAGGAGACCATCCTGTTCGCCGACGACCGCTCGGACCCACAGCCGCTGAACCGGCGCTTCCAGGTGCGTCACCAGTTCCTCGAGGCGACCGGCGACGACGTCTTCATCAACTACCCGTTCGCGCTGCTCGAGCTGTTCCTGCTGATGCAGCAGCACCCGCAGATCAAGGGCGTGCGCGCCGCCACCATCCGCCTGGTGCGCAGCCACCGCCACCTGATCGACGACCGTTTCCGCCACGACGTGCGCGCGCGCAGCCTGTTCATGGAGATCCTGCGCCAGCCCCAGGGCATCACCCACGAGCTGCGCCGGATGAACCGCTACGGCGTCCTCGCCGCCTACCTGCCGGCCTTCGGCAGCGTGGTCGGGCAGATGCAGTACGACCTTTTCCACGTCTACACGGTCGACGAGCACACGCTGCGCGTGATCCGCAACCTGCGCCGGTTCGCGGTACCCGAGCACCACCACGAGTTCCCGCGCTGCAGCCAGATCATGCAGACCCTGCCCAAGGTCGAACTGCTCTACCTGGCCGGACTGTTTCACGACATCGCCAAAGGCCGCGGCGGCGACCACTCCAAGCTCGGCGCCGGCGATGCCGAGTCCTTCTGCCGCGACCACTACCTGGGTCGCTTCGACACCGCGCTGGTCGCCTGGCTGGTCGACCACCACCTGACCATGTCGCGCACCGCGCAGCGCGAGGACACCAGCGATCCCGAGGTGATCAACAGCTTCGCCAACCTGGTCGTCGACCAGGTCCGCCTCGACTACCTCTACCTGCTGACCGTGGCCGACATCCGCGCCACCAACCCGAAGCTGTGGACGTCGTGGAAGGAGGCCCTGCTGGCCGAGCTCTACACCGCGACCAAGCGCGCCCTGCGTCGCGGCCTCGAACATCCGCTCGACGCCCAGGAGCGGATCCGTGGCGTCAGTGTCATGGCGCGCGCGCTGCTCAAGTCGCGCCAGGTCCCGGAAGCGGCGGTCAACGCCATCTGGGCCGAGTTCAGCGACGAGTACTTCCTGCGCCACAAGGCCGACGAGATCGCCTGGCACACCCAGCTGATCGCCAGCAACGACGACCCCGGACGGCCGCTGATCGCGGTACGCCAGGAGGGGCCGCGCGGCGGCACCGAGATCTTCATCTACACCCGCGACACCCAGCGCCTGTTCGCCCAGACCACCTCCATCCTCGAGCAACTCGGGCTGACCGTGGTCGACGCGCGCATCATCAGTTCGCGCAGCGGTCATACCCTCGACAGCTACGTCGTGCTCGACGACTCGGGCGCGCCGATCGAGGCCAGCTACCGGCTCGACGAGATTCGCGACCGCCTGCAGCGCGGCCTCGGCAACACCGACCAGGCGCCGCCCAGGGTGGCCCGGCGCACCCCACGCCAACTGCAGTACTTTCCGCAGCCGGCACGGGTCGAGTTCAGCAGCGACCTGAATGGCGAGCGCACCGTGGTCGAACTGCTCGCGGCCGACCGCCCGGGTCTGCTGTCGCGCATCGGCCAGGCGTTCGCCAATTGCGGGGTGCGGGTGCAGAACGCCAAGATCGGCACCTTCGGCAACCGCGCCGAAGACGTCTTCTACATCACCGACCAGGCCAACGCGCCGCTGACCGACCCCGGCCGCCTCGAGGCGCTGCGCGACGAGTTGCTGCGCGCCCTGGAGCCGGACGCCGCCGAGCGCACCGGCTGAGCCGCCGCCGCCCGCAAATATCAAGGCACTTCGCGCAAGTTCGGGGAACCGTGCAGAGCCGCCTCTCGAGATCCCGTTGACGCCGCCGAGCATCGCAGCCGAAGCGGGAGCAGCCCGCAGGGTGCGCGCAGGGATGCGCGCACGAGCCAACGGGGCAGGAAGCCCCGTTTGGCGAGCCCCGCTTCGGCGGGTAGCGCAGGGCACCCCGCAGGGGGAAGTCACCGGGCGCCCGTTGGTT
>Ga0326597_10000594_pt1 | contig 63327 bp, 63 predicted proteins | sample RVTome_12_FD_203789 | JGI IMG/M metagenome (GOLD analysis project Ga0326597, IMG submission 203789) | Soil microbial communities from uranium-contaminated site in the Upper Colorado River Basin, Wyoming, United States - RVT100D185 | ecosystem: Environmental > Terrestrial > Soil > Contaminated >...
TCAGCGCTTCCAGCGCCACCTTCGCCTTGAACTCAGCCGTGAACTTCCGTCGCTTCGTCATCTCGTATTCCTCCGTATCCGGTGGAATACACCTTAACCAACTGTCCGATTTTCCGGGACCACCTCAATCGTTCCCGACGCGAAGAAATCCATCGGCAAGAAGCCCGGGCTCGACGACAACCTCATCATCCACGGTGACAACCTGCACGCCCTCAAGGCGCTAATGCCGACCTACGCGGGCAAGGTGAAGTGCATCTACATCGATCCACCCTACAACACCGGCAACGAGGGCTGGTGCTACAACGATAACGTGCGGGGGCCGCTCATCCAGGAATGGCTCAAGAAATCCGCCAACCCGGTCGATAAGGACGATTTGGAGCGCCACGACAAGTGGCTCTGCATGATGTGGCCCCGGCTCCAACTGATGAAGGAACTTCTATCGGAAGACGGTAGCATCTTCGTCAGTATCGACGACATCGAGCAGCACCACCTTCGCCTGATTATGGACGAGGTGTTCGGGGGCTTCAATTTTGTCTGCAATGTCATTTGGCAAAAGAAATACGCGCCGCAAAACGACGCCAAATGGTTCAGCGACGACCATGATTTTTTGGTGGCTTATGCTAAGAACAAAGACATTTGGAGACCGAACAAGCTTTCGAGATTAGGAAAGCAGGATAAGCTTTACACTAATCCTGATGACGATCCTCGTGGTCCTTGGCAATCTGATAATTACACCTCGAATAAGTCGTCATCGGAACGACCCAATCTGTATTATCCGATAACGAATCCAAACACTGGTAAAAAGGTCTACCCCTCGCAGACACGTGTTTGGGCATTCAGTCAGCAGCAACATGAAAAAAATGTAGCTGAAGGAAAAGTCTGGTGGGGTATCAACGGAAAGAATAAGACCCCCCGTTTCAAACGTTTCCTTTCTGAGGTCGGTGGTGTCGTCCCACGGACAATCTGGCTTTATGACGATGTCGGCCACAACCAGACCGCCAAGCGCGAGATTCTTGAGATTTTTTCAGGCGACGATTCCGTCTTCGAGACACCGAAGCCGACGACGCTCATCGAGCAGGTCTTGCGCATCGGTTCGAAGCCGGGAGACATCGTGCTTGATTCCTTTTCCGGTTCCGGCACGACCGCCCATGCCGTTCTCAAGCTCAATGGCTCCGATGATGGGCCTGAGCGGAAGTTCATCCTCGTCGAATGCGAGGACTACGCGGACAAACTGACTGCAGAGAGGGTGCGCCGTGTCATCAAGGGCGTGCCAAGCAGCAAGGATAAGCTGCTGAAGTCCGGCCTCGGCGGTTCCTTCACGTTCTGCACGCTGGGCGACGAGATCAACATCGAAAGCCTGCTCAAGGACGGGAAACTTCCCGACTACGACGCCTTGGCCCGGTACGTGTTCTACACGGCCACGGGGGAGACACTGGATGGCGTGGCCAAGCACCGGCCCGACTTCCGGATCGGCGCGACGGCGAACTTCACCGTCCATCTTGTGTACCGGCCGGACCGGGATTTCCTAAGAAGCGCAGATTCCGCGCTGCATGCCGCCCTCGCCGATCGGATCGCGAATTCGCGGGAGAAAGGCAAGAGGGCACTTGTGTTCGCAACGGCGAAGTTCATGGGCCAGAAGGAGTTGACGGAGCAGGGCATCGAGTTCTGTCAGCTTCCCTACGCCATCCACCGCATCCTCGGTGACTGAGGATGGAGCTCAAGGTTTACCAGAGTATGGTCATCGAAAGATTCGATGATTATCTGGCGACCCTTCGCGAAAAGCGGGGCGAAGCAACCGAGTTTTACGAATTTCAGAAGTCCAAGGGCCGGGACGCGACGCTCCACAACTACCCGGCGGATGCTTGGGAGGCGCTTAACCAGCAGCGATTGCTTCCCCGTATCCGCGATAAGACCGGAGCCGAGCACGATCAGCCTTACGTCTCGCGCGAAGACGGCATGGACCGTCCCATTCCGAATGTCTGTTTCAAGGTCCCGACGGCCGGCGGGAAGACCCTCCTCGCCACGGCATCCATCGAAAAGCTTTGCGTGGACTATTTCCGCAGGCAGACGGGATTCGTTCTTTGGGTGGTGCCGAGCGATGCCATCTACAGGCAGACCTGGAAGAGCCTCGCCGACCGGGAGCACCCCTACCGCCAGATGCTCGAACGCGCCTCGGGCGGGCGGGTCAAGATGCTGGAACGCACGGACCGTTTCACGCGGCAGGACTCGGAACAGTACCTTTGCGTGATGGTCCTGATGCTCCAGGCCGCCGGGCGGCAATCCAAAGAAACCCTTCGCATGTTCCGAGACAGCGGCGGGTTCACGTCCTTCTTCCCCGAAGTAGATGACTATTCCAGGAACAACGCGCTCCTGAACGAGGTCCGGAATCTCGATGTGAACGACCTCGGTGACGCGGGTGCTGGCGTGATCCAGGGCATTTCGGTCAAGCACAGCCTCAGCAACGTCCTCCGGCTGTTGCGCCCCATTATCGTGATCGACGAGGGCCACCGGGCCTATTCCGAGACGGCGCGCTCGACGCTTACGGGCTTCAATCCCAGTTTCGTGCTGGAGCTTTCGGCGACCCCCAACGCCAGAAAGCACATCAGCAATATCCTGGTCGACATCCCCGGGACCGCGCTCAAGGACGAGCAGATGGTCAAGCTCCCCATAAACCTCCAATTCGAGAACGGGGATTGGAAAGACACGCTGACTGCGGCCTCGACGGAACTCGAATCCATCGAAAAGGCGGCGCGCGATTTCCAGAAGACGGCGGGGCGGTATATCCGGCCCATAAACCTGATCCGCGTGGACCGCACGGGCCGCGAGCAGCAGGACGGCCTCCATGTCCACGCCGAGGATGCGCGGAAGTATTTGATCGACAATCTGGGCGTGCCGGAAGACCAGATCCGGATCAAATCGGCGACGGTCGATGAACTGCGCGACGATGACCTGCTTTCGGAGTTTTGTCCTGTTCGATACATCATCACGAAGGATGCTCTCCGCGAAGGTTGGGATTGCCCGTTTGCCTACGTGTTGACGATCCTTTCCGCGACGACGGCCAAAACGGCGCTCACGCAAATGATCGGGCGAGTCCTGCGCCAACCCGATACGCGATCCACCGGCGTCGAGTCCCTCGATGAATGCCGGGTCTTCACCTTCGACCGCGACGTGAAGGACGCTGTTGAAAGCGTCAAAAGGGGGCTCGAGCAGGAGGGCATGGGCGACATCGCCGAGGAAATAAAAACGGTCGGGCAAGACGCGGAAGCCGAGAAGCCGGTCAGGGTCAAACGGAAGGCCAAATGGAAGGGGCTGAAGGTCTTCCTCCCACGCGTGCTGCATCAGGATGGTGCCAACGCCCTGAGGCTCCTCGACTACGACCGCGATATTCTCGGCGAACTCGACTGGGACAGGTTTTCCTTCACGAAAAGATTCAAGGCCGACGATCCCGAATGGGAGCGCATGGTCGTCTCGCTGAACGTGGAGTCGCGGCAGGGGCAATTCGAGTTGTCGCGCACAGATACCTTGTTGGAACGGGACGGTGCCGGCGAAATCGATTTCACCTTCATGGTGCGCCATTTGATGGATGTCGTGCCGAATCCGTGGCAGGCGGCGCGCATCATGGATGAGGTCTTGACCGACCTTGGCAAGGAAGTTCCCAAGGAAAGGCTTTTCGCGAACAGGCTCCATCTCCTGCAATCCGTGCGGAAGGACTTACGAGCGCAGGTCGAGGCGGCGGCTGAGGACCTGTTCCGCGAAAAGCTTTCCAAGGGAAAGATCGCTTTCAGGCTCGTGTCTCCATTGGACGAGCGGCCCAATTGGGAACTGGCTGAAACTTTGGAACTGCGCGAAAGGGAAAGCGACAAGGTTCTCCGCGACAGCCATGACCAGGACTTGAAACGCGCCATGTTCGAAAAGATCTACGAGCGGGACGTGAACGGGTTGGAGCGGAGAGTCGCTTGGTATCTCGACGACAACGACGCGGTGAAGTGGTGGCACCGTTTAGCATCGCGGGCGCGAAGCGAATATCATCTACAAGGCTGGCAACGGAATCGGGTTTTCCCGGATTTCCTTGTCGCCTTGACGGACCTTGAGGATGGCACCCGCCGCATCGTCGTTCTGGAAACCAAGGGAGAGCAACTCAAGGGCAACGACGATACGGAATACAAGCGAAAGCTCATGGACCTCCTAAGCGAGAGCTACAGGCGCGCGCTGGAAGTTGGAGAAGTCGAGCTTATCGATGGCCAGAAGCAGGCCATGATCTTCCGAATGCTAATGGAAGATAGCTGGCAAACCGAATTGGCTTCCTCTTTACAGGAAGTTTCCGCGTAGGGTTGTCGGAAATCCCCGGGGCATAACGCGGTATCACTAACGGACAAACAACAGATGGTTGGATTTGAGGAAGTTTGGGGCCGGATCGAACGTCACGCCGGTGAAGAGTTCCGGCAGCGCCGCGGCAAGACATTCCGCTATGAAATTCGGTCAGGAGCGGTCAGACCGAGTACAACGAACCGGAACCTAGCCAAGTCCCAGTTTCAAAAAGCATTTTCGCCCGTTCCTCTTGATAGCACCGTACCCGTACAGCACCTTCAAGGACCATCTTACTTGTATGCCATCCTGATGGACGCTCGCATCAGACGGGACGATTGGTAGTTTCAGCTTCGCCGCTCAGAGCGTGCGGCGAAAGCCGATGCCTTCGGCCGAAGCAAATGCTAACACCCGTCCCACCGTCCCGGGTGCAACCCTCTCGCGTTATGATTCTGCAAACCTAACCCCACCGAAGGCGGCGACGCTCGGCCGCCCATAAGAAAAACCGCCACCCCCCGGGGCACCGCCAGCCCCCCATAAGAAAAGCCGCGCACCCGGGGGTGGCGGCTCGGTCGGCGGCCGGTCCTTTGGGGCCCGCCTCCGTTTATCGCATCGCGCCTAGTAGCCTTCGCGCTCCATGCGCTTGCGCATCAGCTTGCGGTAACGGCGCACCGCCTCGGCCCTCTCCCGGGCGCGTTTCTCCGACGGTTTCTCGTAGGAGCGGCGCATCTTCATCTCGCGATAGACGCCCTCGCGCTGCATCTTCTTCTTGAGCGCGCGCAGCGCCTGATCGACGTTGTTGTCCCTGACCGTTACCAGCACGTGCCTTCGACCTTCCTTTCCTTAATCAAATCGTCCGTTGCATCGTGAACCGGCGGCAAATCCCGCCGAGCGCGCGCGGTTTCTATCACTTTCGCCCCGCCTTGTGAAGGGCAAAGGCGGACCGGGCGCGTCGTTGAAGAAAACGCAGTCTAGCAGAATTCGCGTTCAAGGGGTGCGAAAACCTGAAAAACCCGTGATTTCCGGGGTTTGACCCTTTACCGGGGGCCGCTTGGGCCCCATATTTCCGCGATGGCCATACTCAAGATCGCCAAGATGGGCAACCCGGTGCTGCGCGCCCCGGCCCGGGAGGTCCCCGATCCGACCCAGCCCCAGATCCGCGCGCTGGTCAGCGACATGGTGGAAACCATGGTCGACGCGGGCGGCGTCGGGCTCGCCGCGCCCCAGGTGCACGTGCCGCTCAGGATCGTCATCTTCCATCCCCCCGCCGAGCCCGCCGAGGACGCGGAGGAGGAGGCGGCCGAGGAGGCCGCCCCCGAGGTCGATCCCGGCCAGCTCACCATCCTGATCAACCCGAGGATCGAGCCCCTGACCGAGGACACCGGGCTCGGCTGGGAGGGCTGCCTTTCGGTGCCCGGCATGCGGGGCATCGTGCCGCGCTTCACCCGCATCCGCTATTCCGGCCTCGACCTCAACGGCCATCCCCTATCGGTGGAGGCCGAGGGCTTCCACGCCCGGGTGGTCCAGCACGAGTGCGATCATCTCGACGGTATCCTCTATCCCCAGCGCATGACCGACCTGAGGTTCCTCGGCTTCACCGACGAGTTCGACCGCCATCCCTTGAGCTTCGCCCCCGCCGAGGAAGAGGAAGAGGCCGAGGCCGAATCCGAGGCGGAGGAGGCCTGAGCCATGGCCGGCCGGGGACCCGCGGACGAAGCCGCGAACGCGCCGCAGCTCGAGCCCGCGCGCAAGGCGATCCTGCGGGCGGCGCTGACCCACGTGCCGTTCGACGGCTGGACGGAGAAGGCCATCGACGCCGGCATCCGCGACGCGGGCCAGCCCGACGCCCTGTCGAAGCTCGCCTTTCCCGGCGGGCCGTCCGACATGGCGGAGTACTACCTCGCCTTCGCCGATGCCCGCATGGAAGCGGCGCTCGATGCCGAGGCGCTCGCCGCCATGCGCGTGCGCGAGCGCATCGCCTACGCCATCCGCCTTCGCATGACCCAGGCGGCGGCGGAACGCGCGGCGATCGCCGAGCTGATGGCCTACCTCGCCCTGCCGGGCCACCAGGGGCTCGCGGCGCGGTGCCTTTACCGCACCGTCGATGCCATCTGGCGCGCCCTCGGCGACACCTCCACGGATTTCAATTTCTATTCCAAGCGCGCGATCCTGGCCGCGGTCGTGGGCGCTACGGTGCTCTACTGGCTCCACGACGAATCCGAGGGCCAGGCCGACACCAGGGCCTTCCTCGACCGGCGCATCGAGGACGTGATGGCCTTCGAGAAGGCCAAGGGCAGGGCCAAGGAGCTGTTCGACAAGCTGCCCGATCCCTTCCGCCTGCTGCGCGAGGCGACCCGGCCGCGCGGCGCGCCGGGACCCGGGGAGGGCGGCGCCGGCCCCGGCGCGGACCGGGGCGGCGCGCCCGAGGGACCGAAGGGTCGGCGCGCATCCGGCGGCGGGGGCGGGAGGCCTCCCGCTTCCGATGCGCCGCAGGGCTCCTGAGGCACCGCTTCGATCGCAACCGGCGGCGCCCCGACCGCCTGAGCGGCAATCTCAGCGACTCTTCCACTCCCATCGTCATCGCCCGGCTTGTCCGGGCGAGGGCCGCCTTCCGGGATCCGCGAGCTGAGCACCTAGCCGCCGAAGAAGGGCGGCTTCTTCCCGTTGCCGGGGTCCAGCGGATAGAGCTTGGTGGCGTGGCCCATCTTGCGCCCGGGCCGGGCCTCGGCCTTGCCGTAGAGATGGACCTTGACGTCCGGGTCGGCGAGCAGCTTGGGCACGTCCTCGATGTCGTCGCCGATCAGGTTGCGCATCACGGCGTTCGAGTGGCGCGAGGGATTGCCGAACGGCAGGCCGCAGATGGCGCGCACGAGCTGCTCGAACTGGCTGGTGACGCAGGCGTCGATGGACCAGTGCCCGGAATTGTGCGGCCGGGGCGCGATCTCGTTGACCAGCAGCCGCTGATCCGGCGTGAGGAACATCTCCACCGCCAACAGCCCCACGAGGTCGAGCCTCTCGGCGATGGCCTCGGCGATGGCGATCGCCCGGTGGGCGGTCTCCGCCCCGATGGGCGCCGGCGCGATGGTGGTGTCGAGGATGTGGCGGCGGTGGCGGTTCTCCACCGGTTCGAAGGCGGCGATGCGGTCCCTGTCCTGGCGTGCGAGGATCACCGAGATCTCGGATTCGAACTCGACGAAGGCCTCGAGGATGCCGCGCTCCGCCCCCATCGCCGCGAACGCCTCTTCGGGATCGGTGCCGGTCTCGATCTTCACCTGGCCCTTGCCGTCGTAGCCGAGCCTGGCCGTCTTCAGCACCGCGGGCCGGCCGATGGTCTTAAGCGCGTCGGCGAGCTCCGCGGCCGAGGCGACGATCCGGAACTCCGTGGTCGGCGCCCCGCTTCCGTTGAGGAAGCTCTTTTCCCGGATCCGGTCCTGGGCCACCTCGAGGCACCGGGTCGAGGGGCGGAGCGGCACCAGCGCCTCGACCGCCGCCGCCGTCTCGGCGGGGACGTTCTCGAACTCGAAGGTGGCGACGTCGATTACCCCCGCGAAGGCCTCGAGCGCCGGCCGGTCGTCGAACGGGGCGATGGTGGAGGCGGACGAGACCTGGACCGCGGGGCTGTCCGCCTCCGGGGTGAAGATGTGCACCCGGTAGCCGAGCCGGGCCGCGGCCTGGGCCGTCATGCGCCCGAGCTGCCCGCCGCCAACGATGCCGATGGTGGCGCCCGGATGGATGGGGGGGAAGGAAGGTACGCTCACGGAAGCGGGGTCAGGCGTCGTCGCTGGGCTCGAGCGCCACGGCCTCCGTCTGGGCCGCCCGGAACTCATCGAGCGCCCGGGCGATCCGCTCGTCGCCGAGGGCCAGCACCGCGGCCGCAAGCAGCGCCGCGTTGATCGCCCCGGCGCGGCCGATGGCCAGCGTGCCCACGGGCACCCCGCCCGGCATCTGGGCGATGGAGAGGAGGCTGTCCATGCCCTTGAGCGCCGCGCTCTCGATCGGCACGCCGAACACCGGAAGCGGCGTCATCGACGCGGCCATGCCCGGAAGGTGGGCGGCCCCGCCCGCCGCGGCGATGATCACCTTGAAGCCCGAATCCCGGGCGGTCGTGGCGAAGTCGTAGAGCCGCTTGGGCGTGCGGTGGGCGGAGATGATCTTGGCGGCGTAGGGGATCCCCAGCTTCTCGAGCGTTTCCGCGGCGGATCGCATGGTCGTCCAGTCCGACTGGCTGCCCATGATGATGGCGATGTGCGGCGTGGAGTCAGCCATCTGGCCCCTTTCGACGGCGCCGGCCGGGCTGGGAGGAGGCCGCCCGCCGGCCGAGGAAGCGCACATTATATGGAGGCGCGCCCGCAAGGCAACCGGCGAGGCCCCGTCGCAGGCGCCGGCGGCGTTAACGTTGGATTAAGAAAAACGGGTTTAAGTGTTCTCTCTACATTCCCTTGAGCGCTGTTCTCCGCAGCCTGGGATGGGGTTTGGGATGGGGGAATCCTGCAAGGAGTGATGCAGCAATGAAAATGGGCCAAACACGCGCCCTGGGCGCCGCCGTCGGTGTTGCCCGGCTACGTCCGGCGGGGGCGGCGGGTGGCACGGCCGGCGCCGGCAAGACCGCACCGGTCCGCGATTCGTTGACGGTGATGGGCATCCCGCAACAGGAGTTCACGCCCAAGGTCCGCGAGGCGATCTACGGCCTTCTGGAAGAGGTCGCCAAGCTGCGCGCGGAACTGGAGGAGAGCCAGAAACGCATCTCCCAGCTGGAGACGCTCGCCGACCAGGACTCCCTGGTGCCGATCTCCAACCGGCGCTCCTTCGTCCGCGAACTGTCCAGGATGCTGTCCTTCGCCCAGCGCTACGGCGGGGAGGTCAGCGTGCTCTATTTCGACATCGACGACATGAAGTCGATCAACGATGCCCACGGCCATGCCGCCGGCGATGCGGCCATCGCCCACGTGGCGGAGCTTCTCGCCGCGAGCATCCGCGAATCCGACCAGGTCGGGAGGCTCGACGGCGACGAGTTCGGGATCATTCTGGCCAATGCGCCGGAATCGGAAGCCATCCAGATCGCGGAAAAGCTGGCCACGGCGATCTCCGCGACGCCCTTCGACTGGAAGGGCCAGAAGCTCAATGTGACGATCTCCTCCGGCGCTTATGCGCTCAAGGGGGGAGAGGACGCGCAAGCCATGCTGGATCACGCGGACCTCGCGATGTACGCGCGGAAACCGGCGACGACGCAAGACAGCGGGTGAGCCCCGCCGGGCCGCCGATCCTTCCCGACAATCCCCGGCGACATCATTTTTTTCGCAGCCCGAGGCCGCCCCGGCACCGATGGCTATTGAAGGCCCCGCGGCAATTGGGTAATGCTGGGTCGCAGTTTATTGATGGCCCGGGGGTGCCATGGCGCGGCCCAAGCGGATCGGAATCCTCACAAGCGGCGGCGATTGCGCGGGACTGAATGCCGTCATCCGTGCGGTGGTCTTCCGCGCCGTCCACGGCTACGGCTGGGAAGTGCTGGGGATCAGGCGCGGCACCATGGGGCTGCTCAGCTCGCCGCCCGACGCGGTGCCCTTGACGCTGGACAAGTTCCACGGTGAGGTCCTGCGCATGGGCGGCACCCTGATCGGCACCACCAACCGCGGCAATCCCTTGGCCTTTCCCATGGCGGACGGCTCCCGGGCCGACCGCTCCAAGGAGATCTACGCGGGCTACAAGGCGCTCGGCCTCGAGGGGTTGATCGTGGTCGGCGGCGACGGCTCGTTCCAGATCGTCAAGCGGCTGTCCGACGAAGGCGGATTGAACGTCGTCTGCATCCCGAAGACCATTGACAACGACGTCCCCGGCACCGAAAACGCCATCGGCTACATCACCGCGGTCAACGTGGCGACCGAGGCGCTCGACCGGCTGCAGACCACCGCGGCCTCCCATTCCCGGATCATGATCCTCGAGGTCATGGGCCGGAACGCGGGCCATATCGCCCTGGCCGCCGGCGTCGCGGGGGGCGCCGACATCATCCTGATCCCGGAGATTCCCTTCACCATGGACTCTCTCACGCGAAAGATCAGGGAGATCGACGACGAGTGGGACCGCGACTTCGCCCTTGTCGTCGCCGCCGAGGGCTGCGCTTCCGAGGACGGCCGCCGGTTCACCATCTCCGACAGCGACGGCGAGGCCCGCTATGGCGGCATCAGCCATTACCTCGCGGAGGAGCTCGCCAAGACCACCGGCCGGGAAACCCGCTTCACCATTCTCGGCCATGTCCAGAGGGGCGGCCAGCCCTCCACCACGGACCGGGTGGTGGGCGCCGCCTACGGCGTGCACGCGGTGGATCTCGTCAACGCCGGCCGCTTCGGCCGCGTCGTCGTCTGGCAGAACCGCCAGGTGACGGATCTGCCGCTCGCCGAGATCGCCGGCGTGCAGCGGGTCGTGGAGGTCGATGGGCCGGTCGTGCGCACCGCCCGCGGGCTCGGCATTTCCTTCGGCGACGATTGAGCGGCCGGCACGGCACCATGGACTTCCCCGATCACCCGTTCTGGGACTTTTCGCTCGAGGTCTACCACCGCGAGGGCGTCGGCGCGGCCTGCCTCCACCTGCAGGAGCGGCACGCGATCGACGTCAACGTCGTGCTGTTCTGCCTGTGGCTCGGCGAGAGCGGCCGCGGCGTCATGACCGGAGACGAGCTCGCCGCCCTGGCGGGCGCCGTCGAGGACTGGCACAAGGTGGTGGTCAGGGGCCTGCGCGCGGTCCGGGCCACCCTCAAGCAGGACTTTTCCGACGTGCCCAAAAAGCTGCGCGAGCACGTCCGGGGCGAGGTCCAGAAGGCCGAGATCGATGCCGAGCATCTCGAGCAGCTCCTGCTGGCCGCCGCGGTCGAGCGGCCCGTGGCGCCGGAGGCGCGGGGTCTCGAAGACCGGGCTCGGGACGCCGCCGCCAATGTCGACCTCTATCTCGATCGCCGCGGCGTGCGGTTCGAGCCCGCCGATACCGTCCAGTTCGCCCATGTCCTGGGCCAGACCTTCGAGGGCCTCTCGGCCCGGCGGGCGCTCGATATCGCCGAGATCTTGATGTGACGGAGTCGCATCTTCCGGCCTTGGACTCCCGGGCCGGATTGGAGTAGCATTTTTACGTTGATGCGGTTCCCGAGCCACCGTGCCGGGAGACCAAGTCCCGGGGTCTTCTTCGGCCGAGGCACGCACCGCGCGTGTGGCAGAAACCGCCTGTTGGCGCGAAGGAGAGAGGAATGACCTTGGAAGATCAGGATGCGCAGATCGAGAAGTTGAAAGCCGACCACGCCGGCCTGGAACAAGAGATCGAGAACGAGTTGACCCGGCCGTGTCCGGACAGTCAACACATCGCAGACCTGAAAAGGCGGAAGCTACGAATCAAGGACGAATTGCTCAGGCTTGAAAGCGCCTAATCCCTGATTCTAGAACGCGCCCCTTGGGGCGCGTTCTAGTTCCAGCCTACCGGTGACGGCCTCCGGGTCTGTCATCTAGGCTGGATGCGACCGCGGGTCGTCCGATTCCTCGCCCGCGCCGTCCTCTTCTTCCTCGGGCGTGCTCCCGGGCCGCTCTTGCACCCCGGCGGGGACGCTAGGCGCCTCGGGCGCGGGCCGTTCCATGGGCAGATGCTCGTGATAGGGATTGAGTGCGCCGGAGGGGGGCTCGGCGGGCGCCGGAGCCTCCGGTTGCGCGCCCGCGCCCACGGTCTCCGTTTTCGCCACCTCGCGCTCCCGCCTCGCCGTTTCCTTCGCGGTGCGGGCTTCGGCGCGGGCCTTCCTCTTGCGCGCGGTCTGCACCTCGGCGAGCAGCTCCTCGTAGCTGCAGATGCCGATATCCACCGGGTCGACCGGCGTGATGTTTGCCCCCTTCCAATGGGTCCGGTCGCGCACGGCGTTGATGGTGGTCTTCGTGGTGCCGACGAGGCGCGAGATTTGGGCGTCGGAAAGCTCCGGATAGTGGCGCAGCAGCCAGGCGATGGCGTCGGGCCGCTCCTGGCGCTTGGCGATCGGCGTGTAGCGCGGGCCCTTGGTCTTGGGCAGCGGCCGGGGCATGGTCGCCGCGGCCATTTGCAGCCGGCCGGACGGGTCCTTTTCGCAGCGTGCGATCTCTTCCTTGGTCAGCTGCCCGTTGCTGGTCGGATCGATGCCGACGATGCCCACGGCGACCTCCTCGTCGGCGATCGCCTGCACCTCGAGCGGGTGCAGGCGGCAGAAATCGGCGATCTGATCGAAGCTCAGCGCCGTGTTCTCGATCAGCCACACGGCCGTCGCCTTCGGCATTAAGGGAGCAACCATTTCTCCTCCTCGCATTTTGTCTTGTGAGGCGTTGGCGCCAAGAACGTGATGGGCCCGGGCCTTGGTTTCCAGCCCGGGCCGCACCACGATGGTGGCAATACCTTGGTTCCAATCATATAGTTTCCCCGGGAAAGGGCAAACCCTTCCACGGCGCCGATCGCGCCAGGTGGAGGAGCGGCGGTGATGGACGAAGAAGACGATCTCAAGCGCAACAAGGCGAAAAGCTTCGAGCCCAAGATGTTCGACGCGTTCTCCGTCGACGAGCTCAACACCTATATCGCCGAGCTCAAGGCCGAGATCGCCCGCGCCGAGGCCGCCATAGAGGCGAAGCGCGGCTTCCGATCCAGCGCCGAGGACGTCTTCCGCCGCTAGATCGGATCATGATCTGCTCCAGGGCTGCGCCGTTCGGTCTAATTTTCCGAAAAAAACCCGTGACCCATTAACCATAAGTTAACCACTGGCGCCTATCTTTGCGCTCAGACAATTCTTCGTCAGGGTTGTTCATTGGACACTGTCCAATCCTTTTTGACGCCTCCCTGTTAGACTTGAGCCGCCCTTTGGGGCGGCTCTTTTTTCGTCCCTCTGGCGGCGGGCGCCGGGCGCCGGGTGATCCCCCAACGCGCCGCCGCCCCGGCCGGAAAGGCGCGGGGCGGCGGGTGCCTCATCCGGACCCCACGGGTCCGTGGTTAGGGCCGATCGGTCAGGCCGCCCGGCCTTCGACGATCTTGGCGGGGCCGCCGGCCGTGATCTCGATCTTGCGGGGCTTGGCCTCTTCCGGCACGACCCGCTCGAGGGAGACGTGCAGGAGCCCGTTCTCGAGGTCCGCGCTGTGCACGATCACCGCATCGGCGAGGGCGAAACTGAGGCGGAAGGCCCGCCCGGCGATGCCGCGGTGCAGGAATTGGCGCTTGGCCTCCCCATCCTCGGCGCGCTTGATCTTGCCGGAGATCGAAAGGGCGTTGTCCTTGACGGTGACGTCGAGGTCGTCCTCGGAGAAGCCCGCGACCGCGACGGTAATGCGATAGTGGTTGTCGTCGGCCTTCTCGATGTTGTAGGGCGGGTAGGCGCCGTCGTTCTCGGGCGCCCGGGCGCTCTCCATCAGGCGGTTGAGACGGTCGAAACCGACGGTGGAGCGAAACAGGGGGGAAAAGTCGAAACCGGTCATGTCCATATCCTCCTATTGAAGCAATACGGCTTCCTGATTTCCCGGTCCGTCATTCGACCGGAACCGGGGCGGCCCCGTTCGGGCGCCGCACGGCTTCATTTAGGATGGGCGCAAGCCGATTCAAGGGTGAGGATTCGGACACCCTGAAAATTTTTCTATGGTCGATCAGCGACTTGTGAATTCGATTCGGCGGCGCGGCGGCACGATGTCCGCGACCGGGCCCCCGGGTGAGCCGCGCCCGGACGTGCGAAGGCCGGCCCTTGGGCCGGCCCCGGCATCCGACGGATGCGCCACACGGATGCGCCACAGGGCGCTATTTCAGGCCGAAGCCCTCGAAGCGCTTGTTGAACTTGGCGAGCTGGCCCCCCGAGTCGATCAGCCGGTGCACGCCGGTCCAGGCCGGATGGGACTTCGAATCGATGTCGAGCTTGAGCGTGTCGCCCGGATCGCCCCAGGTGGACCGCGTCTTGTACGAGCTGCCGTCGGTCATCTGCACGGTGATCTCGTGATAGTCGGGATGGATTTCTTTCTTCATGGCTCTTCCCTCGGGACCTTCAACGCCCGGCCCGCAACCGGGCGGCCCCGCCGTCACGGCGGCAAGGCAGGGCGCCTTAATATCCAATGGGGGCTCCGATTGCAAGGAAAACGGAACAGCGGGCTCCCGCGCCAACGGGGGGTGTATTCGGCCCGGCATCCGGCTTACAGTACCCGCCCCGGACAGGGTGCCGCCCGGGCGGCGCGCCAGGCGGGACACGAGGGCCGATGAGCAGCGACTCTTCCACGACCGAGACGGCCGACGACGACGGGCTCGGCCCCGCGAAGGGGCGGATCGCGGCGCTCGGCCGCCTGTCGCGCTATGTTGCGCCCTACCGCTTCGCCGTGCTCGGCGCGGTGCTCGCGCTGATCGTCGCGGCATTGACGGTGCTGACGGTGGGCGTCGGCCTCAGGGTGCTGATCGACCAGGGGTTCAAGAGCGGCGAGGCGGCGCTGCTCGACCGCGCTCTGGTCGGCCTTCTCGGGGTCGTCGTCATCCTGGCGCTCGCCACCTACGGCCGCTATTCGCTGGTGTCCTGGCTGGGGGAGCGGGTGGTGGCGGACATCCGCAAGCTGGCCTTCGCCCATGCCCTGACCCTCGATCCCGCCTTCTACGAGACCACCCGGGTCGGCGACATCATGTCGCGGATCACCACTGACACGACCCTGCTGCAGGTGGTCATCGGGTCCTCGGCCTCGGTCGCCATGCGCAACCTGCTGCTGCTGGCGGGCGGACTGGTGATGCTGGCGGTGACCAGCCCCAGGCTCACCCTGATGGTGGTGGTGTTCGTGCCCATCGTTGTGGCGCCGATCATCGTGATCGGGCGCCGCGTGCGGCGGCTGTCGCGGACCACCCAGGACCGGGTCGCCGACGTCGGCTCCCATGTCGAGGAGAGCCTGAACGCGACCCGCACTATCCAGGCCTTCTGCCACGAGGAGGCCGACCGGGACCATTTCGCGGACCGCGTCGAGGGCGCCTTCGGCGCGGCGGTGAGGCGGGTGCGCGCCCGCGCGGCGCTGACCGCCATCGTCATCCTCCTGGTGTTCGGCGGCGTCGGCACGATCCTGTGGATCGGCGGCCATGACGTGCTCGCCGGGCGGCTGACCGTGGGCGAGCTCTCGGCCTTCATCTTCTATGCCGTGCTGGTGGCCGGCGCGACCGGCGCGGTCAGCGAGGTGGTGGGCGACCTGCAGCGCGCCGCGGGCGCCACCGAGCGCCTGACCGAGCTGCTGGCCGTCCGGCCCGCGATCCGGGCGCCCGCGAACCCCGTGCCCATGCCGGAGCCCGCGCGCGGCACCGTCGCCTTCGAGAACGTCACCTTCCATTACCCCGCCCGGCCAGCGACGGCGGCGCTCAGCGACGTCACCCTCGACATCGAGCCCGGCGAGAAGATCGCCCTGGTGGGACCGTCCGGGGCCGGCAAGTCGACCGTGTTCCAGCTCCTGCTCCGCTTCTACGACCCGCAGTCCGGGCGCATCACCTTCGACGGCGTCGAGCTCCGCGCGGCCGATCCCGGGGCGCTGCGCTCGCGCATCGGACTGGTGCCCCAGGATCCGGTGATCTTCTCGGCGAGCGCCATGGACAACCTGCGCTACGGGCGGCTCGACGCCTCGGACGCCGAGATCCGCGCCGCCGCCGAGGCCGCCGCCGCGGCGCGGTTCATCGACGCCCTGCCCGACGGCTTCGATACCTATCTGGGCGAGAAGGGGGTGAGGCTCTCGGGCGGCGAGCGCCAGCGCATCGCCATCGCCCGGGCGCTCCTCAGGGACCCGGCGCTGCTGCTGCTCGACGAGGCGACCAGCGCGCTCGATTCCGAGAGCGAGCGCCTCGTGCAGGAGGCGCTCGGCCGGCTCATGGCCGGGCGCACGACGATCGTCATCGCCCACCGGCTCGCGACCGTGCTGGAGGCCGACCGCATCGTCGTCCTCGACCAGGGCAGGATCTGCGCCCAGGGCACCCACGAGGAGCTGATGGGCCAGGGCGGGCTCTATGCCCGGCTGGCCGAGCTGCAGTTCGATCCGGACAGGATGCGCGAGGGCGACGCGGACGCGGCGGCGCTCAGCGCTCGGTGAGCTTGAGCTCGATCCGCCGGTTGCGGCGGAAGGCCTCTTCGCTGCTGCCCGCGGCGAGCGGCTGATAGGGCCCGAACCCGGTCGCGGCGAGCCGCCTCGGCTCGATCCCCTGGTGGATGAGGTAGCGCACCACGGAGAGCGCCCGCGCCGTGGAGAGCTCCCAGTTGGACGGGAAGTTCGCCGTGGCAATGGGCCGGATGTCGGTGTGGCCGTCGACCCGGAGGATCCAGTTGACGCCCGGGGGGATCTTCCCGGCGATCTCCTTGAGCGCCGCCGCGAGGCGGCCGAGCTGGGCCTCGCCCGCGGGGTTCAGCGCCGAATCGCCGCTCGCGAACAGGACCTCGGACTGGAACACGAAGCGGTCGCCGACGATGCGCACGTCGCTGCGCCCGCCCAGCACCTCGCGCAACTTGCCGAAGAACTCCGAGCGGTAGCGCGAGAGCTCCTCCACCTTGCCGGCGAGCGCCGCATTCAGCCGGGCGCCGAGGTTGGCGATCTGGATGTTCTGCTCCTTGGCCTTCTTTTCCGAGGCGTCGAGGGCGGCGGCCAGCCTGGCGATCTCCTGGCGCAGGCTGGCGATCTGGTTGTTGAGCAGGAGCGCGCGCTTGCGCGCATCGAGTTCCGCCGCGGTCAGCTCCTCGATCCTGAGCTGCCTCGAGGCGAGCTCCTTCTGGGCAAGCTGCGTGCGCTCGCGCGTATCGGCGAGCTCGGCCGCGAGCTTCTTCGAGCGGTCGCGCAGGCTCCCGGCCTCGGCCTCGGTCTGCTTGAGGCTCGCGGCCAGGGTGCCGACCTTCTTCTCCAGCTCCTCGCGCACTTTCCTGAGCGCCGCGATATCGGCCCTGAGGCTGGCGATCTCGAGGAGCCTCAAGCGCACCGTCTCCTTACCCGCCGTCACCTCCTTGAGCGCCGCCTCCAGCTCGCCCTTGAGCCGCTGGGCCTCGGCCCTGGCGTCGGCGGCAGTGGTCTGCAGCTCGGACAGGCGGAGCGTCAGCCGGTCGCGCTCGGCGGTGGACTGCTGCAGCTGGCCCGACAGGCTCGACACCGTGTTGCGCAGCTCGATATTGGCGCGCCGCTCGAGCCCGAGCACCTCGGTCAGCTCGGCGATGTTGGCCTGCAGCCGCTTAAGCGCCTGGTCGCGGCCGGCCAGAAGTTCCGAGAGGAAGAACTGCGCCAGCACGAACACGGTCAGCAGGAAGATGATCACCATCAGCAGCGACGACAGCGCATCGACGAAGCCCGGCCAGATGTCGGCGGCGGAGGAGGCGGGGCGGCGGGCGAGGGTGGCCATGGCGTGCCCCGGCCCCTAGAACCGGTCCCGTCCGGCGGCCTTGTCGGCCGCCACGCCGGCGGCGATGGTGCGGGCCAGCAGCTTGATCTCCGAGCGCAGCTCCTCCACCGCCTGGTTGCGGCCCGAGGAGGTTTCCTCGAGAAGGCGGGCGAGGTAGACCTCGATGGTGCGGATGTGCTCCCGTGTCGCGTCGTCGAAGCCGCCCGGTCCCGACTCCATGGCCGTGGCGAGCCGGTCGAGGATGGGGTTGAGCGCCATCTGCCCTTGCGCGAGGCGGGTCAAGAGCGCCTGCTCCGCCTTCATCTGGTCGTTGAGGGAGGTGAGCCTCTCCGAAAGCTGGGTGAGCGCGGCGGAGGTCGAGATCCGGCTCTCCTCGCCGCGGGAGAGGGTGCGCTGGAGCGCATCGAGACTTTCCGCGGTCTGCTCGAGAAGCGCCTGGACGTAATCGGGCACCGTCCCGTCGCCGGCCAGTGCCGGGCCCGGCGCGGCGAGCCGGGTGATGCCCGACAGCCATTCCTCGAGGTCGTTGTAGAAGCGGTTCTGGGCCTGGCCCGACTGCAGGTCGAGGAAGCCCAGCACCAGCGATCCCGCGAGCCCGAACAGCGAGGACGAGAACGCCGTGCCCATGCCGGTGAGCGGCGCGGCGAGCCCGTCCTTGAGGCGCGAGAAGGTATCCGAAAGATCGCCGTCCGCGCCGAGCTTCAGCCCGCCGATCACGTCGGAAACCGAGCTGATGGTGAGCAGAAGCCCCCAGAAGGTGCCGAGCAGCCCGAGGAAGATCAGCAGTCCGATGAGATAGCGGGCCAGCGCCCGGGATTCATCGAGGCGCGAGGCGATGGAATCGAGGATCGAGCGCATGGCGCCGGAGGTCAGCCTGAGCGGCCCCTGTCGCTCGCCGAGCATCGTCGCCATGGGCGCGAGCAGCCTCGGCGCCGGCGCGTCGACCCGGCGCTGGGCCAGGGGGGGCCGGCCGTCTCCCGCCTGGTCGCGCCGGTAGGCGGCAATCCACCCCGCCTCGTGTCGCAGGACCGCGACCTGGCGGAAGGCGTAGAGGATGCCGAGAAGCAGGACGCCCAGGATCAAGCCGTTGAGTGGCGCGTTCGCCATGAAGGCGCGGCCGAGCGGCTGATGCAGCGCGCCCGCGACGACGGCGACCAGGCCGAGGAAGACCGCCATCCGTGTGAGGTAGGGCTCAAACCTGAACATCATTCCGGGGTTGGGTCGCACCGGGGTTCGGAGCGCGGTCCCGGGCTGCCCGGGCCGCCCGGGCCACCCGGGCACGGCCTTGGAGACGGCATCGGCTGGGCCGCGCGGCTCACCTGGTGAACACCAGGAGGTCGGCGCGGCTGGGGCTGCCGCCGGGGACCCGGTTGCCGAGCGCCCGGACGTCGATCCGCGTGGGCTTCACGCCCTGGCGCATCAGCTCCGAGCGGATGGCGAGCGCCCGGCTCAGCGAAAGGCGCCTGGCCTGGGAGACGTTCTCCGGGGTGCCGCGCGCGTAGGCCTTGAGCTCGACCCGAAGCGCCGGATTCTTGGCCAGCGCCAGGGCGATGGCACCGATGGTGGCCTTGCCCTCCGGTTCCAGGATGGCCGACCCGGGGGCGAAGGTGATCTGGCGCGTCGCGCCGCTGGCGATCGCGCCGCCCCGTGGAATGGCGGCGACCTCAGTCTCGGCCGCGGGTTTTGCGGATGACTTGGGCGCTTCCTTCCCGACCTCGCCGCTCAGGACCGGCGTGCGCGGCGCGGCCTCGACCCGCGGCACGGGCGGCGGCGGAGGCGGCGGCACGTCCGGGGACGGCGCCGCGGCGCGGGCGGGGGGCGCCTTGGGCGGCGCCGGGACCGGCGGAATGGCGGCTTCTTGCGGGGCGGGCTTGGGCGCGCGCTTCCTGATCGCGGGCGGCGCGAGCGCGGGCGTCTCGGCCTTGGCGGCGGGGCCGGGCCCGGCGGCGGGCTTGATCGAGGCGATCGGCGGCGGCGCGGGAGGCGCGGCAACCGGCGCGGGTTTGGGCGCGCGCCTGGGCGCCTGCATGGGCGCCTGCATGGCGATGGCCGGCGGCGGCGGCGCGGGCCTGCGCGCGATGGCGCGGGAGGCCGGCCGTGCGCGCCCGCGGCCGGGCGGGGTCAGAACCGGCGCTCCGGCAAAGGTCCCCGGCGGGCTGAGGATGACGCGCTGGCCCGGCTTGTGCAGGCTGCCCGGGAACTGGAGATCGTCCCGGCTGCCGAGGTATCCCCCGCCTTGGTCCAGTACCGACAGGTCGACGGTGACCGGGTCGGCGTGGCCCCCGCCGATCACCATGGTCTGGTCCTGCGCCCAGGCCGCGCCGGGGAGGGCGCCGAGCAGGACGGCGGCCGCGATCATGCCCGCGCGTGACGGACGGCGCATCCGGGCCGGAGCTGCGGACAAGGTCATCATCGGCCAAACACCTCGCAATCAACCCGTGCGAGCGGGGCGCAAGGGCAGCGCCTCTTTCGCCTGTCGTCCGCACTTTGTCCACAATAGACCATCGACGGCGGCGCAAACAACAGGCTTGCCGGGGTCGGGCGGCTCACGGGCCGGCGAAGGCGGAGGCCTCGAGAATGGCGAGCAGCTCGCCATGGAGCAAGGCGTTGCCGGCGACGATCGATCCGCTGCCCATGATGTCGCCGCCGCCCCGCGAATCGCTCACGAACCCGCCGGCTTCGCGCACTAGGATGAGCCCCGCGGCGACGTCCCAGGGGCCGAGCCCGTCCTGCCAGTAGCCCTCGAAGCGGCCTGCCGCCACATAGGCGAGGTCGAGCGCGGCGGAGCCGAAGCGGCGCAGGCCTCCGGCCCGCGCCATCAGCGACCGCGTGCGCGCGAGGAAGGCATCGAGGTCGTCCGTGCCGGGCGGCGGGAAGCCGATGCCGATCAGTGCCTCGTCCATGCGGCGCCGGCCCGAGACCCGCATGCGGCGGTCATTGAGATAGGCGCCCTGGTTCTTGTCCGCCCAGTAGGATTCGTCGGTGATCGGGTTGTAGACCAGGCCGGCGATGATCTCGCGCCGCTCGCGCCCGGCGCTGGTGGTGGCCTGCTCCACCGCGATGGAAATGCAGAAGCGCGGGATGCCGTGAAGGAAATTGACGGTCCCGTCGAGCGGATCGACGATCCAGCGCTGGCTCGCATCGCGGCCGGGGACCTCGCCGCGCTCCTCCATCAGGAATCCGAAATCGGGCCGCGCCCGCCCAAGGTCCTCGCGCAGGATGTCCTCGGCCTTGAGGTCGGCGGCGGTGACGAAGTCGCCCGGTCCCTTGGGGGAGACCTGGAGCTGCTCCACCTCGCCGAAGTCCCGGATCAGCCGGCGGCCGGCCTTGCGGGCGGCGCGCTCCATGACGTTGACGAGGGGGGATTTGGCGGCCATCGGGTGCGCTCAGTCCCTGGCCCGCTCGACGTAGGTGCCGTCGGCGGTGGCGACGACGACGCGCATGCCGGTCTCGATGTGGGGCGGCACCATGACCCTCATGCCGTTGTCCATCTGCGCCGGCTTGTAGCTGGAGGCCGCGGTCTGTCCCTTGACCACCGGGTCGGCCTCGACGACGGTCATGGTGACGTGTTCGGGCAGGCTGATGGAGAGCGGTTCGCCTTCGTAGCTCTCCACGGTGACCTGCATGCCGTCCTGCAGGTAGGCGGCCTGCTCGTCGTCGACCACGTCCTTGCCGAGCGTGACCTGCTCGTAGGTTTCCGTGTCCATGAAGGTGTAGCCCCCTTCATCGGCGTAGAGGTACTGGTAGTCCTTCTGGTCGAGGCGCACGCGCTCCACCGTTTCCGAGGAGCGGAAGCGTTCGTTGAGCTTGGTGCCGTCGCGGATGTCCTTGAGCTCGACCTGAAGATAGGCGCCGCCCTTGCCCGGTTGGGTGTGCTGGATCTTGACCGCCACCCACAGGCGGCCCTTGTGTTCGATCACGTTGCCGGGGCGAATGGCGTTGCCGTTGATCTTCATGCTCTCAATCCTGGATGTCCGGCATTTCGCGGATGTCCCCGCCGGGACGCGTCTCGGGCCGGGGCGGGCGGAAGCTATCAGGTTCGCTTTACCTGCGCAACGCGCGATCGAAGGCCCTCAGGCCGCCGTCGCCCGTGCCTCCGCGATCGCCGCGTTGAACGCGCGCACCGCCGCCCCCGGGCCGTCCGGGTGGTTCCAGACCGCCGACAGCACGGCGAGGAAATCCGCCCCGGCGCGGACCAGGACGCCGCAGTTGGCCGGCGTGATGCCGCCGATGGCGACGCAGGGCACGGTCATCAGCTCCGACCACCAGGTCAGGATGTCGGGCTCGGGATGGCCGATCGCGTCCTTGCTCGCCGTCGGGAAGAAGGCGCCGAAGGCGACGTAGTCGGCCCCGGCATCGGCGGCGACCATGGCGAGGTGGCGCGAATCGTGGCACGTCACCCCGACGATGGCGTCCGCGCCCACCACCGCCCGGGCGTCTTCGTAGCTCGAGTCCTGCTGGCCGACATGGACCCCGTCGCAGCCGGTCTCGACCGCGAGGTCCGGGCGGTCGTTCATCAGGAAGGCGACGTTGCGCGACTGCGCCACCGGGGCGAGGATCCGCGCCGCGGCGCGGATGGCGTCGTCGTCCGCGCCCTTGAGCCTGAGCTGCACGCAGGCGACGTCGCCGGCGTCCAGCGCCTCGGCCAGCCGGTCGGCGAAGGCGTCGGGCTCCAGCCGTTCGGGCGTGATCAGGTAGAGCCGGCAGGGCTCGCTCATCGCAATCCGCTCGCGGTTTCGGGGCGCCCGCTTGGAAAGCGCCCGCTCAGTGAAAGCGCCCGATCAGTGAAAGCGCCCGATCAGTGAAAGCGCCCGATCAGTGCTCGGCGCTCGCGTAAACGCGCCGCGGTTCCATGATCTCCAGCCGGTTGCCGCCGGGATCGAAGATGAAGAACCGTTCCTGATGGAAGTCGCGCTCCTTCGAATAGGCGGCCGCGGCCTCCTCGATCTCGACCCCCTCGGCGGCGAAGCGCTTGCGGGCCTCGGCGAGGTCGTCGACCTGGAAGCCGAGATGATTGCGCAGGTTCTTGTTGACGTCCGCCTGGGTGACGCCGCGGGCGACGCCGAGATGCAGCTCGTACCATGGGTCCTCGGAAATGCAGAAATGCGCCCCCGCCGGCCCCAGGCTGTCGGGCTTCTTGAGCCGCTTGAGGCCGAGGACCTCTCCGTAGAAGCGGATGGCTTCCTGCTCTTTCTCGGGCGGCACCTGGACGTTCAGGTGATCGACGCGTCTGACCAGCGTCATGGCTTGTCTCCCTATGCTGTCGGCGGCGGGCCGCCGGCGTTGGGCGCGGCGGATCTGGCTCTCCGCCGTGCGTTCAACCCTTACCCTTGTAGATGTCGATGATGGTGTTCAGCATGGCGATCGCCTCCTCGCGCGGCCGCTGGAAGGTGTTGCGGCCGATGATCGAGCCGGTGCCGCCGCCGTCGCGGATGCCGCGCACCTCGGCGAGGATGCCGTCGAGGTCCTTGGCCTCGCCGCCCGAGAACACCACCAGGCGGCGGCCCGCGAAGGCCGACTGCACGACATGGGCGATGCGCTCGGCGAGCGTGGCGCGGGGAATGTTGCGCTCCTCATAGACCTTCTTCGCGGCATCGAGCTCGAGCGCCTCGGTCGGCGGCTTGACCTTGATGATGTGGGCGCCGATCAGGGCCGCCATCTGCGCCGCGTAGGCCGAGATGTCGATGGCGGTCTCCCCCGCCTTGGAGAGGTTGCCGCCGCGCGGATAGGACCAGATCACCACGGCGAGGCCGACCGCCTTGGCCTCCTCGGCGAGCTCGCGCGCCTCTTCGATCATATCGAAGGCGGCGTCCGAGCCGGGATAGATGGTGAGCCCGATGGCGGCGCAGCCGAGCCTGAGCGCGTCGTTGACCGAGGCCGTCACCGCCTGGTCCGCGTTGTCGGTGAAGCGCGCCAGCGAATTGGAGCTGTTGACTTTGAGGATGGTCGGGACCGCGCCGGCGAAGGTGTCGGCGCCCGCCTCGATCATGCCGAGGGGTGCGGCGTAGGCGGACAGGCCCGCGTCCACCGCCAGCTGGAAGTGGTAATGGGGATCGTAGGCCGGCGGATTGGGCGCAAACGACCGCGCCGGGCCGTGCTCGAAGCCCTGGTCGACCGGCAGGATGACGAGCCTGCCGCTGCCGCCCAGCTTGCCGTGCATCAGGATGCGGGCGAGGTTGCCCTTGGTCCCCGGGTTGTCGCTTTCGTAATAGCTCAGGATCTTCTTGACGCGCTGGCTTATCTTCATCGCCCTTGGATTCTCCCTCCTCCGGGGGCCCCGGCCGGCCCTCCCGCCCGGCGCCCCGATCTGCGAATTCGTTCCCCGGTAAATTAGAGCACTGGCGGCCCAAATGGAACCGTTTGCGGGGGTCAAAGGGGACTCGCGGGGCGGGCGGTGGGCGGTGGATCAGGCACCGCCGCGCCGCTCCCTCAGGAACCCCGCCACCGCCCGTTCCGGATTCGCGACATCGAGGAGGTCGAGCGCCCTGCCGCGCCGGGTCTCGATCAGGCGGCAGCCGCGCCCGGCGGCGATGGCGGCGACCTTTTCGCGGACGTCCCGGCGCGCGATCAGGCGGATCGCCTCGATGCCCTCGCGGATGGCGGCCAGCGCCAGACCCGGCTCCCGCCCGCAGTCGAGCACCATTTCCGTTTCCGCGCGAGGATGGGCGGCCCGCGCCAGGGCCGCCAACTCCGCGAACCATGCCGCGCCCGCGAACGCCGCCGCCCCCGGCGCGGATTGCAGCCGCACCGGCATCCCCGCCGCCTCGGCCGCGGCGAGCGCGGCCCGGGTCTGGGCGAGGTCGTGGACGATGATGGTGGGCGGGGCCGCCAAGCGATCCTCCCGGGGTCTAACGAGGTTCGTGCCCCGCGCCGGCCGGGGTGCCGGCCGGGCCAAATTAGGCGCGCCCGGCCGCGCTGGCAAGATAACGCCGCTCGAGGGTCATGGCGGAGCCGGCAATGGTTGACGCTCGGGCGCGGGGCGTCTTAATCTTCCAGCCGTCCGGCGCGGCGGGCGGGGACCGGCCAGCCGGATCAGGCTTTAGGGGTGCGCACCCTGGAGAGGGACGAATGGAAGATCTGGCGGCGGCTCGGCAACAGCTCGAAAAGGCTGTCGCGCGGCTGGAGGCGGCCCTCGCGGCCAGGGCCGGGGAGGCCGACACCGGGGCCGTCGGCGAAGCGTTGGAACAGGCCCGCGGCGAGTACGAGAACCTGCGCCAGGTCGCCGAAATGGTCTCGGGGCGGATCGACCGCATCATCGCCCGCCTGCGCGCGACCCTCGAAGAAGACACCGCTCACGACGCTTAAGCCGCGCCGGCAGCGGCGCGGAGGCAAGGACGCACGCCAATGGGGCAAGTCAGCATTCAGGTCAACGGACGCAACTACGACATCGCCTGCGACGATGGCGAGGAGGAGCACGTCAACAGGCTCGGGCGCTACATCGATGACAAGATCGCCGAGCTGGTCTCCCGCATGGGCCAGGTCGGAGATTCCCGGCTCCTCGTGATGGCCGCGCTTCTCGTCGCCGATGAACTTTCCGACGCATACGGCAAGCTGGAAAAAAGCCGCGCGCGCCCGGATTCCCGCGGATCGCTGAACAACGGCGAGGCGGCGCGCGGCATCACCCTTCTGGCCGAGCGCATCGACGATATTGCCGCCAGGCTGGAACGCGCTTAATTTGTTCTCGAACGGACGCTGCCTTGCGCGTTAGGTCGCTGTATTCCTGGGGCCAACATCGAAGCCCTCGGGAGCTGTCCCTGCCGGAGCCGTGGTTCCGGCATATGGCGCCCACCTTAGACTGAGGGCCTTAGTGAATAAGTAAGGCCGACGGCCGGGTGGCTCCGTTCGCCCCATCCCACCTGACCCCATGCCGCGGAGGTTGGCGGCCCCGTGCCGGCACCGGACCGAGATCCCAAGAAAGCGTTGAGAGAAGAGGCCCGAGCGGCGCGCCGCGCCGCCTGCGACCGCTTCGGGACGCGCATCGGCCCGATTCTCGCCGCCAACTTCTTCGCCCGGTTCTCCCATCCCCGGGGGTACGATTTCGCGGGCTACTGGCCGATCCGCGAGGAAGCCGACATCCGCCCGCTCCTGACCGCGCTGCACGAGCGCGGCCACCGGTTGGCCCTGCCCCGCGTGGTGCGCCGGGGGGCCCCGCTCCGGTTCCTCCGCTGGCGCCCGGGCGACTGCCTCGCGCCGGGTTACGCCGGCATCCCCGAACCCGCGGCGGACGGGGAGGAGATCGTGCCCGATGTCCTTCTCGTGCCGCTGCTGGGCTTCGATCGCGCGGGCCGGCGGCTCGGCTACGGCGGCGGCTTCTACGACCGCACCCTTGGCGCGCTGAGACGCAGGGGCGCAGTCGAGGCCATCGGCATCGGCTATTCCGAGCAGGAGGTGGACAGCCTGCCGCCCGGCGACCATGATGAGCCCCTCGACTGGATCGTCACGGAACTCGGCTGCCGCCGGTTGCGGGCGTCCGGTCCCGGGGGGGAAGCGAATATGGAAGGTCCGGCGAAGGGATGAATCTGCTGTTCTGCGGGGATATCGTCGGCCGCCCGGGCCGCCGCGCCGTCGAGGTCCACCTGCCGCGCCTGCGCGAGGAGCTCGCGCTCGATTTCGTCGTCGCCAACGGCGAGAACGCCGCCGCCGGATTCGGCATCACCGCGAAGATATGCGCCCGGCTCCACGACGCGGGCGTCGACATCATCACCACCGGCAACCATGCCTTCGACCAGCGCGAGATCATCCCCTACATGGAAAACGACCGCCGCATCCTGAGGCCGCTCAACTATCCGCCCGGCACGCCGGGGCGCGGGGCGGCGCTCGCGCGCACCGCCGCGGGCAGGGAGGTGCTCGTGATCCAGGTGATGTGCCGCCTGTTCATGGAGGCGCTCGAGGATCCCTTCCGCCTGGTGGAGGAGGCGATCGCCGATCACCGCCTCGGCGAGAGCGTCGACGCCATCATCGTCGACGTCCATGGCGAGGCCACCAGCGAGAAGGCCGCCATGGGGCACATGCTGGACGGCCGGGTGTCGATGGTGGTGGGCAGCCACTCCCATGTCCCCACCGCGGACGGCCGCATCCTCGCGGGCGGCACCGCGTTCCAGACCGATGCCGGGATGTGCGGCGACTACGATTCCGTGATCGGCATGGAAAAGGAGGAAGCCATCGCCCGCTTCGTCACCCGCATGCGGCGCGAACGCCTCTCGCCGGCCAAGGGCGAAGGGACGCTCGCCGCGGTGTTGGTGGCAACCGACGACGCGACCGGCCTGGCCCGCCGGGTGGCGCCGGTGCGCATCGGCGGGGTGATCGAGGGCGCGACCGGGCGGGGCTGAGGAGCGATGCGGGCGTGGGGCCTACTGGTCTCCGCCGCGTCGCCCATGGTATAAGGGCGCCGATCGAGAACCAGATTTGAAGGTGCGTTCGGGCCATGGCCGGCCATTCCAAATTCAAGAACATCATGTACCGCAAGGGCGCGCAGGATGCGAAGCGCGCCAAGCAGTTCACCAAGATCGGCCGCGAGCTGACGGTGGCGGCGCGCTCCGGCGACGACCCCACTTTCAACGCGGCGCTCCGTTCGGCGATCGCCTCGGCGAAGGCCGCCAACATGCCCAAGGACCGGATCGACCGGGCGATCAGGCGCGGTGCCGGCGGCGAGGACGGCATTGTCTTCGAGGAAATCTCCTACGAGGGCTACGGCCCCGGCGGGGTCGCGCTGATCGTCGATGCGCTGACCGAGAACCGCAACCGCACGGCCGCGGAGGTGCGGGCCACCTTCGGCAAGCACGGCGGCAGCCTGGGCGAGAGCGGCTCGGTGGCGTTCCAGTTCTCCCGGGTCGGCGCGATCAGCTACCCGGCCGAAACGGCGGGGGCCGACGCCATGTTCGAGGCCGCCTTGGAGGCGGGCGCCGAGGACGTCGAATCGAGTGAATCGGGTCACGAGATCATGACGGCCGTCGAGGATTTCGCCGTCGTGTCCGAAGCCCTGGAAGCGAAGTTCGGGCCGGCCGAAAGTGCCGGCCTCACCTGGAAGCCCCAGAACACCGTCGAGGTCGACGAGGAAAAGGCGCGCACCCTGATGAACCTGATCGAGGCCCTGGAAGAATCCGACGACGTGCAGTCGGTGTCCTCGAACCTCGAGGTCTCCGACGAGGTCATGGAGCGGCTGAGCGCCTGACCCGGCCGGATCGGTAGGGCGCGCGCCCCCGACCGCCGGCGTCCGCGCGCCGGGGCGGGTAGCCCGTCGCGGTCAAAGAACCGCCACAATCGGCGCCTAGAAACAAAGCTAACGCTGTGATATTCCACAATATGTGGTATAAACGGCATCCTATTCCACAGAACCTAGGTTCTTTGTGTTGTCAACCATGCTTGGTTCGCCGCAGTTGGGTCTCCGCTTCCGCAATCGGATCGGCACGCCCGGCCACGCCTCCCGTCGGGGGGCGTGATGCGCCTGATCGGCCTCGATCCCGGCCTCAGGGTCACCGGATGGGGAGTGATCGAGGCGGCGCGCGGCCGGCTCAGCCATATCGCCAACGGCGTGGTGCGGACCCGGGCGGCCGACACCATGGCGCTGAGGCTCACGGCCCTCTACGACGGCATCGCCGAGGTGCTCCAGCGCCATCGGCCGGAGGGCGCCGCGGTGGAGGAGACCTTCGTCAACCGCAACGCCCAGAGCACGCTGCGCCTCGGCCTCGCGCGCGGGGTCGTGCTGCTGGCGCCGGCGCGGTCCGGGATCGAGGTCGCCGAGTACGGCGCCAACCAGGTCAAGAAATCGGTCACCGGCACCGGCCATGCGGCCAAGGAGCAGGTCATGATGATGGTGGGCACCCTGCTGCCCAAGGCGGAGATCGAGAACACCGACGCCGCCGATGCGCTGGCCGTCGCCATCTGCCATGCCCATTTCCTGGAGACCGCGGGCCGTCTCAACGCCGCCCTGGCGGGGGCGGCGCGATGATCGCCTCCCTCAAGGGGCTGGTCGAATCGGTGGGCGAGGATAGCGCCGTCATCGAGACCGGCGGCGTCGGCTACCTGGTGTTCTGTTCCGCGCGCACGCTGGCGGCGCTGCCGCAGCCCGGCGAGGCGGCGGCGCTGAAGATCGAAACCCACGTGCGCGAGGACCACATCCATCTCTACGGCTTCGCGACCTCGGCCGAGCGCGAGATGTTCCGCCGGCTGATCACCGTCCAGGGCGTCGGCGCCCGGGTGGCGCTCGCCATCCTTTCCGTGCTGTCGCCGGCGGAGCTCGGCCTGGCGATGGCCGCGGGCGACAAGGCGGCGCTCGGCCGGGCCCCCGGGGTCGGGCCGAAGCTCGCCCAGCGCATCGTGACGGAGCTGAAGGACAAGGTGGCCGGCCTGGAGCTGGCCGGCGCCCTCGGCGCCGCGCCCGCCAGAGGCGGCGGCGACGGCCTGGACGCGGCGCTCGGCGACGCCGTCTCGGCGCTGGTTAATCTCGGCTACGGCCGCGCCGAGGCGTTCGGCGCGGTGATGGAAGCCTCGCGGGAGCTCGGCGGCGGGGCCCGGGTCGAGGTGCTGATCCGGGCGGGATTGGCGCGCCTCGGCGCCGCCGCGTGAACGCGGCGATGGAGCGATAGCACGTGTCCCGCGACGAGATGAGACAGGACCGCATCATCGATCCCGGCGCCGACGGCGAGGGCGAGGACCCGCTGCGCCCGGAGCGGCTCGCCGATTTCACCGGCCAGGCCAGGATCTGCGAGAACCTCGAGGTCTTCATCAAGGCCGCGCGCGGGCGGGCGGAGGCGCTCGACCACGTGCTGCTCTCGGGCCCGCCGGGGCTCGGCAAGACGACGCTCGCGCGCATCATCGCTGGCGAGCTCGGTGTCGGCTTCCACGGCACCTCGGGGCCGGTCATCGCCAGGGCCGGGGACCTCGCGGCGCTGCTCACCAACCTGCAGCCGAGGGACGTGCTCTTCATCGACGAGATCCATCGCCTCCAGCCCGCGGTGGAGGAGATCCTCTACCCGGCGATGGAGGACTTCGAGCTCGACCTCATCATCGGCGAAGGGCCGGCGGCGCGCAGCGTGCGCATCGACCTTTCCCCCTTCACCCTGGTCGGCGCGACCACCCGCACGGGGCTGATCACGACGCCGCTGCGCGACCGGTTCGGCATTCCGCTCAGGCTCGATTTCTACGAGGTGGCCGAGCTCGAGAAGATCCTCGGCCGGGGCGCGGGCATCCTGGGGATGCGGCTGTCGAAGGACGGCGCCCATGAGATCGCGCGCCGGTCCCGCGGCACGCCGCGGGTCGCCAACCGCCTCCTGCGCCGGGTCCGCGACTTCGCCGCCGTCGCCGGCGAGGAGACCGTCACCGCCGGGGTGGCCGACGCCGCGCTCAACCGGCTCGAGGTCGATCACGGCGGCCTCGACGCCATGGACCGGCGCTACCTCGGCGCCATGGCGGAGCATTACGGCGGCGGTCCGGTGGGGGTGGAGACCCTGGCGGCGGCGCTGTCCGAGCAGCGCGACGCCCTCGAGGAAGTGATCGAGCCCTACCTCCTGCAGCAGGGACTGATCCAGCGCACCCCGCGCGGCCGTGCCCTCACGGAGGGGGGCTGGCGGCATCTCGGCCTGGCGCCGCCGGCGGCGGCCAGGCAGCTCAGGCTGCTCGAAGGCGGCGACGGCGAGGACGGATCATGACGGCGGCGGGCCGCCGGGACGGCTCCGGAGGGGAGCATGTCTACCGCCTGCGGGTGTTCTACGAAGACACCGATGCCGGCGGCGTCGTCTATTACGCCAATTACCTCAAGTTCGCCGAACGGGCGCGGACCGAGCTGCTGCGCGAGAACGGCGTCTCGCAGCGGGCGCTCGCCGGGGAAACCGGGCGGGTCTTCGCGGTGCGCCGGGTCGAGGCGGATTTCCTCGCCCCCGCGCTTCTCGACGATGAGCTCCAGGTCGGGACCAGGGTGCTCGAATTCAGCGGCGCCCGCTTCGCCATGGGGCAGGTGATCCGCCGCGCGGCGGAGGTGCTGGTGCGCCTCCGGGTAGAGATCGCCTGCGTCAATGCGAAGGGGCGGGCGACACGGATCCCGAAACCGGTCGCGGCGCTGTTCGCCGCGGCGGCGGAGGGCTAGTCGGATTTGCCGGCATTCGGCTCGATTCGGCGCTAATTGCCCCTGGACCGGGTGTCGTCGAATTGTGAAATTTGGATCCCGCGGCAAGGGTCCGCGGGCGCGAAGTAGGAAAGGCGCAAATTTATGGAACCAGCGGCCATAGAAGCCGTGTCCCTGGGCGGCCAGGCGGCCATCGATCTTTCTGTCTGGGCCCTGTTTCTGCGGGCCGATTTCATCGTCAAGGTGGTGATGATCCTGTTGGTGCTGGCCTCGTTCTGGAGCTGGGCAATCATCTTCGAGAAATACCGCCGGTTGCGCCGTGTCGAGAAGGAGGCCGAGGGCTTCGAGGACGCCTTCTGGGCCGGCGGCGCGCTGGAGGACCTTTATGCGCGCATCGGCGCCCGGCCCAACGATCCCATGGAGAGCCTGTTCGCCTCCGCCATGAGCGAGTGGCACCGCTCCATGGAGAAGGGGCTGATCACCGGGGCCTCGTCCCGGGCGGCGCTGCAGACGCGCATCGAACGGGTCATGCAGACCACCATGTCGCGCGAGATGGGGGCGCTCGAACGCTACATGATCTTCCTCGCCTCGGTGGGCTCGACGTCGCCCTTCGTCGGCCTGTTCGGCACCGTCTGGGGCATCATGAACAGCTTCCAGGCCATAGCGGTCTCCAAGAACACCTCCCTCGCCGTGGTCGCCCCGGGCATCGCCGAGGCGCTGTTCGCCACGGCCCTCGGCCTAGTCGCGGCGATCCCCGCGGTCATCGCCTACAACAAGTTCTCCTCCGACCTCGACCGTTACGCCGGGCGGATGGAGGCGTTCATCAACGACTTCTCGGCGATCCTCTCGCGCCAGTTGCAGGAGGCCTCGTAAATGGCCGGCCAGCTCGCCCAGCCCGGCTTCCGCGGCCGCAGGGGTTCGTCACGCCGGCGCAGCCCGATGAGCGAGATCAACGTCACGCCGATGGTCGACGTCATGCTGGTGCTGCTGATCATCTTCATGGTGACGGCGCCGCTGCTGACCGTGGGCGTGCCGGTGGACCTGCCCAAGACCGAGGCCTCGGTGATGACCGGCCAGGACGAGCCGCTCGTCATCACCGTCAACAGCGCGGGCCGCATCTTCCTTCAAGAGACCGAGGTCGCGCTCGACGTCCTGGTGGCCAGGCTCAAGGCGATCACCGCCAACAAGGCCGACAGCCGCATCTTCGTGCGCGGCGACAAGACCGTGGTCTACGGCCGCATCATGGAGGTGATGGGCACGGTCAACGCCGCCGGGTTCAAGCGTGTCGCGCTGATCGCCGAACTGCCCTCGGACCGGTCGGCCAAGTAGGAGCGGGCGATGCGGCGCAGCGCGATCTTCTCGGCGGTCCTGCACCTTGTGGTGCTGGTTCTGGCCGTGCTCGGGCTGCCCCGGCTCTGGGAAACAAAACCCATGGTCGACACCCCGGTGGTGGTCGACGTGGTGACCATCGACAAGCTGACCAAGGCCGAGGATACGCCGAAACCGAAGGCGCCGGAGAAGAAACCCGTCAAGGAGCCGCCGCCGGCGCCGCCCGTGGCCCGGCCCACGCCCGAGGAGCCGCCGCCGGCGCCGCCCGCGCCGCGTCCCAGGGAGACCGCCAAGGCGGAGCCGGAAAAGGTGCCGGTGATCAAGCCCAAGAAGAAGGCCAAGAAGAAGCCCGAGGCCAAGAAGAAGCCCGAGGTCAAGGCCGCCGCGCCGCCGCGCCGGTTCGCTAGGGTGCGGCCGCGGCGCCGCCCGCCGCCCTCGCGCGAGGACTTTCTGAAATCGGTCCTGCGCGACGTGGCGCCCGAGGAACGGGCGGAGCCGGCGAAGGAGGAGGCGCCCAAGAAGGCGCCCCCGGCCGCCGCCAAGAAGACGCCCGTGCAGCGGGCGCCGCTCGATGCCCAGGCGACGATGACGGAGATCGACGCCATCCGCCGCCAGATCGAGGGCTGCTGGTCCATCCCCGCGGGCGCGCGCAACGTCGAGAACCTGGTGGTCAGGATCCGCGTCTGGGTCAATCCCGACGGCAAGGTCGGCAAGGCGGTGATCCTCGACGGCGGCCGCATGGGAAGCGACCCCTTCTTCCGCTCGGCCGCCGAAAGCGCGCTCCGGGCGGTGCTGAATCCCCGTTGCAGTCCGCTTAGGTTTCCGCCTAAAAAGTACGACCAGTTCAAGGTCATGGTGCTGAACTTCAATCCCAAGGAAGCGACCGGGTCGTGAACCGACCCGGGCCATATTTCCGCCACAGAAGACGCTTAAGAGCCAGCCAGCATGATTGACTCCGACCCAGCGATGACCGACCCCGCCGCGCCGGCCGCCCCTGTCCGGCGGTGGGGCCGCAGCTTTCTGGCGTTCGCGGCGCTGGCGGCCTTCGCGGCGCTGGCGGAGCGTGCCTGGATCGGACCCGCGGCGGCCGAGCTCAAGATCGACATCACCCGCGGCAAGGTGGAGCCCATGCCGGTGGCGATCACCGACTTCCTCGGCACCTCGCCACGCGAGAAGTTCATCGGGTCGAAGCTGTCCCAAGTCCTCAGCAGGGACCTCGAGCGCTCCGGCCTGTTCCGCCCGATCGATGCCAAGGCCTTCATCCAGACGCCGGAGGCGCTGCAGGTCCAACCGCGCTTCGCCGACTGGCGCGTGATCAGCGCCCAGGCCCTGGTCTCGGGGCGCGCCACGCTGCAGCCCGACGGCCGGCTCCGGTTGGAGTTCCGCCTGTGGGACGTCTTCGCGGAGCAGCAGATGATGGGGCTCGCCTATTACACGATGCCGGGCAACTGGCGGCGCGTCGCCCATATCATCGCCGATGCCATCTACAAGCGGATCACCGGCGAGGACGGCTATTTCGACACCCGCATCGTCTACATCTCGGAAACCGGTCCGAGGAAGCACCGCATCAAGCGCCTCGCCATCATGGATCAGGACGGCTACCACCACCGCTTCCTGTCCGACGGCGCCGATCTCGTCCTGACCCCCCGGTTTTCGCCCACCGCCCAGGAAATCACCTACCTGTCCTATTACCGTAACCGGCCGCGGGTATACCTGCTGAATATCGACACCGGCCGGCAGGAGGTGCTCGGCGATTTTCCCGGGATGACCTTCGCGCCGCGATTTTCTCCGGACGGCAACAAGGTCATCATGTCATTGGCCAAGGACGGCAACACCGACATCCATGTGATGGACCTGAGGACCCGACGGTCCAAGAGGCTGACCAGCCATCCCGCCATCGACACCGCGCCCTCGTTCTCCCCCGACAGCCGCAAGGTGACGTTCGAATCGGACCGCGGCGGGCGCCAGCAGATCTACGTGATGAACGCCGACGGCACCAACGTCAGGCGAATCTCCTTCGGCAGGGGGCGTTACGCGACACCGGTTTGGTCCCCGCGCGGCGACCTGATCGCCTTCACCAAGCTGCGCAAGGGCCGGTTCTTCATCGGCGTCATGCGCCCCGACGGCAGCGGAGAGCGGCTGCTGACCGAGAGCTTCCTGGTCGAGGGCCCGACCTGGGCGCCCAACGGCCGGGTGCTGATGTTCTTCCGCCAGACCCCCGCCGACGACAGTGGTCGCGGCGGCACCTCCAAGCTCAATTCCATCGATATCACCGGGTATAACGAGCGCGAGGTGGTGACCCCCACCGACGCCTCCGACCCGGCCTGGTCACCTCTCATCCCGTGATTTCCGGGGGCTCCGCTCCTTCGGGAGTTGTCAGTCTAGGTCGTTGTGTTCTATAGTGATTTTCGGTTAACCGCGTGCGATCTAGCTGTTTACTAGGCATTAATCGATTGAAGTAGGTATCACTCCCGTCCTGAACTAAAGATTTAGGCGGGCGTTGTATTCCCGGCTATGCCAACAAAGGGGAAGAAAAATATGGCTCTGCGATTCGTGAGCATCTTGGCCGCCTTGTTGCTTCTTGCGGCCTGCGAGACCACTCCTGACAAATCTCAAAACGCCAGCGGCGCCGGGGGAACCACCACATCGACTGGCGGCGGTACGGGGGGCGCCACCTCCCAGACGCTGCCCGGGCCAAGACCGGGGTCCGCCGAGGATTTCGTCGTCAATGTCGGCGACCGGGTCTTCTTCGACTTCGACAAATATAACCTGAAGCCGCAGGCCCGCCAGGTCCTCGAGCGTCAAGCGGCCTGGCTCAAGAGGTATCCCAGCGTCGTCGTGTCCATCGAGGGCCACTGCGACGAGCGGGGCACCCGCGAGTACAACTTGGCTCTGGGCGAAAGGCGCGCCAATTCCTCCAAGAATTACTTGGTCGCGCTTGGGGTCAATCCCAATCGCATCAGGACCATTTCCTACGGCAAGGAACGTCCGGCGGTCGCCGGGTCCAATGACGCCGCTTGGGCCCAGAACCGCAGGGCGGTGACCGCCGTTCGCGCTCCCGGCACCTGAGGAAGAAAGCCCGCCGGGATCGATGGGCGCCCATGCCCGCCGCGCGCCGGCGTAAAGCGGCGCGACGCATTGCGCATCAGGGCCGTGATTCGCACTGCGAAGGCCGTGGGACTGCGCCATATTTGTGCCGTGAATGCCGCCGATGATTCCTGACATGCCTTCGCGTCGCCCGACCTTCGTCTCCGTCCCAGGCCATCCGCGGCTGCGGCCGCGGGGTGCCGTCACATGGGGCCGCTGCGCCCTGCTCGCCATGGTCCTTGTTTTCGGCGCCGGCCTCTTGCCGGACGGCGGGCGCGCGCTTGCCCAGTCGGGCAGTCAGGGCGAGGTCCAGGGCCTGATCAACCGGGTCGACCGGTTGCAGCGCGAGCTCACGACCTTGCAGCGCCAGGTCTACCGCGGGGGCGTCCCCGCCGGGCGGGCGGCCGTGGGCGGCCCGGGCGCCGATAGCCCCGGACTGATCACGTCGATGCAGGTGCGTCTCGACGAGATCGAGACCGAGATGCGCCGCTTCACCGGCCGCATGGAGGAGCTGCAGCACGGCACCGACACCCTGAAGAGGCAGCTCGAAAAGCTCGCATCTGACATCGATTTCCGCCTCAAGCGGCTCGAGGCCGGCCAGCCGCAGGGCGGCGCTCCGGCGGCGGCCGCACAAGGCGCCGCCGTAGCGGGCGCCGCGCCCGCTGCCCAGGGCGCTCAGCCCGGCTCCGCGTCCGCGGCCCCCGGGAGAGGCCCAGCGCCGCTCAAGCCGCAGATGCTCGGCACCGTCCCCCGCGGCGACCTCGAACGACAGCGCCAGCGGGCCGCGCCGAGCTCTCCGCCGACGCCTGCGCCGGCCGCCGCCCCCCGGCCGCGGGCCGCCGCCACCGCTACCGCCAGGATGACGCCCGAAGCCCAGTACAAGCACGCCACGGACCTCCTGTTCCGGTCCGATTACGCCGGCGCCGAGCAGTCCTTGGCCGCCTTCGTGAAGGCCCACCCCAAGCACAAACTCTCGGGGAATGCCCAATACTGGCTGGGCGAAACCCATTACGCCCGGGGCGCCTACCGCGCCGCTGCCGCGGTGTTCGCCGAGGGCTATCAGAAGTACCCTGACAGCAGCAAGGGGCCGGACAACCTTCTGAAGCTCGGCATGTCGCTTGTCGCCATCGACAAGAAAGCGAGCGCGTGCACGACCTTCGCCCGCCTGCTCAAGGAATACCCCAAGGCGTCCTCGGCCGTCCGGTCGAGCGCCCGCAGCCAGCACAAGAAGCTCCGCTGCCGCTGATGGCGCTCGGCGCCGGGCACTTGGGACGATCCGCGCTGAAAGCCCCATGACCGCCGGCCCGCTTCTCCCTCCGAGCCCCGCCCTCGGCCGCGGTTTCGCCTCGGCGATGGCGGCGGCGGGCCCGTTCGAGCCCCGCCCGCACCTCGCGGTGGCCGTCTCCGGCGGCGCCGACAGCATGGCGCTCGCCTTTCTCGCGCGCGACTGGGTCGAGCCCAAGGGCGGCGCCGTCACCGCGCTGACCGTCGATCACAGGCTGCGCCCCGGCTCGGCCCGCGAGGCGCGCTGGGTGCATGAGGCGCTTCGCGCGCGCGGCATCGCCCACCGCACCCTGGTCTGGCGCGAGGGCGCCGGGGCGGGGCGCGCCAACCTGCAGGCCGGGGCCCGGGAGGCGCGTTACCGGCTGCTCGAGGCGTGGTGCCGGTCCGCGGGCGTCCTGCACCTCCTGACCGCCCATCACCTCGCCGACCAGGCGGAAACCTTCCTCATTCGCCTCGGCCGGGGCAGCGGGCTCTTCGGCCTCGCCGCCATGGCGCCGGTCGCCGAGCGTCACGGACTGCGCCTGATCCGTCCGCTTCTGGGGATGGCGCCGGATACGCTCCGGGCGGCGCTCAGGGGCGCCGGGCAGGACTGGGTGGAGGATCCCTCGAACGCCGACCCCGCCTTCGCGCGCGTGCGCATGCGCCGGGCGCTCGGCGAGCTCGAGGCGGCGGGCATCGATGCCGGCCGGATCGCCGCCACCGCGGCAAGGCTCGGCCGCGACCGTGCGGCCCTCGAACGACGGGTCGCGGTGCTTCTCGCACGCGCCGCATCGCCCCATCCCGCGGGTTTCGTGCGCCTCGATCACGAGCGCTTCAAGGAGGCGCCCGCGGAGGTGGGCCTGCGCGCGCTCTCCCGTGTTCTCTCCGCCGTCGGCGGCAGCCCTTACGGCCCGAGGTTCGTGCGCCTCGAGCGACTCTATGCCGAGATTCGGGGCCCCTGCCGGCCGAGGACGCTCGGCGGGTGCGCGGTGCGCAAGGCCCGCGGCGCGAGCCTGCTGGTCTGCCGCGAGCCCGCGGCCCAGGCCGCCCCCGTCGCCGTCTTCCGGCCGGGCGTGCTGCGCTGGGACGGGCGGTTCCATGTCAGGCTTTCGGCCGTCGGGGGCGCCGCGAAGGGCGCGGGCATGACCCTCGGTCCGCTGGGAGCGGAGGACTGGGCCCGGATCAAGGCCGACGCGGGCGGTTTCGACATGGCGCGCGCGCGCGCGCGCCTGGATCTCCCGGCCACCGTCAGGGCCGGCCTGCCCGCGCTCCGGGACGCCGCGGGCGTGACCGAGGTGCCGCACCTCGGCTATAGACGGTCGCGGGGCGGGACTGGTAGTCTGAGGGTCATTGAATTGTGGCCGTTGCCGCCCGAGCCCATGGCAGGGCCGGCTTTCCGCGCGGTCGCGGCCGGGGACCGCGGTGACACGGCGGTCGGAAAAGGGTTGTGAAAAAGCCCCGGAAACACCATTTATCTAGCATTCAGGCGCGCCGGCACCCAGCGTTAACCTCGAGTTCGGAGTTGCCGCCTAACCTGCTGGCTTCGGTGTGAGGAAGAGCACGTGAATCAGTTCGGTCGCAACCTGGCGCTTTGGGTCATCATCGGCCTCCTTTTGATCGCTGTCTTCAACCTGTTCCAGTCTTCGGGCGGCGGCGGGCGCTCGAGCGAGCTCGCCTTCTCCGAGTTCGTCGCGGCGGTGGAACGCGGCGAGGTGAACCAGGTGACGATCAAGGGCCAGAGCATCGAAGGCACCTTCGGCAGCGGCGCCCCGTTCAAGACCTACGCGCCCAACGACCCGAGCCTGGTCGAGCGGCTGACCAAGAAGGGCGTCAAGATCGCTGCGGCCCCGCCGGAGGACGCCTCGCCCTCGCTCATCGGCATCCTGCTCTCCTGGTTCCCCATGCTGCTCCTGATCGGCGTCTGGATCTTCTTCATGCGCCAGATGCAGTCGGGCAGCGGCAAGGCGATGGGATTCGGCAAGTCGCGGGCCAAGCTGCTGACCGAGAAGCTGGGCCGCGTGACCTTCGAGGACGTTGCCGGCATCGATGAGGCCAAGCAGGAGCTCGAGGAAGTCGTCGACTTCCTCAAGGACCCCCAGAAATTCCAGCGCCTCGGCGGCAAGATCCCCAAGGGCGTGCTGCTGGTCGGCCCGCCGGGCACCGGCAAGACGCTCTTGGCCCGGGCAATCGCCGGCGAGGCCAACGTGCCGTTCTTCACGATCTCCGGCTCCGATTTCGTCGAGATGTTCGTCGGCGTCGGGGCGAGCCGCGTGCGCGACATGTTCGAGCAGGGCAAGAAGAACGCGCCCTGCATCATCTTCATCGACGAGATCGACGCCGTCGGGCGCCACCGCGGCGCCGGCCTCGGCGGCGGCAACGACGAGCGCGAACAGACGCTGAACCAGCTCCTGGTCGAGATGGACGGGTTCGAGGCCAACGAGGGCGTGATCCTGATCGCCGCCACCAACCGGCCCGACGTGCTGGACCCGGCGCTGCTCAGGCCCGGCCGCTTCGACCGCCAGGTGGTGGTCCCCAACCCGGATATCCTGGGCCGCGAGAAGATCCTCAAGGTCCACATGCGCAAGGTGCCGCTGGCGCCCGATGTCGACCCCCGCGTCATCGCCCGCGGCACGCCCGGATTCTCCGGCGCCGATCTCGCCAACCTGGTGAACGAGGCGGCGCTGCTGGCCGCGCGCAAGGGCCGGCGCATGGTCACCATGGCCGAGATGGAAGAGGCCAAGGACAAGGTCATGATGGGCTCGGAGCGCCGCTCCATGGTCATGACCGAGGAGGAGCGTAGGCTGACCGCCTATCACGAGGCGGGCCACGCCCTGGTGGCGCTGCACGCGCCGAAGCACGATCCGCTCCACAAGGTCACCATCATCCCGCGCGGCCGGGCGCTGGGGCTCACCATGTCCCTGCCCGAGAGGGACCGCTACGGCTTCGCCAAGAAGGAGCTCGAATCCAACATCGCCATGGCCTTCGGCGGCCGGGTCGCGGAGGAGATGGTCTTCGGGCCAGACAACGTCACCACGGGCGCCGCCAGCGACATCCATCAGGCGACCAACCTCGCCCGCCGCATGGTCACCGAATGGGGCATGAGCGAGAAATTGGGCCCGTTGCGTTATTCCGACAACGAGGAGGAGGTCTTCCTCGGCCATTCGGTCACCCAGCGCAAGAACGTCTCCGACGCCACGGCGAAGATCATCGACGAGGAGATCCGCCGCATCGTCGAGTCGGGCGAGGCCTTCGCCCGCAAGGTGCTGAAGGAGCACGAGGACGACCTGCACACCCTCGCCAAGGCGCTTCTCGAGTACGAGACGCTGTCGGGCGACGATATCAAGATCCTGCTCGCCGGCGGCACCATCGTGCGCGAAAGCGGCGAGCCGCCGGCCGATACCGGGACGCGGTCCTCTGTGCCGAGCTCCGGACACAAGGCGCGGCCTGCGAACGATTCCAAGGGGCCGGGCATCGAACCGGAACCCCAGCCCGAAGGCTGACCATGGCACAGCCGCGGCGCGCGGCGGCCGGCACCCTGCTGCGAGGCCCCGGGGCCGTGACGGGGCCGCTTTCCCAACTCAAGCCCAGCGAAACCAGCCAGCTCTACCTGCGCCCGCTCGCGGCCCAGGTGGGGCTGAGCCGGCCCGGTGCCCGGATCGCGGGCGCCTGGGCCGGTTTCGATCACGTCGAGGTCATCCTCCGCGACGGCCCCCTGGCGGCGGCCGCGGCGGGGGATCTCGGCGCGCTCGGGGCCTGGGCGAAAGGCCTTCCAGCCGCGCACCGCGCGCGCATCGATCTCCTGCTCGAGCGCCTGACCGCGCCACGCCCGCCCTTCGCGGGCCTTGCCATGGACGCTCCCCGCCTCATGGCGGTGCTCAACGTGACCCCCGACAGCTTTTCCGACGGCGGCGACTATGCCGCGGCCGAGGACGCCATCGCCCGCGGCCGGTTCCAGCGCGAGAGCGGGGCGGCGATCCTCGATATCGGCGGGGAATCGACCCGGCCCGGCTCCGACCCGGTCCCGGCCGAGGAGGAGGCGCGCCGTGTGCTTCCGGTGATCGAGGCGCTCAAGGACGGCGGCGTGATCTCCATCGACAGCTGCAAGGCGGAGGTGCAGGAGAGAGCTGTGGCGGCCGGCGCCTCCGTCATCAACGACATCTCGGCGCTCGGCGGCGACGCGGGCTCCCTCGACCTCGCCGCCCGTCTCGCCGTGCCGGTGATCCTGATGCATTGCCGGGGCGAGCCCAAGACCATGCAGGTGGCGCCCGCCTACGACCACCCGCCCGCGGAGATCTTCGATTACCTCGATTCCCGCATCGCGGTCTGCGAGGCGGCGGGGATTCCGCGGGCGCGGATCGCCGTCGATCCTGGGATCGGGTTCGGCAAGGCGCTGGTGCACAACCTTGCGATCCTCTCCCACCTCTCGATGTTCCACGGGTTGGGATGCCCGGTCCTGATCGGGGTGTCGCGCAAGCGTTTCATCGGCCACCTCACCGGCGAGAAGGATCCGAAGCGGAGGCTGCCCGGCTCCCTGGCCGCCATGATCGCCGGCCTCGGCCAGGGGGTGCAGATGATCCGCGCCCACGATGCCGCCGAAACCAGCCAGGCGATCGCCGTCTGGTGGGCGATCCATGGGGGGCAAGTTGCCGGTTAGGGGCATGCGGCGGTCCATTCACCGGGCCGCGCAAGTCATGTAAACTGTGGCGGGCGCGGCCGGATAGGGGCCGCCGGGCGAAGGGACCATGAACGAGCGCAAGTATTTCGGCACAGACGGGATCCGCGGCAAGGCCAACAGCTGGCCGATGACCGCCGATATCGCCCTGGCGGTGGGCATGGCGGCGGGGCTCGAGTTCCAGTGCCGGCCCAAGCCCCACCGCGTGGTCATCGGCAAGGACACCCGGCTGTCGGGCTACCTCCTGGAGCCGGCCCTGACCTCGGGCTTCATCGCCGTCGGCATGGACGTCGTGCTGGTCGGCCCGCTGCCGACGCCGGCGGTCGCGATGCTGACCCGATCGCTCCGCGCCGATCTCGGGGTGATGATCTCGGCCTCCCACAACCCCTTCGAAGACAACGGCATCAAGCTTTTCGGTCCCGACGGGTTCAAGCTGTCCGACGCCACGGAAAGCCGGATCGAGAAGCGCATGATCGATGGCATCGAGGGTGGGCTCGCCGGGCCCAAGGAGCTCGGCCGCGCCATGCGCCTCGAGGACGCGGTGGGGCGCTATATCGAGCACGTCAAGGCGTGCTTCCCCAAGGGGCTGCGGCTCGAGGGCATCAAGATCGTCGTCGATTGCGCGAACGGCGCGGCCTATCGCGTGGCGCCGACCATCCTCCATGAGCTCGGGGCGGAGGTGGTGCCCATCGCGGTGAAGCCCGACGGCTACAACATCAACCTCGACTGCGGCTCCACCGCGCCCCAGGCGATGTGCTGCGCGGTGGTGGAACAAAACGCCGATCTCGGCCTCGCGCTCGACGGGGACGCGGACCGCATCGTCATGGCCGACGAGACCGGGACGCTCGTCGACGGCGATCAGCTTCTCGCGGTCATCGCCGGCTCCTGGCAGGCGGCGGACCGGCTTTCGTCCGACGCCGTGGTGGCCACGGTGATGTCCAATATCGGGCTCGAGGATTACCTCCGGGGCCTCGGCCTCGGCCTGGTGCGCACCCAGGTGGGCGACCGCTACGTGGTCGAGCGCATGACCGCCGAGAACATCAACCTGGGCGGCGAGCAATCGGGCCATATCGTGCTCGGCGAATTCGCCACCACCGGCGACGGGCTGATGGCGGCGCTCCAGGCGCTCGCCGCCATGGTCCAGTCCGGCGCGCCCGCGTCCAAGGCGCTGCGCCCCTTCGCGCCGGCGCCGCAGATCCTCAAGTCCGTTCCCATGGGCTCGGGCCGCCCGCTCGAGGCCGCCGCGGTCAAGGCGGCGATCGCCGAGGGCGAATCGCGGCTCAAGGGCAAGGGACGGCTCCTGATCCGCGAGTCGGGGACCGAGCCGCTCGTGCGCATCATGGCCGAAGGCAACGACGAGGGGCTGATAGGCGCCGTGGTCGAGGACCTCGCCGCGGCCATCGGCGAAGCGGCTGGCCGTTGACCTCCGGCGCCATCGGCAAGACGGCGGTGCGGCTCGGGACACCCTGGCGCGCGAGGTCGCGTTGAGGGGGCGGGTCCTGATCGTCGCCGGCTCGGATTCGGGCGGCGGCGCCGGCATCCAGGCGGACATCAAGGCGGTGACCGCGCTCGGCGGCTATGCCGCGACGGCGATCACCGCGCTGACCGCCCAGAACACCCTCGGCGTCCACGGCGTCTTCCCGGTCGATCCCGAATTCATCGAGGCACAGATGGTCGCGGTGCTCGACGACATCGGCGCGGACTGCGTCAAGACCGGCATGCTGGGTGTGGCCCCGGTGATCGAGACGGTGGCGGCGGTGCTCGAGCGCCGGGCGGCGGGCATCCCCCTCGTGGTGGACCCGGTGATGGTGGCCAAGGGCGGGGCGCGCCTTCTCGCGCCGGAAGCAGTCGATGCGCTGAAGACCCGGCTGCTGCCGAGGGCGCGGCTCGCCACCCCCAACATCCCGGAGGCCGAGGCGCTTCTCGGGCGCGCGATCGGCGGGCCAGGGGAGATGGAGGCGGCGGCCCGCGCGCTCCTCGACCTCGGGCCGGAGGCCGTGCTGCTCAAGGGCGGGCATCTCGAAGGCGAGCGGGTGGTCGACGTCCTCGCCGAAGGCGACCGCATCCGGCGCTTCGAAGGGCCGCGCATCGCCACCCGCCACACCCACGGCACCGGCTGCACCCTGGCCTCCGCCGCCGCCCAGGGCCTCGCCCAGGGGATGGAGCTCGCAGCCGCGGTCGCCCGGGCCCGGGCCTATGTCCTCGAGGCCATCGCCACCGCGCCCGGTTTCGGAGCGGGCCACGGGCCGCTCAACCACGGCCACACGGTCCGTCCCTTCGACGGGACCTGAGCCGGGTCAGAGCGGCCAGACGATCAGCAGGAGTGGCACGCTGACGGCGATCACCACCGCCTCCAGCGGCAGGCCCATGCGCCAGTAGTCGCCGAAACGATAGCCGCCGGGCCCCATGATCAGGGTGTTGTTCTGGTGGCCGATGGGGGTGAGGAAGGCGCAGGAGGCGGCGATCGCCACCGCCATCAGGAAGGGATCGGGGCTGACGCCGAGCGAGCTCGCGATTCCCGCGCCGATGGGCGCCATCACCACGGCGGTGGCCGCGTTGTTGATGACGTCCGACAGCGTCATCGTCACCACCATGACCAGCACCAGCAGGATCACCGGCGAGGCGCCCTTGGCGATGCCGAGCAGTCCGTCGATCAGCACCGCCGTGGCGCCGGTCGTCTGCAAGGCGCCGCCGACCGGGATCATGGCGCCGATCAGCACCACCACCGGCCAGTCGATGGCCTCGTAGAGGTCGCGCAGCGGCACGATGTTGAACAGCACCATGGCCGCGGCGGCGACGGCCAGCGCCGCGGGCAGGGCGATGAGGCCGAAGGCCGAGGCGACGATGGCGGCGAGGAAGAGGAGGATGGCGATCCCCGTCAGGTGGAGCTTGCCGAGGGTGATCGGGCGCTGGGCAAGCGGCAGGCATTTGAGGCGCACGGCGGCGTCGGGCAGGCGTTCGGAATCCCCTTCCAGCAGGAGCACGTCGCCGTGCCGGAACTTGAAGTTCTTGAGCCGGCTGCGGATCGGCGTGCCCTCGCGGGAGACGGCGAGCAGGTTGGTCCCGTAGCGCTGGCGCAGGCGGATGGATTCCGGGGTGTGGCCGACCAGCGGCGAACCCGTGGACACCACCGCCTCCATCACCAGGATGTCCGCCGCGCCGAGCACGATGCCCGGCTTCTCGCGTTTCGTCCCCGGGCGGAGGTCGAGCGCCTTGAGTGCGGCCTCCATCGCGTCGGGGCCCGCCTCGATCAGAAGGACGTCGCCCGCCTGGATCTCGACGCGGCGCCCCGAGAGCGCCATCCGGCGGCCGTGGCGCAGGACCTCCAGAATCACGGCATCCGCGTCGTCGGCCTTGGCATCCAGCTCGCGCAGCTTCAGGCCGACGGCCTTGCTGCCCCGCGGCACGCGCGCCTCGCTCACGTAGTCCTCGATGTGGATCGCCTCGGCGGCGGAGGGGGCCTTGCGCCGCGCGGTCGGGATCAGGCGCCAGCCGATGGTGGCGACGAAGACGATCCCGGCGACCGCCACCGCCCCGCCCACGGGGCTGAAATCGAACATCGTGAAGGGGCTGCCCTGGATGTCCTCGCGGATGCTTGCGACGATGATGTTGGGCGGGGTGCCGATCAGGGTGATCAGCCCGCCGAGGATGGAGCCGAAGGAGAGCGGCATCAGCACCTGGGCGGCCGAGCGCTTGGCCCGCGCGGCCGAGGACAGCGCGGCCGGCATCAGCAGCGCCAGCGCGCCGACATTGTTCATCACCGCGGACAGCAGTCCGGCGACGCCCGAGAGCACCCCGACATGGGCCTCGGGCCGCTTCAACGGAGGCAGGAGGTACTTGGCGACGATGTCGATGGCACCCGCGTTCTGCAGGCCGCGGCTCAGGATCAGAACCAGGGCCACGGTGATCGTGGCGGGGTGGCCGAAACCGGCGAACATGGCCTTCGCCGGCACCAGTCCGAGGAGCGCGGCGGTGACCAGTGCCAGGAAGGCCACCACGTCATGGCGCCAGCGTCCCCACAGGAACAGCCCCAACACCGTGACGAGCAGCGCGGTGATCAGACTCTGGTCCAGGGTCATTCGGGATTCCTCTTGCGCCGCGCCCGGCGGCGCCATGCCGGGCCGGGCCGCAGTCTAGCCGTTCGCGGAAAAATGGCCATGGCCGCCATCGGCTCTACGAGGCGCGACGTGGTGGACCGGATCGACGGGGGCGCGTCACCGCGCTCAAGCAACGCGCGAATCGGATGATGACAATGCCACATAAAAGCGTCCCTTCGGTAACGATTCCTTAACCAAGAACACGTAGAACTCCCCACGTTTTGTAGCTTTCGCCCGATCGTACGGGCGCGATCATGATCAAATAACCGAAAGGATTTATACGATGGCTGTCAGGTCAACGACTCGAAAGAAGCCGAGCACGGCGCGAAAGCCGAAGCTGAAGTCCGCTTCCACCCGCCGCGCGAGTGCCAAGACCGCGACCCGGTCTCGGACCACTGTTCGCAAGACCATGGTGAAGAAGGCCGCGCCGAAGAAGGCCGTGGCCAAGAAGACCATGGTGAAGAAGGCGGCGCCGAAGAAGGCCGCGGCCAAGAAGACGGCGACCAAGAAGATCGTCCGCAAGGCGGCGCCGAAGAAGGCGGCGGCCAAGAAGGTCGTCCGCAAGGCGGCGCCGAAGAAGGCGGCGGCCAAGAAGATCGTCCGCAAGGCGGCGCCGAAGAAGGCCGCCGCCAAGAAGAAGGCCCCGGCCCGCAAGCCTGCGGCCAAGAGCAACGCGGTGCACAAGCAGCTTGCCATGCTGCGCAAGAAGCTCGCCAAGGAACAGGCGTTCCGCAAGTCCATCAAGCGGGACCTCGGAAGCCTGCAGAGGAAGATCGCCAAGGCTGCGTAAGCCCGGCGCTCCTTCCGGAGCAAGATTACGAGGAAGCGGCGGCCCATCGGCCGCCGCTTTTTCCTTTCCGCCCCCGGGAGGCAACCGTTTGACATGGCTTGGTTAACGGAGCATGGCTGCCATTCGCCCGGCGCGTCGCGCGGCCCGTGTTTGTCGTTGACGAGGAGACATTTATCCGTAGTATCCGGCGCGGGCCACGCCCCCCCAACGGGGTGCAACTATTCTGGAAGGAATAGACCATGAAACCGCACGTGTTACCTGCGGATCCGCGCTTCTCTTCGGGTCCGTGCACAAAACGCCCCAACTGGACAATCGAAAATCTCAGTGGCGCCGCCCTTGGGCGCTCGCACCGCTCCGCCGACGGCAAGGCGAAGCTCAAGGATGTCATCGAACGCTCCCGCGCGATCCTGGGAATCCCCGAGGACTGGCGCATCGGCATCGTGCCGGCATCGGATACCGGCGCCTTCGAGATGGCCATGTGGTCGCTTCTCGGCGCGCGCGGGGTCGATGTCTTATCCTGGGAAAGCTTCGGCGCGGGCTGGATCACGGATATCGAGAAGCAGCTCAAGATCGAGGACCTGCGGAAATTCACCGCCGATTACGGCGAGGTCCCCGATTTCACCGCGGCCGACCCGGCCCGCGATGCGGTCTTCACCTGGAACGGCACCACCTCCGGCGCTCGGGTCCCCGACGGGGACTGGATCCGTGACGACCGCGAGGGGCTCACCCTTTGCGACGCGACTTCGGCCGTGTTCGCCATGGACCTGCCGTGGCAGAAGCTCGACGTCACCACCTGGTCCTGGCAGAAGGTGCTGGGCGGCGAGGGACAGCACGGCATGATCGTGCTCTCGCCCCGCGCCGTCGAACGGCTCGAATCCTATACCCCGCCCTGGCCGCTGCCGAAGATCTTCCGCATGACCGCCGGCGGCAAGCTGATCGAGGGCATCTTCCGGGGCGAGACCATCAATACGCCTTCCATGCTCTGCGTCGAGGACGCGATCGACGGCCTCGCCTGGGCCGAGAGCGTGGGCGGGCTCGAGGGCCTGATCGCCCGCTCGGAAGGCAACCTGGCCGCCATCGCCGACTGGGTCGGACGCACCGAATGGGTCGACTTCCTGGTGGCGGACCCGAAGGTGCGCTCCTGCACCTCGGTGTGCCTCAAGATCGTCTCACCTTGGTTCGAGGCGCTCGATGCCGAAGCCAAGGCGGCGGCGCCCAAGCGCATGGTCAAGCTTCTCGAGGACGCAGGCGCGGCCTATGACATCGACGGCTACCGCGACGCACCTCCGGGCCTGCGCATCTGGGCCGGCGCCACGGTGGAGCAAGCCGATCTCACGGCGCTGTTCCCCTGGCTCGACTGGGCGGCGGAGACCGTCGCCGGCGAGCCCGTCGCCTGACGGCGCTCCTTTCCGTCTCCACATCCGAACCGAGTCCCCGCCCGAGAGGTTAAGGCCATGTCCAAGGTTCTCATTTCAGACAGCTTGTCCCCGGCCGCGGTCGAGATCTTCAAGGATCGCGGCATCGAGGTCGAGTTCAAGACCGGCATGTCGCCCGACGAGCTGATCGCCTGCATCGGCGAATACGACGGTCTCGCGGTGCGCTCCGCCACCAAGGTCACCAAGCAGGTCCTGGCGGCCGCCACCAACCTGAAGGTGGTGGGCCGGGCCGGCATCGGCGTCGACAATATCGATGTCGACGAAGCCACCGCGCGCGGCGTCATCGTCATGAACACGCCCTTCGGCAATTCCATCACCACCGCCGAGCACGCCATCGCCCTGATGTTCGCGCTGGCCCGAGACATCCCGGAAGCCAACGCTTCGACCCATGCGGGCAAGTGGGAGAAGAACCGCTTCATGGGGGTGGAGGTCACCTCCAAGACGCTCGGCATCATCGGTTGCGGCAACATCGGCTCGATCGTCGCCGACCGGGCGCTCGGGCTGAAGATGAAGGTGATCGCCTACGACCCGTATCTCACCAACGAGCGCGCCCGGGACCTCGGGGTGCGCAAGGTGGAGCTCGATCAGCTTCTCGCCCGGTCCGATTTCATCACCCTGCACACGCCGCTGACCGACGCCACCCGCGACATCGTCGACGCGGACGCCATCGCCAAGATGAGGAAGGGGGTGCGCGTCATCAATTGCGCCCGCGGCGAACTGGTGGACGAGGCGGCGATGGTCGCCGCCCTCAAGTCGGGCCATGTGGCGGGCGCCGCCATCGACGTCTTCCGCGAGGAGCCGGCCAAGGAAAGCCCCTATTTCGGGCTGCCCAACGTGGTCTGTACGCCCCATCTCGGGGCCTCGACCACCGAGGCCCAGGAGAACGTGGCCCTGCAGGTGGCCGAGCAGATGTCCGACTTCCTCAACTCCGGCGCCGTGATCAACGCGCTCAACATGCCCTCGGTCTCGGCCGAGGACGCGCCGAAGCTGAAGCCCTATATGCGCCTCGTGGAGGAACTCGGCGCCTTCGTCGGCCAGCTCACGCGAAGCGGCTTCAAATCGGTGACCATCGACTATGACGGCGCGGTGGCGGATCTCAATATCCGGCCGCTGACCGCGATCGTGCTCAAGGGGCTCCTGTCCGAGCAGATGGACTCGGTCAACATGGTCAACGCCCCGGTGATCGCCCGCGAGCGGGACATCGACGTCAGCGAGGCGACCCACGAGCGGGCCAGTGACTACCAGACCCTGATTCGCCTGACCGTGGAGACCGAGGGTTCGACCCTGTCGGTCTGCGGCACGCTGTTCGGCGGCGACAAGCCCCGCCTGGTGGAGGTGAACGGCATCCCCATGGAGGCGGAGCTCGGCGCCACCATGCTCTTCGTCGCCAACATCGACCGCCCCGGCTTCATCGGCAACCTGGGCCGGACGCTCGGCGAGGCGGGCATCAACATCGCCACCTTCCATCTCGGCCGCTCCGATGCGGGCGGCCATGCCATCGCCCTGGTGAACACCGACGGGCTGGTCGACGAGGCCACCCTGGAGAAGGTGCGCGCGTTGCCCCACGTGATCCAGGCCGAGGCGCTCCGGATATAGGCGAGAGACAGGGAGGAGTGGTGCCCCGGCGGCGGGCAGGCCAAGCAGCGGCCCCGGGGCGAGGGGCCAAGATGGGGATGGTTCCATTTGCCTGCGCAGCGCACTAAGCTGGCGCCGCGGCCCGGGGCCTGAACCTGGGCGCCCGCCGGGATCCAACGATCATCATGACCGACAAGCCGTCCAAAGCCCTTCTGCCGCCCGGCATGAACGACATCCTGCCGCCCGACGCCGCGTTCGAGACGCGCACGGTGGAACGGCTGCTCGCCGCCTTCCGGGCATCGGGCTACGAGCAGGTCAAGGCGCCGCTCCTGGAGTTCGAGGACAGTCTTCTGGGCGGCGCCGCCGCGGCGATGACCAGCCAGACCTTCCGCCTGATGGACCCGGTGTCCCAGGCGATGCTGGGGCTGCGCGCGGACATGACGCTGCAGGTCGCGCGCATCGCCACCACGCGGCTCGCCAACGAGCCTCGTCCGCTCAGGCTCAGCTACGCGGGCCAGGTGCTTCAGGTCGCGGGCAGCCAGATGCGCCCGGAACGCCAGGTGGGCCAGGCGGGGGTGGAGCTGATCGGGTCCGAATCGCCCCAGGCCGACGCCGAGGTCATCGTGCTGGCCGACGAGGCGCTCTCGGCGCTGGGGATCGAGGCGCTCTCGGTCGACCTCAACCTGCCGACGCTGGCGGCGGAGGTCTTCGCCGGGCTGGGCATGGGCGCGGCCGACCAGTCGCGCGCCCGCGCCGCCCTCGACCACAAGGACGCAGGCGAGTTGAAGACGCTGGGGAGTGAGCCCGCGCGGCTGCTCGCCCACCTCCTCAAGGCCGCGGGGCCGGCGGACAAGGCGCTTCGGGTGCTGGCCTGGATCGACCTGCCGCCTGCCGCCCGCGCCGCCTGCGAGAGGCTCGCGGAGGTGGTCCGCCTGATCACGGATGCCGCGCCCGAGATCCGCCTCACCATCGACCCCGTCGAGAACAGGGGATTCGAGTACCACACGGGCGTCACCTTCGTGCTGTTCGCCAAGGGCGTGCGCGGCGAGCTCGGCCGCGGCGGGCGCTATCTCGCCGGAGGCGGCGCCAACGGCACCACCGCCTCCTCCGCCGGCGCCGCCAGCGCCAGCGCCGAGCCCGCCACCGGCTTCACCCTGTTCATGGACACGGTGCTCGGCGCTCTGACACCCGATCCGGAGCCGCGGCGTGTCTTCCTGCCGCTGGGCACGCCGGGGGAGACGCGCCGGCGGCTCCAGGCCGAGGGCTGGATCACCCTGGCGGGGCTCGAACCTGCCGGGGATGCCGCGGCGGCGGCTCGGCGGCTCGGCTGCAGCCACGTGCTGGCGGGCGATGCGCCGCGGTCCGTCGGCGGCGGGAAAGGGGACTGAAATGGCCAATGTCGCCGTGGTCGGCGCCCAGTGGGGCGACGAGGGCAAGGGCAAGATCGTCGATTGGCTGTCGGAGCGCGCCGACGTGGTGGTGCGCTTTCAAGGGGGCCACAACGCGGGCCACACCCTGGTGGTGGGCGAGACCACCTACAAGCTCTCCCTGCTGCCGTCGGGGGTGGTCAGGCCCGGCAAGCTGTCGGTGATCGGCAACGGCGTGGTGGTCGACCCGTGGGCGCTGATCAATGAGATCGAGACCATCCGGGGCCAGGGCGTCGACGTCACCCCCGAGGCCCTTCTGGTGGCCGAGAACGCCGCCCTGATCCTGCCGCTGCACAGGCGCCTGGACGAGGCCCTCGAAGAGGCGAAGGGGAAGAACAGGATCGGCACCACCGGCCGCGGGATCGGCCCGGCCTACGAGGACAAGGTGGGCCGCCGCGCGGTCCGGGTCTGCGACCTCACCGATGCCGCGGGCCTGGAAATCCGGATCGACCAGCTTCTGTTCCACCACAACGCGCTCTTGCGCGGCCTCGGGGCGGAGGAGGCCTCCAAGGCGGAACTGATGGAGAGCCTGCTCGAGGTCGCGCCCAAGATCCTGCGTTACGCGGGCTGTGTCTGGGAGCGGCTGGACGAAGCGCGCCGCAGGGGCAAACGCGTCCTGTTCGAAGGCGCCCAGGGGGCGATGCTGGACGTCGATCACGGCACCTACCCCTTCGTGACCTCGTCCAACACCGTGGCGGGCCAGGCGGCGGCGGGCTCGGGCGTCGGGCCGGGGATGCTCGATTACGTGCTCGGCATCACCAAGGCGTATACGACGCGGGTCGGCTCGGGGCCGTTCCCCACCGAACAGGACAACGAGATCGGCGAGACGCTGGGCTCACGCGGGCACGAGTTCGGCACCGTGACCGGGCGCAAGCGCCGCTGCGGCTGGTTCGACGCCGTGATGGTGCGCCAGGCGATCAAGACCGGGGGCATCTCCGGCATCGCGCTCACCAAGCTCGACGTGCTCGACGGCCTCGGCGAGCTCCGCGTCTGCACCGGCTACCGCCTCGACGGCAAGTCGATCCGCCGCTTTCCGGCCGCCGCCTCGGCCCAGGCGGCGGTGGAGCCCGTCTACGAGACCCTGGAGGGCTGGTCGCGAAGCACGCGGGGCGCGCGGTCCTGGGCGGAGCTGCCCGCCACCGCGGTGAAATACGTGCGCCGCATCGAGGAGTTGATCGGGGCCCCGGTGGCTCTGCTCTCCACCAGCCCCGAACGGGACGACACCATCCTGGTCCACGACCCCTTCGCCGACTGAGCGCCCCCCGGGCCGGCGAGGCTGCCGCCCGGGCGTTCGATTCAGCACGTGAATCCAAGGCCGTAGCGGCCCGTTAACAGTCCGTTTGCGAGTTTTCCTTAGATTTCCACCCTCCTCGGATTGGCCTGGGATGGGGAATGCACGGTTACGGATCGGGGGGCGGTCATGGCGCCTGACGCGAGCGGCGACGCCGCCGCTCCGGTCCTCAACGGCCGCTTCGAGCTGGTGCCGGGTGAGCCGCTGCGCCAGCTCGACTCCCCGAGCGCGCGCGCCTTCGCTGCCCACGACCGGCGCAATCCAGACCGTGACGTCTTCGCGCTGGTGGCGGGCGCCGGCGTGCCCGTGCGCTACGCCGTCCTCAAGACCCTCAAATCCCTGCCGGAGACGGGCATCCTCGGCCTGCTCGATTACGGGGCGGTGCCCTGGCCGGAGGGGGGCGGCCACCGGTTCGCCCTGGTCTACGACCATCCCCTGGGTTGGCGGCTCGGCGGAAACGCCGGAGGGCGGATCGAGCCGATGCCGGAGGACCTCCTCGTCAACACCCTGCTCGCGCCGCTGACCGAGACCCTCGGGCGCCTGGCCCGGCACAACGTCACCCACCGGGCGATCCGCCCCGACAACCTGTTCCGCCTGGAGGCCGGCGGCGGCAGCGTGATCCTCGGCGACTGCGCCTCCGCGCCCGCCGCCTTCGGCCAGCCGCCCGCCTATGAGCCCATCGAGTCCCTGATGGCCGACCGGGCGGGGCGCGGCGCGGGGCGGCCCGGCGACGACATCTACGCGCTCGGCGTCACGGTGCTCGCCCTGCTCACCGGGGCCGATCCCGGGGCGGGGCGGGGGGCGGCCGAGCTTCTCGCGGAGAAGATGACCCGGGGCTCCTACCACGCCCTGGCGGGCGGCCATGACCTCTCCCCCGGCATGCGGGAGGTGCTTCACGGCATGCTGGATGACCGGCCGGAGGCGCGCTGGGGCGTGGCCGAGCTCGCGGCCTGGCTCACGGACCGGACGGTGCCGCACCTCGCCCAGCCGGATCGGCACAGGCCGGAGCGGAGCTTCGTCTTCAACGGCCTCGCCTTCTACGATCCGCGGGCGCTCGCCACCGCCATGGCCGGCCATTGGGACAACGTCGTCCTCGACGACGGCGGACACGAATTCCTGACCTGGGCGCGCCAGTCCCTCGGCGACGACGTCATCGCCGAGCGGGTGCTGACCGCCATGGAGCTTTCCAAGCGCAACCTGGGGGGCGGCCGGGGGGCCGCCCACCCGGCCTTCGTGGCCCGGCTCTGCATGGCCCTCGATGACCAGGCGCCGATCCGCTACAAGCGCGTCTCGGCCCATGCCGAGGGGGTCGGCACCCTGCTGGCCGCGTCCTTCGCCGACCAGGACTTCCAGCGGGACATGCGCGACATCTTCCTCGAGGATCTTCCCGGCTGCCGCATCCGCATGACCCATGGCAAGGGCGCCAGGGCCGGCGGCATGGCGCGGACGTTCTCGAGGCTGGCGGGGCTGGTGAAGGACGGCGGCATCGGCTCCGGCATCGAACGCTGCCTCTATGAGCTGAACCCGGCCCAGCATTGCCTGAGCCCCCTGATCGCGGAGCAGGGGGTGATCGGGCTCTGCGACGTACTGCCGGCGCTGGAGAGGGCCGCGGCCAAGGGTCACAGGGGGCCTCCCATGGACCGCCACCTCGCCGCCTTCGTCGCCGCCCGGGCCGAGACCAACACCGGCGACTTCGTCCGGGCGCTCAACAAGACCGACGCCGGCGAGCAGGTGGTCACCGGGCTCCTCGGCCTGCTGGCGGTGGCGGACACCGAGGGCGGCGCCCGCAGCTTCACCAGGCTCGCGCGCTGGCTCGAGCCCCATCTCGCCCCGGCGGTGGACTGTTTCCATCACAGCAAGTGGCGCGATGCCGCGAGGGCGGAGCTGCCCGGCCTCGTCGCCGCGGGCGATATCGGCGCCCTCTACCGCTTCGTCGCCAACGGCGAGGCCCGGCGCCGCGACCGCGACGGCTATGCCGCGGCGCGCGCCCGCAGCGCCAGGATCGACAAGCAGATCAGATACCTGAGCAGCGCGCTGTCGCGGGACCCCGGCAAGGCCGAGGAGGTCGGCCACGGCCTTGCCGTCGGGTTCAGCGCCGTGGTGTTCGTCGGGGCCATCGCCGTGGCCGCGACGTTCATGCTCTAGGCCCGGAGGGAGGCAAGCACGGTCATGGCCGCGACGCGCCCGCGAAATAGGAAGACCGCCAAGACGCGCGGGCCAGTCTATTGGGGCACGGTGATCTTCTTCTCGCTCGCTCTCGGCATGGTGTTCGCGATGCCGACGGTGCTTTTGATCGGCATGGGCCTGCTGCCGACCTTCGCCGCCCTGCTGGTGGACGTGCACCCGAGGAAGTTCGCCGCCTGGTCGGTGGGGCTACTCAACGGTTCGGGCCTTCTGCCCTATCTCGGCAAGCTCTGGGCGGGCGGCAACACCCTCGACGGCGCCGTCGCGGTGCTGTCGGACCTGCTGGCCTGGCTGGTGATCTATTCCGCGGCGGGCGTCGGCTGGCTGATCTATATGGGCATGCCGGCGCTCGGCGCCCTGGTGATGGAGGTCAGGGCGCGGCAGGGGATTCGCCGCCTGAAGTCGGAGAAGGAAGCGCTGATCGCGGAGTGGGGGGACCAGGTCGCGGGCGAGCCGGACGGGCGTTAGCGGCGGCTTTCGTTGGCGAGCGACTGTTCGGTCACCGCGTTGCGGATGGCCTTCTGCAGCTTTTCGAAGGCGCGCACCTCGATCTGGCGCACGCGTTCGCGGGAAATCCCGTAATGCTGGCTGAGCTCCTCCAGCGTCGTCGGCTCGTCGTTGAGGCGGCGTTCGGTGATGATGTGGCGCTCGCGCTCGTTCAGCCCCTTCATGGCCTCGCGCAACAGGCGGGTGCGCTGGCGGAACTCCTCGGCCTCGCCGATCTTTTCCTCCTGGCTCTCGGTCTCGTCGACCAGCCAGTCCTGCCATTCACCGCCCTCGCCGTCGGCCCTGAGCGGCGCGTTCAGCGAATGGTCCGGGGCGGCCAACCGCCGGTTCATCTGCACCACGTCGTCCTCGCTGACGGCGAGCTGCTCGGCGATCCTCTGGACCTTCTCAGGCGGCAGGTCGCCCTCTTCCAGCGCCTTCATCTGGCCCTTGATCTTGCGCAGGTTGAAGAACAGCTTCTTCTGGGCGGCCGTGGTGCCCATCTTCACCAGCGACCAGGAATGCAGGATGTATTCCTGGATCGAGGCGCGGATCCACCACATGGCGTAGGTCGCGAGCCGGAAGCCGCGGTCCGGGTCGAACCGCTTGACCGCCTGCATCATCCCGACATTGCCCTCGGAGATCAGCTCGCCCACCGGCAGGCCATAGCCGCGATAGCCCATGGCGATCTTGGCCACCAGGCGCAGGTGGCTGGTCACCAGCCGATGCGCCGCGTCCACGTCGCCGTGTTTGCGCCAGCGCTTGGCCAGCATGTATTCCTCTTCCTTTTCCAGCAGGGGAAACTTGCGGATCTCCTGCAGGTAGCGCGAGAGGTTGCTCTCGGGCGTCAGGCTGGTGAGGGTCGGCAATGATGCCATGGGGCAGGCCTCCAGGCGCGGGGTCGACCCGCGATCTATCTCGAACATGGGGCGAAACCGCGCCCCGTCAACGGGTCAAATATACCTTACTAAATTAGTCTTGTATAGGATCTTTTAAACCCGCTCTAATTTCCCGATTACCTCATTGAAATATGGCGGAAAAGGGGCGGTAAAACGCATCGTCTCGCCGCTTTCCGGGTGGCGGAAGCCCAGGAGGTAGGCGTGCAGCGCCTGATGCGGCAGGGGCCCCAGCGGATCCTTGCGCCCGCGCCGGCCGCCGTAGACGGGATCGCCGATCACCGGGTGGCCGATATGGGCGAGATGCACCCGGATCTGGTGGGTGCGCCCGGTGTCCAGCCGGCATTCGAGCTGGGCCGCGGTATCGCCGAACGCCCGGACCACCCGGTAGTTGGTGGCCGCCGGTCGTCCGCCCCGGGCGAGGACGGCCATTTTCTTGCGGTTGCGCGGGCCGCGCCCGATATTGCCGACGATCCGGCCGCGGGCCGGGCTGGGCACGCCCCAGACCAGGGCGCCATAGGCGCGTTCGATGCTGCGCGCCTGGAACTGCGCGACCAGGGCGGCATGGGCGTGGTCGGTCTTGGCAACCACCATGACGCCCGAGGTGTCCTTGTCGAGGCGGTGGACGATGCCCGGCCGTCTGACCCCGCCGATGCCCGACAGGGTTGGCCCGCAATGGTGGATCAGGGCGTTGACCAGGGTGCGGTCGGGGTTGCCGGCGGCGGGGTGGACGACCAGGCCCGCGGGCTTGTCGATGACGATCACGGCCGCGTCCTCGTAGAGCACGGTGAGCGGGATGGCCTGGCCCGCGGGCTCCGGCGGGACGGCCTCGGGCACGGTGAGCGTATAGGCGATGCCGGGTTTGACCGCCCGCGAGGGGTCCAGTATCGTCTCGCCGCCGGCGCTGACGGCGCCGCCGGTGATCAGCGCCTTGATGCGCGAGCGCGAGAGCGTCTTGATGCGCCCGGCGAGGAAGACGTCGAGCCGCCCCTCGGCATCGGGGCCCGCCCTCACCAGGTGGCGGTGTTCGGTATCGGTCGCCGTCATGGCGGGGAGAGTGGACCCAAATCATGGCCGGGCTCAAGACCTTGGTAATTGGCATGGGGATCGCCGTCCTGATCGGCGCGACCGTGGTGGTGGCGACCATCATCCAGCGCGGCGCGGGGTTGGGAGGCGAGCCGGCGCGGTCCTCCATCGCCCTGCCCGCGGGCGCGCGCGTCGTGGAGAGCCGGATCGAGGGCGGGCGCATCCTGCTGCGGCTCAGGCTGGCGGACGGGGCCGAGCGGCTGCTCGTCAACGACGCGCGGACCGGCCGGCCGATCGCCGTCCACGACCTCGTGCCCGGGGCCAAGGGCCCGTGAGGCTGACCCTCGGAGGCGCCCATCTCGCCGCCATCGGGGCGGCCGCCGAGGCCGCCTGGCCCGAGGAGTGCTGCGGCCTGCTGATCGGCCGCGAGACCGCGGCCGGCTGGGAGGTCGAGGAGACGATCGCCGCCGCCAACGTCGCCCCCGATCCCGTCCGCCGTTTCGAGGTGGAGCCGGGGACGCTTCTCGAGGTCCACCGCCGGGCGCGCGAGGCGGGCCGGGCCTTGATCGGCCATTACCATTCCCATCCCGGCGGGCCCGCCCGTCCGTCCGATCACGACCGCGCCCGGGCGCGCGAGGCGGGGGCGGAGGGCGAGGTCTGGGTGATCGTCCCGGTGACGGCAAAGGGCGCCGGTGCGCCCGCGGCCTTCCTCTTCGATGGCGCCGGGTTCAAGGCCCTCGAGACCGCGCCCAGGCCCTGAGAGGCGGGCGCGGGGGCGGTTCCCGTCCCGGTCCCACGGGATTGTGATTTGGCATCGCCGGGATCAGGCCGTAAACCGGGTGACGGGCACGACCCGGGCGCGGCCCGCGTCCTGTACGGAGGGAGAATTGCCATGCCTTTTCCGCCGTCATTTCCGGCCGACGCCACCGTGCGCACGGTGATGGACCGCCGGCCCGATATCTACGATCACTGGCACCAGGTGGGGGAAGCGGTGATGCGCGGAGAGTCCGCGTTCACCCCCGGCCAGCGGGAGCTGATCGCGGGCTACGTGTCGGGGGTCAACGCCTGCGATTACTGCCATGGCGGGCACACCGCGGTGGCGGTGGCCTTCGGGTTTCCCGAAGACCTCATGCCCAAGCTGCTCGACGACGTGGATACGGCGCCCATCGACGAGGCCATGAAGCCGGTCCTGAAGTATGTAAGGAAGCTGACGCTGACGCCCTCGCGCATGATCCAGGCGGATGCCGATGCGGTGTTCGCCGCCGGCTGGGACGAAGCGGCGCTGCATGTCGCGGTGGCGGTGTGCTGCTATTTCAATTTCATGAACCGGCTGGTGCTGGGCCATGGCATCGAGTTGGACGACGATCCCGACAGCCTGCGCATGCGCGGCGAGCGCAAGAAGGTGCTGGGATACGCGAACCGGGGCGAATTGGCGGACGACCATCCGCTCGTGAGGAACGTCGCCGCCAAGCGGACGGAACAGGCGGGCGCGGCCGATTAGCCACGTACCCGTCCCCACGGGCGGCCGCTCGAAAAAACCCCGATGGAAAGGCTTGATCGGCGAAGGCGGAGCGGCTAGGTAAGGGGTCCGAAGCCTCAGCGTCCCCTTCGTCTAGTGGCCCAGGACGTCGCCCTCTCACGGCGAAAACAGGGGTTCGACTCCCCTAGGGGACGCCAGCTTCTCCAGGACATCGGAAACCCTAGAAAATCAAGGCTTACAGAGCCTCGGTGATTTCCAATGTGCCACACGTTCGTACCCCAGATTTGCATCCGGGCGTTGCCGCCCACGCCTCGGCGACGGCAGCAGCGGGAGGAGGGGAGACCCCGCGGGCCTTCCGTCAGACATGCCTTGGATGGACATAAGGCACACCCGAGGTGAACCGGTCAGCTCCCCCACTGCCCGGTTCTCGAACATGATGCAGGGCGTTGATGTCGCGCCGGGCAGCGACACGCGGTCAAGCGGGATTGGAAAGCGCCGATCCCATGCCGGCTTCCAGCCTGAATCGGACATCGGCGTCGCCCGGGTCACACTAAAGAAAGTGCCTCTTCTTCCCCGGGCAGATGGCCGCGCGTTAGCGGCTTGCTCAGATCATTCGCAATAAAGGCGTTGGTCATCACTTGTTCCTTGCCGGAGGGATTTCATTTTGCGGTGTCCGCGGAATCTACATATCGGTTGATGTATACAAAAGACCGGCCGATAGATCGCATTTATTAATCAATTCTTTTCTTTTTCAATTCACGATCATCGAATTCAATAGGGCAACTTGGAGCGTCAAGACGTGGCGCAAGCCCGACGTTTTTCCCCTCCTCGGGGCAAATTGTCGAATTCCAGCAATGGCGATGCCCGGTCCCCCTCTCGGGGGGACTATGCCGGCAGCCTTCTTGCCGGCCTGATCGCGTCGGTCCTCTACTTTCTCCTGCATGACCAGCTTGTCGAGCAGCTTCCCGTGCTCGGCGGCATGGCGCTTGTCCATGGGACCCTGAACTGGCCCCACCAGGTGCTGGCGGTGATCGCCGTCGTCCTGCCGGCGACCGTATTCGGTGCTCAGCTGGGGAAGAGACCCAAGTGGCTCGGGCCGTCGGGCCTCCTGCTGCTGGGCATCGGGGCAATCCCGGTTGGCTCATACCTGAAGGCGGATTACGGGATCGACCTGGAACCTGTTCCGGTGGTCTTCGTTCCAGCCGTGGTGCTCGCCTACGCACTGATAAGGGAAAAGCTCCACAGGGAGCGGGATATCTTCGTCAAGGAAATGGCGCTGCGCCATAAGGATATCCTGCTCAGGACGGTATTCGAAAACACCTATGACTCGATCTTCGTCGTCAGCGACCAGTTCACCGTCATCTACGTCAACGATGCCGCGCTCGGCCTGTTCGGACGCAATCGGGACGACGTCATCGGCCGTCCCGTCGATGACCTGTGCCCCCAAATCGAAGCCGGCGACGCCATGCGCGAGATCAGCTACTACCTTCGCATCGCCAAACTGGAAAAAGCCCAGATCGGGCCTCATCCCAGTGCGTTGCTTCGACAGCGGGGCCCCGCGTGTCCGATCGAATTGACCGTGAGCGCGGTGTGCCTGGCGAACTCCAATAGCCCGTTCGAAAGGCGCAGGAACGAGAGATTTCTCTATGTGTGCAATTTCTGGGATGCGGGCGTGCGCAAGAAACTCGAATTCCTGAGCAAGGTGGGCTACGGGGACGACGTCATCGCGCACAGGTCCATGGCCGAGTTCGTCGCCACCATGAGCCACGAGCTCCGCACGCCCCTGAATGCCATAATCGGTTTTGCCGAACTGCTTGACGGGTCCATGTTCGGCGAGCTGACGGAGAAGCAACAGGAATACGTTGGCGACATCAGTGCCTCGGCCAACCATCTCCTGAAGATCATCAACGACATCCTCGACATTTCGAAGGTCGAATCCGGCAAGGCCCAATTGCAGGAGGAGGAGGTCAACGTCGCGGAGACGATCGAGTCCTGCGTGAAACTCGTCGAGCGCAGGGCGGAACAATCGAGGATCAGCCTGCGGGCCTTTATCGACCCCGAACCGCGCGGCCTCTTCGTCGATAAACGGAAGATCAAGCAGGTCCTGATCAATCTCCTGTCCAACGCCGTCAAGTTCACGAGGCCGGGCGGTGCCGTGGAGGTAGAGGCCAAACTGCAAGGCGACGGCAGTTACACCATCGCGGTCTCCGACACCGGGATCGGCATGCGCGCGAAGGACATCGCCATCGCCCTCGCGCCGTTCGGGCAGGTCGAAAGCGGGCTGGACCGCAAGTATGAAGGCACCGGTCTGGGCTTGCCCCTGGCGCAGTCGTTGACCGAAGCCCATGGCGGATATCTGACCGTCAAGAGCCGGCACAATATCGGGACGACGGTCACCGTATTCCTGCCCTCCCACCGCGTTTGCGAACCACGCAGCCAGATCGCCGATACACTCGAGAAAGTGGGCTGGCGGAGCTGACGGCCGCGATCGATGGGCCTATTCCTGGGCATCCTGTCCGCCTCGGGGGAGCGGCCTCTTGGCGTAGGCGACGATCCCGGCGACGAGGGTCAGTATCGCCGTCGTGGCAGTGGTCACCACCAGGGGGATGGGGGTTCCATCCGACAACAGGCCGTATATCTGCGAGAACGTTCCCCCACCGAACATATGCGCGAAAACACCGATCCCGGCCGCCGTGCCCGCGAGATGAGGGGCGACGTTGATCGCGCCGGCCTGGGCATTGGGCAGCGATATGCCCTGGAACAGCGTCAGGAGCATGCCCGGAGCAAAGATCGTGATCGGGGTTATGTTTCCCGAAAGTATGAATCCCGCCATCAATCCGATGGATGCGACGCATCCGACGGATGCCACCAGTAAGGCGGTTTCGATGGAGACCTTGCGGGCGGTTCGCGTCGCGATGAGGTTGCCGAGCGAATAGCCGATCGCCAGCAGGCAGAACCACAGGCCGAACTCCGCCGCCGGCATGTGCAGGACCTCCTGCATGAGAAATGCCGTGCCCGAGGCCAGCGCAAAGTAAGTGCCGGCCGCAAATCCCGATTGCAGAACGAAGGCATTGAACCGGATGTCGGAGAAGAGGTGCCGGAAACCGGAAAGGGTTGACCGGAAATGATCGCTCCGGCGCTTTTCCACGGGATGGGTTTCACGAAGGATCAGCGCAGAGGCGAAAGCGATGATGGCCGAGGCACCGAAGGCGAACCAGAAAATGCCCCGCCAGCCGAACGCATCGCCCAATGCGCCCCCGACCAACGGCGCGAGCATGGGCCCCACCGCATAGGCCATGGTCAGGTAACCGAGCACGCGAACCAGCTGGTCCGCGCCGAAGACGTCGCGCGCCATCGCCCGGGACAATGCCAGGCCGCTTGCCGCGCCGATGGCCTGGATGATCCGCCCGCAGACCAACAGGGCAATGCTGTCGGCCAAGGCGGAGATGGCGCTGCCCACCAGAAACAGCGCCAACCCGGCGAGCAGGACCGGGCGCCGGCCGAGCCGGTCCGACAACGCGCCATAAGCCAAGGTCATGAAGGCCATGACGAACAGCGTGACGCTGAAGGCGAGTTGGGTAAGCCCGCCGCCGATGCCCAAGGCCTCATGGACGGCGGGCAACACCGGAATAAAAAGATGAACCGCGAGGGGGCCCATGAGGCTTACCGCGGCGAGGGTGACGGCGAAGAACGCGCGGGGCGGGGGCTGGGTCAAAACGGGACAGTCTAGAGAGATTTGCGGAGACGAGTGCGTGTGTTGCCTCTTCCACACCGAATATCAAGGAAAATCGGGAACTGCCCGGCGCTTCGACCGAACTCCCAATTTCCGCTTCGGGTTATGACCTCAATTGATCGACGCAACACTTTATCTTGGATTGAGGGATGGAGTGTATTGCGATGGGTCGAAGCTCCGGCCGCGGTTTCACGGCGGCGGAGAAGAGGGAACTGTAAGGCCGGTGGCAGCGAGGGGAATCCCTTAAGGCAATCGGGCGGGCCTCTCCGTGGTCGCGGACGGACACTCCGGGAAGAACTCGACGGCGAAATTAATGCATAAAATTTTAGATAATTTGAGATGAATTCTTTTCGCTTCTTATTATTATTAATGTATTATTAAAAAGAATTTCGAGAGGCGATCAAATGTACAGTTATATAGTTAATGCCCTAAAGTCCATCGTCGAAAAGGGCGTGCATGGCACGGTCATGGACTTTGCCGTCCTCGCCGGCCTCGCGTTGATCGCGCTCTGCCTCGCGATGATCCTCTGGAAGGTCCTCCGCCACACCCTCGTCCGGCTCAAGAAGAACCGCCAGCTACGGGAATGGCGCAAGGGCAAGGGCTCGGGCCCGAAAGCCCCACCGCAGGGCCAGCCCGCGCGCTGAACCGGAAGGGGCCCTTGACGGGCCCGGCGTCCTTTGGGTGGGGGCCGAAGCGATGCAACGGCGGATCCCTGAAAAGGCCTGCCACATTTTTCCGGTAAGACCGGTGAGTTGCTTAGCTATCCACAAAGGGTCCTGTAGAGCTCACCGGCCATCGTGATTCGGTCCGACGAAATAGTCCAAGCTGCGACCATCGAGGTCGTGAGAGGCTTCGGATTCCAATCTTTTCAGGGCGGAGAGGGTATGTGCCCTCACGCGCCCGATCTCTTGCTTGGTAACTGGCATCAGATCTTCGAGGATCAGCTCCAGAGCCGAAGCCGCCATAATCAACTGCAACGCGGCATCGGAAAGGGAGAGGGACGGCTCTCTGGCAATTCGTGTTTCCAAGTCCTCGATTGCGCGCGCATGGGGCTTGCCGGGAATATCTTCCGCGGCTTCGTGGATCTCACGAAGGCGCTGGAGCAGCGCCGTGATTTTCGACTTGGTTTCGATACGATCGAGCATGTTCACTGCTCCCAACCCGTTTTCGGCTTCAGTTGCATATGCACCGCACGATGCGCCGCCGCGCCGTGGCCATACCAGCGGTCCTCGCCTGCGAGTCTTATTATCGTTATCGCTTCGATAGTGATGGAACGGCCTGCGTGATTCGCCGATCCAGGCCGTGATCCTCTCTTCGGATCCGGCTCTTCCCGACAGGGTCGTTTGAGGCCCCTCGGGACTTGATACCGTTAACGTTCGAAGCTTTAATTTGCAACCATCCCAGGAATTGGGCCCATAGCGCTGTTCAAAATTGCACAGCCCAGCATGTTAAAGTCATCCTGCAAAACCAAGAAACGGCAGGCCGCGCCCCCCAATCAAGCGGCCCAATGGAATTGAGATTTCATTTGAGGTTCCACCGCGGGTTCCGCTCAACAGGAACCTGGCGTCGCGATAGGACCTTCTTCAGCGGGTAAGACTGTGGAAGTCACATGCGCAGCGGAGAGAGAAATGATCCCGAGATTCACAATTTACCCTCCCCGCCTCGAGGATATCCGCCACCGTCTGGCCGAAAGATCAGGTTACGCGAACAAGTCCCTAATCGTGGACGATCACGTTCAGGAGCGAAGAGTGGACCTTCAATGTGCCGTTGTACTCGATCAGACCGAGCTTCCGGAACTTGTTCATGAAGAAGTTGACCCGCGACCGCGTCGTCCCCACCTTTG
>Ga0326597_10000595_pt1 | contig 63295 bp, 68 predicted proteins | sample RVTome_12_FD_203789 | JGI IMG/M metagenome (GOLD analysis project Ga0326597, IMG submission 203789) | Soil microbial communities from uranium-contaminated site in the Upper Colorado River Basin, Wyoming, United States - RVT100D185 | ecosystem: Environmental > Terrestrial > Soil > Contaminated >...
ATGCCGACGGATGGTACGGAGAGCCGGCCTGGGCCACTCCAGACCTGGCTGAGGGCTTCACCGGCACAATCGCCGATGAGATCTCCAAACGGGTGCACTCGATCTTCGCATTGCGGGAGCGGGATGATGAGCGTCATCCACGGTGATGGTCCGGACCACGAAGACCTGGTGGGTCGACGATCTAAGGATCCGTTGCCCGTTTAGCGGTACTTGAGACCGGTCCCGGTGTTGAACACGACCACCCGGTCGGCCTCTTTGATCCATCCGGAATACCGGAGTCGCTTTGCTGCCGCCCAGGCCGCCCCGCCCTCCGGGCACACATCGATCCCGGTGGCGGCGCCCAGTTCCGCCGTCGCTCTGTGCAGCTCTTCCTCGGGTATGGCTACCGCCGTGCCGTTCGTCTCCCGAAGAGCCCGCAGACAAATGAATCCACCGATTGGACCCGGCACCCGCAGGCCGTAGGCGGTGGTATGAGGGTCCTCCCACAACTCAGTGAACTCCGCACCGGTCTCGAAGGCCCGAACGATCGGCGCACATCCTTCGGATTGGACCGAGACCAGGCGCGGCCGTCTCGGGCCGATCCAGCCCATCGCTTCCATCTCGTTCCACGCCTTCCACATTCCCACCAGGCCGGTTCCCCCACCGGTCGGGTAGATCACCACCTCCGGAAGATCACCACCAAACTGCTCGAACAACTCGTACCCCATCGTCTTCTTTCCTTCCACCCGATATGGCTCCTTGAGGGTGGAGACGTCGAAGTCGTTCTCCCCTCGGTTGGCGGCGAGCCATCTTCCTGCATCGGCGATGGTGCCCTGGACCAGTTCGACCTCGGCACCGTAGTGCCAGCACTCGTTGACAAACGCCTGCGGGGTGTCGGCCGGCATCGCCACCCGCACTGGCACCCGAGCGGCCGCACCGTATGCAGCCAGAGCGCTGGCCGCACTGCCCGCGGAAGGCACCACCAGCCGCTCGGCCCCCAAAGCCACTGCGGCCGAGACCGCCATCGCCATTCCCCGGGCCTTGAACGATCCGGTGGGGTTGCGAGCCTCGTCTTTGATCCAAAGGCGTTCGTCCGCCGTGATCAGCGGAGTCCAGCCCTCGACCAGGGTCACCCGCTCCTTGGGGTCGATCGGGAGCATTGCCTGATACCGCCACAACGAGGGGATCCCATGTTCGATCACATCTTCGGGGGGACCGTCCGGTAAGCGGAGGATGACCCCAAGCGGCAGGCCGCAGATGGCACACACGGTGTTGAGGTGGTGCGGGTCCTGATCGTGACAACAGGCGAAGCAGGACAGCCGTTCCACATGGGAGCCCAAGGGCATCCATGCAAGATAACCGGCTGAACCCCCGCTGCAATCGATTGCGGGTGAGGACGAGGGCAGGGTGGGACCTTTTGCAGGCAGCGTCCTCCAGCCGGCGGATCGCGGAACTCGAGCCGTAGTCCGGTCCAACCGCCCACCGCCACCCGCTCTCCGAGGAAGTCGTGTACGTTGCCGGCGGGCGGGGCCTGGCTTGAGTCGACGGAGTGTGGAGGAGATCGAGAACGGAGATGTCATCCATATCCCTATGGCAGCCGCTCATGCGACGGTTCCCCACCCCGGTGAGGCGATGCACTTGATCTGCTTCCTTCCCCACCCGCGCTTGGCAGACAACTTCGAGGACATCGAGATCGAAGTCACATTGAACCAAGGAGAGACAACATGAACGAGAAGGTCCGCCTCGCCTCCGTCGGTTTGGGCCGCTGGGCCCGGGTCCTTGCCCGCGGGGCACATCGGGGCGATGTCATCGAGCTCTATTCGTGCTACTCCCGCTCGGAGGACAGGCGCAAGGCCTTCCAATCTGAGTACGGCATCCCCCGCGCCGCGGCCACGCTCGATGCGCTGTTGGCTGACTCCGCGATCGAGGGGGTGATCGTCACCACGCCCAACGACACTCATCGGGAAGTGATCACCCAGGCATTGGAGGCGGGCAAGGCCGTTTACACGGATAAGCCGATCGCTCAAACCCTGGAAGATGCGATCGCTATCAGGGAGGCGGTCCGACGGACCGGAGGTTTGCTGGCGGTGGGGCACAGCGCCCGCCGGTTGTCGGGTAGCCGGGTCATGAAGCGATGGATCGAGGACGGGACCCTGGGCGAGGTGTCCATGGCCGAGGCCAACTTCTCCAACGAACGCGGACTCGAACTGACCCCGAACACCTGGCGTTGGTACGTCGACAAGACCCCCGGCGGGCCTCTGATCCAACTAGGCGTCCATCATGCCGACAACCTCCAGTACCTGCTCGGCCCGGTGGGAGCAGTGACGGCGGTCCAGCGCAAGCTCTACACCCCTTCGGAGGTGCCGGATGCGACTATGGCGATCCTCGAGTTCGAATCGGGGGCCCTCGGCTACCTCGGTTGTGGCTGGGCTTCGCCGGGCATCTATCAGATCAGGGTGCAGGGAACCCGCCAGAATCTCATGTACGACCTGGATTTCACCCACTGGGACGACGCTCATGAGGCAGACGCCTGGTCGAGCCTGGTCTCACAGGCCTACGGGCAACCGGAGCGGACCCCGGTCGAGCTGCCCCCGACCGACATGTTCCGCGAGCAGCTGGAGGAGTTCGCCCTGGCTTCCCGGGGGGAGGCGACCGTCGAGGTGCAAGCCGACGACGCCATCCGGGCCCTCGCAGTCGTGCACACCGCCATCGAGTCGAACCGGCTTGGCGGGAGGACCGTTGAGGTGAAAACCTTCCTCGACGCGGTTGGTGTGGTCTCCTGAGGCAATCGATCGTAGAGGCGAAATTCGTGGGGGTAACGTGGCCTCGAGGAGGGCCGCCTGCTGACCAGTAGCACCACGTTGAGGGATGTCGCCGATCGGGCCGGGGTGCATTGGTCCACCACCTCGAGGGCCCTGAATCCGCCCAACCGGACCGTGGTCAACCCGGATACCGTCGCCCGGTGATGGCCGTAGCCGAGCGATTCAGTCACCGCCCCAACCCGAATGGGCGGTGTCTTCGAATGAGCGGTGTGCCTTGCTCTGTCATAGAGCTGCAACCGACGCTCAGCGTCAGAGCCTCTGCCGGGCAGCTGCGAGTCTGATGCGCACCGACTCGATCACGTCCTTCTGCAGGCGAATGCGGACGGTCGGTGTAGGCATCGGAGCCGGCCTTTTCCTGCTGACGGTTGCCGCCTTCGTCCGACCCCCTCTGCTGCCGGCCATCGGACGCGACCTCGGCATGACGGCGATTGGACTGGGCCTCCTGGGATCGGTCTTTGCCGCCGGACGCCTAGCCGCCGATTTCCCGGCGGGGAGGATGACCGATCGGGTGCGACCGGGCCCGATGATGTCGATCTCAGCAATGCTCGTTGCGGCTGGGAGCGTGGTCCTGGCGATTGCACCCAACCCGTTGGTGGCCCACGCCGCCATGCTTCTGCTGGGGATCGGTTCCACCTTCACCCTCACCACCGCAATGGCCTATTTCGCCCAGGCCCCTCGGATCCGGCGGGGGGTGTCAGTGTCGGCCTTCGCCGCCTGGCTGCTGGCCGGTCAATCCTTTGGTCCAACCCTGGGTGGCTCGCTGGGTGGCGTCTACGGCTGGCGCCAGGCAGTAGCCATTGCAGGCCTGATTGCGATCGGGGTAGCGGTTGCGTTTCTCTTCTCCAAGGCCCCCTTCGCTCCGGCGTCCTCCCACGAGCCCGCAGGGAAGACAGGCACCGCCCACCCGGTCCGATCGCATGTCCTGGGGCTCATCTATCTCCTTCCGGCGGTTCAATTCGCCCTGGGGGGTGCGCTGCTGCAGACCCTGATTCCGATCGCCGCCGATAGCGAATTGGGCATTGGTCCCGGTACCGTCGGAGTGGCGCTCGGATTGGGAGGGGTGAGCCGTTTCGTGGCCGCCCTGGTGACCGGGCAAATCAGCGATCGGGTCTCGCGGAAGCGGGCGCTCGTCCCCGGACAGATCCTGCAAACCGCCGGGATTGCGGTTTTCATGCTGTGGTCGGATCCGGTGGCCTGGCTGGTCTCGATCGTCTTGGTCACGCTCGGATCGGCCGGGGTCAACGTTGGTGTCACCATCCTGGCCGATCTCAGTGAAGGCTCCGGTTTGGGAAAGAGGCTGGCGGCGTTCCGGTTCACCGGCGACTCGGCCCTTGTGGTGGCACCGCTGCTCTCCGGTTGGCTCTACCAGGTGGCCGGCCGGGCTGTCGCCACCGTCCCGCTCTTGTTGCTCTCCGCAGTCGTCACCTTTGGAGTCTGGATCTTCGTGCCCGAGACCGGCCGCTGGGCTGCTGCCGCTCCCTAGGCCAAGGCACCTCAGCCCAAAGTGACGATGGATTCGTGGACCGTCTGATGAAGCCAACGCACGGGCAGGTTCCCAGACGGTGAGCATCGGCTCACGGGGGGAGATGAGCTATATCGGCGGTTGAGGGGCCAGCGCCCCTTCCCCCGCCCGGTTCGGGGCTCGTCGCCCGCCGGACGCCACCCTGTATCCGGCCCAGATCAGGGTCACCGCGGTGAGGAGGGAGACGGCGAAGGCACTGGATTCGCCGAGGGCCAGCCCGGTGCCACCCGACGCCGCGGCCAGTGTCCCGGCCACGATGAGGAGATTGCCCCAGACGATGCTTCGGTTCCTCTTCCAGAAACGGAACACCGAGACCAGGGCCAGGATGATCAGGATGGTGGAGCCGGTGGCGCCACCAATGATGGCGAACAACCTCGGCCCGAACCCCGAAGCAAAGACGTCATGGGGCACGCCGGTCTCGGGGAGCGGGTTGGCGAAGGCGACGGTGGAGGTCAGGGTGGTCGAGATGGCGGTCAACGCCCCCAAGGCGATCGCCATCACATGGCCAGAGCGCCTCCCGACGACGAGGAACATCGAGCCCAGGGCCAGAAACGGGATGTTGAGGATCGCCCCGAAGAGATAGAACGTCCGGTAGAGGGGCCCGATCCAGCCGAAGGACAGCCCGAGGTAGAAGGCCCAGGTGGCGACGGCGAACATGCTCATCCCGGCACCGAACGCGGTGATGTGAGGCCGGGGGCGTCTCCGATAGTCGAGCCACAGGTCGGCGGCAAAGCCGGTGGCGGCCAAGGCGGCGAACAGGGCTAGAGCCGAATCCATGACATCGCGAGGCTAGGTGTGATGAGCGGGCACGTATCCTCGCCTGTCGCTATCGGTTACGGGGCCTTGGCGAAGATGTGAGCACCGGTGGCCCGCACCCGAGCCGTTTGTCCGACCCGGTACACCGGGTGCGGGCCCATCCGGGCCCGGACTCTGGTGCCGCCGTGCAGCGCCAGTGTCACCAGTTGGTCGTGGCCGAAGAACTCGGATCCGGCCACCACGGCGTTAGGGGTCTCGCCGAGCGAGATCTGGACGTTCTCCGGCCGGATGATCACCGACACCCGGCCCAGCAGGCTGGTCTCGAATAGCCCGATCGGGGTCTCCACCCGGCCATCGCGCGCCTCGGATTCGAGGACATCGGCATCGCCGAGGAACTCCGCGATCCATGGATCGGCGGGGTTCGAGTAGAGATGACCCGGAGTGTCGGCCTGTAGGACCCTGCCCTCCCTCATCACTGCGACGATGTCGGACGTGGCCAGGGCTTCCTCCTGATCGTGGGTCACGAACACCGCCGTGGTGCGCGCCTCGGTGAGGATCGACCGCAGCTCGCGCCGGACCCGATCGCGCAGACCGGCATCGAGGTTGCTGAACGGCTCGTCGAGAAGTATCACCTCGGGCTTCGGGGCGAGCGCCCGGGCCAGCGCCACCCTTTGCTGCTGACCACCGGAGAGCTCGTTCGGCATTCGGCTCTCCAGACCGGTGAGCCCTACCAGTTCCAGCACTTCGCTCACGCGGGGACCGCGATCCCCCTTGGGAAGCCCGTAGGCAACGTTGCCGGCAACGGTCATGTGGGGGAACAGCGCATAGTCCTGGAAGACCATTCCCACCCTCCGCCTCTCGGGTGGGACGAAGACTCCGGGACCGAGAACGGCCCGCCCATGGATCTCGACCGACCCGTGGGCGGTCTCGAACCCGGCGATCACGCGCAGAGCCGTGGTCTTGCCACAGCCGGACGGGCCGAGCAGGGTGACGACACCCCCTTCCCAGACGTCGAGACTGAAGCCGTCGAGGGCGACGGCGTCGCCGAATGACCTGGCCAGGTCCCGGGCCCGGATTGCCAACCGATCAGTCGCAGAGCTCACATCACCTCATCCTGAAGAGTGGCACGATCGAGCAATCGGGCCAACCCGGGCCAGAATGGATGGATGGACCCGGTCACCGTGCAGTTCTACAAGAACCCTCGGGCCCTGCATTGGGGATTCGCCGGGTTTCTCCTCGGCGAAGACGAGTACGGATGTTGGGTCGGCCTGCCCCAGGGCAGTGATCGTTGGAAGGGAGAGACCCGATGCAGCCCGACCGGGGAGGATGCCGTCCAGTGCTTTCCCCACGAGGGTTGGTGGGTCCTCCACTTCAACGGGCCGGTGCGACCGATCTCCCATTTCGTCGACATCACAACCCAGCCGACCATGGCCGAGGGCCGCATCGAGATGATCGACCTCGATCTGGACCTAGTGGTGCTGGGTGATGGGACGGTCGAGGTGGTGGACGAGGACGAGTTCGAGATCAATCAGGTCGAGCTGGGCTACAGCCGGGAGATGATCCGGCGGGCCAGGAATGAGACCGAGCGGGTGGCCCGGTTGCTGCGCCGGGGCGAGGAGCCCTTCTTCGCGGTTGCGGAGCACTGGCTGCAGGTGGTCATCTCTGGCTCGTCTCCCGATCCCGCGACGGGATGAAGCTGAATCGGCCATCTGCTTCGAGCACGGCGAACTCGACTTCCCTGAGGTCGCCAAAGCCCTCCATGCGGGCCGCTTCTTTCAACTCGTCGAGAGTCACCCGCTCCTGGTCGAGCCGGGACATCAGGGGCTCGCCGGAGCGGACGAGGATCACCGGCTCACCGGCCAGGACTCGATTGGCGGTCCCGGAGCTTCGCCCCCAGAGGTCGGCGACGATAGTCCACAGGACGAACACGGACACGGCGATCATGGCACCGGTGATCGACATGTCCTCTTGAGTGACTCCCTGCTGCACGAAATCGCCCAGGATGACGATCAAGAGCAGATCGAGAGGGGTCAGCTCGGCCAGGGACCTCTTCCCAGTCCCTCGGACCACGATCCAGAGGAACCAGTAGATCATCGTGGCGCGCAGGAAGAGCTCCATCTGTCCTCCTCAGGGCATGACCCAGGTGGCGAAGTCGACCGAGAGCAGCCTCTCGGCCTCGATCTCGAGCGCAACCGAGCCGGACCTGACCCACTGAACCGCGGGCTCCAGCCGCACATCGAGATCGATGCGAAGGCTGCTCTGACCGGGTGGGACCTCGAAGGACCACCATGTCCACCCTTCGGTGCTGAACGAGCTCGAGGGGGTCGGGCTGAGACCGTTGAAGTCGAACATGGTCAGGTACGACGCGGTCAACCCCACCGTGATCGTCTCGGGCAGAGCGGAGCCGTCGGTCGTCGACACCTCAGCGCTCCAGGGTGTGGCCAGTCCAGGGCGGCTGATCTCGGTGTGCCGCACCTCCAACACGTATCCATTGCCGGAGGAGACGACTGTGCCGGTTCGGACCCCGAGCAGCCCCACCGCGGCGAGCAGCACGATCGCCGCCACCAGGACGACGGAGGCGGCGTGAAACCGTCGTTCCCATCGGCTCCAATTCTCGGGCGGCTCGCCGGGAATCGTCGAGCTGCTCGGGAGGGGGGAGCCCTGATCGGTTGGCACTCCTTCCATGGCCAGGGGAGTTACCCGCGAGAACTGGTTCCCTAACACGTGGCCCCCGGCCGGGCGGAGCAGACGATCCGGTTGCTCACTGCCATGCGACATCCGGTTGTACGCGTCCTGGCCCATCCGACCGGTCGTCGGATCGGGATCCACCCCGGGGTAGACCTTGACGTCGAGGCGGTCGTCGTCGCTGCCGTCGAGAACACGGTTGCGCTGGAGGTCAACGGACACCGGGATCGTCTCGATCTGTCTGCAGGTCCTGCCGCCGTCGCCGTGGCGACAGGGGCGGTGCTGGCGGCCAATTCGGATGCCCACCGAGTCGGTGAGATGGGCAACGTCGCCAACTCGGTGGCCACCATGCAAAGAGCCGGGGTCGGACCGGCATCTGTGATCAACACCATGCCCGTCTACCGCTTCCGGGACTGGATCTCGGGGCGGGCCCCCATTTCCGGTTGATGGCAACGGGGTATGAGCCCTGATCGACCGGCTCGGCTTTCAACTACGGAGACGATGTGCTTGGAGATGCCTCCCCCTCGGCAGGACGGGCGGATTGGGCTCGGTGTTGTCGAGCCATGATCCGATGACCTGGAGCGGGGAGAGCCCGGCATCGTGCTGCCACATCACCCGTTGGGCGGGAGGTCGGGCACCAGGTCGGGTCCATGCTTTGAAGACCATGGGGTCATGACGCCCCATGACGGTCTCGGCGAGTCGCGCCTGTTCGGGCTCGTCGGCCTCGACCTCGATAGTCAGACCGCCCCCCGGATAGGCGAGGAGATCCTCCTCACGGGCCGGATGGGCCGTGGCGGCCATGGCGCTTCCGATCCAGCCGGTCAGGGCACCGACCACGACACCAAGCCCGGCGTAGAGCAGCCAGTGCCTCCCCTCGAGCCAGATGAGAGATCCGAGCGTGGTCATGACCCCCAGGGTCAGGGCGCCGGTGCGGGCCGTGCTCATCGAATGCTGGAACAGTCCCCCGCTGGGGCCTTGGGGCGGGGACACGGTCCAGGGCCCCATCGGGATGATCACGGTGGGGCGAAGACCAACCCGCTCCAGATCGTCGACGACGGCCCGGGCGGCGGATGAGTCGGAGTAGGCGGCGCTGACGATGCTCACCTGATCCGGCACCGCTTGCCCGGCCGAACTCGCGTTGAGAGAGGTGTTGAGAGACATGAAGTTCTCCTAGATGGAAGCCCATTACCCCCAAATCGACCCTTCAAAACGCCGAGTATCACTGCTCGTCGCCGACGAAGGGCATCGAAGCTCGGGTGAAACCGCGATGGGGTCTGGCCCCGACCGGGACTTCATCGACCGGTGGGAAGGTGCCGCGCAGAGTGATCGCGCCCTGGTCTATGTCGATGTTCACCGTCGCCATCGGGATGTCCCAGCTGTTGATCGGTGTGGGTCGCGCCCGGCGCAGGGCGCGACCGAGGGCTCGGTTGCATGATCGGAGGATGGCGACCATCCGGGGCGAATGTCCCGTGCTCGCGATGGCTCGGCGCTCCACACTCGGGACGGTCGCATCGGGGGCGACTCTGGTGGCCCGACCCACCCGGGCGGCGAGTGCATGACGCCGCATCCGGCCATGATCGGGGTCGAAGAGATATGCGACGGTCGCACCGAGGGCGATGCCTTCGAGCAGCTCGAGCCGGTTCATGTCAGTCGAAGGCGGGTGCCCGCACCCGGCTCGTCTGGCACATCGCGTGCTCGCAGCCGCAGAACGGGCCGGACATCACGCCCAGCTCGCAGGTTTCGCTGCAGAGCTCACCCAGCTCCAGCACCTGACAGGTGCATGGCTCGTGTGCACATTCCATGGCAACTCCTCTTCCGGTGAGCGCGTCATACCCGAACGAGGAGCCCGCAAAACCCGGGCCGATCATGGCTGCCAGACCATGCTGGCGTCGAGATCGGGGAACGGAGCGGGCTCGATAGTGGACAGTGGGGTCACAGTGACGAAGTTCTTGGCACAGAGAGCGGTGTCGCTGGCCGGGTCGGTGCCGGCCGAGGACGACCCGACCACGAACTGCAGCCTCCGGTCCTCGACATCTGCGTTGGCTATCCGGAAGTACCCGAATTCGTCGAGATCTGCCCAGTGGATCCCGTTTATCTCGGAGAGCGGGACTCCGGGTACGTTGATGTTGAGCACATAGGGGCCACGGCTGCGACCGATGATCCACCGGGCAGCCGAGACCCCGACGTCCACCGCGGCCTCCCACTGCCAGGGATCGGACTGGGCGAGACTGACGGCGAGGCCGCGGCTGCGAAAGGTGCGGGCGGTCAGGGCCGCCCCGACCGTGCCCGAATGGATGATCGAGTGACCGGTGTTCATTCCCGCGTTGACTCCGGACACAACCAGGTCGGGGAAGCGGCCGAAGGCCCCGAGCGCGGCCGCCATCACGGCCAGGCCTGGAGGCCCGGCGATGGTGTATGCCGTGATGTCGCCCATGTCGACCTTGGTCAGCTCGACACCGGTCACCGGGTCGAAGCCACCGATCCCGGTGCCACTGCCCGACATGTCACTGGTCGGGGCGGCGACCACGACGTCGTGCTCGTCGGCGAGCCTGGTGGCGAGCATCCTGAGGCCAGGGGAGTCGATCCCATCGTCGTTGGTGACGATGACGCGGCGTTGCTCGGTCATTGCGGCGCAGAGGTGAGGATCTCGATCTCGACCCGCTCGGCCAGCTTCGGGATCAGGTCGTGCGATGCGCTTCCCAGCCCGTGTCGGGTCACGTTCGCCGCACCGGCCCCGGAGGCCAGTCGCAGCAGTTCTTCAGGTCCCAGACGCCGGCTGATGGCCGCGGCCAACCCGGCGGTCATCGAATCGCCGGCACCGCGGAAGTCGGCCGGCTCCAGCGTGGGCCCGGTCACCCGGAAAGTCGTGCCGCCCAGATGGGCCAGAGCCGGCAGCTGCCCCCGTGAGATCACGACACTCCGGGCGCCACTGTCGATCAGGCGGTGCAGTGCGTCGAGTGCCCCTGCCTCCTCCGCGTCTTCGAGGGCCCCGTCCTCGGTCAGGTCCTCGTCGCTCACCTTGAGCAGATCTATTGGACCGCCGTCGAGGAAGGCCCTCAGCTCTTGCCCGTGCAGGTCTCCCACAACTCTGACGTCGGCAGAGGCCAGGTCATGGCCGAGTCGCCGGTAGGTGTCCACGGGGACGATCTCGGTTCTCTGACCGGTTATGACCACCACCTGGGAGCTCAGGGCATGGTCCAAGATCTTGCCGTAGGCGTCGTCCAGCTCATGACGGACAAGACCGGGTGCCGGCGCCTCGGCAATCGGGGTGCGGTCGCCGGATCGGCGATCCTGGACGATGGCCGGGGAGCTCTCCTGGACCTCCACCGGGCTCAGATCGATGCCCCACAGCCGGATCAGGCCCCGCAACACGGCGCCTGACTCCCCACCTATCGGCCCGCACAGCAACGGACGCTCCCCCAGGTGGCGGAGCATCCGGGCCACCCAGAACCCCTGACCACCCGGGTGGATGTGGATGTCGTCCGGGCCCCCTTCCCTACCTTTCTCGATGGTCACCGTCAGGGCGAGATGAGGGGCAAAGACGGCAACTGTGTGGTGGTCGGGGGCCATGTCCGGGTCAGCCTTCGCCGGAGCCTTCGGAGCCGATGCGGTTGAAGCTCCACTCACCCAGCCGCCACATGTCGTGAGCGTCGTGCTCTTCGAGAATGGTGGCCACTCGAGCCGCCTGGTCCGTGCTCACGTCGACCGACACCACCGATGCCCCCCTCTCCAAGGCCGCTTCGAGCCGATCCAGGATCCGCACCTCGTCACCGAAGGCCATGGCCAGCTTGCTCATCAACGCGGACATACCTTCCTCTTGGGCCGGGCCGAGTTCGGCCTTTCCCTGTTGCCCGTGGAGGAGTTCCGCGGGGAACTCCTCGGCGGCGAGGGCGGCCATCGCATCACGCCCCGTGGCATGGTCGTCGATGATGGCTACGACGGTGTCGGTGCGGTCCATGGACGTCGGCTGGTCCGGGTTGGTGTGCCGAGGATGATCATGCGTCGGGCATGAGCCCGAGCAAGACGACGACGGCGACGACCGCCAACACGATCAGGGCCAGTGTGAGCCATGCCGACTTGGCGCTGCTGCGGCGCCGGTGGGGGGTTCCGGTGTGGAGATCGTGCTCCGACATCGGCCGGTCCGTAGGTGAGAGTCCACCGGGGATCATCGTCTACCTCCTCTCGTAGACCAACGCCCGATCAGGGCCCTGCTCATTACCCAGGAAAACCGGTCGTCAAACCGTTGGATCGGCGACTCAGGCTATGAGCAGAGGGATCTCGAGCTCGTCTCTGGCCAGACCACCGTGATAGCCGTGGAGACGCTTGTCGAAGCCTGGTGGGAGCAGGACCTTGCCCGGAGGTGCCAAGAGGAGGGCATCCCCCACCCGGGACCTGGTCGCAGGGCTGGGGTCCGGGCCGAGCAGGGCAAGCGGATCGGTCACGATTGCGCCGGTCTTCTCGGCCAACTCCTCGAGCACCGCGGGTCCTCCCCAGGCATGGACCCCCCTCGGATCGCCGCCGTAACGGAGCGCATCGAAGGGCTTGCCCCTGATCAGGATCTTGTCCTCCGCGGCGTAGTCGATGAGACCGTGATCGGCGCTTCCGAGCAGCGTCACGTCGGGTGGCAACCGGGACGCCACACCTTCCCACAGGTTGCCGGCGTGACGGACGGCATTGCCCAGCTCGTCCGAGCCGAGCCCGTAGACATGGCCGGCGAAATCGACCGGCCAGAAGTAGGTGAAGACGAATCGGTTCGGCTCCGAGGCGAGCTGCACCGTTGCCTCGACCAGGTCATGGTCATCCCAGGCCCGCTCGAAGCGGGCCCCCCGATAGAGGAGTCGGGAGAGCGGGCTGCCGGCGAAGGACCCGGGCTGGACGGTGATCGGCTCGATCCCACCCTGGCGGAGACGCTCCCAGAGATTGGGGCCGGGGAGAAACGACCCGTAGTCGTGGGCCACCGGGCGACCGGACAGATCGACCCACTTCAACGTGTTCACCACCCGGCCCGCCTCCTCGAGCCAGGTGAGATGGGCGACCAGGCCGTGCCGGGAGGGGGGGAGGCCGGTGGCCACGGTGGCGAGAGAGACGCTGGTGGTGGTGGGGAACGGGGCGTGCAAGGTCGCCTGATGCGATGCCCGGAGCGACCCCGCCGCCTCGTGGCCGAGTTGGGCCACGCCGAGCCCGTCGAACAAGATCAGCACGTAGGTCCTCCCCTCGGGAACGAGGGCCCCTATCCGGGGAGCGAGACCGGGGGAGGGAGAGGTGCCGATCAGACGCGATTCGATCTCGGCGACCAGATTGACCAAGCCGCGGGAGTGGTACGAAGGGGTGTCGACCATCGACGCAGGCTAGGACCGGCCCCGAGGTTTTTGCTGATAGCACTTGGAGTTTCCAAACTTCGACGAGAAACGGCCCGTGCGTATACTCGCCAGCGGTGCTGTCCATTCCACCCTCACCGGCATGACCCCATACTTCGAGAGTTACCTGACCGTCGGCGCCTTTGCTGTCCTCGGGGCGGTCCTGGTGATGATGATGCTGGGCATGGCCGCCGTGCTACGGCCGACCAACCCCTCGGCCACCAAGCTGCTCACATACGAGTGCGGCGTCGATCCTGTCGGATCGGGCTGGAGTCAGAGCTATGTCCGCTATTACGTGTACGGGTTGCTCTTCGTCATCTTCGACGTGGAGGCGGTCTTCATCTTCCCCTGGGCCATCGTGCTCGAGCAGCTGGGCACATTCGGCCTGGTCGAGATGTTCTTCTTCATCGCCATCCTCATCCTCGGGCTGGTCTACGCCGTTCGCAAGGGAGTCCTGCGGTGGGAGTAGTCCAGAAGTTCGGGGCCCCGAAGCCGGTGAGCTGGCTTCTCAACTGGTCCCGAAAGTATTCGCTTTGGCTCTTTCAGTTCGGTCTGGCCTGCTGCGCAATCGAGCTGATGGCCGCATCGGGCCCCCGGTTCGATTTCATGCGTTTCGGGATCATTCCCCTTCCCGCCTCGCCCCGACAGGCCGACCTCATGGTCGTGGCCGGGACGGTGACCGACAAGATGGCCCCCGCCATCCGTCGTCTCTACGACCAGATGCCCGATCCCAAGTACGTGATCTCGATGGGGTCGTGCGCCAATTGCGGCGGCCCGTACTGGGATTCCTACTCGGTCACCAAGGGCGTCGACCAGGTGATCCCGGTGGACGTGTACGTGCCGGGCTGCCCGCCCCGCCCCGAGGCACTGATGGACGGGATCGTCCTGCTCCAGAAGAAGATCCAGGGCGAAGACATCAAAGAGAAGTGGAATCGGCGTGACCTCGAGCCCATCTGAGACCGAGACCGCCGCCGCCCACCCGCTCCAGGAGTTCGCCGACCAGGTGGCCGCCGCGGTCGGGGGCGAGGCGACCGTGACCTTCGACATGGTCAAGGTCCGGGTCCCCGCCGATCGGTGGGTCGAAGCCTTGACCACGGCCCGGGACGAGCTCGGCCTGCTCTTCTTCTCCTGGCTGTCCGCCGTCGACTGGTCCACCGAGGTCGAGGTGGGAGACCCGTTCCCGGAGCCGGTGGAGGATCGGTTCGAGCTCCTCGCCACCGTGGGCGACCTGAGCGAGGGACGTCGGGTCACCTTCTCCACCGACCTGGCCAAGGAGGCGCCGTCCATCCCCAGCCTGGTCGAGGTCTACGCGGGAGCCAACTGGCACGAACGGGAGGCCTACGAGATGTTCGGCATCGACTTCGTGGGCCATCCCAACCTGATCCACCTCTATTTGCCCGACCAATTCCTGGGCAACCCGCTGCGCAAGAGCTACCCCCTTCTCAGCCGTGAGGTCAAGCCCTGGCCGGGCACAGTGGACGTAGAGGCAATGCCAGGAGGTGAGGACGACGCCGAGGACGAGGACACGGCGGGTGGCCCCTCCGAGGAGAACCCGGAGGCATGAGATGGTGCTAGACCAGGACCTGGTTCGCCACCTCGCCGAGTCTTCGGTCTCGGTCGAGCTCGACACCGAGGAGATGACCCTGAACATCGGGCCCCAGCACCCGTCGACGCACGGAGTGCTCAGGCTCAAGGCCCGGGTCGACGGGGAGCGCGCCTTCGACGTGCAGCCGGTCATCGGATACATGCATCGCGGCTACGAGAAGCTCTCCGAGGTCAGGACCTACCCCCAGATCACGACCCTGGTCAACCGGATCGACTGGGTTTCCGGGTACGCCAACGAGATCCCTTTCATCGTCGCCGCCGAGAAGCTGCTTGGGGTCGAGGTACCGGAGCGGGCCCAGTACATCCGACTCATCCTCACCGAGATGGCGCGGATCTCATCCCATCTCATCTTCATGGCCTCGTACCCGCTGGAGCTGGGGGCGGCCACCCCCCTCTTCTTCGCCCTCAGGGAGCGGGAGAGGGTGCTCGACCTGCTCGAAGGGGTCACCGGTGGCAGGTTCCACCCCAACTTCAACCGGATCGGCGGGGTGAAGCCTGCCTACGGCTCGGGCTCGGCCACGCGCAAGGTGATCCAGGATCTTCCGGCGGGATTCCTGGCCGAGACCCGGGAGGCGATGGACAAGGTGGTGGAGGCGGTGGACGAGCTCGATGCGCTTGTCGCCGACAACGAGATCATCGTGGCCCGGACCAAGGGGATCGGGATCCTGCCCGCCGAGGTGGCGGCCTCGTACGGTGTGTCCGGTCCCAATCTCCGGGCTTCGGGAGTGAAGTTCGACCTGCGCAAGGTGGAGAACTACCTGCCCTACCACCTGTTCGAATTCGAGATCCCGGTTGGGGAGAACGGGGACTGCTGGGATCGCTGGCACGTCCGCCTCCTCGAGATCCGGCAGTCGGTTCGCATCGTCCAGCAGGCGATAGACGGCATCCCCTCCGGCCCGCTCCAGGCCAAGGTGCCCAAGGTGATCAAGGTCCCCCAGGGTGAGACCTATGTCCGGGCCGAGAATCCCAAAGGGGAGATGGGCTACTACCTGGTGTCCAACGGGAACCAGGGCCCGTACCGTCTCAAGATTCGCTCCGCCAGCTTCTCCAACATCTCGATCCTGCCCTGGATCCTGGAAGGAGTGCTGGTCCCCGACATCATCGCCATCATGGGTTCGTTGGATTTCGTTCTCGGGGATGTGGACCGATGAGCGCTCGGCTTCGCCTCGCTGTGGTCAGTGGTCAGTATCCGGTATCCGGATGGTCTGACTACCGACTACCGACCACCGACTACCGAAAGCTCACGAAGTGAGCTCTTTCATCACAGAGCTGTTCTCCAACTTCTGGGTTTCGCTGGCGGGGAAGCTCCTGATCGTTGCCCTGATGATTCCCCTGGTGGGCATGGTCATCGGGTTCGCCGAGATGAAGCTCTCGGCCAAGATGCAGGCCCGGGTCGGCCCCTACTTCGCCGGGGGACGCTGGGGCTGGGCCCAGCTCATCGCCGACGGGGTCAAGTTCTTCCAGAAAGAGGACCTGATCCCCACCGAGGCGGACCGACCCGTCTTCAAGGCCGCCCCGGTTCTGGTCCTGGTGAGCACCGTCGCCCTCCTTGTCGTGATCCCCTTTGGCCCGGGCCTGATCTTCCGCGACCTCTCGGTCGGCATCTTCTACGCCCTCGCCATCTCCTCGCTGAGCACGGTCGGGATCCTGATGGCCGGCTGGTCGTCGGGCAACAAGTACTCGCTGATGGGGGGGCTCAGGGCCGCCGGGCAGCTCATCGCCTATGAGCTGCCCCTGGTGCTGGCGGTGGTCGGTGCGGTGATGCTCGCCGGCACCATGAGCATGACCGGTATCGTCGAGGCCCAGATCGAGGCCGGATATCCCTATGTGGTTCTCCAGTTCCTCGGCTTCGGGATCTTCATCATCGCCTCTCTCGCCGAGTTGAGCCGGATCCCATTCGACATGCCGATCGCCGAGTCGGAGCTGGTCATGGGGTACCTGACCGAGTACTCGGGGTTTCGCTTTCTGTTCTTCTTCCTGGCCGAGTTCGCCAACATGTTCACGCTGTCGGCGATCGCCGTGACCCTCTTCCTTGGCGGTTACTGGCTGCCGGGTATCCCCGAGGACGTCCTTGCCTACGCCGGTCCGGTGATCCTCATCGCCAAGACCTTTCTCCTCGTCTTCGTCATGATCTGGTTCCGCTGGACCTTCCCCCGGTTCCGTGAAGATCAGTTGCAGAGCATGGCCTGGAAGTGGTTGATCCCGATCGCCCTGGCCAACATCCTGCTCACCGGGGCCTTCAAGGTGTATCTGTGACCAGCGCCACCGACCGACGTGTGCTTCCCGGCGTGGGGATGCTCAAGGGCCTCTGGGTGACCATCTACACCATGTTCCGCACCATCTTCCGTCCCGGGAAGTACCTGGCCACGATCAACTACCCGGTGGTCAAGGAGACCCCGGTGCCCCGGGCGCGCGGGGTCATCGCCCTGGACCAGGAGGCGTGCACTGTGTGCATGCTCTGTGCCCGCCAGTGCCCCGACTGGTGCATCTACATCGAAGGGCACAAAGAGGAGAAGGAGCCCGACAAGCCCGGGGGCAGGATCAAGGTGCGGAACACGCTCGACCGTTTCGACATCGACTACGCCCTGTGCATGTACTGCGGGATCTGTGTCGAGGTCTGCCCCTTCGACGCCCTGTTCTGGTCGCCGGAGTACGAGTACTCCGAGACCCAGATGGGGGAGATGCTCCACGACATGGACCGCCTTCAGGATTGGCTGGCCACCGTCCCCGAGGACCCGGAGCTGGAGAAGTGAGAGCTCGGCTTCGCCTCGTCGCAATAAGCGATGAGCTGCAGGCAATTGGCCAGAACGCCTCTTGCTTATTGCCTATTGCCTATGGCCTATTTCCGGAGTCAAGCCATGAGCGTTAGCGAATGGCTTGGATCCCCGGTCAATTGGGTGTTTCTGGTGGCGGGGCTGGCCGTCCTGATCTCGGCGTTTCGGGTGGTCACCGCGAAGAACGTGGTTCACGCCGCCCTGTTCCTGGTCGCCACCCTGGCCGGCACCGCCGTCCTCTTCCTCATGCTCTCGGCCGAGTTCGTCGCCTGGGTGCTGGTCCTGGTCTACATAGGTGCGGTGATCGTCCTCTTCCTCTTCGGGATCATGATCACCCGTGCCCCCACGGGGCGCGATGTCGGGCTCGACGCCGAGAAGAGGCGGTGGGCCGGCACACTTTCCGTGGCCACCTTCGTGCTCCTCTCCTGGGCGTCGATCGATGCCTTCGGGTCCACCCCGATCGCGGATGTGGGCGAGGCCACGTCGACCGAGGTCCTGGGACTCGCCCTGTTGGGACGATTCGTCATCCCCTTCGAAGTGGTCTCCTTTGTCCTGCTCGCCGCCCTGATCGGGGGGATAACGATCGCCCGACGCGATCTGACCCCACTGGAAGAAGAGCAGAGGGGATCGGTATGACGACGCTTCGCTCCGTCGCGATAGGTAACGAGCAACAGGCAATAGGCCAGAACGCGGCTCTGGCTTATCGCCTATTGCCTGTGGCCCATTGCCCATCTCCAACCGGAGGATGGAGATGCTCCTGAATCAATTCCTGATTCTCGCCGCGGCCTTGTTCTCCCTGGGGATCTACGGGTTGCTGGTCCGGCGCAACATCGTCCTCATCCTGCTCTCGGTCGAATTGATGCTTGCCGCGGTCAACATCAATCTCATCGCCTTCGAATCGGTGCTCCGCAGCCCTGATGCGATAGGGCAGGTGTTCGCCATCTTCGTCATCACCGTTGCCGCCGCCGAGGTGGGCATCGGTCTCGCCATCGTCCTGATGATCTTCCGCAATCGGAAATCGGCCAACGTCGACGAGCTGCACTTGATGAGATGGTGAGAAGGCCTCGTTTTCGCTCGGCCGTATTCGGTATCCGGTATCCGGTAGCCGGACCTTCCGACTACCGACTACTGACTACTGACTGCCAGGAGGTCACGAAGTGACCTCCTTCTTCGTCGACACGGCCGGGATCATGCTCGTCTTGCCCTTCGTGGCTTTCCTCCTCATCCTCGCCTTTGGCAAGAGGATGAAGAACCAGGGTGCCGAGCTGGCCATCGGGGCGCTCGCCATCAACAGTCTGTGGGCCACCGTCCTCTTCGTCATGAACATGAGCGATGGCGTCCTCGCCACCACCACCTTCGAGATCGGCCGGATCGGGAGCAACCTCGTCTTCGAGTTGGGCTGGGTGGTCGACGGGCTCTCCATCATGATGTACTTCCTGGTCAGCGTGGTGGGCCTGATCGTGTTCGTCTACGCGGTCGGGTACATGCACGGCGATGTCAGGGTGCCGTGGTTCTTTGCCGCCTTCTCCCTGTTCGCCGGCTCGATGCTGATCCTGGTCGGCGCCCCCAACCTGATCCAGCTCATCATCGGTTGGGAGGGGGTTGGGCTCGCCTCCTATCTGCTCATTGCCTTCTACTGGGAGGACATGGCCAATGTGAACGCCGGCAACAAGGCGTTCATGGTCAACCGGATCGCCGATGTCGGGCTCATGCTCGGTGCGATCATCGTGGCGGTGGCGGTTGGGACGTTCGACTTCGCTGCCATCAACGAGGCTGCCGCCGCCGGGCTCGGCGCCCTCGCCACTGTCGCCGTTGTCGGCGGGGCGCTCCTCTTCGTCGGGGCGATGGGGAAGAGCGCCCAGTTCCCCTTCCACATCTGGCTCCCCGACGCCATGGCCGGGCCTACGCCCGTCTCGGCGCTGATGCATGCGGCGACGATGGTCACCGCCGGCGTGTACCTGATGGGCCGGATGTTCCCCTTGTTCCAGAGCATGGCCGCCGAGCTCAGGCCGTGGATGGTGGCCATCGGCGCGATCACGCTGTTCGCCCTGGGATTGCTGGCCCTGGTCGCCGACGACATCAAGAAGGTGCTCGCCTACTCGACCGTGTCCCAGCTCGGCTACATGATGACCGCGGTGGCGGCGGGGGGCTACACCGCCGGGCTGTTCCATCTGTTCACCCACGCCTTCTTCAAGGCTCTTCTCTTCCTCGGGGCGGGATCGGTGATCCACGCCGTCCACTCCAACAACATGAGCGACATGGGCGGGCTCCGCAAGACGATGCCCAGGACCTACTGGACCTTCGTGATCGGCGCCGTGTCCCTGGCCGGGGTCTTCCCGCTGGCCGGGTTCTGGTCCAAGGACGAGATCCTGGCCACCCTCGACTTCGAGGGCTACACCGCGGTGATGTGGATCGCGGTCGCCGGCGCCTTCGTCACTGCCTTCTACATGACCCGTGCCGTGGCCCTCACCTTTCACGGCGAGTACAAGGGTCATGGCCAACCCCATGAGTCGCCCCGGGTCATCACCGGCCCTCTGATCGCCCTGGCCATTCCCTCGGTCCTCTTCGGCCTGTTGAACATCCCGGGCGTCGAGTACCCGGTCATCGGCAACTTCACCGAATGGCTGGCGGTGCGTGCGGTCCCGATGGGGGACCATCACGCCGAGGGGATCGACCTCCTCCTCGCCGGCGCCGGTCTGCTCGCCGCCCTGGCCGGCATTGCCCTCGGCTGGCTGATCTGGGGCAAGGATCGGGACACGCAGGCGGAGCGGGACCGGTTCCAGATCCCCGCTCTCTACCCGTTGCTGCGCAACAAGTACTACATCGACGACCTCGCCGACGGTGTCGTCGCCGGGACCATGGGCCCCATCGCCCGGTTCACCAATTGGGTCAACGACTACATCATCGACGGCATCATCAACGGGGTCGGGCTGCTCACCAAGGCGCTGGGCTCATTCATCTATGGAGTGGTCGACCAGAGGGGTGTCGACGGTGTGGTCCACGGTTTGTCGGCGGGAGCCGACGGCGCCGGGTCGGCTCTGCGCAGGTGGCAGACCGGCCGAGTCCAGCAATATGCGGCATCTGTGGTCGGGGGCGCCCTAATCCTGATAGTGCTGTTCGTGTTCGTGAGATAGGAGAGGCAGAGAGCAAATGGAATGGTTCGAAACGTGGGCCCTGACCCTGATCGTCTTCCTGCCCCTGGCCGGAGCGCTTCTCCTCGGGTTGATCCCCGGGCAGAACGAGGGAGCCCTCAAAGCGACATCCCTCCTGGTCACGGCTCTCGCTTTCGTCCTGTCCCTGGTCGTGATCGGGCAATTCGACTTCTCTGGCGTCCCTTACAACACCTATCAGCTCGAGGTGAACGAGACCTGGATCGGGGCGATCAACGCCAACTACCACCTGGGCATCGACGGGATCAGCCTGCCCCTGCTCATCCTGTCCACCTTCGTCATGGTGTTGTCGGTGATCTACAGCCTGAATCATTGGGAGGAGCCGAGGAACCCCAAGGCCTTCCTCATCCTCATGCTGATCCTGGCCACCGGGCTCAACGGCACCTTCGTTGCCCTCGACCTGGTGCTCTTCTTCATCTTCTTCGAGGTGGTCCTGGTCCCGATGTACTTCATGATCGGGATCTGGGGAGATCGCTCCCCCCGGAGGATCCCCGGCTTTGGCCGGGAAGTGCAGACCCGGCTCTACGCGTCGATCAAGTTCTTCCTGTTCACCCTGTTCGGATCGGCCTTCATGTTGTTGGGGTTCCTCGCCCTCTATTTCGCCTCCGGCGACGCCAGTGAGTCCGGAGTCCGCACCTTCGACATCGTCGAGCTCACCGTCCTCGGATCGGAAGGTGCTTTCACCGGGAGCTTTGCCTTCCTCGTGTTCGGAGCCATGTTCCTCGGGTTCGCGGTCAAGGTTCCGATGTGGCCGCTCCACACCTGGCTGCCCGACGCCCACACCGCGGCGCCGACCGTGGGCTCGGTGCTCCTCGCCGCCATCATGCTGAAGCTCGGCTCCTACGGGTTCATCCGTATCTCGCTGCCCATCCTCCCCGATGAGGCGGCCAACTGGGCGCCGGCGATAGCCATCCTCGCCGTGATCGGCATCATCTACGGCTCACTGGCCTGTCTCGCCCAAACCGACATGAAGCGTCTCATCGCCTTCTCCTCGGTGGGTCACATGGGTTTTATCATGTTGGGGATAGCCACGCTCACCGATGTGGGGATCAACGCCGCGGTCATCGGGATGGTGGCTCACGGGCTGATCACCGGTCTCCTCTTCTTCCTCGCCGGCTCCATGTCTCATCGTTATCACACGAGAGAGATGTCCCGTCTCGGGGGCAACATGAAGCTGATGCCGGTGATGGGGGGAATTCTCGCCTTCACCGCCATGGCTTCGCTCGGCCTCCCCGGCCTGGCCGGGTTCTGGGGCGAGTTCATGTCGTTGGTGGGCGCTTACAACCCGCTCGACGGCCTCTCACTGGGCGTGTTCCGCACCGCCATGGTCCTCGGTGCGGTCGGGACCGTTCTCACCGCCGGGTACATGCTCTATATGCTGCAGCAGGTCAATCTCGGTGAGCCGGGTGAAGAGTGGCAGGGTCGTCAGTTCCACGACGTCGACCGTTTCGAGATGACCGCCTGGGCCCCCCTCGTCGTCCTGATCGTGGTGATCGGGTTCTACCCCAAGGTGATCTTCAACGCCACCACCGAGAGCGTGGTCTCCCTGGTCGAGATGGTGTTCAGTTGATGGCGCGCCTCGCCCGCCGTCATATGTTCCACGCAGAGCGGATGGGTGGGTAGTGCCGTTCACGATCGACTACTTCGCCCTGATGCCCGAGCTGGTGGTCGTCGCGACCATGCTCGGGGTGTTCACCCTCGACCTCATCCTCCCTCGCGCCCGGAAATACTGGACGGCCACCATGGCGGTGGCCGGAACCACCCTGGCCGCGATCCCCCTCGTCCTCCTCGCCGCCGAGGGGACGACCAGGTCGATGTTCGACGGCTCGTACGTGGTCGACGAGTTCGCCGTCATCCTCAAGGGGGTCTTCATCGTCTCGGCCTACATCGTGCTCCTCATGTCCCACCATTACATCGAGTCGGACCGCTACTACCAGGGCGAGTACTACTTCCTCCTCCTGGCGTCGGTCCTCGGCTCCTTGGTCATGGCCTCCTCCCGCGATCTGATCGTCCTGTTCATCGGGCTCGAGCTCACCACCGGGCCCCTCTATCTGCTCACCGGGTGGAGGAAAGGCGACGCCAAGTCAAACGAGGCGTCGATGAAGTACTTCATCCTCGGCATCCTCTCCACGGCGATCCTGCTCTACGGGATGTCGATGCTCTACGGGCTGACCGGCGAGGTCACATTCGCCGGTCTGGCCGAGGCGACCATGGGCATGGCCGACGAGCCGGCGATCGTGGTGGCGGTGTTCGGCCTCATCGTCGGGTTCGGATTCAAGATCTCGGCGGTGCCGTTCCACTTCTGGGCGCCGGACACCTATGAAGGGGCGCCGACCCCGGTCACTGCCTATCTGTCGGTCAATTCGAAGGCGGCCGGCTTCGTCGCCTTCCTTCTCATCATGTACCAGGCACTCCCCGGCCTCTCCGAGATCTGGGCCCCGGCCCTGTGGCTGCTGGCAGTGTTGTCGATGACGGTCGGCAACCTGGCCGCATTGCGCCAGAGCAACATCGTCCGGCTCCTCGCCTACTCGTCGATCGCCCAGGCCGGGTTCATGCTGGTCCCCTTCGCCGCGGCGGCGGTGGCGGGTGCCGACCTGGCCGAGGCTTTCTCGGCCACGGTGATCTACCTGGTCATCTACGCCGTGATGAACCTGGGGGCATTTGCCGTGGTCATCGCCGCTGCCCGCAAGACCCGCTCCGGCGAGATCCGGGCCTGGTCGGGACTGGCCCAGGTCGACACCAGGCTCGGCGTCCTCGTCACCGTGTTCTTCTTCAGCCTGGCCGGCATCCCGCCTCTGGCCGGCTGGTTCGCCAAGTTCGCCATGTTCCGCTCGGTCATCATCGCCGGTGGGACCTCAACGGTGGTGCTGGCGGCCATCGCCGCGGTCAACTCGGTGATAGCCCTCTACTACTACGCCCGGGTGGTGAAGTCGGTCTGGCTCGACGATCCGGTCGGCGAGTTCGCCCCGGAGGTCGAGGCGGCGCCCGCCGGCTCATTGCGGCTGGCCCTGCTCGTGGCGCTGGCCATCACGGTCGTCATCGGGCTCTTCCCCGCCATCGCCACCTTCGTCGGCGACGCCAGCCGGGTAATCGCGAGCGGGGGATGAGGCTTGCTTCCCTCGCTGTCTTGCGTGGTGCGTTCCGGCGTGGTGCGTTCCGGCGTGGTGCGAGTCACTCTCGGGGATCGTTGAGACCGAGCACCTTGGCGATCTCTTGGGCCACCGCCCACGAGCCTCGATCCTGGTTGCACAGCACCACGACAGTGATCCCCGCGTCGACGTAGTGCGAGACCATGGCGGAGACGCCGGGGTCGGAGCCGCCGTGACCGAAGATGGTGACCACATCGTTGTCGACCACCAGTTCCATCCCGTAGCCATATGCCTCCGGGCTCTCCTCATCGGTCCCGTGTGGGGTCAACATCAAGGACACCGTCTCCGGCTCCAGGATCTGACCCGAGTGGAGCGCGTCGAGGAACACGGCCAGGTCGGCGGCGGTGGTGATGAGCCCGCCATCGGGCATCCCACCCGCCGGGACGCTGTAGATGTTCGATCGCCAGGTCTCGGGTGGATCGTCGGTGACGAGATAGCCCGTGGCCATCCCCTCGGGCTCCAGATCGAGAGGGAAGAAGCCTGACCGGTTCAAGCCGGCCGGGGTCAAAACCTCGTCGGTGGCGACCTCGGCGAAAGTACGGCCCGTGACCCACTCGATCAGCACTCCGACGAGGATGAAGTTTGCGTCGGCGTAGATGAACTCGCCGGGGTCGGCGACGGCCGGCAGCTCGGCGAACAGGGGAAGGATGTCGGCCGGGCCCCTTGCGTGATAGACGGGGACGCGGTCCCAGGCACTGGTGAAGGACGACCAGGTCTCGTCCTCGTCGTCGTGATAGTTGGCCAGTCCCGACGTATGAGAGAGGAGATGATGCAGGGTGTGGCGATCGTCGAGCCCAGCCGGGCGATATCGGGGCGGGAGAAAGGCGGTCAGGGGACGGTCCAGGCTGAGGGTGCCCTTCTCCACCAGTCGCAAGGCGGCCGCCGAAGTGATCATCTTCGTGACCGAAGCGATCTGGAATCGGGTGTCCGGGCTCACCGGCACACGATGGCCGCGATGGGCCAGCCCGCCGGCATGGACCAGCCTGGGCGCAGCGTCGCCCCACACCAGGGCCACACCGCTGAACATGCCCTGTGCGACCCGGTCGTCGATCCAGGGTCGAAGCGCTTCGAGGTCGGTCACCTGCTCCCTCGCACCTCACCACGACGCAGCGCCCGGTACTCCCGGTCGAGCAACGACCAGAGCGAGTGGTCGACCCAATTGCCCCGAATCAGGAGCTCCTCCCGAAGCACGCCCTCGCGGGTGAACCCGAGCTTCTCCGCAACCCGGTCGGAGGCGATGTTGCCGACGGCTATGCGGAGGGTGACCTTGTGATATCCAAGCGAGTTGAAGGCCTCCTCCAGCATGCGTTCCACCGCTTCTGTGCAGATCCCTTTGGAATGCTCGTCGGTACGCACCCAGTACCCGAACTCGGCGATCTTCCCCAGCTTGGAGACGGTCCATAGCGAGATGCTCCCCACATGGCGTTCCGGGTCGTCCTTGAAGCGGATCGTGTAGTCCCACGCCCGATCCTCCTTCCATGCCTGCAACGACTCACGGATGAAGGCGGTGGTGTCGCCGTGCTCGTAGTCCATCCGGGCCCAGGGGAGCCACTGATTCAGCTCGGGCAGGGAGGCGCGAGCCGCTTCGTCGTATGTGATGTGGTCGCGTCGGCTGAACCTTCGCAGGATGAGGCGTTCGGTCTCGAGCACTGACTTCGGCACCGGCTCAGGTTATCGGCGGGCTTAACCTGAGTTCCCCATGTGGGACAGACTTCACCTTGTCGAGAACCCGCCCGACGGCGAGGGTCTCCACCTCGCCGCGGTCCTGGCGCCTCTCTACGAGGACGATGATGGGCAGGTGAGAGTGGTGCTCACCAAGCGGCCGGAGAGCATGCCCACCCACGCCGGTCATATCTCCTTTCCCGGGGGTCGGGCACATCCCGAGGACACCGGGCCGGTCGACACCGCCCTTCGCGAGGCATACGAGGAGGTGGGCATCGAGCGGGAGAGGGTCGACATCCTCGGCTTCCTCCCCGCCATCGACACCGTCGAGTTCAAGCCCTGGGTGATCCCCGTGGTGGGGAGGGTGGCCACTCCGTTGAACCTGGTGCCGAGCGAGCGTGAGGTGTCCCGAATCCACGTGCCGCGACTGGAGGACCTGGCCGATGAGGACCGTTGGTGGCATGTGCCCTGGAATGGTCGCCGTGTCTGGTACTACGACCTGGACGGGGACACGCTTTGGGGGGCGACGGCACACATGGTGCGATCCCTGCTCGGGCTTCCCGACTAGGGGCTCACCCCCCGACACGGGTTCTAGGCCATTCCGTTGTCTTAGAATCGGTGATTCGGGGTATTCGTAGGCAACCTGTGAAGAAACGACTGATAATCGCTGCAGCGCTGGCCGCTGCCCTGCTCCTGGCCGCGGGAGCGAGCCTCGCCATGTCGACATGGCGGGACGTGAACCGCGTGAGCATCGATCGGGATACGCCCGCCTTCGACATGCCCGACGATGGAGCCTCGTCGGACGCGCCGGCCGCCGAGGAGATGCCGCTGGCAGGCTCGCTCGAAGGTCTGGAGACGGTCCTCCTGGTTGGTTCCGACTCCAGGAACGAGTTGGACGACGTCGAGGGCTTCGGCGAGTTCGCTGGCGAGCGGGCCGACGTTGTCATGGTGCTGCTCCGGCCCGCCGACGGGTCGAGGGCGGCCTTGCTCTCCCTTCCCCGGGACCTGCTCGTCGACGACATCTGCCGGTCGGGGAGGGCGCACCGGCTGAGCGACGCCCTCCAGGGCTGTGAGAACGTGAACGGGCCGACAGCCCTCACCCGGACAGTTGAGGAGGTCATCGGCCAGACCATCGATCACCTCGCCATGGTTGATCTGGCCGGGTTCCAGGAAGCCGTCGACGCGGTGGGGGGCTACGAGATCTGTATCGAGCGAGCAGTTCGGGACCAAAGGGCGCAGCTGCAGCTTCCTGCCGGCTGCACCCGTGCCACCGGAGCCCAGACCCTTGCCTGGCTGCGCTCACGGAGCACCCAGGAGCTGACCGAGAACGGTTGGCGGACCATGCCCGGTGTCAACGACCTCACCCGTAACGAACGGCAGAGGGAGTTCCTCCTTTCGATGCTGGGTCGGCTGTCAGACTTCGGCAGCCCGACCGACATCGCCGAAGTCGCGGGGGTGATCGCACCGTTCGTCACCGTCGACTCGGAGCTGTCGTTCATCGACGCCGTCGACCTCGCCTGGACAATGCGCGGACTCAGCCGGGGCAACATCGACGAGCTGGAGATCCCCGTCTCCGACGCCACCACGGCGTCCGGTGCCGCGGTGTTGGTGGCCGAAGTGGATATCGCCGATCTGGTCGACGACTACCTGGCCCCCGAGATAGCCGAGGATCCGACCGGCGCATTTGCCGGGTGAGCGGCCGTTTGTCGGACCGTGAGCAGCTAACCACCCTCACGGTGGGTGTCTGCACACGGTGTCGAGCACGCACACCTCGTGTGCGGATTCCCACCACCACGGTGGGCCGTTGCACAGGCGCGTGAGAAGGGGGAGAATCGTCGACATGGAACCGAAGCGTGTGTTCTCGGGCATCCAGCCCACCGGCGATTTCCATGTGGGGAGTTACGTGGGCGCCTTGCGTAACTGGGTGGCGTTGCAGGATGAGTACGACGAGACCATCTACTGCGTCGTCGACCTGCACGCCATGACCATCCCCTACCAGGCGGAGGATCTGAGGGCAGGTCGTCTCGAGTCGGCCAAGATGCTGCTCGCGGTGGGAGTCGATCCGGAGCGGTCGCTTCTCTACTACCAGTCCGAGGTGCCCCAGCACGTGGAGCTCGCCTGGATATTGGGGACTCTGACCGGTCTGGGCCAACTGGAGCGGATGACCCAGTTCAAGGAGAAGGCGGATCGGGCCCGACAGAACCTGGGGATCTTCGCCTACCCGGTGTTGCAGGCGGCCGACATCCTGGTGCACAAGGTGCACGCAGTTCCGGTCGGTGAGGACCAGGCTCAACACCTCGAGTTGACCCGGGACCTGGCCCAGCGCTTCAACGTCCGCTTCGGCGAGGAGTTCCCTCTGCCGGAGACCATCATGCCTGAGGTCGGCGCTCGCATCATGTCGTTGAGCGACCCCACCTCGAAGATGTCGAAGTCGGATCCGAGCCCCCGGTCACGCATCCTGCTCAAGGACACTCCCGACGAGATAGTCAAAAAGGTCAAGGCTGCCGTCACCGACACCGGGACCGAAGTGGCCTACGACTGGGAGACCAAGCCAGGGATCTCCAACCTGCTCGAGCTGTTCAGTGTCTTCGCCGGCCGGGCCATCCCCGATCTGGTGGCCGAGTACGCAGAAACGGGGTACGGGGCTTTCAAGATCGCCACCGCCGAGGCGATCGCCGAAGGGCTGGCTCCGGTCCGGGCCGCCTACGAGTCACTCGACGACGCCGAGGTGGAGAAGGTCATGGCACGTGGCGCCGCCACCGCCAGGGACCGAGCCGAGATCGAGATGAGGACGGTGCGGGAGAAGGTCGGTATTGCCTAGCGGCCCGCTACTAGCCGATCGGTTCGAGGAGCTCGGGGGGCAGCAGCAGAACCACCGCGGCTAACAGGTTGAATCCCGAGTGGATGAAGATCGCCGGGCCCAGTCGCTTGGAGCGCAGGGTGACCCAGGCCAGGGCCAATCCCACGATGAAGAGCTGGGGCAAGACCACGGCGGCGGCCTGAAACATCCGGCTCGGGTCCAGGCCGAGCAGGTGGAACGCGGCGAACACCAGTGACGTGACCACCATGATCGTGCGACGGCCCCCCTGTTCGATCGCCTTGAGCAGCACACCGCGGAAGATGAGCTCCTCCGTCACCGGGGCCAGCACCACGGCGGTGACCATCGCCGCCACCCGGGCCGACGTGGTCTCCAACCCGGAGATAGCCGTGCCCACCTGCTGGGCGGACTCGCCGTCGGGGAACAGCAGCGAGCTGAGGGGGAGGAAGAGGACGGCCAGGGCAAGCTGGAGCACCAGCCCGAGACCCAGATAGCCCACGTCCCGGCCTTCGATGGCGAAGCCCAGGTCGGGATGGTCCTTGCGTCGGCTCAGCAGCCAGAGCACCAGCAGGTGGCCCAGGTACTGACCGGTGAGGGCGAGGACCAGCGACAGCTCGTCGCCACCCAGGATCTCGCTCACCGCAACGAAGAGCGCCGCGCCGACGAACCCGCCCAGGATGACGAAGAGGAAGTCGAGCAGCGACCATGGCCTGGGCACGTGGCCGGAGCCTAATGACTGCCCGGGAGCTTCCACTGTTACGCTGAGTCGAGCGCTTTGCGGAGGTTGGTCGGAGTGGAAATCGACATCGGGATCGGGAAGTCGGGCCGTCAGGCGTATGGCTTCGACGACATTGCCATCGTCCCCTCGAGACGGACCCGTGATCCCGACGACGTCGATATCTCCTGGCAGCTCGACGCCTTCAAGTTCGGCCTTCCCATGATGGGCTCGGCCATGGACTCGGCCATCAGCCCGGCGACGGCGGTCCAAATCGGCAGGCTCGGTGGGCTGGCCGTGCTCAACCTGGAAGGGCTGTGGACCCGCTACGAGGATCCCGAGCCGTACTTCGAGGAGATCGCCGAGCTCACCCCGGACAAGGCCACGCTGCGCATGCAGGAGATCTACCTGGAGCCGGTGAAGCCCGATCTGATCGGGCAGAGGGTCGCCGAGATCAAGACGGAGGGGGTGGTAACCGCGGCCAGCCTCACCCCGCAGCGGGTACGAAGCTGGGCATCACACGCCCTGCGTGCCGGGCTGGACGTGCTGGTGATCCAGGGGACGGTGGTCTCCGCCGAGCACGTGTCGAGCCGGGAGGAGCCGCTCGACCTCAAGGAGTACATCGCCGGCTGTGAGGTGCCGGTCATCGTCGGAGGCTGCGCCAGCTATTCGACCGCCCTCCACCTGATGCGCACCGGCGCCGTCGGGATCCTGGTCGGTGTAGGGCCGGGCGCGGCCTGCACCACCCGAGGGGTCCTCGGCGTGGGTGTCCCCCAGGCGACCGCCATCGCCGACGCAGCCGGGGCCCGGATCCGATATCTGGACGAGACCGGCCGCTATGTCCATGTGATCGCCGATGGCGGGATGAGGACCGGGGGTGATGTGGCCAAAGCGATCGCCTGTGGCGCCGACGCGGTGATGATCGGCTCCCCACTCGCCTCGGCTACCGAGGCCCCGGGGCGAGGCTTTCATTGGGGTATGGCCACTTTTCATCCGACCCTGCCCCGCGGGGCCCGGGTCGAGGTGGGCGACCGGGGCACACTGGAGCAGATCCTGGTCGGCCCTGCCCACGAGAACGACGGCAGGCTCAACCTCTTCGGTGCGCTCCAGGTTTCGATGGCCACCACCGGCTTCTCGGACGTCAAAGAGTTCCAGAAGGCCGAGGTGATGATCGCCCCCTCGCTCCAAACCGAGGGCAAGTCGCTGCAGAGGAGCCAGAGAGTGGGGATGGGGTGAGCCCTTCGGGCTCAGTAGTCGGTAGCCAGTAGCCGGTGGTCGAAAGGAAGTCGTGAGCGACGTATCAGCATCCGGATACCGGATACCGGATACCGGCTACCCAGAACCAACACCATCGGTGTTGGTTCTGGACTTTGGGGCCCAGTACGCCCAGCTCATCGCCCGTCGGGTCCGCGAGGCCCATGTTCACTCCGAGATCGTCTCCCGTGAGGCAACCCCGGAGGAGATCAGGAGTCACAACCCGATCGGTCTCATCCTCTCCGGTGGCCCCGCATCGGTTTACGCCGAAGACGCCTACCGGATGGACCCGGCCATCCTGGAGATGGGTATCCCGGTGTTGGGGATCTGTTACGGCCATCAGCTCCTAGCCGAGCTCGTCGGGGGGACCGTGTCCAACACCGGGAGCGCCGAGTACGGCAACACCAGTCTGACGGTGACCGGCGATTCGGTCCTGCTCAGGGATCTGCCTGCCGAGCAGCAGGTCTGGATGTCTCACCAGGATCAGGTCACCGAGCCGCCGGCCGGATTCGTGACCGTGGCCGCATCCGACGGGGCCCGGGTGGCGGCGATGGAGGACCGTGATCGGGGGTTGTATGGCGTCCAGTTCCATCCCGAGGTGGCCCATACCCCGAGGGGGGAAGAGATCCTGAAGCGTTTCCTCTATGACGTCTGTGACGCCGCTCCGACCTGGACCTCCCACTCGATAATCGATACGCAGGTGGCAGCGATCCGGGCGCAGGTCGGCGAGAGCAGGGTCATCTGCGGTCTCTCCGGGGGCGTCGACTCTGCCGTCGCTGCTGCGCTGGTCTACCAGGCGGTTGGGGACAGGCTGACTTGCATATTCGTCGATCACGGTCTGCTCCGGGCGGGAGAGGCCGAGCAGGTCGAGGACACCTTCCGGTCGCACTTCGAAGTCGACTTCGTCCACGTAAAGGCCGAGGACCGTTTCCTCGAGCTGCTCGCCGGGGTCACCGACCCCGAGGAGAAGCGGAAGATCATCGGGGAGACCTTCATACGTGTCTTCGAGGAGGCGGCCACCTCGGTCGGGGACGCCGAGTATCTGGTCCAGGGCACCCTCTACCCCGACGTGATCGAGTCCGGGTCGGCCAGTGCGGCAAAGATCAAGACTCACCACAACGTCGGAGGGTTGCCCGAAGACATGGACTTCGCACTGGTCGAGCCGCTACGCGATCTGTTCAAAGACGAGGTGCGGGCGATCGGAGAGGAGTTGGGCCTCCCCGAGGAGATCGTGTGGCGCCAGCCTTTCCCCGGGCCCGGGCTGGCGGTGCGGGTGATCGGTGAGGTCACCAGGGAGCGATTGGAGTTGTTGCGTGCTGCGGATCTGATCGTGACCGAGGAGATCAGGCGAGCCGGTCTCTACCGTGACATTTGGCAGGCTTTCGCGGTGCTCCCTGCGGTGAGGACGGTCGGCGTTCAGGGGGACTTGCGCACCTACGCCTACCCGTTGGTGGTGCGGGCCGTGACCTCGGAGGACGCGATGACCGCCGACTGGGCCCGTCTCCCCTACGACCTGCTGGAACGGATATCGAGTCGGGTCATCAACGAGGTGCCCGGGATCAACCGGGTTGCCTACGATGTGTCGAGCAAGCCCCCGGCGACCATCGAGTGGGAGTGACGAACCAGCTCGAATCGCCGGATTTGGGCGACGGGGTCCATTCAGGACATCGGTTTCCCTGCCGATAATCTCCTGATCAGGCTAGGGAGCAACTCACGGTGGATCTGAACACGCCCGAGCTGACTCGGATATTTCGCGACGAGCTGGAAGAGCGTTCCGGCAAGCTCGTCGCGGGCGCGGTCGCCCTTCGTCAGCGTGAGCTCGAAGAGGCGCAGATCGAGGAGCTGATTCGGGACGCTCACACCATCAAGGGGTCGGCAGGTCTTCTCGGCTTCGACGAGATCAGAGAGGTTGCCTCCCGTCTCGAGCACCTCTGGAGTCAGATCGGCGAAGGCTACTCCCCGCCCAGAGACGTTATGGTCGCCATGGAGGCGAGTGCCGGGCGCCTCCTCTCATCTCTTGACCTCGAGGACGACGAGCTCGCGGTCATCGCCGACAAGCTGGTGCTGGGCGAAAAGGCAGAGCACAGGATCGGCGAGGGCCCGGCGTGGTCCCCTCCGGCAGAGGTCATCCCGCTGCGCCGCCCCGAACCGGGGAGCCTGGGTGGGCTCCTCTCCTCGGTGTCCGATTCACTGCTCGGCGGGTCGACGAGGGTCGACACCGGGGAGCTCTACCGCATGATCAATCGCATCGTGGAGGTGTCCCTCGATGCCGAGGCCCTTGCCGATCTCTCCCTGCTGTCGATCGAGGGCTCGGACCCGGCGATGTTTCGCAAGTCATGGCGCCAGCAACTGGAGCGTCTGGCGGGGTCGATCTCCGAGATCCAGGATCGGGCCGTCTCCCTGGCCAACATATCGTTCCGTGAGGCGGCGGCGACATTCCCTCAATTCGTCAGGTACCTGGGGCGCAGGATGGGCAAGGATGTCAGGTTCGAGCTGACAGGCGACAACGTCCAACTCGACCGGCAGATCGTCGATCTCCTCCGTGAGCCGCTTCGCCACCTCCTCGTCAACGCCGTGGACCACGGCATCGAGCCCTCGGCCGAGCGGCTGGCTGCAGGGAAGCGAGCAACCGGGACGGTGAGTGTCGGCGCCGAGATCATCGACGAGAGGGTCGAGGTCTCGGTGACAGATGACGGCGCCGGGATCGATTGGGACCTGGTGGCCGACGTCGCCGCTGCCCGTGGGATCCCCTTCGTCTTCTCCGACCTGAGCCCGATCCTCTTCCACCCAGGCTTCACCACCGCGACCGAGGTGACCGATTTCTCCGGTGCCGGCGACGGGTTGTCCACGGTGAGAGACATCGTGGAGAAGGTGAATGGTGTGGTCCACATCGAGAGCCCCAAGGGCATGGGTACCAGGGTCATCATGACCCTGCCCATGTCGATGGTTCTGCAGAACGTGGTGGTCGTCGCCACCGGGGACCAGTTCTGGGGTCTGCCCGAGGCCTCGATCGAGGCTGCAATGCCCCTGTCCCGGGCCGAGATCTCGACCAATGAGGGGGGCCGGGAAGTCCGCTTCCAGAGCCGCGAGATCCCCTGTGTATCCCTGGCCAAGGCGGTTGGTGTCAGTAACGTAGGGGACGAGGCGGAGCTTCTGGTGATCAACACCAGGTTCGGGCTGGTCGCGGTCACCGTCAGCGAGCTCATCGATCGTCGTCGTGTCGCGGTGAAGAGCCTTGGCCCCATCCTCGAGGGCCCGGGCCATGTGACCGGAGCGGCGTTGCTCGGCGGCGGTCAGGTCCTGGTCGTTCTCGATCCGAATTTCCTCGGCTACCTCGCCCGGGGACGCCCTCGCCTCGCCGGGCATCGCCCCCGGATACTGGTCGTCGACGATTCGGCCGGCGTGCGTCAGCTCCTGTCGGCCACGTTGAATGGGGCGGGATTCGAAGTCGAGGTCGCGGCCGGGGCCCGTGAGGCGATGATGGCCATGACCAACGGGGGTTTCGAGGCATTGGTCATCGACTACTCGATGCCACGGTCCAACGGTGTGGAGCTCATCCGCACCATGCGGGCCTCCGATGTGAAGGTGCCGATCGTGATGGTCTCCGGGGTCGCCACCCAGGAGGAGAAGCAGGCAGCCTGGGAGGTGGGAGTGGACGCCTACCTGGACAAGTTCGACCTTCGCCAGGGGGTCCTAACCGAGACCCTGCGTCGGATGATCGGCTCCGACGAGGGAGCGGGAGCCGGCTGAGCGTCGGATTCCTCGATCCATTCAGGTAGTTTCACTGGCGACCGATAGAGAAAAGGCATGCCTCAGTTGCCGGACTTTTTGAGCTGGTGGTCCCTGGCCCTTGCCTTGGTGGGTGTCGTGGGAGTGATTTGGGCCCTTGCCATAACCAGGCATGGGCGTCGGCGTGAGCGCGAGGTGATGCGTCTCTCCGAGGAGGCGCATCGGATCAAGAACGACTTCGTGGCGATGATCAGTCACGAGCTTCGAACCCCGCTGACCTCGATCGCCGGGTTCGCCGACACCTTGGTCGAGTCCTGGAAGGACCTCCCCGACGATGAGGTCGATGAGTTCCTCGGGATCATCAACCGCCAATCGGTCTATCTCGGCGACCTCGTCGAGGACGTCCTGGTCATCCCCCGTCTCGAGGCCGACCGGCTTCGCTTCCACCCCGAGCTCTTCGATCTCGGCGATCTGCTCGGTGACGTTGCCAAGATGGTCTTTCCCACCGGCGGGAAGAAGAGCTCGCTCGTCACCCTTCCCGATGGGGTACGGGTCAGGGCCGACCGCCGCCGCGTCCAGCAGGTGATCCGAAACCTGATGGAGAACGCCCGCAAGTACGGCGGGGACCAGGTCATGGTCGAGGGCTTCGTGATGGGAGACCAGTACCTGGTCGTCATCTCCGATAACGGTCCCGGTGTCCCCGACGAGGAGACACAGCGCGTCTTCGAGAACTTCGAGCAGCTCTCCAAGGGTGACACCAGAGAGGCGACGGGAATCGGCCTGGGTCTCCCAATCGCGAGGAGACTGGCCCGGGCGATGGGAGGCGAGGTCTGGTACGAGCGCCGGTTCCCGACCGGCGCCCGCTTCTGCTTCTCCCTGCCCCTGCGCCGCCGGGCGGTCTTGGGTGAGGACGAGATGCCGGAGCCGATCGATCTCGATGCCACCGCGTCGGTCGAGTTGGACGACGAGACGGTTCTCACCACCTAATCACACCTGTGCGATTCCGTCGCCGGGCACCGGTACCATCACAGGTGATGCAGGCAGAGTGGTTCCACGACGATGTTCCCACCGAGTCCCCGCTCTTCGCCGACCTCAACCCCTCGCAACGTGAGGCGGTGGCCGCCACCGAAGGCCCGGTCTTGGTGGTGGCCGGAGCCGGCTCGGGAAAGACCCGTGTCCTCACCTACCGCATCGCCCATCTGATCCGCGACCTGAGAGTCGCCCCCGACTCGATCCTGGCCATAACCTTCACCAACAAGGCTGCCAACGAGATGAAAGGCCGTGTCGGTGCTTTGGTCGGTGGCGTCATCAGGTCGATGTGGGTCTCGACCTTCCATTCGGCTTGTGTTCGTATCCTGCGCCGGGAGGCGTCGCGGCTCGGCTACCGATCCGGCTTCTCGATCTACGACGACGCCGATTCGCTCCGACTCATCAATCTCGTCCTCAAAGACCTGGACCTCGACCCGAAGCGGTTCCCGCCCAAGGCGATGAAGGCGGTGATCTCAAAAGCCAAGAACGAGCTCGTCGACTACGAGTCGTTCTCCGATCAGGGTGACGGCTTCTACCACGAGCAGGTGGGGGATGTCTACCGGCTCTATCAACAGCGTCTGCTCGAAGCCTCGGCGATGGACTTCGACGACCTGCTCATGGTCACTGTCGAGTTGTTCGGTGCGTTTCCCGATGTGCTCGCCGCCTATCAGGATCGGTTCCAATACGTTCTGGTCGACGAGTACCAGGACACCAACCGGGCCCAGTACATGCTGGTCAAACAGCTAACCGCCACTCACCGAAACCTCTGCGTGGTCGGGGACTCCGACCAGTCGATCTACAAATTCCGTGGCGCCGACATACGCAACATCAGGGACTTCGAAGTCGACTACCCCGACGCCCGGATCATCATCCTCGACCAGAACTACCGGTCCACCGAGACCATCCTCCACGCCGCCAACTCGGTCATCTCCAACAACACCAAGCGGACGCCCAAGAACCTGTGGTCAGATCGCGGTCGTGGTGTGCCCATCCTCCGTTACGAGGCCGAGGACGAGCACGACGAGGCGGGCTACGTGGCCGATGAGGTCGAGCGTCTCCAGGCCGACGGGTTCAACCTCTCCGACATCGCCGTCTTTTACCGAACCAACGCCATGTCCCGCGTCATCGAGGATGTCCTGGTGCGGAGGGGGGTGCCGTACACGGTGGTCGGCTCGGTCAAGTTCTACGACCGGAAGGAGATCAAGGACGCCATCGCCTATCTCCGTGCCGTGGTCAACCCGGCCGACGAAGTGTCGCTGAAGCGAATAATCAACGAGCCCCGCCGGGGAATCGGTGACACCACGATCGCCCATGTGGACCGTTTCAGCCAGAGCCAGAAGATCGGTTTCGCCGAAGGTCTGCGTCGGGCCGGGGAGATACCCCAGCTCAACGCCAGGGCCCAGACCGCGCTGGCGGAGTTCGTGGCGATCATGGACCGGCTGCGTGCGGTGACCGCTGAGGAGGGTGTGCAGGCCGGTGTGGAGTCGGTCCTGGTCGACACCGGGATGCTGGCTGCCTTGGAGTCGGAGCAGACGATCGAGGCCATGGGCCGGGTGGAGAACCTGCGGGAGCTGGTCGGTGTGGCCTCGGAGTTCGAGTCCTCCAACGAGGGGGCGGTCATCGGAGACGATGAGTTCGATTCCCTCGACCACCAGCGCCGACTCGAGCTGTTCCTGGAGACCACGGCCCTGGTGGCCGACATCGACGAGTGGGACGAGGGGGCAGGGGCGGTGACACTGATGACGTTGCACACCGCCAAGGGCCTCGAGTTCCCCGCTGTGTTCATCGTGGGCCTGGAAGACGGGGTGTTTCCTCACATGCGCTCTCTGGGCGACCCGAACGAGCTGGAAGAGGAACGGCGCCTCGCCTATGTGGGGATCACCCGGGCCCAGGACAAGCTACACCTCACCTCGGCTTGGAGCCGGATGCTGTTCGGGGGCTCGAGCTACAACCCCCCCTCGCGTTTTCTTACCGAGGTGCCCGACGGTCTCATGGAGAAGGCGGGGAAGCGTCAGAGACGGACGGCCTCCGAACGGGCGGCCGCCAGTGGCCCGCGTATGACGGTCGAGGCCGGGCAGATCGGCCCCGGCGACCGGGTTCGTCACGACAAATGGGGCCTGGGCACGGTGCGCGAGGTGGTCGGCACCGGGGAGCAAGCCGAGGCCGAGGTCATGTTCGATACCCAAGGGAAGAAACGGCTACTGCTCGCCTGGGCGCCTTTGGAGAGGGCCTGAGCTTCGAGGCGCTGAGCTACTCACCGCCATTGAGGCGGGGCCGTTGCGGTGTCTGTAACTACTGGGTTTCCGAGGCGGCGCGATCTATGGAGCCTTCCGACAGAGCGGCTTTGCCGGCGTCGATTCTCTCGGCCCGCTCCACTTCGCGCCGGGCCAGAGCCCGGTCGAGGGAAGTCATCTGCGTCTCGGTCGCATCGGCAAACCCTCCGTCGATCTTGGGGCTCACGTCGGCTCCGGCCTCGTGGATGATCCCGCAGACGGCAGCCACGAGCAGCCGGCCCGCAGTGCAGACCTATGCCCTGGCCGTCGACTCGCCTTCGCTCTCTTCGATGCGCCGCAGAGCTGCGCCGGCTCCGGCCAAGGCGGCACGAACCCCGATGCGCCAGGCCAGGGGCGAGTCGGGCGCCACCTTCGTTGCTACAGCATCGACGGCCAGGCCGATTGCCCGGGCGGTGAGCACGGCCACACCACCGGGGATTCCCTGGCGGAGGGAAGATCGCGGCATGGTCGAGATTCACGACCTCTCCCCTACCAGATGTCGTGCCTGGCCTCTCAGGCCGCGAAGGGCTCCCCCAGGGCGGGGTCTTCGATCGTGATCGACTCATCGACCACCCCGCGGCACATCCTCAGGTACACGGGGCGTCCCGCTTCGCTGAGGATGGCATCGTGGATCGGGAACATGCGGGGAGGCTTGACCGCATTGGCGAAATCGATGGTCATCCCCACCCGGGCCCAAGGTGCGGCCAGGGGGAGGGCGAGGAGATCGATGCCGGACGGCACGGTCGCGTACGAGTCGCCGGGGTGGAAGAGGGTCGGGCCCTCGCCCTCCCTCAGGACGAACCCAACGTTACCGACACGGGGGATGCGGTCGTGGATCACAGCATGCTGCCCTCCCACCACCTCCGCCGAGACATCACCCAGCTCGAGGCGATCGCCAACCACGGCCGTTTCCGGAGTGTGGGCGCTCAACATGTCGAGCACCGCCGGCTCGACGATGAGACGTGCGTCAGGGTTGGCTGTGATCACGCTTCCGACGTTTTCCACGTCGACGTGGTCGGCGTGCTGATGGGTGATCAGCACCGCATCGAGGTCGGTGAGCTCGTGCCAGGAGCTGGAGTAGGTCCCCGGGTCGATGAGGATTCGGGTGGCTTCGGTTTCGATCAGGAGGCAGGCATGGCCAAGGCGAGTGATGTTCATGCCCCCAAGTATGGCCTATTGGCTCGAGCCCCATGCTCGGGGCGGATCTGTGGGCCCGGGTTCGCCGGAGGCGGGAGCGTCTGTGGTCGTGGTGGTAGGGCTGGTCCCAGCTAAGAGCCGTTTCGGTTTATCGCCAGTCCGTGAGTCCGGCCGGCTTGGAGGAACCGAAGGGCGGGCAGGCTTGGGCGGAGAGGCTCACAGATTCAACTCATCCGAGTTGATGATTGTGGGTTCTGGCCCTTCCGCAGAGTTGAGACCTATGCCTTCTCTACGTCCTCAAGCACTTCCAGCCAGCTCTTGGTGAACTTCTCCACGCCCTCGTCCTCGAGGACCTGGACCACGTCCTGGTAGTCGACCCCTACCCCAGCCAGCCGGGCCAGGTCGACCTTGGCCTGCTCGATGTCGTGCTCGGTGAACGGCGTCGGCGAGGGATTCCCGTGGTCCTGATAGGCGTCGATGGTGGCCAATGGCATGGTGTTGACCGTGTCCGGGGCGACCAGGTTCTCCACGTAGATCAGGTCCGGGTAGTCGGGATTCTTGGTCGAGGTTGACGCCCAGAGCGGCTTCTGCACCCGGGCCCCATTTTCGGCGAGCGCCTTGTATCGATCCGACCCGAACTGCTCCAGGAAGAGGCCATAGGCGACCCTGGCATTGGCGTTGGCGGTGACACCCTTCAGCGAGGCCGCCTCGAGCGCGTCGATCTCGTCGAGCCTGCGGTCCACTTCGGTGTCGAATCGGGAGACGAAGAAAGAGGCCACGGAGGCCACCTTGCTCAGGTCCCCGCCCGAGGCATGAAGTTCCTCCATGCCGCCGAGGTAGGCGTCCATCACGTGCTTGTACCGCTCCAGCGAGAAGATCAAGGTGATGTTCACCGAGATGCCTTCGGCGATGAGACGCCTGATGGCGGGGATGCCCTCGGGAGTGGCGGGGATCTTCACCAACAGGTTGGGCCGATCGATCTGCTTGATCCAGTCTCTCGCCTCGGTGACACTCGCCTCGGTGTCGCCGGCCAGGGTCGGAGACACTTCAACCGAGACGAAGCCGTCTCTTCCCCCGGTCGTCTCGAACACGCCGACCAACTCGTCGCAGGCCCTTTGCAGGTCGGAGGCCATCAGGGTCTTGACGATCTCCTCCGCCGGCACCCCGGCGGACTTCAAATCTCGAAGCCGTCCGTCGTATTCGGAGGATCCGACGATGGCGCCGGCGAAGATGGTGGGGTTGGAGGTGACCCCGGACACGGCGTCGGCTTCGATCCTCCGAGCCAGCTCGCCGGAATCGAGCATCGCCTTCGAGATCTGGTCGGACCAGATGGAGACACCGGCTGCGGCCAGCCCGTGGAGGTTGGAACGGCTCATGCCCCAAGGGTAGGGGAGTCCCCGTGCTGCGCCGCCCCGATACGCTCGTGGCCGTGAGCCTGGTCCTCGTGGTGCCTGAAGGGGGGACAATCTCCGACTTGGCGCAGGCCCGGCGCTCGCCCCGGCCCCGGCACTGGGTCTTCGCAGCCATGGTGGGTGTGCTCGCCGCGGCCGGTTTGGCCATAGGAGAGCTCGGTGGGGTCAGCCTCTCCAATCCCGGCGAGCGACGCCTGATCGAGGCTCACCTCGATGCCTGGTTTGGCGGTGACTTCGAAACCGCCAACAGCTTGAGGGCCCCGGAGCAGATCCGCACCGGCCCGTCCGAGGAGCGAGCTCGCGGCGAGGTGGAGTACCAGGCCATGCTCGGAGCAGAAGTGGAGTTGCTCGGGTGTGAGATGCTGCCACCGGCCACGATGCGATGCGACGTGGCCTACTCCAACATCCTCAACCAGACCGTGGGGGAGGAACCCGCGGTCGTCTCCCAGCAATACGGGATCTCGGACGGGAATCTGCTCTTTGTCGCCGGCCCGTATCTGGAGGATGAATCGCTCGCTTCCAGCTTCCGGCATTTCGCAACGCTCCTCTTCCCCACGGACTACCAGGCTGCCTGCGTCGAGGAGCCCAACTACCAGCGACCGAGCTGCGCCGAGTTCAAGCTGACTCACCTCGAGGATTGGGCGTCCTGGCACCGGATTGAGCATGGCTGATCCCAACTAGCCTTCCCGGTCGGCATGCCGAGACGCATCCTCATCGCCAAACCCGGCCTCGACGGCCACGACCGAGGGGCGAAAGTGATCGCCCGTGCCCTGCGCGATGCCGGGTTCGAGGTCATCTACTCCGGTCTGCACCAGACACCGGCCCAGATCGCGGAGACGGCGGTTCAGGAGGACGTGGACGCGGTCGGTCTCTCCTCGCTCTCCGGGGCCCATAAGACACTGTTCCCCCAGGTCGTCGAGGAGCTGGCCGCCCGTGACGCTACCGATGTGATGGTCTTCGGAGGCGGAGTCATCCCCGAAGCCGACTTCCAGGGTCTACTCGACGCCGGACTCGCCACCATCTTCACCCCGGGGACCCCGCTCGACATGATCACCGCCTGGGTCGAGGCCAACGTCCCCACGAGGGTTTAGTGCCATGCACCGACAGGAGGGAACCACTTGAAGATCCACGAGTATCAGGCGAAGGGGCTGATGGCAGCCAGGGGGATACCGGTGCCCCTGGGCCAGCCGGCCACCACGGTCGAGGAAGCCGTCGCCGCGGTCAGGCCACTCATCGAGGGGTCGGGCAACCCGGTGGTGGTGCTCAAAGCACAGATCCATGCCGGTGGGCGGGGCAAGGGCACCTTCAGGGAGTCCCCCGACCTGCGCGGAGTGAACGTGATCACCGAGGGGATCGAAGGCGGGCCCGGGGCGGCGGAGGAGAAGGTCGGTGAGCTCGCCGCCAGGATGCTCGGCTCGACCCTGGTCACGGTGCAGACCGGCCCCGAGGGCAAGGTGGTCAACCGGGTGTATCTCGAGCAGGGGATCGACATCGCCAGCGAGCTCTATCTCGCCGTGCTTCTCGACCGGACCGTCAGCCGCAACATCGTCATGGCCTCGACGGAGGGAGGAATGGAGATCGAGAAGGTCGCCGAGGAGACTCCGGAGAAGATCCTGCGACAGGAGATCGACCCCGCCATCGGCCTGGCCGACTTCCAGGCGAACGAGCTCGCCGTGGGCCTGGGCATGGACGGGGACACCGCGAGGAGCTTCATCAGATTCGTCAAGGCACTGGATCGGGCCGCCACCGAGCTCGACACCGACCTGATCGAGATCAACCCGCTGGTGGTTACCACCGGCAGCCTGGTCATGGCTCTGGACGGGAAGATGGCCTTCGACGACAACGCCCTTTTTCGTCATCCCGACATAGCCGCGATGCGCGACGAGAGCGAAGAGGACCCGGCCGAGCTCGCCGCCAAGGAGGCCGGGCTCAACTACATCAAGCTCGACGGGACGATCGGTTGCCTGGTCAATGGGGCCGGGCTGGCCATGGCCACGATGGACACGATCAAGCACGTTGGTGGGGAGCCGGCGAACTTCCTCGATGTAGGGGGAGGCGCCGACGAGGAGCAGGTCACCACGGCGTTCCAGATCATCACCAGCGACCCCACGGTGAAAGGGATCTTCGTCAACATCTTCGGGGGGATCATGCGCTGTGATGTCATCGCCACCGGGATCGTGGCGGCGGTGAAGAAGGTGGGGTTGACCGTGCCTCTCGTGGTCCGGCTCGAGGGCACCAACGTCGAAAAGGGAGAGGAGATCATCCGCCAGTCCGGTCTCGACGTGGTGGCGGCCGACAGCCTGAAGGACGGCGCCGAGAAGATCGTGGAGCTGGTCTGATGAGCATTCTGGTGGGCAAGGACACCCGCGTCCTGATCCAGGGGATGGGCAAGACCGGGCAGTTCCACACCGACAAGGCGATCGCCTACGGCACGCAGATGGTCGCTGCGGTTCATCCTTCGCGAAGCGGCGCCATCGCCCGTTTCGAGGGCGAGACCGATCACTCCGGCGTGCCGGGCCGGGACGACACCTATTCGGTCGACCTCCCGGTGTTCGCCACGGTCAAGCAGGCGGTGTCCGAGACCGGGGCCAATGCCTCTGTCGTTTACGTGCCTCCGCCGTTCGCCGCCGACGCCATCATGGAAGCCGCCGCCGCCGGTCTCGACTTGGTGGTGGCCATAACCGAAGGTGTCCCCGTCGCCGACATGATCAAGGCGAAGCGTTACCTGGCGGACAAGCCGACCCGGCTCGTCGGCCCGAACTGCCCCGGTGTGATCACGCCCGGTGAGTGCAAGATCGGGATCATGCCCGGGTACATACACGAGCGGGGGAGGATCGGAGTCGTCTCCCGGTCCGGGACCCTGACCTATGAAGCCGTCTACCAGTTGACCTTGAACGGGCTCGGCCAGACCACGGCGGTCGGGATCGGGGGAGACCCGGTCAACGGAACCAATTTCGTCGACATGCTCCGGATGTTCGAGGACGACGCGGAGACCGAAGGAGTGATCATGATCGGTGAGATCGGAGGGACCGCCGAGGAGGAGGCAGCCGAGTTCGTCGCTTCCGAGATGAGCAAGCCGGTGGCGGGGTTCATCGCCGGCACCACGGCTCCTCCCGGGAAACGGATGGGTCATGCCGGGGCCATCGTGTCCGGCGGGAAAGGGACGGCGGCGGCCAAGATCCAGGCGATGAGAAAGGCCGGGATCGTCATGGCAGAGACTCCGACCGACATGGGGGAGGCGATGGCACGTGCGCTGGGTTGAAGAGCTCGAGGTCATCCGCAGCGAAGGTCTGCGGATCCTGGAAGTGGCCCGTCGTGACCCGGACCATGCGGTGCCGCAGTACCCGGAGTGGACCATGACCGATCTCCTGTCACATGTCGGGTCGATACTCGGTCGCACCACCCTGATCTGTCTCGAACGCCCCACCGAGCGCATCTCGGCACCCAGGCTTCCCGAAGGAGAAGACGCCTTCGATTGGTACCAGTCGACCCTCGGGCACATGATCCAGACCCTCGAGGAGACCGATCCCGACGCCCCGGTCTGGGGTTTTGTCGAAGGATGCACCATCTCCTTCTGGGTGCGGCGAATGGTGGCCGAGACCGGAGTACATCGCTGGGACGCCGAGCAGGCCTTTGCTGAGGAGAGACCTCTTCACCAGACCGTCGCCTTGGCCGGGTTGGACGAGTACGCCGGGATGTGGCTGCCCCGGCTCGGCGAGATGCCCTCGCTCACGTTGACGGCCACCGACCTGGGCAAGACCTGGGTCTACGGCTCGGGGGAGCCTGCCGCAGAGGTGAGTGGAACAGCGTCGGACCTGTATCTCAGGCTGATGTCCCGGCCATCGTCGGTCATCCTGCCTGAGGTCTGGGCCGCCGCCGTCGACGGGCTTGCACCCCCTCCGAAGCCCTAGGTCAGGGGTTGGCGCCTTCGTGCCCTGCTCGCCAGTAGTTCGACGACGTGGGCGGCATCCCTTCCAACGCCGCCGATCAGTGAGGAAGCCATCGAACGCTGCAGCGGCAACCCGATGAAATGGAGCCCTGGCGCGGCCGGCACCCCTCCGCGATCGTGTCGCGGAGACCCGTCTTCATCGAAGATCGGGAGGTCGATCCACTCGAAACCCCGGGCGGAAGCCGGTGCACCAGATCTCATCGAGCGAGACCGGTGTCACGAGCTCGAAGTGTGGCCGGTCGATATCCAATATGGGTGGAGCGTCGCCGTGGGATTCGAGTCGGAGAGGATCTGGCCCGTGTATCGGCATTGTCCTTGGTAGAGCTCCAGGAGGGATTCGAGTTCACTGGTCGCCACCTCGACGTCACTCTCGGCATCGTCGTGAAGAGCCTCGATGGTGATGAGCGCCGCAGTCGTTTCGGCCCGGGTTGCACTCTGAGCGCTTTGTCGCCAGCACCAGCGCCGGGCGCACACGTCGTCGTTCTGGTCGACGAAGATCACCTCGCCCGGTTCCGGGTGTTGCTCCTCGGTGGATCCGAGGTCCGTGAATCGCTCTGTCCCGGTGGCGAAGCGGACGGACAGCGAGCCGGTCAGCCCGGATTGGTCGAAGACGGCGACAGGCACGGCATACCGGATCGAGACGAGGTTCCCGATGTCGACGAGGGTGTTGATCGAGGGGATGCCGCCGGCTTTTTGGAGGCGGCGGTGTAGCGCTTCGACCGCAACTCGATGCTGGGTTGGCTTGACACCGAACGCGCTGAATGCTCGCCGCCACGCCCTTATCGACGGCATCTCCGAGATCGGCGTCTCCTCGAGTCGCTTGAGAGCTGCGGCCTGTTCGGCCCGGTACTGGTCGACAAGCTCCGCGGGGCTCGGGCCGTTGACCAAGTCGACGGCGCCCACCACGCCGGCCCGGATCGCAGGGAAACGTTCGGTGACGGCTGGGTCGTAGGCGAACATCGGAGTCTCTCGAGCCCTGAAGCGTCAGAACCGGGTCAGATCGGCCGCGGCGTAGCCGACAACGGCGGCATCGGCAGTCGTGACAGGTTGCAGGGCGTCGACCAGCTCAATCACCCGGTGGCCGGGGACGGCCACGGTCAACTCGTCGTCGCCCATCCCGGTCCGGGCCCGGGACAGGGCACATCCCATCGAGACCGCGATCACACCCTGCTCTGCCGCCTTTGGGAGGATCTGGCACTGCGGCTTGCCCGACCAGTCGACCTGCACCGCGTCGTTGATCTCCATCATCTGCCGGGGAGTGACCCGGAGCAGGACGACATCGGGATCCGACTGTGCCTCGGAGAGCGGGCCATAACGCACACCCTTGGGGCGACGGGACATGGCGGCGACGCCACCGAACGCCTCCTTGGTCACCCACCCGACGTCGAGGAGTGCCGCCACGTCGCTCTTGTCCAGGATGTCGGCCGCCTCGGCGAGACCGTGGGTGAAGCGACCCGCGGAGCTGTTGCCGTGGTCCTCGGCCAGTGTGTCGAAGGTTCTCTGCTGGGCATGCATCCAGAACACACACGGGGCGGCCGCCCGCCCCGAGCGCCCGTCCTCGGTCGGTTCCGACATGGGCTCGTCGAACCGGGGCACCCCGTCGTCGGGCAGCTCATCGTGGAAGGTGATGGCGGTGGGGACGTGCTCGAGACCGAGGAGGCTGGTCAGGGAGTCGGAGAGTGCGCTGTGGATCAAAGGGACGTCCTTTCGTGGGATCGGCCGGAACCTAGCCGATTCTCTCGAAGCCGATCTTCGGGTCGAAGAAGAGGGCGGTCACCTCGATGTCGGGAAACCGCTCCGAGACCAGGACCACCGCGTTGCGCAATTGGTCCTTCTGTTTGCTGTCTGGCACCGGATTGCCCGCACACTGGGTGTGAGCGACCAACGCCACCTGGGTGGTCCCATGAGCCTCGATGGAGACCGCCAGGCTGCGGAGGAGACCCTCGCCCGTGGCGCTCACCGAGCCGTCGAGATGCTGCACTGCACCGGTGGAGGTGATGTTGTCCACGAAACGCACGCCGAGGCGGGTCATCACCTGATCGATGGTGCGGGTCTGGATCCTCCCGTCCATGCAGGTGATGACGGCTCCGAACCGCCCTTTCGAGGTCATCCCCCCATTGTCGCGGATCAGAGGTGCCGTCTGCGGGCCGCGGCCCGTCCCACCTACACTCCCTGGCCATGGAAATTCCCCTCATCGTCTTGGCCGTCCTCGTCGTCATCTTCGTCGTCATCTACAACAGCCTCGTCCAGGCCCGCAACCGTGTCGACAATTCCTGGGCCCAGGTCGACGTCCAACTGAAGCGGCGCTACGACCTGATCCCGAATCTGGTCGAGACGGTGAAGGGCTACGCCTCCCACGAGCGGGAGACATTCGAGCGGGTCACCCAGGCGAGAAGCGCCGCTCAATCGGCTGCCGGCCCGGCCGAGCAGGCCCAGGCCGAGAACTTCCTCACCCAGGCGCTGCGCCAGTTGTTCGCAGTGGCCGAGGCATATCCCGAGCTCCGGGCCTCCGAGAACTTCCAGAACCTCCAGGGCGAGCTGGCCGAGACGGAGAATCGGATCGCCGTCTCCCGCCAGATCTACAACGACACCGTGCTCACCTACAACAACCGGGTGCAGCAGATACCGACCAACTTCGTGGCCGCAATGACCGGGTTCAAGACCCGGGAGTTCTTCGAAGCCGGGCCCGAAGCCGTCGAGGCCCCGACCGTCGACTTCTGAGTTGAGCCGGTTCGCCCGAGCTCTGATCGTCCTCCTGCTGGTCGTCGCCCCGGCGACAGCAGCATTGGCCAAGTCGTATTGGCTCTCCGAGGCCAACGTCGACATCGTGGTCAATGCGGACGGGTCGCTCTCCATCACCGAGCGGCTCACCTTCGATTTCTCCGGCGACTTCGCCGGCGCCTATCGCGACATCCCGCTAGGGCCTGGGGAGAGCATCGACCAGGTCACGGTCAGCGACGAGTCGGTGACATACCAGCCCGGGGCATGCACCGAGCTGGGTTGCTCCTCACCGGCCGGCAGCTACGGGGTCGAGCAACAGGTCGATCGAGTCCGGGTCGTATGGCATCACCAATCGAGCGACGAGTTGCGCACGTTCCAGATCGACTATGTGATGACCGGGGTGGCAACCGCCTACGACGACGTGGTCGACGTCAATCTTCAGGTGTGGGGAGACCAGTGGTCGGTCGGGCTCGACCGGCTCCGGGCCAGGATGGTGATACCGGCCGGGGCTGTGCCGGGCGAGATCCTCGTCTTCGGGCACCCGTACTCCGTAGAGGGCTCCACCTCCCTGGGCGACAACCAGGTCTCTCCCTCACTGGAGGCGAGCAACATCCCCGAATACCAGTTGGTGGAGATGAGGTTGGTCATGCCCACCGCTCTCCTCTCCTCGACTGACGGGGCAACAACCGTTGCCGGCAATGGCCGTGACCGGATCCTGGCCGAGGAGCAGGAGTTCGCCGAGGAGGCTTCTGAGGCCGCCACCGCCTCCCGGGCCGGCTTGATCTGGGGCTCGGTCTTCGCCGTCGCCATCTCGGTGGGTGTTGGCGGGCTGGTCTATCTGGGTTACGGCCGGGAGCCGCGTATCGACTACGACCGGGAGTACGAACAGGAGCCGCCGACCGATCTTCCTCCAGCCGAGGTTGGAGCCCTGCTCACCCAGGGGTCGGTGACCGAAAGGGAGTTCACCGCGACCCTGTTCGACCTGGTCCGCCAGGGTGTGATCAAGGCGACACCCACCCAGGTGGAACGGTCGACATGGGGTGGTTTGCGCACCGAGACCATCACCGACCTGATGCTCGAGCTCACCGACAAGGACACCGGTCTCCGCGATTACGAGCAGTCGGTGTTGACAGTGATGCGCCGGGTGCTCGAGGACGGTCCCCGCCCGCTGCACGAGTTCAAGAAGGCGATACGCGACGACGCCGCCGCCAACGCCAAGACCTATCAGAGCTTCCGGGAACGGGTTCTCGGCTCGATCAAGAGGGGCGGGATGCTCGACGTGAGGGGAAACGGGGTGGCCTGGCTCGCCGCCATCGTCGTTGTCCTTCTCATATTCGGCGCCCTGTTCCTCCTGCCCCGGATCATGCGCAGCCGCCCCGGCGGGGAGACCATCACCGTCCTCACCATCGTCGGGATGATCATCGGCGCGGTCGCCCTCTTCGTGTTTCTTCTCTTCCGCAGGGTGCGGGTGCGGCGGACCAAGGAGGGCGCCCTGGAGGCGGAGCGGTGGGACGCCTTCCGCAGGTACCTCGGTGACTTCTCCCGTCTCGAGGAGGCTCCGCCTATCTCGCTCGACCTCTGGGACCGGTTTCTGATCTACGCCATCGTCTTCGGCGTTGCCCAGGAGGTGCTGGAGCAGGCACGTCTCCATGCGCCGCCGGAGCTGGAGTCGTCGTCATCGATCTACTGGTTCGGCAACTACGGCTATTCAGGTGGCAGCAGCGAGAATGCCTTTGCCGGTCTCAACTCGGCCCTGTCCGGCGCCTTCGCTCCACCCTCGGCCAGCGGTGGTGGGGGTGGCTTCTCCGGAGGCGGTGGTGGTGGAGGCGGCGGCGGCGGAGGCGGGGGCGCCTGGTAGGCCATCTCTAGCCGATGAATCGGTCCAGCGTGACCGTGGTGTCGTCGGTGATCTCTAGTGAGCCCGGTCTCGGCTCGAACCCGGCCTTCTCCAATGCGCGTCGTGGCTGGGGCCGAACCCCGCTCAACACGACCTTGACCGACTGGGAGTTCAGGCGCTGGATCGTGGTCTCCAACGCCACCAAACCGGTGGCATCGATGGCCGGCACGTCTTCCAGGTCCATGATCACGGTGTGTACCCCACTTCCGACCAGGGTGAGCGCCTCCAGTGCCTTCTCGGCGGCACCGAAGAAGAGTGGCCCGGCGACGTCGTAGAAGACCACGCCGGGCGGCAATCCGGCCACGGTGTGCCCTTCGGCCCCGCCGGTGAGCTCGGCTCCGGAGATCTCCACCATGCGCCGCATGAACAGCATCGCGGCCAGGACAACGCCTACGACGACGGCGACGACCATGTCGTATGCCACCGTCAGGACGAAGCAGACCAGGAGAACGACCACGTCGCTTCGCGGGGCGATCCGCATGATTCGGGTGAAGTGACGGGCATCACTCATGTTCCAGGCGACGACGAGGAGCAGGGCAGCCATCCCCGCCATCGGCACATACCCGAGCACACCAGCCAGGAGGACGATCGAGGCCAGCAGGAACAGGGAGTGGATCACCACGGCGATAGGGGTTCGCCCTCCGGCCCTGATCCCGGTGGCGGTGCGGGCGATTGCACCGGTGGCGGCGAACCCACCGAAGAACGGGGCGAGGATGTTCCCCAGCCCGAGCCCGATCAACTCGGCATCCGGGTCGTGTCGCCCTCCCGCCATCCCGTCGGCAACTACGGCACAGAGAAGAGACTCGATGGCCCCGAGCAGGGCGATGGCGAACGCGGTGGGCAGGAGACCCCCGACATCGGCCCAGCTGAGGCCGGAGCCGGACCAGGGGAGATCGAATCGGGGTGCCGTGCCGGGGATGCCGCCGAACCGGGAGTTGATGGTCGCCACCTCGAACCCGGCTTGGCTCAACATGAGACCCAGGACGATGGCCGTCACCAGGGCGGCGAGTGGTGCCGGCACCCGATGCGAGATGCGGGGGAGACCGATGAGGACGGCGAGCACGGCCAATCCGACTGCCACGTCGGGCCATCGTGTCTGCCCCGCGTTCTGGGCCAGCCCGGTCACCCACTCCCTGACGCCCTCGCCCTCGATGCGCCCGATCCCCAGGAAATCGCCCAGTTGGATCAGGGCGATCACGACCCCGATGCCGGCGGTGAACCCGGTGGTGACCGGATGGGGCACGAACTGGATGAGCCGCCCCATCTTGAGCAGGCCCATGGCAGCGAGGATGAGGCCGGCGAGACCGCTGGCGACCAACAAGCCCTGAAGGCCGTATCGGGTGGTGACGGGCGCAAGAAGGACGACGAAGGCGGCAGTCGGTCCGGACACGGAGTGCATCGACCCCCCGGTCACCGCGATCACCATGCCGGCGACGATGGCGGTGTAGAGCCCGTGCTCGGGTGGCGCCCCGGCGGCAATGGCCAGGGCCATCGAGAGTGGGAGCGCCACCAGGCCGAGGGTGATGCCGGCGATGGCATCTGCCCGCAGATCATCGAGGGCATAGCCACGGGCGCGCACGGCCCGGAGAGCGGTTGCGAACCTGACAGGGGATTCATCGGTCACGAACCGCCTGGACACCCAAGACACGTTAACTCCCGGTCTCGACGCTCAATCCTCTCGATGTCGCCGGGCTCCGGTACCTTGAAGTCGCGATGCGATCTGTCTTCTCCCTGAGCCTGACCGTGCTTCTCGTCGTGGCCCCGGCGCCGGCCGGCGCCGAAGATGTCGAGTTCCCCACGTACAGCGGTGACCAGTTCAAGGCGCTGTACGAGCATGCCATGGAGTACGTTCTGGGCAATCTCGTGCCTCCCGGCGAGCGACATCCGGTGACCGGGGACGAGGATCTCGACGTTCGAATCTGGGAGATTGCCACGGCTCGTGGCTATGTGATGAGACCGGAGGCCGGCCCCGACCTGGTCCGCGCCGACGGCGTGCCGATGCAGCCCGAGGCGGCGGCGGCCTGGCTGGAGCTGAAGGCGGCGGCCCGGGCCGCCGGCCATGGGTTCATCGTCTCCTCCGCCTACCGGTCCCCGGCCAGCCAGGGGGCCCAGTTCAACGCCAAGCTGAACGGGAGGTCCGACGAGGCGATCGACACCGCCCTCAACTGGTACTCGATCCCGGGCACCTCGAAGCACCATGGGGGCTATGCCCTCGACTTCCGCTATGTGAACGGGACCTTCGGCGAGTTCCGTGACACCCCGGACTACGCCTGGCTGGCGGCCGACAACTTCTACAACGCCAAGAGGTTCGGCTTCATCCCGTCGTACCCGGACGACGGCTCCGACCAGGGCCCGAACCCTGAGCCGTGGGAGTTCGTCTGGGTGGGGGTCGACCTGATCCGCTGCGGGCTTCCCATCGAAGTCGACATTCGCCCGACCGACCCCGCCGCCGCCATCGCCAACGAGGTGGCGCAGTGCCCGGGCTCCATGGCCGAAGACCCGGGCACCGTCTTCCCGGTCTGGCTGGCGCGAAGGTTGGCGCTTTGATTCGACTTCAGGGGCGAAGCAGGTAGAAGGCGGAGAACCGGTTGGAGATGTCCTCCAGCGGCTGGAAGGAGACGAACCCGGCCTCGCCGGCAAGAGCCTCGGCCCTCTGCCTGCCCCAGGCCGCTCCGAGACCGGCGCCACCCGAGGCCAGTGACTGGGTCATGCAGTGCAGGGCCGAGATCCCGTAGAGCATTGCCCCCCAGGGGCTCAGGTTCTCTTCCAGGTCGGAGCCTGCATTCGGCTCCATCATCAAGAAGACACCGTCGTCGGAGAGGGCCTCACGGATTCGACGCAGCCCGGCGAGGGGGTCGGCTAGGTCATGGATCACGTCGAAGCTGGTGATCAGCCCGAAGGGTGGCTCGGTCGGGATCTCCTCGACGGCGTGTTCCACGAACTCAACATTGGCGACCCCGGCTGCCCGGCTCCGGGCCATGCCGATCGAGTCGGAGGAGACGTCGTACCCGATGACCAGGCACCTGGGGTAGCCCTCGGCCATTAGGATCGCGGCCGTCCCGGAGCCGCAGCCGACATCGGCCACACGCATCCCCGCTTCGAGCCGGGGGAGGAGACCGGGCACCCCGGGCAGCCATCTGGAGAGAAGGAAGGTGCGCTGGGACGGTGTGTTCCCGCGGTCGATGCCCCGGACCATTCGATCGCCGAACTCCTCGAACCGGACCCCACCGCCGCTCACTGTGGCCTGGGCCACCCCTTCGACCTGGCCGAGGATCGAAGGGAGCATGTCGAGGAACCCGCCCATGAAGTACGGGCTCGTTCCGTCCGAGAGGAACAAGGCGTGCTCGGGTGGCAGCTCGAACCGTCCCGACTCCGGGTCGTACTCGACGACCCCGGCCGCGGCCAGACCGGACATGATCTCCTGGACGTATCGAGCATCGAGCCCCGCCTCTCCGGCGATCTCTGCCGCGGTCCCACCACCCCTCTCGCCGAGATGTCGGGCGAGCCCGCTCCTGTCGGCGACGGCGAGAAGCCCGATCGTCGTCGCCCCCGAGGCGAGATCGACGAACTTGTCGAGGAATGCCTCGACCTTGGACCGGTCCACCGCTCAGGCTCCGGGTGTGGTGATCATCGCCCAACCCAACCAGCCCGCCACTCCGGCTATGTGCGGGAAGGGGAGGAAGTCACGCAATTGGTGGGTCCTTTCACCGGTCGGCTGCGACGCTAGCCGTCGACGTTGCCGGCCACCACCGCGCCGGCTCTCACCGTCTTCCACGTCAGGTTGGTCCCGGGCCGGTAGGGGATGTGCGCCGCTGAGGGGGCGTCCAGGATGACCATGTCCCCGGCGGAGCCCGGGGCGATCAGGCCATGACCATCGAGGCCGAGTGAGAGGGCGCCGCCCCGGGTGGCCGCGTGGATGGCCTGCTCCGTGGTCAGGCCCATCTGCACCACGGCCAGGCTCATCACGAGCCCCATGGACTCGAAGTAGGAGGTCCCCGGGTTGCAGTCGGTCGCCAGCGCGACGACGACTCCGTGATCGAGCAGCATCGGTCCGGGAGCCTGGCGGGCGCGAAGGGTGTAGGAGGCGCCGGGAACGAGCACCGCCACCACCCCCGCCCTGGCCAGGGAGTCGGCATCCGCCTCCGTGACGTGATCGAGATGATCGGCGCTGGCGGCCCCGATCTCGGCGGCGAGGGCGGCGCCTCCCGATCGGGTCAACTGCTCGGCGTGGATCCGGGCGGCCAACCCGTGAGCTTTCGCCGCCTCGAAGATGCGTCGGGCTTCGTCCACCGAGAAGGCGCCATCCTCGACGAAGACATCGCAGTAGTCGGCGAAGGGGGCGGCGGCGGGCAGCATCTCCTCGACCACGTGGTCGACATAGCGGGCGTGGTCCCGGCCATACTCGGGGGGGACGGCATGGGCGCCAAGGAAGGTGGTCCGCACCGTCAGCGGCAGCTCCTCCCCGATCCTCTTTGCCGCCCGGAGCATGGTGAGCTCGGTCTCGACATCCAGTCCGTAGCCGGACTTGATCTCGACGGCGGTCGTGCCGGTGGCCATCATCCTCCGGGCTCGACGCGCCGCGCTCTCGAACAGCTGCTCCTCGGTCGAAGCCCGTGTGGTTCTCACGGTGGAGAGGATGCCGCCGCCGGAGGCCGCGATCTCGGAGTAACTCGCGCCGCGCATCTTCATGGAGAACTCGCCGGCGCGGTCGCCGCCGAAGACGAGATGGGTATGGGCGTCGACCAGCCCGGGGATCACAGCCCGGCCCTGGCAGTCGATGTGTGTCGCCCCGCCTTGCTCCGGGGCATCCCCTTCCGGGCCGGCGAACACCACCGATCCATTCCTCACCTTGACGGCGGCTTCGGCGATCGGGTCGCCGGTGTTGGTGGTCAGCTCGCCAATGCCGGTAAGGAGCAGTTCGCTCACGAATCTGCAGCCGAGGCCACCGACCCGTCGCCGATGAGGGCGGCCACCGCCTCGATCTCCTCGGTGAGGGGTCGGTCCTCGTCGAGGGAGGGGACATGTTCCCGGATCAGCTCCACCACGGCGGCGGTGCCGGCTCCGGGCAGGAGTGGCCGGCGATACTCGATCCCCTGTGTGGCGCACAGGATCTCGATGGCGACGACCCGGCGAGCGTTGTCCAGGACCTGGGCCAACTTGCGTCCGGCCCCCCATCCCATAGACACGTGATCCTCCTGGTTTCCCGAGGTGGGGATGGTGTCCACCGAGGCGGGGTGGGAGAGCACCTTGTTCTCGGCCACCAGGGCGGCCTGGACGTACTGGGTGATCATGTACCCGGATTGCAACCCCGGGTCGTTGGCGAGAAAGGCGGGAAGACCCCGGGAGCGGGCGGGGTCGAGGAGACGGTCGGTCCGCCGCTCCGAGATCGACCCCAACTCGGACACGGCAATGGTGGCGAAGTCCAATACAAAGGCGAGCGCCTGGCCATGGAAGTTCCCTGCGGAGACCACCTCTCCTGTCTTCGGGAAGACGATGGGGTTGTCCACCACCGATTCCATCTCCCTGCTCAGCACGTCCTCCATGTGGTCGAGGGTGTCGGCCACCGCTCCATGGACCTGAGGGGCACATCGCAACGAGTAGGCGTCCTGCACGGCATGATCGAAGTCATCCTGATGACTGGCGCCGATGGCGCTCCCGTCGATGAGAGCGGCAATGCGCCGGGCCGAGGCGATCTGACCCGGGTGAGGACGCAGTCGGTGGATGTCTTCCCGGAAAGGGCGGGCGCTGCCCATCATCGCCTCGATGGTCATGGCACATGCCACGTCGGAGGCGATGAGGAGCTGGCGTGCCGCGTGCAGTCCCAGGGCACCCATTGCCGTCATCCCCTCGGTCCCGTTGAGCAGGGAGAGGCCTTCTTTTGCCTGGAGGGAGATCGGCTCCAGATCGATCTCCGAGGTTGGGACCACCTTTCCGTCAATCCTCACCTTCCCCTCGCCGATGACCGGCAACGCCATGTGGGCGAAGGGCGCCAGGTCACCTGATGCCCCAACCGAGCCTTGAGAGGGGATCACGGGAAGGATGTCCCGGTCCAGCATCTCCAGCAATCGCTCGACGACCACCGGGCGGACTCCGGAGTGGCCCTGGGCCAGGGTTCTCGCCCGGAGCAGGAGGATGGCCCGAACCAGCTCGTCGGGCACAGGGTCGCCGACACCGGAAGCATGCGATCGAATCAGGTTGTACTGGAGGGCCTCCGCCTCTTCACGACCGATATGGGTCGAGGCGAGGGCGCCGAACCCTGTGGTGATCCCGTAGACGATCTCACCAGAGTCGACGGCTGCGTCGACCACGGCACGTGCCGGCTCCATCCGCTCGGCCAGACCCGGGCCCGGGATTGCCCTGGCCCGGCGTTGGGCGACTGCGACCACCTGCCCCGGAGTGAGAGGGCCGCCGTCGACGATGATGTCCGTCACACCGGTCACGGTACCGAGTCGATTCCAGGGAAGAAGGAAGGGGGCGATACCGTTTCAGGCAGATGATGACCGACCTCACCCCACTCCTGTCCGAGCCGGGCGGCTCGATCGCGGTGATCGGTGCCACCGATCATCCCAGCAAGTACGGCGGGATCATCTACCGCGACCTGAAGCGAAGAGGGTTCCGGGTCTTCGCGGTCAACCCTTACCGGGAAACCGTCGATGGCGACCCCTGTTGGAAGTCGGTGACGGACCTCCCCGAGACCCCGACCATCGCCGATTTCGTGATTCCCGCCATGCCCGGTCTCCAGGTGGTCGACGAGTGCGAGCAGGCCGGGATCCTGAACATCTGGCTCCAACCCGGCGCCGAGTCCCCCCAGCTCATCGAGAGGCTGGAAGCCGGTCCGTTCAACTGGCTCGCCCACGCCTGCATCATGGTCCGGGCCAGCCTCGCCGGTTGGGGCCACCGCTGAGGGTTACAGCCGCCCGTTGAACAGTTCCCGGGCGATGATGTTGCGTTGGATCTCGGAGGTGCCTTCGTAGATGCGGGGGGCCCTCACCTCCAGGTAGAGATGGGCCAGGGTCGAGTCGGCCTCCAGTCCTCTCGCTCCCAGGACCTGGATGGCGGTGTCGACGGCCCGCCGGGCCGTCTCAGTGGCGTGCAGCTCGGCCATGGCGGCCTTGCCGTTGAGACACTCGGTATCGCCGTTGTCGTGGGCCGCGGCCGCCGAGTAGACGAGAAGCTTGGCCGCTTCGATTTCGAGTCGGACGTTGGCCAGTTGATGGGACGCTCCCTGAAAGTCCGAGATCGGCGTACCGAAGGCGGTGCGGGTGGTGGCGTGGCCGGTGGCGATGCGCAGGGCCGCTTCAGCCATCCCCAGGGCAAAGGCGCCGACACTGGGCCGGAACAGGTCCAGGGTTTGCATGGCGACCTGGAAGCCGTGGTCGACCTCCCCTTGGACATTCTCCTCGGGGACATCGATCGGCTCGCCGCCGCGACCTTCGCGCGTCACCACGAATGCGGTCACTCCGCGCTCGCCCGCACCCACGGTGGTGCGAGCGAACAGGGTGTAGACGTCGGCATCGGGGGCATTGGATATGTACGTCTTCTCTCCCGTGATCCTGACCCTGTCTGATGGCGCACAGGTCAGTTGCGGTCACCCCGCCCTCGGTGAAGAGCCGATCGAACAGGCCGTGTTCGGCAATCGCTCGTACCAGGTCGCGGTTGACCCGGCCCGATCCCCTCTCGGCGATCTCGTCCAGGGCGTGGCCAGTTCGCTCGCATTCCTCGACCAGGGACCTGATCATGGGGCAGAACCTACTTTCGCCCAGAAACCCCGTGGTTTGGGCGCCACGCCTGTCGCCGCGCTGACATAATCGCCCGACCTGAGAGAGAGGGGCATCTGAGATGGGCGCCATGCCGTCCGGTGTGCGCAACTTGTTCCGTGCCGCGTTGGTGATCTTCGTAATCACGGTCGTCATTGGGATCCTCAACGGGACCGATGTCTGGGAGCCTCCCGAGAACACACTTCTCACCCACGTCCACGCCGGGACGCTGGGCTGGATCACGCTCTCCATCTTCGGCGGGGCGATATGGATGTTCGGCTCGGCAGGAGACAGGTCGAGCAACACCCTGGCCAACTTCTCGATTGTGGCGCTGGCCCTCTATGTGCTGGCTTTCTGGTCGGTCGACATCACCACGTCCAGCATCCAGCGGCCTATCGGTGGGACCCTGGCCTTCATCGCCATCGTGTGGGTGTTTGCCTGGGTGCTGCGAGCCCATCGCAGCAAGACCTGGACCGTCGCCGAGTACGGGATGGCCCTCTCCCTGTTCTTCCTGGTGATCGGGGCCGTGCTTGGCATCGCCCTGGGCCTGCAACTCGCCGAGGTGGAGATCGTGGCACCGGAGAATGCCGAACAGCTCGGCGGCGCCCATCCGGCGGCCATGGTCGTCGGCTATGTGATCCTGGCCGGGACCGCCTTGATCGAATGGTTGCTGCGACGGGAGAACACACCTTCGCTTTCCGGGTCCAAGGCGGGAGCGGTGCAGATGACGCTGATCTTCCTCGCCGGTGTCCTGGCGATGTTGGGCGTCCTTCTCGACAACGAGGTCATGCTCCAGGCGAATGTTCCGCTGGAAGTCGTGGGGTTGGTCATCCTGGTGTGGAGGCTGAGGACCTACCTCGCTCCCTCCGAGTGGGGTGGGTCGGTCCCGGGCACGATGGCACGTACCGCCGTCCTCGGTCTCATCATCGGAATCGCTCTGTTCGCCTACGTCGTCTCGCTATTCGTTTCCGGAGCCGAGTTCGAGGAGATCTCCCCCTGGTTGGTGGCGGTGGACCACATCAACTTCATCATGGTCATGACCAACCTGATCTTCGCCATGATGGCCATCGGGTCAGTGGTTTCCGACACGGCCAATCGGCTCATCTACTGGGGGGCGAACGTCGGCGTGTTGGGGTTTGCCGTTGGCATCTTCACAGAGAACTCGACCCTGAAGCGGATCTTCACCCCGATCCTGGGTCTTGCCCTCCTCTATGGGATCTACACCTACCTGACCGCCAGGGAGGCCCGACCGGTGACGGCCCAGGAGGTCGGCGTCTAGGAATCGAGCCGGAATGCTCGGGGCGGGGACGTCGACGAGATCATCGGCAGGCTGGAGGAGACGGGCTCGAAGAGCCTGCTCGAGTTCACCAGGATCTGCTGCCCCGGGTCGTCGGTCTGGGGCGGGCGACCGAGCTGTTGCTCCTCGGGGAGAAGGTCGATCCGGAACAGGCGGTGTCGATCGGTCTGGCCTCGCGGGTGGTAGCAGACGCCGAATTGGTTCTACCGGGCCTTCAGCGGCAAACGCCCGCCCGAATGGAAGGGGCGACGAGCGGTCACCGGTTCCTGAATCCCGAGGGCATGACCCCGGCCCGAGGCTTCTCGCATGGGGCGATCCCGGCTGGGGGCAAGACCTTCTACATCGCCGGGCAGACCGGCCACTACGAGGATTCCGCCGACCTGGTGTCGATGACGATCTACACCACAGACGTCATGGGGTATCGGGACAGTCTGGAGCCGGTCGGCGCCGTCTATCGGGAGGTTTTCGGCAAGCACTCCCCCCGATGGCCCTGGCCGGAGTCGCCGAGCTGTTCGACCCTGATGCGGTGGTCGAGCTCGTCTGTGTGGCCGTCATCCCGTGATCGGGCCGGTCGGGCCGGCACGGTCTCGATCACGGATCAGCTCGAGGAGCCGGTCCACGTCCTCCTCGTCGTGATAGACCCCGAACCCGATGCGAAGCCGATCACCCCGATAGTCGCTGATCACACCCCAGTCGTGTAGCGAGCGGTAGATCTCCCCGGCGGTCTCGGTCCGGAAGGTGAGGAAGCTGCCGCGCTCTTGGGGCGGGGGAGGGAGGAGCTCACCGAGCCCGGGATCCCCGGCGAGGAAGTGGGCCTGGAGGGAGGCGACGTGGTCCTCGATCGCGGCTGGAGTGACCCCTTCGCCCTCGAGCCAGCCGAGCACAGCATCCATCCGGTAGACGCCGGAAGGGTCGTAGGTGGCCCCGGCGAATCTCGAGCCGTCCCCGGCGTAGAGGACCCGGTCGCCCATCCCGGTCTCGAGCTGCCCGAACCCGGCGTACCAGCCGGTGTCCAGGGGTCGGGGCCCGTAGCCCGGGGGAGCATGGAGGAAGCAGGCCCCCTCCCCGGCCATGGCGTACTTGTAACCGCCGGCCAGATAGAAGACCCGGTCCTGGATGGCGCCCAGGTTGACCGGGCGGGCCATGAAGGCGTGGTACCCGTCGATGACGAAGAAGGTCCGGTTCTCGGGGACGGAAGACACGATGTGGTCCAACTCGGGGACCACGAACCCCGAGTCGTCGAAGACCTGGCTGAGATAGACCAGGTCGTGGGCCCCGGCCCGCGCCTCGCGGGTGAAACGCTCGGAGAAGGTGTCGAAGGGCTCGACCGGGACACGGTCGACGATGGCGAGGCCCGCCTCCTCCCAGCGTCTCGACTGCCGGGTGAATGAGTGGAACTCGGAGTCGGTGGAGAGGACGCGGACCGGCGGCTCGAGACAGGAGAAGAGACGGACGAGAAACGAGTGGGTGTTGGGACCGAAGGCGAGAGTGGTCGGGTCGGCCACGCCGATGAGGCCGGCCACGCGTGAACGTGCGCTCGGGACCACCACGCCGAATACGTGCTCCCACTTGTCGTCCATCATCTCCGCCGCGTCCAGCCAGGCCCGTTGTTGGGCTTCGAAGGAGACATCGGGCCAGGGGTGGTGGGAGTGGGCGGCGAAGTGGAGACGTCCCGGTTTGGCCCCGAGAAACCGGGAGAAGCCGGGCTTGAGGTTCATCCCTCGAACTTGAACCGCATCGACTCGACGATCCCGGGGGGCAGCGGGGGTCGGTTGGCCTTCGGGATGAGGAAAGTGGACAGGTCGTAGAGGTCGGAGAAGATCCGACTCCGCTCCGCCGACCTCTCCAGGTACTTGGCCCCTGCCGACCCTCCGGTGCCGACCCGTCGCCCGATCATGCGCAGCACCATCTGGGCGGGCCGGTAACGCCACGTCGTGAATCCTTCGTCGATGTCCATCAACAGCTCGAGCAGCCGATACGGCTCCTGGAGCGCAGGCTGATCCCGATAGAGCGTGATGAACAGCGCCGCTTGAAAGGCGCGGTGAGAGAGACGCCGCCTCCCGGCCGCCTGATGTTCCGCGTGCTTGGCCGGGTCGAACAGCGCTTCGTACTGCTCCATGGTGGACTCGAACTCCTTGAGCTGCGCGGTCTTCTCGGCGTCGGACAGCCTCGGGTTCGATCCGACCACGGCCCGGTCCGCCTCGAGCCGGTTCTTCACCGCCAGTTGGAATGCGTCCCAGAAGCTGAAGTCATCGTGGTCGAGGAAGGGGGTCCTCTCCAGCCACCGCTCGACCAGGTCGAAGATCGACGGCTCGGTCTCGCTGGTCGTGACCAGGGCCAGGTCTTCGTCGGTGAAACGGGATGTGTACAGGTCTTGCGCCATCACGATGGACGGTACTCCGCGTGCAACCGCCCACCGTGACGGTGTGTAGGTGCACTTGGCACAATCCTCACCCGCACCACTCCTCGGACCGGTCCCACAGCTCCCGGGCCAGGTCGTCGTCCCGTGCGACCGGAGAGGGAGGTGCGATACCGCGACGCTGGTAGTAGTGGCCGCTGTGGTCGGCGACCTGGTTGGAGGTGGCACACCACACGACGGTGTCTGCTCCCTGGTGCGGCCTGAGCAGATTCCTTCCCATCAGGGAACGCACCGGCCAGGGGATCAGCGGGGTGTCGACGAGGCCGGGATGCACGGCGTAGGTATTCCAATCGGGCTGGCGTCGGGCCAACTCCCGGGTAAAGAGGATGTTGGCCAGCTTGGACACCGTGTACTCGGCGTATCCGGCGAGAGAGGTTCCTTTGCGGACCTTGTTGAAGTCCATGCCCTTGGCCCGAAAGTGAGCCGAGCTCGCCACCGACACGATTCGGGTGCCCGGCCTGAAAGCGGGCCGGATCAGATTCGTGAGAAGGAAATGCCCGAGGTAGTTGATTCCGAAATGGACCTCGAACCCGTCCTCGGTTCGGCCCCGACGGTTCACTCCGATCCCGGCGTTGTTGACCAGCACGTCGAGGGGATGTCCGGATTCGGCGATTCGTGCCGCCGCGGACCGGATCGAGGCGAACGAGGACAGGTCGAATTCCAGGCACTCGGCCGATCCGCCGTCCGAGGTGATCGAGGCGATCACGGGTTGGATCCTCGATGCCGAGCGCCCGGCCGCCACTACATGGAGTCCGGCTTGGGCCAGTGCCAGTGCCGTGGCCTGGCCGATGCCGGAGCTGGCGCCGGTGACGAGAGCGGTGGGCATCGGCGCCGAAAGTTAGCGGCACCGGCCGGCCATCTCCGGGCCCGCGCTTAGCCTGTCCGAGTGCACATAACGGCAGACAAGCTGATCGACGCCCTGAGTGAGAAGGGTTATCGAATCACCAAGGCCCGCCGTGCCGTGTGCGAGGTGGTCGCAGCCGCCCACGACGAGCATCTCAGCGCCGCCGACATGTACGACCGGGCCCGGGCGCAGAGCGGGGCCCGACTCGACCGCTCCACCGTGTACCGGACCCTGGAGGCGCTGGAAGAATCCGGGCTTCTCGCCCATTCTCATCTCGGCCACGGCCCGTCGGTCTACCACCTTTCCGAAGATGCCGGTCATCAGCATCTGATCTGCCGGCGGTGCGGGCGGACCTCGACCCTCCCCGAGGCGGAGACCGAGCGTTTCGTCGACGCGATCAGTGCCGCAACCGGTTTTGTCGCCGACGTGAGCCACTTCGCCCTCTCCGGTCTCTGTGCGGCGTGTGCAGACGGGAGCACCACCTGACCTGATCCGCTATTCTTGTTGCGACACGTTTGCAAGAGAGGCGGATCGTGCACATCCCCGACGGGTTTCTCAACGGCGCCACCTCGGCCGGCACCGCCGTCATCGCGGCAGGCGGTCTTGGGTTGTCGATCAAGAAAGCCGGCGCCTATCTCCAGGACAACAGGATCGCCCTCACCGGTCTGGTTGCCGCCTTCGTCTTCGCCCTCCAGATGTTGAACTTCCCGGTCGGGGCAGGGACCTCAGGTCATCTCCTCGGCGGGGCGCTGGCCGTGATCCTGGTCGGGCCTTGGCTCGGGATCACCGCGGTGAGCGTGGTCGTGGTCATCCAGGCCCTCCTCTTCGCCGACGGAGGCATCACCGCCCTCGGCTCCAACATCCTCAACATGGCCGTCGTCACAGGCCTGGTGGGCTGGTCCGTCTTCCGGGTGATGACCAGGCTTCTCCCCCAGACCTGGGTTTCGGCGCTGGTCTCGACCTTCACCGCCGCCCTGGTCTCGGTGGTGGGCTCCTCGGTCGCCTTCGTCAGCGAGTACGGCGTCGGGGGTAGGGGGAACGCCGAGCTTGCCACTGTGTTCACAGCCATGGTCGGGATCCACTTCCTCATCGGGATCGGCGAGGGTCTGATCTCGGCGGCCACCGTTGTCGCGGTCGGAGCGTCGCGCCCCGAGTTGATCGCCGGAGTGGAAGACACCGGCCTTGGCGCCCAGGAGACAAAGCCGATTCGTTCCGGGGTCTGGGGGTTTGCCGCGTCAGGTCTGGTGGTGGCCGCCGTCCTCGTGCTGGTGGTGGCTCCTCTGGCGTCGGGCGAGCCCGATGGCCTGGAGCGCGTGGCCATCGACCAAGGGTTAATCGAGTCGGCCGAGGAACAAGCCATCGCCGAATCGCCACTGGCCGACTACGGGGTAGGGGGAGTCGAGGACGAGGCGACCGGAACCCGGGTCGCCGGGTTGGTCGGGGTACTGGTCACATTTGGGATCGGTGCGGCGATAGTCGGCGTTTTCGTCATTTTGAGAAAGAGGAGCGCGACAACGGTCTGAGCGGAACAGCCCACGCCCACACTCTCTACCGGCACGGGAGCACTCCGGTTCACCGTCTCCCGGCTCAGGTCAAGATCGTCGCCCTGTTGGGCTTCGTGCTGGCGGTGGTGGCGATCCACCGCGAGGCATTCTGGGCGCACGCCCTTGCCGGGTCGCTTCTGCTCGGGGTGATCATCCTCGCCGAGCTGCCGGCCGGTTTCGTGGCCAGACGGATGATCGTCGAGATCCCGATCCTGATCTTCGCCCTGCTCCTGCCCTTCTTCGGCCGCGGGGAGACGACCGAGGTCATCGGGTTGACCCTCTCGGTGGAGGGTCTCTGGGGGGCGTGGACCATCCTGGCGAAGGCAACCCTGGGGGTGGGAGCCTCGATAGCGGTCTCGGCGACCAGCACCGTCCCCGATCTGATCCGAGGTCTGGGACGGCTCCATGTGCCACGGGTCCTCACCGCAATTGCGGGGTTTATGGTGCGCTATCTCGACATAGTGGCCGGGGAGTTCTCGCGGAGACGGGTGGCGATGGCATCGAGGGGCTACGAGCCGCGCTGGCTCTGGCAGGGCGGCCCGCTCGCCCAATCCGCCGGCTCACTGTTCATCAGGTCGTTCGAGCGCGGGGAGAGGGTCCACCAGGCGATGGTGGCACGCGGCTTCACCGGGAGGATCCCGGTCTACGGGGATGAGAAGGCGACGCCCCGGCAGTGGCTGTTCGGTCTTGCCGTGCCCGCTGCCACCCTGGTGCTGGCCCTGCTCTCCATCACGGTGCTCTGGTGAGCGAGCCCTCGCTCGAGGTCATCGACCTGAGCTTCTCCTACCCGGACGGGCATGAGGCATTGCGGAGTGTCGACCTCCACGTTCACCACGGGGAGCGGGTCGCCCTCCTCGGACCCAACGGGGCAGGAAAGACCACACTGCTCCTTCATCTGAACGGGATCTTTCGCCCGACCTCGGGGAAAGTGCGAATAGCCGGGCTCGACATCTCCGACGAGTCGCTCATGGAGGTGCGACGCCGGGTCGGACTTGTCTTCCAGGATCCCGACGACCAAT
>Ga0326597_10000596_pt1 | contig 63291 bp, 50 predicted proteins | sample RVTome_12_FD_203789 | JGI IMG/M metagenome (GOLD analysis project Ga0326597, IMG submission 203789) | Soil microbial communities from uranium-contaminated site in the Upper Colorado River Basin, Wyoming, United States - RVT100D185 | ecosystem: Environmental > Terrestrial > Soil > Contaminated >...
CGGAATCACCGGCCAGGACGGCTCCTACCTGGCCGACTTCCTCCTCACCCAGGGCGATGCGGCCAAGGCCAAGCGGGTGCTGGGGCGCCCCCCCAGATAGAGCCGGGAATGCTCGTTCCGTTATGACTAATCTGCGAAGAGAGATCGTTCGAGCGGCACTGTTCTTGCGCGAGGCAGGCCTCGTGACGGGAACCGCGGGCAATGTGAGCGTTCGTGACCCTGGTACCGGGTGCTTCCTGATCACGCCGAGTGGGGTGGATTACCGTATCATGCAGGCGCAAGACATTGCTCGTGTGAACCAAACGACAGGATCAGTGGAGGGTAGAAGGCGACCATCCACGGAGCGAGAGCTGCATCGGCAGATATACAAGGCACGAGAGGACGTGAACGCCGTCGTTCACCATCACTCACCGTATGCCACCGCAATCTCGGTTGCAAGGCGGACAATTCCGAACATTTTGGATGAAGGTTCAGATCTGACCCCCATCCCGACTGTCGAGTACGCGCCCTCGGGAACGCCGGAGTTAGCAACCACAGCCTCGGCCGGACTCGCCGATGGCTTCAATGCCGTACTCTTGGCCAATCATGGGGTGGTCGTTGTAGGGGGAGATCTGGAAGAGGCCCTAACCAGAAGCGTTGAAGTGGAGAGGCTGGCGAAGATCTTCGTCTGGGCTGAAGCAATTGGCGGCGCAGCTCCTCTGGAAGATTGGGCCGCTGCGAGGAGCAAACAGCATATAAGAGAGTATAAGGCAGCCAGGGCAAGAGAAGATATCAGGCGGGCGGCGGCCTCCCCAGAATCCTCAGAGAAGATCTCTTTGGGCGACCTGGTCAAGTTTGGCTTTCGTAGCTGGATCACCTTCGGTTCTCTCATCCATACCTTGGTCATGCAAAAACTTCGAAGGTAACCCGAACGCTGGGCACCCGAAGGGCCAATCGACTTAAAGAAACTGGCCTAGCATCCGAGCTTTCTAGCGATGTGTTATTCCGCATTCGCCATTCATCATTCGACAATTGATGTGATTCCCCCCCCTGCGTCCCCCCTCCCGCCTCACGATTGAGAGTGGTCCGTAGTCCCGTGGTCCGTGGCGGTGAGTCCGAATTCTGCATTTGTACCCGTACCCTCGCCTTTGGTTCCTTTGTACGCCTTTTGTATGGAGTCGATTCCGCATTCCGAACTCCTCAATCGGCGTTTGACTTAAGGGGAGCCAGCAAATGGCCAAGGTTCTCGTAACTGGAGGAGCGGGATACATCGGCTCGCTCCTCACCGGGGTACTCTTGGCGGCCGGCCACGAGGTCACAGTCGTGGACAGCCTGATGTTCGGCGGTGAATCGCTTCTCCCGTACTTTTCGCATCCCAACTTCCGGTTCCACAAGGCGGACGTCACCGTGGACGATCTGGACGAAGGGCTCCGCGGCGTGGACACGGTGTTTCACCTGGCCGCCATCGTCGGGTTTCCGGCATGCCAGCAGGTGGGGGAAGCGGTGGCGTACCGGTACAATACTGAAGCAACCAAGGGGGTCTTTATGGCGTCAGAAGACGCTGGCGTGGAGCGATTCATCTTCGCCTCGACGTACAGTAATTACGGGATCTCTTCCGACGGAGAGCCCGTGACGGAGGAGTCGCCGCTTCGTCCCCAGTCACTCTATGCTCGCACGAAGATCGCTGCCGAGGAGTGGCTACTGGAGCGGGGGCGTAGCAGCCGTTGCGCGCCGGTGGTCCCGCGGTTTGCTACGCTCTTCGGCATTTCGCCCCGGACACGCTTCGACCTGATCGTCAACCAGTTCACCCTGGAGGCGCTCCGGAATCGCCGTCTCCTGATCTACCAGAAGAACTACTCCCGCTCCTATGTGCACATCAGGGACGCGGTCGGGGCTCTGCAAATGATGATGGAGGTCCCGATAGATTTAGTCCGGAACCAGATCTTCAACGTGGGATCGGAGGACGGCAACTACACCAAGGAAGAGATCATTGAACTCGTGCGAAAGCACGTGAGCGGCGTCTCCGTGGAGTACAAAGACCTCTCCTTCGGCGAGGATATGCGTGACGTGCGCGTGTCTTTTGACAAGATCCGAAAGGCGCTGGGCTTTAAGCCAACTCGTAGTGTTGAGGACGGAATAGTCGAGGTCAAGACTGCAATCGAATCCAGCCTGATTCCGGATCCCAGCGCTTCTCGGTATCGCAATGCACAGTTCATTGTGCAATGATCGCGAGAAAGTCGGCTATGCAAAGAGACTGGCCGGATAGCAAGGAGTTCTGGAGGGACAAGCGTGTTGTCGTCACAGGCGGGGCTGGTTTCTTAGGCTCTTTCGTGGTTGAGAAATTGCAAGAGCGAAAGGCAGCGGACATCTTCGTGCCACGGAGCAAGGAGTACGATCTACGGGAGGTCGGTGCCATCAGGCGGATGCTCTCAGATGCCCGACCGGATATCGTCATTCACCTTGCGGCCCGAGTTGGCGGTATCGGGGCCAATCGAGGGCACCCGGCAGAGTTCTTCTACGATAACCTGATGATGGGTGTGCAGTTACTTCATGAAAGCTGGCGTGCCGATGTAGACAAGTTTGTGGCGGTCGGCACAGTGTGCGCCTACCCCAAGTTCACGCCCGTTCCCTTTCACGAGGACGATCTCTGGAACGGGTACCCTGAAGAGACAAACGCCCCGTACGGTCTCGCCAAGAAGATGCTCTTGGTTCAGGCCCAAGCCTACCGGCAGCAGTATGGATTCAATGCGATCTACCTCCTGCCGGTGAACCTGTACGGTCCGGGAGAGAATTTCGATCCGCAGTCCTCCCATGTGATCCCAGCGATCATCCGGAAATGCCTGGAGGCAAAGGCCGCAAACGAGAAGAAAGTGACTCTATGGGGTACTGGCCGGCCGACACGAGAGTTCCTCTACGTTGAAGACTGCGCCGAAGGAATCTGCATGGCTGCTGAGCGGTACGAGAAGCCAGAGCCAGTCAACCTGGGCTCGGGCCAGGAGATCTCGATTCGGGAGTTGGCCGATATGGTCGCCGAATGCACGAGATTCCAGGGGGAGTTCGTCTGGGATTCTACGCAGCCTGACGGGCAGCCGAGACGCTGCCTGGACACAATCCGGGCCGAGCGCGAGTTTGGCTTTCGGGCCAGAATCGCGTTCCGAGAAGGTCTCGAGCGGACCGTGGCATGGTACCGAAAGAAAATACCCCTGATGGCCGATAGGTAGAGCGTTGCTGCGCATCTGTACTCGTTCCGGTGACAGCGTAGCGGGAGTCTTCAATCCGGAAAGCTTTTCTGACGTTGATGGCACTTAACGTGAAGAATCGTAGCTCGCCACTCATGGATCTTCCAACAATCATCATCCGACCCTCCAGGGGGTGGATCCCGCTTCGACTCGGAAGCCTCTGGGAGTACCGGGAGCTCCTGTACTTCCTGGTCTGGCGGGACATCAAAGTTCGGTACAAGCAGACCGTCCTTGGGGCTGCCTGGGCTATTATTCAGCCGTTTTTCACGATGGTGGTCTTCAGCATCGTCTTCGGGCGTTTAGCCAAACTACCCTCTGATGGGCTGCCTTATCCCATATTCGCCTATTGTGGCCTCCTGCCTTGGCAGCTCTTCTCTCATGCGCTGGCAGAATCGGGAAACAGCGTGGTCGCAAGCCAGAGCTTGATAACCAAGGTGTACTTCCCCCGACTGGTGATTCCCTTGGCGGCGGTGCTGGGCGGGCTGGTGGACTTCGTCGTCGCCTTCTCGGTTCTCTTGGGGATGATGGCGTACTATCGGGTATCTCCCACGGCAGCAGTGTTTACCCTGCCCTTGTTCATCCTGCTCGCCCTGGCCACTGCCCTTGGAGTAGGATTGTGGTTGTCAGCCCTGAATGTGCAATTTCGGGATGTCCGCTACACCATACCCTTTCTGATCCAGTTCTGGCTCTTCGCCACGCCAATTGCCTATTCCAGTAGTCTGATCCCCCAAAAGTGGCGATTGGTGTACGGCCTGAACCCCATGGCCGGCGTCGTGGAAGGCTTCCGCTGGGCGCTCCTGGGGACCGCCAACGCCTCCGGCCCCATGCTGCTGGTCTCCATCGCGGTGGTGCTTGTCCTGCTCGTCGGAGGCCTGTACTACTTCCGGCGCATGGAGAAGACGTTTGCCGACGTGGTGTAGCCTGCTGACTGCACCCTTCGGACCCAAGCGACATCGCGCTGTGTTTGTTTGGTAGGAAGATAGCGAAGGAGGGGGGAGTGACGCCGACTAGGATTCTTTCTAGAAAGGAAGTGCGGGTGTCCCCCTGGGTCTGTCTCGTTAGCAAAGAGGTTGAGTTTGACCCAGGGGCGGCTCCGGAAGTCTATCACTGTCTATCCCAGCCGGACTACATCGCCATTCTTGCGCGCACCCGCAGTGGGCTGATTCCGATTGTACAACAATACCGACCGGCCGTGGACACCTGCACCTGGGAATTGCCCGCAGGTTTGCTTGAACAGGGGGAGAATCCGGAAGATGCCTGCCGCCGAGAGCTAAAGGAGGAGACTGGGCTGCATGCCGAATCTGTAACGTACCTGGGTAGCTACTACGCGGACACCGGGAGGCTTGAAAATCGTCTCCACGCATTCTTTGTACAGACCGATGATCCGGACCCTACATTCCTTCCTGAGCCGAGGGTGTCAGTCAAATTCGTTACCGGGGAGAAGTTACGCGGACATATCATCTCTGGGGAGTTTCGGCACCAGCTTCACCTCGGGCTCCTCGGCGTGGCCTCATTGCTGGGCCTTGACTGGGCCAAGGAGATGTAACTTCATCTTTCCGAGCATCTCAACCGGGGGTTGATGGACACGGTCGGCGTCGGCGTCATCGGAACCGGGTTTGGGCGGACTGTCCATATCCCCGCGTTCCTCGCGGCGCGCGGCGCCACGCTCATCGGCGTGGCCTCGGCAAGATACGAACGGGCTCGCGAGGTCGCCGTTGAGTTGTCGCTCCCACGCTCGTTCCTTTCGTGGCGGGATATGATCGAGTGCCCGGAGATCCATGCGGTCAGCATCGCTACGCCGCCAGCTTTCCACGAGGAGATCTCACTGGCGGCGTGTGCTGCAGGGAAGGCCGTGTTGTGCGAGAAGCCGATGGCCCTAAATACCGCCCAGGCGGCCACAATGCTAAGGGCGGCGCGATTGGCCGGCGTGGTCCATGTCATCGGGTTCGAATTTCGGGAGATCCCGGCACTACGGTTCGCGAGACATCTGGTGCAGACCGGTGCCCTGGGCCGGCTGCGTCACGTCAACATTGCATGGATCGTGCAGAATTGGGGGGATCCGCGTCGGGGCTGGTCTTGGCGGGCGGATCGTCAGCAGGGCGGAGGAACTTTAGGGGCGTTGGGGGTCCACGTCTTCGACTACATGGAGTGGCTGTTGGGCCCCATCAAGTCTTTGGCCGCGCGTCTAGCCGTTCGAATCCCGGAGCGCCCGGATCGCTCTGGGACAATGCGTCCGGTCACCAGTGAGGACTGCTGTGATTTGCTGCTGGAACTCCACGATGGAACCCCTGTGACAGTCGTTATTTCGACTGTCGCACCATTCGGGAAAGGCCACTGGATCGAGTTGCATGGAGAGAAGAAGTCATTGACGATTGGGAGCGGCGCCCTGAGGGATTACGGAAAAGGATTCGGGGTATGGGAGGGGATGTCATCATCGACATCCACCCGAGAGATCCCCTTGCCGGCAGAACTGGAGTTCGAACGGGAGTATTCCGATGGCCGCGTCGCGCCCTTCGCGAGGCTGGCCCAGCGGTTCATTGACGTCATCGCAAGAAAAGAGGGCGATGCGGGTCCGTCCTTTCAGGATGGGGTTCGCGCGCAGGTGCTCCTGGACGCAGCGGTGGAGGCTGACAAAGCGCGTCGGTGGATTGACGTGCTCGGCCCATAGGGAGAATGGGAAGGCTAAGCATGAATTCCCAGCGGCGATATGACGTGATAATCATTGGAGGGTTCGGCCACGTAGGGTTACCCCTGGGGATCGTGCTTGCTGACGTGGGCCTGCAGGTCGCGCTCTACGACATCAACACGAGCAAGCGCGCCACCATCGAGGCGGGTCGGACGCCGTTCATCGAGCACGATGCCGAGCCGGTGCTTGGGCGAGTGTTGGGGAAGACCCTGCACATCGCCGAGGATCTGGGCGATGTGGGTCAGGCGGAACTCGTGCTGATCACCGTCGGCACGCCGGTGGACGAATACCTCAACCCGAAGCTGCGTCCCATTCTGGAACTCGCGGAAAAGCTCTCCGCACACCTGCGCCCGGGCCAGTGCCTCATCCTTCGCAGCACGGTGTACCCCGGGACGTCGCACCGGTTGCATGAGTTCCTTCGAGGTCGCGGCCTGGACATCCATCTGGCATACTGTCCTGAGCGGATTGTCCAGGGATACGCCATCCGAGAGCTGCGTAAGCTTCCTCAACTGATTTCCGGGTTCAGCGACGTGGGGCTGCGCTGCGCCGAGGAGCTCTTCCGGCGGCTCGGCGTTCAGACGATCTCCGTGACGGTCCAGGAGGCCGAACTGGCCAAGCTCTTTTCCAATGCGTGGCGCTACATCCAGTTCGCCATAGCCAATCAGTTCTACATGATCGCGACTGGACAGGGGGCGGACTACGATCGCATCTACCATGCGATGACCTGCAACTACGAACGGGCGCAGGACTTTCCCCGGCCGGGGTTCGCGGCAGGACCCTGTCTGCTCAAAGATACCCTCCAGCTCGCTGCCTTCCATGGCAACAACTTCCAGCTCGGCCATGCGGCCATGATGGTTAACGAAGGGTTGCCGAACTTCCTCGTGAATCACCTTCGCCAGGACCTCAAGCTTGAGCTGGCGGGTCTCCGGGTTGGCATTCTCGGCATGGCGTTCAAGGCGGACATCGACGACATCCGCGACTCGCTCTCCTATAAGCTGGCCAAGGTCCTGCGCTTTCATGGAGCGGAGGTCTCGTGCTCTGATGAATTCGTGAGGGATCCCGTCTTCGTGTCCAAGGAACAACTTGTGGCCGCCTGCCCGGTCATCATCGTGGGCGTGCCGCATTCTGCGTACAGGGAACTGGCGGTTCCGCCGACGACCCATCTCGTCGATCTGTGGGGCGTGACCCGATCGCGATCTGAGGCGGCGTAGGGTTATGGTTGCATGAGAATCTTTCTGATCGGGAGCAATATCCCATTCCGGCGGCACGATCAGCCAGGCGTCACCGCAGTGCATGTCGTCCTCTATGAGCTTATCCGGGGGCTGAGCGGGCTCGGGCACGGCGTTGTTTTTCAAGTACTCTTCAACCAGCATCGGTCTGCTGGGTCACTGAGCCCCGCTGAAGAGGGCGAGTTACAGCACGTCCGGGAGATCGGCATCAAGGTCCTCCCGCGAATTCATTCCGCCCAGTACGTGGTCCCAGGGACGCCAAGCTTCCGATTCGGAAGTGTGGCGAGATTGATTGCGTCACAACTGGGTGCGGTGAGAATCGACGACTTCTATCCTGCGATCAACGCTCGTGAGGTAGTGTGCGAAAGGATCTACTCGAACAAAGCCGACGCGGTCCTCACGGTGTGGAGCCCCGAGGGCGTGGCCGCGACACATGGACTCTCCGATGTCCCGAGAATTTCGTATCAGGGCGACATCGACTTCCGTCCTGCGGAAGCGCGTTTTCAGGATTGCGAACTCTTCGATGGTGCCGAAGGGCAGCCGCCGCAAGGGAGCCTCAAACATACCCTCCAAAGGCTACGGCAGTGGTTGTGGCTCTCGCGGTTCAGGCGCGCGCACCTACGATTGATGCACGAAGTCCGGGTGATTGCGAATGTCACAGCAGCGAACGCGGAATATTACAGCAGGCAACGACACCCGCGGTCCATCTATGTGCGCAATACCTGGAGCGACCAGGCACTTGAAGGGATCGACGCGTCGAAGCGCCCGCTGCCCGAGGCCGAATCTCGCCGCCCGGTCAAGATCATAGGCCACGTCGGGTACCTGAATCGCACGGGAAGCACCTACGGCCTGAAGTTCCTTCTGGTGGACCTGGCGCCACGGTTGAATCAGGTGATGGGTGGACTGGAGTACGAGATCCACATCATCGGCGGGGGGGAGGCCGTTCCGGCCTTGCGGCCGTGGCTGGCGCAAGAGCACGTCATTCAACGGGGTTTCGTGGAGGATCTCGATGCAGAGCTGATCTCCGGCGACGTGTTCCTGCTTCTCAACAACGCCGGGTCCTACCATGCGGCGTACACGCGGCACCTCGTGGCCTGGTCGCTCGGTCTCTGTCTGATTGTGCATGAGAACAGCAGGCGCACGATTCCGGAGATCGTACACATGGAAAACGCGCTGGTCGGGGGGACGCCGGCCGAGGTTGCGGAGATGGTGTTTCTGGCGGCGACCGATCCGGAACTGAATCAACGCATCCGCAAGGGGGGGCGAGCCACGTACAAACAGTACTTCACCCCTCTGGAGGTCGCCAAGACGCTCTCCGATGAATTGGTCCGCGCCCGCAATGCGTAGCTATCTTGTCACCGGCGGCCTGGGCTTCCTCGGTGCACCCCTCGCGCGCGCCCTGGTAAGGGCCGGGCACCGGGTTCGGGTATTGGACAACGCCTCCCGCGGATCGGCGGAACGGCTCGGAGAGGCTCGGTCTGAGGTGGAGATACTCACGGGAGATATCCGCGATGCCGGGCTGGTCCACCAGGCGCTCCAGGGCATGGACAGCGTGTGCCATCTGGCGTTTGTCAACGGCACGCAGTACTTCTATGAAAGGCCAGCGTACGTCCTGGAGGTGGGTGTCAAGGGGATGGTGAATATATTGGATGGCTGCCTGAAGGCCGGCGTGCGCGAGTTGATCCTCGCCTCCAGCTCCGAAGTGTATCAGACACCGCCCCGGGTGCCGACCGATGAATCGGTACCGCTTTCGGTGCCCGATCCGCACAATCCGCGCTACTCGTACGCGGGAGGCAAGATCATCAGCGAGTTGATGGCGATCCACTACGGGAGAGAGCGCTTCGAGCGGGTGCTGATCTTCCGGCCGCACAATGTCTTTGGCCCCGACATGGGGTGGGAGCACGTGATCCCCCAGCTTACATGCCGGATCATGCGCCTGAAGAGCACGGCCCGAGGGGAAGAAATCCCGCTGCCGATCCAGGGCACCGGGGAGCAGTCGCGAGCGTTCATCTACATAGATGATTTCATCGCCGCGCTGATGACGGTCATCACGCGGGGAGAGCATCTGAGCATCTACAACATCGGAACGGCGGAGGAACTGGCGATCCGCGAGGTGGCGCATCGCATCGCCGCGTTCCTGGAAGTGCGCATCCGGATCGTGCCGGCCCCCGAGGCGGCGGGTGGGACGGCGCGCCGGTGTCCCGACGTCGGGAAGCTCGAGCGATTGGGATTCCGTCCACGGCTCAGCTTCGATGACGGATTGCGGCGTACGGTGGCGTGGTATGCCACGCACACGCCCCCCAAAGACCTCAGCGTAGCTTCGTCCCCGACACGCTAACCTGAAACAAAGGATTATACCCAGGATGAGTCGCATCGTCAGGGATTACGGTCCGATTGACCGCTGTCAGGTGTGCGATAGCGGAAAGCTCCGCTCTGTCCTGTTCGTTGGGTACCTTCCGCCGGTCAACCGCGTCCGGCCGATCGGCGCTCTGGCGGATCAGGAGCCCTGGTTTCCCGCGGAGATGCTGTATTGTCCCGAGTGTCACTTGGTCCAGCTTGGCTATGCGGTGGACCCGAAGATCCTGTTTCCTCCCGAGTACCCCTACACGTCAGGCACGACCCGGATTCTGCGCGAGAATTTCGCCGATTTGTACCAGGAGGTCCGTAGCCTCGTCGGACTTTCGTCAGACGATCTGATCGTTGACATCGGCTCAAACGACGGCACGCTACTCAGCAATTTTGCGCAGGGTGGGCATCGGGTCGTCGGGATCGAGCCATCGCTGACAGCGAAGCTCGCAGAGGAGCGGGGGATCCCGACGCTTATGACGTTTTTCACCCAGGAGGCTGTTGGCCAGGTGAACGCTGAGTACGGCCAGCCAAAGGTCGTGACGGCGACAAACGTCTTCGCCCACATTCACAACGTGCAAGACTTGATGGCCAACCTCGAGAGCCTGGTGGGGCCGAAGGGAATATTCATCTCGGAGTCCCACTGCCTGCTCGATCTCATTTCGACTCTCCAATACGACACCATCTACCACGAACATCTCCGCTACTACTCGTTGACCAGCCTGAAGCGACTTCTGGACATGCACGGCTTTCGCGTCTTTCACGTCAAGCGCATTCCGACGCACGGCGGTTCCATCCGAGTCTATGCGAGCAAATCGGGGGAGTATTCCGTTGACGGGACAGTCGGCGAATCCCTAGGCGAAGAAGGCAAGGCGGGACTGGCGAGCGACCGATGGATCGGTGAGTTCCGGGAGCGTGTGGTGCGCTCGAAATTGGAACTCTATGCGCTCCTGGCACGGCTGAATCATTCCGGGGCGCCCATTTACGGTATCGGGGCACCGTCACGGGGAAGCACACTCATCAATTATGTCGGGCTCGATGACGGAATCCTCGAGTGCGTCATGGAGGTCCAGGGGTCGAAGAAGGTGGGAGGGTATATTCCGGGAACGAGAATCCCCGTGCTCGAAGAGTCGAAGCTCTACGAGGACCAGCCACCGTACGTTTTGCTGCTTTCCTGGCACATTGCACCGGAGTTGTGTGGCAACCTGAAGCGGCGTGGCTACCGGGGCGACTTCATCGTTCCGTTGCCCAGCCCACAGGTACTGGAGAGCAGGCAGGTTGAGATCGGCTAGCCTGACCGCTCAAAAGTCCGTGGAGGCCGGCCATTAGTCTAATGTCGCCAAACAAAAGTTCGGATCAATCCAACCAATCACTCTCCCGAGTTCTGGACCGAATCCTCGTTTCTCCCCTTATCGTGCTCGACGGTGGGGCAAAGGGCGGGACAAGGGAGCTGGTCCGTCTCGCAAGATATATCTCGGCCTACGGTTTTGAGGCAAACCGTTCGGAGTACGATAAGATCGTCCGGAATCCTTCGGCCTCTGGATCCCCTCAGTACAAGAGGATCTCCTACCTGCCTCTCGCCTTGGCCGAGTGCTCCGGAAAGGTGACGCTCTACATCACCAAGCGGCCAGGAGCAACCTCCACGCTGCGCCCAAACGCGGAGTTGCTGGCCCATTTCGAGCGGGATAACTGGTCGCAGATGAGGGAGGTCGTTAGCGAACAGGTAGTGGAGGCAATCAGTCTGCGGGACTTCATCATGCGCGAGCATCTGTCATCCATTGATTACATCAAACTAGACACCCAGGGAAACGAGCTGCATATCCTCCGATCGGCGGGCGAGCTCGTTCAGAAAATCTCGGTCATTAAGACCGAGGTGGAACTAATCCCAGTCTACATGAGCCAGCCGTTGCTGGGAGACATCTGCTCATTCCTCACCAGCCAAGGCTTCCAGCTCGTAGATCTGCACTGGACGGATCCGTGCCGCCGTTACCACTTTAGCCCGAGCCTGCCGAAGGGCAGCTACCGCCTTGTGTGGGCGGAAGCGATCTTCGCTTACGACCCGTTCAACGTTTCAAAGGAACGGACCCTGGAACAAGCCATAATCCTGGCTGAACTGGGCTATCTCGATCTGGGACTATACATCCTCGGCCGGTTGACGTCTCTCGCCGACGCGGACAGGGAGCTGCTCCTCCGTTACTACCAGGAGCCTCCGGGCGGGAGGGAATGCTCTTGGCTCAAGCGCTTGGTGAAGAAGCACGCGCCTGGGCAGTTGCTCGAGGTGTACCGGATCTTGAAGCAGGGCAAGACGTCCCAATCGAAAGAGGTGACGCGGATACCGTGATGGCTCTCGTCAAATGGCCAGGGTGTGAACACCGGGCATGAGTGAAACTGCCATTAGGGTAGACGGGCTGGGTAAACTCTACCGGCTAGGCTCGCGGGAACGCTACGGATCCTTGCGGGAGACGCTGGCCGATATGGTATCGGCGCCGTTTCGTCGGCGCGCATCACGCTCCGGTCAGAAGGGAGAGGGCACCCTGTGGGCCCTTCGGGATGTCTCTTTCGAGATCAAGCGGGGCGAGGCGGTAGGCATCATCGGGTTGAACGGCGCGGGCAAGAGTACGCTTCTCAAGATTCTCTGCCGTATTACCGAGCCCACCGAGGGTTGGGCGAGGTTGCGCGGGCGTGTGGGGTCACTGTTGGAGGTCGGCACCGGCTTTCACCCCGAGCTTACCGGGCGCGAGAATATCTTTCTCAATGGCGCGATACTGGGCATGCATCACGCTGAGATCGAGCGCAAGTTCGACGAGATCATCGCCTTTGCGGAGGTGGAAAGATTTCTGGACACGCCGGTGAAGCGGTACTCCAGCGGGATGTACCTGCGCTTGGCCTTTGCCGTGGCTGCTCACCTAGAACCGGAGATCCTGCTGGTGGACGAGGTGTTGGCGGTCGGTGATGTATCCTTTCAGAAAAAGTGTCTGGGGAAGATGGGAGAAGTCCGCGATCGAGGCCGAACAGTACTCTTCGTCAGTCATAACATGGCTGCCATCAGGAATCTGTGTGTAAACTGTGTTTGGCTCCAGGATGGAGCGGTTCATAAGCTAGGAAGCACCGACGTCGTCGTTGACGAGTATATAGCTGTCTCACTAGGCCTTTCGGAGAATGCGACGCGAGACTTGTCAAGACCCGAAACCAGGGTTGGAGTTCGGAAGAGCATCCTATCCAACATATCCTTTACCGCCATTTCTCTCCTGAATAGAGATGGTCATCTTACTGCCATTTTCAAAGAGGGCGATCCAATTAGGATTCGCTTGCTCTTTCGTTCGGAGGTCGAAGCTGAAGATGCGGAAATATTTGTCTTAGTCCTTTCAGCAGAGGGTATAGACGTTTTCTCCTGTTATTCTGGTGGGCTTGGAAAGATCAAGAGAGACGCTTACCAGATTGAAGTGGGCATCCCGTCAAATCCTCTTCGCAGCGGGACGTATAGGATTCGGCTATATCTTCGTTCCGGGCACTGGCAGGACGTCATCCCCGAAGCGGCGAATTTCCGGATCGAGCCCAGCAGCGAGGACGCCATTAGGGCCGCTTTGGGCCACAGTGGATTATTGGGTTTGGTTCGAACTCAATCTACTTGGAGCGCACCTGAGCCGGTGACTGAACTCACGAGCTAGCATAAGTCCTGGATTCGCTGGATACGATCTTAAAGCTGCTTTCAAGAGGACGAGGTCGAATTGGCCAAATTAGCCGGATAGGGGTATCCACTTGACTCAGGTAACCGCAAAATCATGGGGTCAGGCGAGTGTGCGACCCCCAATATTTGGTATCTACCGGAGTCATGTGGATATGCCTAATAGCCGGATTCTCAAACACAGACAGGCTGTAGCGCCTAAGTGAGTGAGGTAAGCTACTTACAGACACTCAGTCGTGTACATGGCCAGGATGATTCCGATTCACCTACCCTTGTGTCAGCTGGACAATGCTGGCGCGGATCCGAACACTGTAGAGAAAGGCGGAACAGCGTACATGAAGTGGGAATTAATCGAGAAGACTTTTCCGGATAGAGGACTCAGAGCGGTGCACATCGGCTGCAACAACGGGTTCTTCTCGCTTTAGCTTGCTGCATCAGGTAGGGCGTGTATAGGACGCCCTGCAGGATCGATCCGAAGCCTCCCAGGATGAGGAGTTACCGGATGCGGCTGTATCGGCGGGCTGGTGACTCGTAGGACGTCATCCCAGAGGCCACAATATTCCGAATCCACTCGAATCCTAGCGAGGGGGACGAATTGAGCTACGGTAGCACCCACCCGGCCCTCATGGGAGTCATCCGAGTGGAATCCTCCTGGGGAGACATCGTCGGCAAATGATGAGAAGGCGGGAGCACAGACCCTTCGGTCTCGTGAAGAATCTCCGTAGGTTTGCACGTGACTTCCTGGTTCCTCCTGGCGTCTGGGCGGCCTTTAGACGCGTGGCACAGCGGCGACAGGGGAGCGTTGACGTCGATCCGCGTCGTTACTGGAACGGGGAGGACGTGGATGCCCCCACATGGAATGTGCCACTATTTCTCGCAAATGCGGTCGAGGCGCAGACGGTTACCATCGGAGCAGAGAGTCGCGATGCGGTGGAGGCAAGGGCACCGGTTGAACTGAAGCTGGAGGCGGATACGCCCTCGAGCTGCCGCATCGGCTTCGCAGTTCGTGGGACTGGCCGGGGGGGTGGCGTCGACGGATTCATTGACGGTGAACATGTGCTGGAACTGCGGGGGCTGACCGAAGGGGCGTGGCAGGACGTCCGGCTGGAGATCCAAAGCGGCCACTCGTGCCTCCGCCTGGCCCCGACGAAGTCGACACCCGTGCTGATTAGTCACCCGGTCATCCGCCCGCTCACGCTGAGCCCAGAGGCGGCCTCGAGGCTGCCGAGAGCTGTGATCATCTTGATCCTCGATAGTCTGACGGCAGATCTGCTCCGCACCTATGGAAACGAGGCTGCGCGTACCCCCGCCCTCGACGCGTTCTTCGCGCGCGCGCTGGTGTATGAGAACGCGTACAGTCAGGCCGAGTGGACGTATCCCGCGCTCTACTCGCTGGTTACTGGGAGAGACCCACTGGCGCACGGCTGTTTCGAGCGGTATCTTGGCTCCGGACTCGCACCGGATGCGACAGGCACGCTGTCACAGGAAATGACCGCGCGCGGCTACGTTGGGCTTTGTTATTCGACATCGAAGATGTTTCATCCGGCATTCAATGCTCATCTCGGCTTCCAGCGATTTTTTTATCAACAGCACCAGCGCTCGTTGTCGTATCCGAACATAACGCGGCAGGCGATATTTCACCTGGATACACATCAGGATTGCCGGAACTTTCTGTTGCTGGACTACTTCGACACTCATGCTCCTTGGCTATTCAACAGCGAGGTCACGGACAGCCAGCTGGGCCCTTTCAGGCACGTTGACCCTCAGGGGGAGTATGACGGGTTGCAGTCAGAGCAGGGACCTACAAAGGCCGAACCCGTATTCACGCGCGAGGGGATGGAGCGGCTCAGGCGGCGCGCCGTTGCTCGGCTGCACGAGGTGGACTTGGCACTTGGATGGCTGTTTGGCTACCTGGAGCGGACAGGTTTGGCCGAGCAGAGTGTGGTGATACTGCTGTCCGACCACGGCGATCAATTTCGCCGAGGCCAACAGCCGTTGCTATGCGAGTCTCGAACTCACGTGCCGCTGATGATCCGGGCGCCTGCCATCCCGCATGGGCGGATCGCTGCCCCGGTTTCCGCAGGTATAGACATCCTACCCACCGTGCTATACCTTGTGGACGAGGGCGAGCCTGCGGCGGATATTCAGGGACGACTCATGCCGCCATTCGGGCGCGAGCGAGAATCGGTAATCAGCGAGTCGATCTACGAGGGGGTCTACCAGGCGGCGGTTCGCACGCGAAACTTCGTGCTCCACGTCAGAGGGCGGTACGACTCCACGAGGAAAAAGGTGCTCACGGGGGCGGGCTTCGAGAGGCAGTTGTTCGTGCGGACGGACGAGGCGCGCTGTTGCGATGTGAAGCGCGAGCATCCAGAAGTCGCCTCGCGCCTGTTGCAACAGCTTTTGGAGCATCTGGAAGGACACAGGGAGCCGTAGGACGATGGCTCGGGTATCCATCTTAGACGAGGTCTTGGGCGAAAGTAGGATTGTGGTAGTGGATGGCGGCGCTCGCAACGGCAGCCTGGAACTTCCCAGGCTCGCGCCCTATTGCTGGGTGTATGGTTTCGAGCCAAATCAGGTCGAATTTGAAAAGCTCATGACCGGCCAGACAGATCTGTATAGGGTGGCCGGGATAACTTCCCCGGCGTACGCGAAGATTACCTATTCGAACTATGCACTCAGCGACCATACTGGCGCAGGGACCCTGTATATCACCGCTGGGCCAGGCGCGTGTTCGACGCTGAAACCCAACCAACGCGTCTTGTCACGTTATGTTGAGGATTACAGTCGCTCGTTTGAGGTGATAGGCGAGATGGCTGTTAGGTGTATCACGCTCCCCGCGGCTATGAAGCATTTCGGCGTGGAGACGATCGACTACGTCAAACTTGATACTCAAGGGAATGAGCTCGATATCCTCTTGGCATCGGAACCGCTTCTCTCGAACGGGATTTCGGTGATCAAGATGGAGGTGGAGTTCATTTGCCTATACGAGCGTCAGAAGTTGTTTAGTGATTGTGAAGTCGAGCTCCGACAGCGAGGATTCGAATTATTGGACTTGTCGGTCACTGATGAGCATCGAATTGCGAGGGTGTCGAAGCGGCTGGACGGCAGGAGAAGCCTGGTGTGGGGCGACGCGTATTTCGTGAAAGAGCTGGGGCGCGAAGAGCCTCGGGAGCGAATTCTGAAGCAGGCGATCGTCCTGATGGGACTTGGGTATATCGATTACGGCTTCAGTGTGATTCGAGGTGTTCCGGGGATTGAAGAGGCCGTCGTTTCCCGTCTTCATGGGTATTATGCCGAGGGGCGAGGGCTTACTATGAAGGAGCGGTTTCATCGCCGCGTGCGGTCTGGGTTCTATGCAGTCCGGTCGTTATACGGCCGCCTGATGCGCCTGTAATGCATTCGGGTTCACGGGAAATGGGTTACGCTATCATTCTTGACTCCGCTCGCGGGACCAGGCACCTGGACAACGCACGGAGTGCTCCCTCCTCCCTCGAAATCATCGAGGCGAGTCGGACTGTGCTCGACTGGACCCTCCACGCTCTGCGGACCCAGGGCGTGGACAATATCACGTATGTCGGAGGCTACCATATCCAGAAAGTTATGCGGCGCTACCCGACTCTGAGCTATCGTTTTCACGCAGCATGGCAGGAGGAAGGCGAGCTGGCGGCGCTACTCATGGCTCGACCCGAGCGAGAGGAGGACTGCCTCGTGATTCGGTCGAGAACCCTCATGCTGCCCGAGGCGCTGGATCGACTGGCGGCTGCCGATGCTGACATTGTGGTTGGGTACTACGCGGCGGCGACTGGGCAGGAGTTCGCTGGATTGGTCTGGCTGCGTCATGATTGGGTCCGAACGGCCGTGGATGCGGCCTTGGGGGTCGCTGGGGAAAGGGCCGATGCAAATCTCGATGACTGGTTGCGGGTTATCCGAAGGGAGGGGTTGCTGATCGGGGAAGTCGACCTCGACGGCCTGGCGGCGCCTTCTTCCGATAGGGCAGCGATGGCGCGAACCGTCTTCGGCAGTAAGGGGCGCACACTCGATCAGGTGCGACCCTTGCTGAAGAGCGCGGTCGTGCTTGGCCAAGTGCGCTTCAGTGTCGTGGAGTGGAGGCAAAATCCGCAGTCGGTGCTCAAGAGGGTCGCGGCAGCCTATGGAAATGAGTGGGTGGCCGTTAGGAGCAGCGCGCACTCGGAGGATGGACTAGCCGCGTCGGCGGCGGGACACTTCCGCAGCGTGCTCAGCGTTTCTGCTGGAGACGAGAAGCAGGTAGTGGCGGCGATCGAGCGGGTGATCGAGAGCTACGGGTTGAGCGGACGCACCGGCCACGAGCGGGACGAGGTGTTTGTACAGGCGCAGATTGTCGATCTGGCCGCGAGCGGGGTGCTCCTTACTCGCGACATCGAAACTGGCGCGCCATATTACGTCGTCAACGTTGACCGACTATCCGGGCGCTCCGATACCGTAACGTCGGGAGCCGCCGCGGCCTTCGATTCGTTCTATATCTCGCGTACAGCCGACCTCTCCAAATTGTCCCGGGATGTGCGCGCGGCTGTGGTCGTCGGTCGGGAATTGCAGGAGCTGACCCACCTCGACGCGCTGGACATAGAGTTCGGGATCGATCGGGCGGGCACAAACTACCTGTTTCAAGTGCGGCCGATTCCGGAATCAGCCCGCAAGTTTGCGCTGGCGGACGAGGATCTGGGCGATGAGGTCCAGCGGGTTCGAGAATTCCTCAGCGAACGAATGCGGCCTCACCCCCACCTGCATGGCAGCACGACCGCATTCGGCATCATGCCGGATTGGAATCCGGCGGAGATGATCGGCACCGCGCCGCGCCCGCTTGCACTCTCGCTCTATCAGCGGTTGATCGGCGATCGGGCCTGGGCGGAAGCCAGGGCGCGGATCGGATATGGCGACGCGTCCCCGGAGCCACTCATTGTGTCACTCGGGGGACGTCCTTACGTCGACGTTCGGGCGAGTCTCAATTCGTTCCTGCCGGCCGGGCTGGAGGCGGCCGCCGCGGCGAAATGGGTGGAATACGGCCTAGCTCAGTTGAGGGGGGACCCGCGCCTCCACGATAAGATCGAGTTTGAGGTAGCGATCACATGCCTGGCATTCGACTTTGACTCGCATCTACCTCGGCTGCGCGAGGCCGGACTGACCGCGGGGGAGATCGGGGGCCTGCGTGCGCGGCTCCTCGCGCTGACGGATAGTGTGCTGTTGGGCGCGATTACCCCGATTGAGGAGCAGTTGGCGTTAATTGATCAACTCAATGCCCGTCGCCGGCGTTTGCTGGGCGATGGGGACGGCGAGGTTTCGGGTATGGCGCGGCGAGTCCATTCGTTATTGGCAGACTGCGAACGCTACGGCACCACACCTTTCGCGATTCTCGCGCGCTATGCCTTTATGACGATCGCCCTGCTGCGCTCGCTGCGGACCGCGGGCGTATTCTCGAACGGCGAGATCGAGGCCATCTTGCGTTGCATACCCACCGTTGCCTCGGAACTATCTCGGGACCTCGCCCAGCACCGCACCGGCGGAATGTCGACCGACGCCTTCCTGGCCAACTACGGCCATCTCCGGCCAAGCTCATATGATATCACGTCGCCAAATTATGCATCTGCACCAACGGTTTATCTTGCTGGACAGAACCCGCAGCCGATAGTGAGCCCGGACTCTCGGGCAGCCTTCACTCTGTTTGAGTCGCGAACAGCCGCGATCGATCGGTTGCTGAGCGAGAATGGCTTTGTCTGCCGTGCCGCCCAGTTGCGGGACTTTGCCATCCGAAGCATTCCGGCACGCGAGAAGGCGAAGTTTGAATTCATGCGGAGCGTCGACGCCACACTGGAGACGATCGCCCGTCTGGGCGAGCGATTGGGGTTCACGCGCGATGATATGTCGTTCTTGCCGGTTGATCGAGTCGAGCGTGGGGCGACGGACAGCCCTACGGGCGCCGTGCATGCGGAATTCCGCCGAAGCATCGAGTTTCTTAAGAAACGCTGGAACTTAACCTGTGCAATCCGGTTGCCGCATCTGGTGCGGTCACCGGAAGACGTGGACGCGTTTCAGCTCGGAGAGTGGATGCCCAATTTCGTGTCGACGCGGCGGGTGGTCGCCGAGCCAGCGGTGCTGGACGGTGGCGCGCCACCTGGGCCACTGGATGGGCGAATCGTTCTCATCCGGGCCGCCGATCCCGGCTACGACTGGATTTTCGGTCATCCCATTGCCGGCTTAGTGACGCAGTACGGCGGAGTGGGGTCTCACATGGCCATTAGGGCGGCCGAGTTCGGCCTGCCGGCTGCGATCGGCTGCGGAGAGGCGCTCTTCGAACGCCTACGCGCAGCGCGGCTGATCGATCTCGACTGCACGAATGGAAGGGTGCGCGGCCTCGCATGATAATCGCCGTCTCGATGCGCGTCGTGAACAACCCCACCTACCCTGAAGTTCGCGATGCGCTGAGCCACGAGTGGATTCGGGCGCTCAGTAAGCTGGGCGTGGTGCCTGTGCCGGTGCCCAACGTGCTGCCCGACCCGGTAGCGTATGTGTGGACCGTTGGCGCGAAGGGCTTGGTCCTGAGTGGTGGTGAAGACCTCGGGCCGATAGGCGGGGAGGACGGCGCTGAGGAGCCACCTAGCCCGAGGGACCGCACGGAACGTGCCCTTTTGCAGGGCGCTCTAGCCGCCGGACTTCCGGTTTTCGGGGTCTGTCGGGGAATGCAGTTTATCAACGTACTATTCGGTGGATCGCTCGCCCGCAGCCTGATGGAGGAGTCCCCGCAAGCCAAAATGCACGCTGGAGTCTCGCACGAAGTTGAAATCGTTGAATCGAGAATGCAGGTGTTAGCAGGCGTGAAGCGTGTCGTGACGAACTCTTATCACAACCAGGGCGTGACGCTGAGGCGCTTGGCGCCATCTCTGCGGGCCTTCGCGTTGGCCGATGACGGTGTGGTTGAAGGGTTGCTGCACCCGGGACGCCCCGTGCTTGGGGTTCAGTGGCATCCAGAGCGGGAGAATGCGGCCGCCGAGTTCGATACTCGGCTGCTGGGGTACTGGCTGTCGCAGTGCGCATCATCATTCTGGCGGGGGGACAGGGCACCCGGCTGCGGCCGCTGACCGACGATCGGCCCAAATGCCTCGTGAGGGTGGTCGGCCGTTGCTCAGTTGGCAGTTGCAGGCCGCCGCCGAGGCTGGCATTTGTGACGTTGTCGTGGTCGGCGGGTATCGGGCCGATCAGTTGCCGATCGGTTAAGGTGCCTGAGCACGGGGGTGCTGGAGAATCCCGACTACTGGACGACCAATGCAATGCCCAGTTCCTCCACGTCACGGCCGAGGTGAGGGGGTTTCTGGGCCGAGGGTGTCCCGTGATCTCGGTGGACACGAAGAGGAAAGGCTTCGGGGCGTTCAAGAATCCCTGGCGGATTAGGCGGAAGCTGGAGCATCCCGAACGCGTGCACATCCACGACTTCCCCCACCTGGGTCACCGGACTGCCATTCCCTAAGCACCTACGATATCCAGAAGCACCAAGGCCTGGTGAATGTCAGTTGGACGAGAGCGAGTATGCCTGCTGCGTGAGGATCTTGGACTGGAACATGGTGCAGCTCTAGGTCAAACCCCTGCCAATCGCACTCAGTGGACTTAGACCACAATCACGCGAGGAGCCTGAATACTAACCCGCCTGGTGGGTACGCCTGGGACTGCTGGCGGGTGCAATCGCATCCGGAACGGCCTGGCTCGGCAGTGAGGTTTGACGGAACTATGCACGTTTGTCCGCTGGCTGACGCCGCGCTTGCGAGGCGGAAGGCGCCGTGAAAGCTATCGTGTTGTCCGCCGGACGCGGGGAGAGGCTTCGCCCATACACCGACCGGGACCCCAAATGCCTTCTCAGCTTCGCCGGTCGGCGGTTGATCGACTGGCAGCGAGCGGCCCTGGCCACCCACTGCATCAGCGACATCAGCGTGGTCACCGGCTACCTGAGCGAGCGCTTCTGTGATCTCGGCCTCCCCACTTGGCATAATCCACGTTGGGCTGAGACGAATATGGTGACCAGTCTCCTGTGTGCGCGTCCAGCCCTGGAGTCCGGCAGTGAGGTGATCGTCGCGTACGGTGATATCATTTATGAGCCGCGCGTGTTGGCCGCGCTGATGGCAGGACCGGGCGACATCGCTACGGTGATCGACCGCAACTGGCTCGCTCTGTGGCGAGCGCGGGCCAATGACCCGTTGGCCGATGCCGAAAGCCTGCGCTTGAACGGACGCAACCAGATCATAGATATGGGGCGGAAGGTCCGAAGCCTCGAGGAGATTGAGGCCCAGTACATCGGCCTTACCCGCTTCACCGCTAACGGCATCGAGCAACTATTGCGGTTTTACGACGGCGCTGCGCTAGACGCGCCTTGGTTGATGGGCCGAAGCCGAGAGACGTGCCATATGACGGACTTACTCCGGGGCATGATCGAGGCAGGTCACTCGATCACCGGGGCCTTCACTCACGGCGGCTGGCTCGAATTCGACACGATCGAAGATCTCACACTCTATAACCGGCTGCTCGAAGAGAGCCAACTCGATCCCTTCCTTTGCCTGTCGCGCTGTGACCAGTCATGGTGATCTGGATAATCGGCATGTCGGGGTCCGGGAAGACAACAATCGGGGGAAGGCTGGCCGCCCGCCTGAAGAAGACCCATCCAAACTTGGTCTTCCTTGATGGCGATATCCTGCGCGACGTGTGGGGCGACTGGCTTGGCCACGATATTGCCGGTCGACGCGTCAACGCCCACCGGATCTCCCATCTGTGCCGTGTGCTCGACCTGCAAAAGATCCACATTGTTGCGGCGGTGCTATCGATATTTCCCGAATGGCAGCGGTGGAACAGAGAGAATTTCTCTCGCTACTTCGAGGTTTTTCTCGATGTGCCAATGCAAGTCTTACAGGCGCGTGACCCAAAGGCCTTGTACCGCCGAGCCTTCGCTGGCGAGATTCAAAATGTGGTAGGCGTCGATATTCCCTTTCCGCGGGTGGAACACCCCGATCTTGTTCTTGACAACGCCACTGATCTCACCGATGTAGAACCGTTGGTCGAACGAGTTCTGACGGTGTTGCCGCCGCTTGAGGTGGAGTAATGACTGCGTGGTTTGTACTGGCGGGAGCCCTCGCGTTGTGGGCGGTAGCCGAGGTCGGACTATGTTATCTTATCCGAATCTTGAAGCCGCGGTTTCAATGGCTCATCGGACCGGGGGATGAATCCCCGGCAATAGACCCGGAGACAGTGAGGCGGCATGTGGAGCGCAGCTTCGATCCGGATCTGGGCTGGCTGCGATTGCCGGGCTCGACTGGCCAGGACCGGACCAGTAGCGGACCAGCAGCCTTCCACATCAACGCGGAGGGTGGTCGGGTAAATCCGGGATTCGACGGCGCAGCGTCGCTCGTTGCTGCGGTCGGTGATTCCTTTACCTTTTGTCGGCTGGTTAACGACAACGAAACATGGCCACACCTGTTATCTCAGCGCCTCAACACCAACGTGCTTAACTTTGGGGTGGGCAATTATGGTCTCGATCAGGCCCTGATCCGGCTGGAACGACTGCTGCCACAAATGCACAGCCATGTAATCATCATGGGCGTTGTGCCGGAAACTATGGCGCGCGTGCACTCCTACTGGAAGCATTACTTTGAGTACGGCAACGTGCTGGCTTTCAAGCCGCGCTTCACCCTTGAGAAGGGCGCGCTACGCCATCATCCGCCGGCTGTGAAGACGCCCCAGGAGTTTTTCCGGTACGCGGATCGGCTGGACCGCATCCAGGCTCTTGATCCGTTCTACCGGACTAAGTTCCGGCGGGACATCCTTGCCTTTCCGTTTGCGCTGCGGCTGCTCGCCAGGTTTCGGCGGCACGGGCCAATTCTCTGGCACTTGTGTTTCGGCGTGGTCACCGGCAGTTCAGAGAGGGGCTGGCGGCGGGCTTTCGATGTCGTGTTCCGTGAGAACGCGCGCACCACGGCGCGGCTTTATCGGGACCCTTCGGCCTGTCAGCTGCTTGCAGCCCTAGTCGCTCGCTTCGCGCAGATCTGCCGTGTTGGGGATCGCCAGCCACTACTTGCAGTGCTGCCGCAACCTGTGGATCTCGCTCGGCTGGATGAGAAGCACGACGATTATAGGCCTTTTTTCGCAGGACTGTCCGGGATGCTGCCGGTAGTGGACTGTACCCAAATCTTCTACACCCATCCCGAGCGCTCCCGCCTCTATGTCGAGGGCCCGCTTGGCCCCCATCCGAGCCGCTTCGGCAATCAAGTGATCGCAGACACGCTTGCCCCTGTGGTGGCGGGGCTGATCGACCTTGCGGAGCGGAGGGCTCTCCAGGCTCCGGCGCCGAACAGCGGACGTTGATGCGGGTTACTTACCGCTCCCACGGGGGTAATCGGTCTTATTGGCAGCGGCGTTGGGACCAGATTCCTGCCGATGAGGGGCGACTAAACCTCGATCGCTACCCGGGACGCTATGCGGACGCGGTGATGGCAGAAACTGTGGGGTGGGTGTTGGAAGCCGGCTGTGGTGCCGGACGGGTCCTGCTCCACTATCACCGCCAGGGCCGGCAGATGGTCGGAATGGATTTCATCACCACCGCTCTGCAGAGGATCCGCCAGGTCACGCCAAGTGTGCCCATGGTTGCCGCCGACATTAGCCGCCTGCCATTCGTCGCGCGGAGCTTTGCCGCCGTCCTCGCCTTTGGCCTCTACCACAACCTGGAACAGGGTATCGAGACCACGCTGGCCGAGACACGCCGCGTGCTGCAAGCCGGCGGGTTATTGTGCGCAAGCATCAGAGCCGACAATCTACAAAACCGGATCATTGACTGGCTAGCCAACCGTGGCTCGACGACTCACCAGCAAGTCTTTCATAAAGCCAATTATCGCTATGATGAGGTTCACACTCTGTTCAGGAAGGCAGGTTTCGAGATATTGAGGATTGAGTACGTGGAGAACATGCCGTTCATGTACAAGTTCTCCGCTTTCCGGCATCGGACCCACCGGATGTTCGATGAACACAAAGCCCGCGCCGAGGGATACTGCCTCTCACCGTTCGGGGAAGCGTTGCAGCGAATGCTCGTCCGTCTCTGGCCCGCTTCTTTCTGCAACATTTTTCTGATCACAGTCCGTCGGTCTGACGTATCGTAGCGGCCCTGGCTGAGCTATGGGTGCCACTCTTCGTGGCTCCATTGGGGATGGTCGAAACAGCAATCCGAACCCACGGCTTTGAGCCGGGGGTCGTTGAGTCTTGTAGGAGTCAATTATTTTGATGTGGTGATTCGGTGGATAGGGCCAAGACCGTGGGCGCGAGACGATGGCGCGGGAGTGGCTGGTGTGGGTCCTGGAGGGAGAGTCGGGAGGGGGACACCATGGAACGTGAGAACCTGATCCTGTTCGATCCTGCGGATCGAGCGGATGTCAGTAAGATTCGCCGGAAGAAGATTGCGCTGGTGGCCTCGCCGTGGGTCTTCGACGACGGGGTGGAGTTCCGCTCCCAGCAACTCGGGCTGGGCTACGTCGGCGCGTACGGCGAGAAGTTTGGGCATGAAATCGTGGCGTTTGTGGATCCTATGGTAAATGAGGGCTGGAGGGTGAAGGCACCACTGCAGACGAAGTACCGCCGCACCAATCGCTTCGGTCATCCGGATTCAGAAGTCGCAGGGCGAATCCCGAAAGACGTGGATCTCATTGGCTTGAACGCGCCGTTCACCGACTCGCGACTGACAGCTTACCCGCTGATTAACACGATCAAGGCTGCGTTTCCGAGTGTGCCGTTGGTTGTAGGTGGGGTGCTGGCGACGACGCTGCCACGGCAAGTCCTTGAAGAGTCGAAGGCCGATATCGTTGTCAAGGGTGAGGGAGAGATCGCCTTTGCCCGCATTGCCAACGGGGAACCCCTGGAGGGGATCCCCGGGCTGGTATTTCGCCGGAGCGACGGCACGTTGTACGAACACCCGCAGCGGAGCGAGCAGTTGAAGAGCATCGACTCCATTCCCCCGCCAGGTTACCACTTCCGTCCCATGGTCGAGTATACGGGGTGGTCGCCACGGGGTGATCGCGGACGCTGGACACTATCACTGATCTCTTCCCGTGGGTGCCCCTTCACGTGTGAGTTCTGCTCGATTCCCGAGAAGGGCCAGCGCTGGCGCCCGTTCACACCCGAGCGGATCCTCGGCGAGATCGATACTTGCATCGAGAAGTTCGGCATCAACCACATCGAGTTCGAGGATGACAACTTCACGCTGGTCGAGGAGCGCGCCGCGCCGATCCTGCAGCACCTCGCCAGACTGAGGACGCGGGGTTACCCGGTCGAATGCTCGTTTCCGAACGGAATCATGATCGACAAGATGTCCCGCGAGCTCACCTATCTGATGAAACAGGCCGGGACGGATATCGCGTACCTGCCGGTCGAGTGCGGCGATACGCGCGTCCTCATCTCCATGGACAAGCCGAACGCCGAGGGACACCTCGAGAAAACGCGGGAGATCGCCCGGTATTGCGTCGAGGCGGGGCTCTTCGTAAGCTGCTTTTTTATCGTGGCGTATCCGGGTGGCGCGATCAACCGAAAGAGACACAGTAGGCCGGACTATGAGCGGCACCTCATCCGCGACGAGAACAAGGTTTACATGAGGGGTGAGGACGAGGAGAGCTTCGAGAAAACGCTGAACTTCTGTCGCGAGCTAAGGGAGATGGGCGTGCAGGGTATGACACCGCTGATCGCGACCCCGTATCCGGGCACTGAGCTCTATCACGTTTGCGATAAGTTCGGCTGGCTGGCCTTCCCCGACGCCAAGGACGTTCTCACCACCGTCTCCTACGCGCATATGAAACCGGAGTACGTGCAGATCGAGACGCCATACTGCTCTCGCAGGCGGGCCTATGAACGGTGGCAGGAGATGGCGAACATTTTTCCGGCCTTCCACAATGTGCGTCGTTTCGAGAATGACGATTGCCTTGTGCCGACGCAACAAGTTGCCCGGAGGGAAGCGGTGACAGGGTGAGTCTGCCGCATGGGTTGCGCGGACGCCGCAGGGCCGTGTCTCCTCTGATTCGTATGTTTATCGTCGCGGCGTGACGAGATTACTGCCCATGATTGTTAGATACAAGAACTTCCTTGCGCTGATTCCGGCTCGCGGCGGTTCAAAGAGCGTTCCCCGAAAGAACATCAAGCAATTCCTCGGCAAGCCGCTCATTGCCTGGACTATCGAGGTCGCCAGGGCCAGCGGCGTCTTCGGCCGGGTGATTTCGAGCACGGAGGATGAAGAAATCGCGGAAATCGCGAAGGCGTACGGGGCGGAAATGCCCTTCCGCCGTCCCGGAGAACTGGCTGAGGACACTACGCCGACGGCTCCCGTGGTGCGGCATGCTATCGAGTGGCTGAGGGACCGGGAGGGCTGGACGCCCGAGTGTGTGATGATTCTTGAACCCACGTCCCCCGCCCGGCGTGCGTTTCACATCCGCGAGGCAGCGGATCTCTTGGTCCAAACGGATGCCGATTCGGTGGCAAGTGTGTCCGAGTTGCCTCATCACTACAATCCTGAAAAGGTGCTGCGCCTTGGGACCGACGGTGTGCTCACGGGCTTGGCTGGCGTGCATGCCAAGGATATGATCCACCGTCGGCAGGACTTGCCCAAATACTTCGCGTTCAATGGGCTCATCTTCGCCTGTAAGGTGGATGTGCTCTTTAGCGAACCTCCCACCATGTGGGGGGAGAAGGTCTTCGGCTATGTTGCGGACCAGAAATACAATCTCGATATCGACACCGCCGAGGAGTGGCGCATCGCGGAGGTGAGAATGGAGGAGATTCTCCGGGAGGAGAAGGCAGGATGACGAAGGAGGTCAGATTCGGCGACATCGTGATCAGTGAGCGAAATCGCACGGTCGTGATCGCGGAAGCCGCGTGCGAGCACCAGGGGAGCCTGGAAAGCGCCAAGCGCCTGGTTGACCTCGCCAAGGAGGCTGGCGCCGACGTTATCAAATTCCAGCTTCACCTCCCGGAGGACGAGATGCTGCCAGGGAGCATCAAATTCTGGGCGGGGAGTATGGACGAGGTTTTGGAACGGGTCAACCTATCGCCCAAGCCCCATGCCGAGCTGATGCGTCACTGCCAGCGCGTGGGAATCCAGTATCTCTGCACGCCGTTTTGCGCCAAAGCGGCAGATGTGCTGGAAGACTTGGGGGTCGAGGCGTTCAAAATCGGGTCGGGCGAGATGACCAACATCCCGATGCTCCGGCACATCGCGCGCAAAGGGAAGCCCATGCTGGTTTCGACGGGGATGGCGACCCTCGAAGAAATCCGGGAAACTGTGAAGGCGTTGAAGGAGGAAGGGGCCGAATTTGTATTGATGAATTGCACCTCCGCGTACCCTCCTAGGTACGAGGAGGTGAATCTAGGCTTCATCCCCAGGCTCAGGGAGATGTTTGGTGTGCTCGTCGGTCACTCCGATCACACGCCTGACATGTGGACTGCGCTGGGTGCGGTGGCCTTAGGCGCTCGTGTGATCGAAAAGCATTTCACCATCGATCGGCGGTTGAACGGCCCGGACTGTCACATCTCGCTCGAACCGGCGGAATTAAAGATAATGGTGGAGGCCATCCGCAAGCTTGAAGCGGCGCTCGGAGCCGAGAAGAACGTCTATCCGGAAGAGCAGGTTGTGCGGGAATGGGCGCATCATTCAGTGGTCAGTCTGTGTCCCATCCCGGCTGGCACTGCGATCCTCCCGGAAATGATTGGAGTCAAGCGACCTGGCCGCGGCATCCCAGCCCGGCACCTGGAGAGTCTGTACGGGCGCGTGGCCACACGGGACATCGCGGCCAACGCAATTCTGCAGTGGGCAGACGTCGGCGGGTAGGCCGAGGCCGAACTCCAGCCCATCCTCCGTCCCAATTCAGTAGGCAGAAAGCTGACATGAAGCACATCGTCATCGTTACGGGATCACGCGGCGAGTATGGATACATCCGGCCGATTGTCCACGAGATCGAACGAAGCGGCGATCTCGACTACTCCATCATCGTGACGAACCTACACCTGCTGCCTGATTTTGGTTTCAGTGTTGAGGAGATTGAGCGGGATGGCTTCAAGGTTAGCGACCGGATCTACATGGCACTTGACGGGTACACGCCGGCCTCTATGAGCAAGTCCCTGGGCGTGTTCCTGGTGAGCGTTACTGACGCCCTGGTGCGTCTGTCGCCGGACATCGTGCTCCTGGCCGGGGACCGAGGGGAGCAGCTCATGGCCGCCGTCGCCGCGGCTCACATGAACATTCTCGTGGCGCACATTCAGGCCGGGGAGCTGTCCGGGAATATCGACGGGATGACGCGCCATGCGATCGCGCGATTTGCTCACCTGCACTTCGCTTCCAGCGAGCACGCGGCGGAGCGGTTGCGTCGGATGGGCGAGCAGGGCTTCCGGATCCATCTCACGGGAGCCCCGCAGCTCGACGAGTTGGTCAACGGGGGCTACGCAAAGCCGGAAGAGATTGCCGGTCTCTTTGGATTGGACCTAAGCAAGCCGGTGATCCTGCTGGTCCAGCATCCCGTCACGGAAGAGTATGATACGGTGGCCAAGCAGGTGGAGGAGACGCTGGCCGCTCTGGCCGCGCTCCAGTTACAGACGGTGACGATCTTTCCCAACAACGATGCAGGGAACATGGAGGTGCGGCGCCTGCTGGAGCGGTATCGCTTGCCGTTCATGCGGGTGGAGCGGAATGTCCCCCGTCAGATCTTCGCGGGTTTGATGCACGTGGCGAGCGTGATGGTCGGGAACTCCAGTAGCGGGCTGATCGAGGCGCCCTGCTTCAAGCTGCCCGCGGTGAACATCGGAACGAGGCAGCGGGGACGGCAGCAGGGCAACAATGTGCTGGACGTTCCCAGCGACCGGCACGAGATCAAGATGGCAATCGAGAGGGCCCTCTCTCAGGAGTTCCGCCAGTATGTGAAGGAGAACGGTGAAAATCCCTACCTAGGAGACGGTCAGGTGTCGCGGCGCATCGTCGAGATCCTGCGGAAGACGGAAGTCACGGAAGAACTGCTTAAGAAGCAGATCGCATACTGAAGAAGCCGGAGATGAAGCGGATTCTGGATCAATTCACCGTCCGAGTAACGGACAGCATCCGAACCGCCATGCTCAAGATTACGGCGAACCGGTGCCGCGTGGTGGTTGTCCTGGACGGCAGGCGGGTGGTGGGAACGGTGAGCGATGGCGATATCCGGCGAGCTTTCCTGAAAGAGGTGCTCGCGATCGCACCTGTCGAGAAGATCATGAATATCAACTGCCGGACGACGACCGAAACGGATCCGTCCGAACAGCGAAAGGCAATCATCCGGGAGAAAGTTACTCTGCTCCCCGTCGTTGACGAAAGATGCGAGCTGATTGACGTCGTCCTGGCCTACGAGCCTTTTGAGGAGAGGCCGGGCGGTGAACGTCCGTGAGGGAATTCGCGTGACAGCAGGTGTCATCGCGCGGCGGGTCAAACGCCTTCTGATCAAAGCGGGGGTCGGAGAGGTCTTAAGGGTTATGGCCGATCCCCGCACCACGTGGTTGTATGCACGTGACTATTGGAGCACGCGGCGACAGTACGGTGCGCTGCTGTCCAGTTGGAAGGCGCCGGCCGATCCTTTGGGGCGGGCGTTGATCGTTGGAATCCACGGCTTTGTCCCTTCCGCCAAAGAGGAGGGGATGTATGGAATGGCCCTGGGGATGCGGGGATATCTCCCGGTATGCCTGGTGCATCGATCGAGCCGCGTGATCAAGCACTACCGCCTGTTCGGAATCAAGGACTTCGAATTCTTCGAGGAGTACCTGGCGCGTGTCGACCGCGGCCCTCTTGAGCAGGAGGCAGCGGTTGCACTTGCCGGAACGCCGACCTACACGGATCTCATTGACTATGAGTACCGTGGGGTACACGTGGGCCGGCATGTGCTCTCGACCATCGCTCGCCGCCTGCACAAGGGAACGCTCCAGCTGGACGAGCCGGTCGTGCAGGCCATGCTCCGTGAGTTGATGCCCGAGGCCATGCGCGCTGTCCTGGCGGCTGAAGCTCTCTTCGACGCGATTCGGCCATCGGTGGTGCTGTTCAATGAACGAGGTTACACGCCGTTCGGGGAACTCTTCGACGTCGCGCTATCTCGGAAGTTAAACACGATTCAGTGGGTTGCCTCCCACCGCGACGACGCGCGGATCTACAAGCGTTATACAGCGGAGACACACAACGTCCACCCGCACTCGCTGGCCGACAATGCCTGGGAGGCTCTGAAAAGCCTGCCGTGGACCGACGGGCATAGGGAGGCCCTCTTCCGAGAACTGTACAGTCAATACGCCAGCGGCGGATGGTTCAACTTTCAGCGACTTCAGCACAACAAACAGATCAAATCTAGGACCGAGGTGCAACGTCAGCTCGGCCTCGATCCTGCGAAGAAGACCGCAATCGTTTTTTCCCACGTGCTGTGGGACGCCACCTTCTTCTATGGCGAGAGCCTGTTCGAGGACTACGAGAAATGGCTCGTGGCAACCGTCCGGGCCGCGTGCCGGAACCCAATCGTCAACTGGATCGTCAAGCTGCACCCGGTCAATGTCTGGCGACTGGAGGCGGATGGCTATCACGCTGAACTTACCGAACAAGTCGTGCTGCGGGAGCAGGTTGGTCCATTGCCAAGCCACGTGAAGTTGCTCATGCCGGACACCGACATCAACACATTCTCGCTCTTTGATGTGGCTGACTATTGCGTGACCGTTCGCGGGACAATAGGAATAGAGATATCGGCCTACGGCGTCCCTGTCCTGGTGGCGGGAACCGGCCGGTACTCGGGTCGGGGATTTACCATCGACGCCTCCAGTCAAGAGGAATACCTGGAGAACCTGGCCCGCATCCAGGATTTTCCTCGCCCGTCGCGCGAAGAAACGGAGTTAGCCCGGAGGCATGCCTATGCGCTGTTCAATCTCCGGCCGCTCCTTCTCCGCTCGTTTGAGATTGTGCACTCAAGGGGAAGGAATGTCTTCCACTCCCTGGACGGACAACTCGTGGTTCGCGCCAAGTCACTCGCCGACCTCGCTGCGGCTTCAGACCTCAGTCGATTTGCCGAATGGGCGGTTCAGTCGGCCGATCCGGACCTCATGCTCCCGTGGCCTGCAAAGGCCAAGGGCCATTCGTCCTGGTAGGATGAAAAGTCCATTGTTTGAGGCGCTATGAGCATCTCGGTCGGACATCTGACACACGGGAAAAACGTGCAGACAGTTGAGCTAGCGGGAAGTCTCGTCCAGGACTGGATAACCTGGCCAATCTTGTTCCTGACCGTCCTGTTCATCTGGGAACGCTCCTTTTTCCAGTATTCTGTCTACTGGGAATTAAGCACACGAGCCGCAATGGTCCACGCCTATGCACGTTTCGCGGCTATTGCAGTGTTTCTTACTCTCGGCATCGGGACGGTCGTCCTCCAGAGGGTTCGCATCAACAGGTTATATTCTGCATATATCATAGTTTGTGTTTTCTACTACTACATCAACCTCAAGAATGTTCCCGCCCCAAAGGTATTGTTGATCCAGTCGGTCGCCCTTACCACTGGCCTGATGTATGTGCTGGTCAGTCGGAGGCGCCTGGAGCATTTTTTGTGGCTGAACGCAGGTCTGGGCATTGTGTGCGTTGCGCTTAACACGGTGCCTCTCCTGGACTTCTACGGTATCGTCGAGTTGCCCTACAGCGAGGTGGAACGGGTAGGGGGTGGATTTCAGGCAAGCTTAGTTCCGCTGCGGGATTATGGCCTGTTTGGGCGTAGCGAAGTGTTTGCGTACCCACTACTGGGAACCAACCGGCTGCAAGGCTGGTCGTTTGAGCCGATTCACTGGGCGTATTTCGTGTTGTGGACTGGCGTATGTTGCCTCCTGCTACTCAGGTTGTCACCCTGGAAGAAGCGACACTTGCTCTTGGGTCCTGCCTTAATACTCGTGGGAGTGCATTTGTTATATGTATTCTCTGCTGTGGCCCTTCTGGTGGTGGGGTTTAGTGCGGTAGTGATTGTAGCCTGCTGGCGGCTCCGCTTTGCGTCTCGCCACTTCAGAGCTGCTTGCATGTTCGCTGTCATCGTGCTGGCTGCGGGGTTGGTTGTTCCACTGGGGCTTTCACTTATCCCGGGGTTTGAGGATCTGATCTATGAGAAGGGTGTGTTGACGACGAGTGAAGATTTGGAAAGTCGGGTCAGCTTCCTTCGTCTTGGAGATCGGCTGTTCACGCGACTATGGCCTGATCCCGAGCTTGCGGCTGGTGCTGGACAAAACCTCATCCTCGCTATGTACGTCATTTTCGGGCTCCCGTTCATTCTCCCTTTGTTATGGTTAGAGTGGGTCTATCTGAAGGCGACGCTGCGATCTTCGAATCGGATCCTGCAGGCTGCGGCAATCCTCAGTCTGGTGGCCATCAATCACCAGGTTCCCTCGCAGCTCTTTTATCCCACCGGTGGGATGTGGCTGCTTCTAGTTCCCGCTGCGATCAAGTTTGCCTCGGAGTCTGCTGAATCAGAGGGAGCGTTGCGGCGCTTCCCCACGGAAAAGAGGATGCACGCTTGACAACCGCGGAGAATGCTACGTCTTGGTTGTTTTAATTTGCGTAACCGGGGATTGCGAGGGTAAACATTCCGAGTCAGCCTGCGGCTACTCACCACTACCCCGAATGGTCCTGCTTTGAGGTGACCCCTCGCGTCATTTTTGGCAACGTTCGGTGGCTCCCGACTGTGTCAGTCACGATCTCCATGGTGTGACAATGCCAAATGTCGAGAAGCCAGTAGTTCTTCGCGATCCCGGAAGCGGCCTACGGCTTTTTACGTGGAAACGTTTCAGGAGGACACTTGTTCCCAGCATGGTCATTTCCCTGCTCGTCGTGGCAGGCACAGCGGAGGCCCAGTCACCAGTCCCCGGGAACCCGCTCCGCACGGTGCTGTTCGCGGAACAGTTCGCGGGGGGCGACATGGGTGCGAAGATTAATGCTGCAGTCGCAGCGTGCCCGGCGACGGGCACGAATGGCTGCCGGATTCTCATTCCTCGCGGGCTGTACGAATTCACCACCACGATCAATCTCACCAACACGTCAAGCATCACCCTGGAGGGATTGGGGGGCGGCGGTATGATGCTGGCGGAGTCCAACGCGACAACGCTGTCGTATACGGCGGCCGGAGTAGGCAGCGCGATCATTGCGCCAGGTGTGGTGGGTCTAGAAATCGCGCATCTCAATTTTCAGTACACGAATCGCGGATTCACCGGCAACCTTGTGAGTCTCTCCTCCGTCGGGGGTGTGGTCAACACGAGTACAGCGCATCTGCACCATTGCCGTGTTGGCGGTACGACTGTCTCCGGGGCGGCGCGACTAATCGAACTGAACACAACGCTCAACCTGGTGATCGAGCGCTGCACGTTTGCGAATGCTAGGATCGGCATCGGCACCACAGGCGGTTCGAATAACGTGGTGACCATCCGCGATAGCTGGTTCCAGCCCCCCCTGGCGACTGCGATTCGCGCGTGGGGCGCTGCCTGGACGATCAGCGGGAATGTTTTTGAGGGAATCCCTGGCGTTAGCGTGATGACGATGCTTGCGGTAGATGGCGAACTGGACGGTGTGACGCTCTCCGGAAATCTTGGAGTGGACGGCGGGGGCGCAGGAACCCACGTGGACCTTTCAGGGGGTGCCGTGAATGGTGCCTATATCAGCGCGAATGTCTTTTCTTCGTCCGCCGGGACGGGTGTCCATCTCGGGTCGTCGAGCGGCGTAGTAATGGCGGCGAACCGTTTTGACGGCATGACGACGGCGTGGACCGGCACGGCGCCGACGCGCACCCACATCAACGCGAATTCCTACGGCAGCGTGGCGACCCGCGGCGGGGTGATGGTCGCCAATCTCGGGGCCCTCAACATCACAAAACCGGGCAAGCCGGAGGACGGCGAGGGACTCGTGGCCATCGCCATTGACGAGGATAATGCCCAATGCCTCTACACGCTGAGCGGCGCCGGGCGGACAACCACCGAAATCAATGATCCGAGGGGGGTTTGCAGCCCGAACGGGGGTACCGCCGGGTCACTCAACGTCTACTGGAACGGGGGGAAGGCGCAGTATGAGGTTGAAAACCGTCGGGGCGGTTCCCGACGGATCCGCGTCAACTTCCTCACGAGCAATTAGTTTTAGGCCGAAATTCCTAACCGCCAAGGCGCCAAGACCGCCAAACACTCGATGGTCGGATCCACCGACCAGGGAACGCGAAAGCGCGCTCTTGGCGCCTTAAAAAGTTCCGTCTGTTTCCCACAATGAGTCCTTCTCGCCTTGGCGTTCTTGGCGTGTTGGCGGTTGAGGGTTTTCTTGGATAGGGTGGATTGATGTGCGGCATTGCTGGGTTGACCGGACCGGATAGCGCGCAGCGGGTTGGGCCGATGATGGCGGCCCAGACACACCGCGGCCCAGACGACGAAGGCATGTTTGTCGATGAGCGCGCCGGACTGGCATTGGGCATGCGCCGTTTGAGCATCCTCGATCTCGAGGGTGGACACCAACCGATGAGCAACGAAGACGACTCGGTCTGGGTCGTGTTCAACGGCGAGATCTACAACTCACCCGAGTTGCGCGTCCGCTTGGCCGAGCGGGGTCACCGCTTCCGGACCCCTCGCTCGGACACCGAGTGCCTGCTTCACCTTTACGAGGACAAGCAGGAGGCGATGCTGGACGACCTCAACGGCATGTTCGCGTTTGTGATCTACGATCGTGATCGGCGCCGATTATTCGGTGCTCGCGATCGGTTCGGGATCAAGCCGCTTTACTATGCGCAGGCGGGCGGTCATTTCGCGTTTGCTTCTGAGTTGAAGGCGTTGCTCACCCTTCCGGCCATTTCGCGGGAACTGGACCTGCAGAGCCTGTATCACTATCTGAGCCTCCGGTATGTGCCTGGGCCAGGATCGATCTTTTGCGGTATTTCCAAGCTATCCGCCGCTCACTATTTCACATATGACCTGGAGCGGCAGTCGTTGAAGATGGTGCGCTACTGGCGACCCGACCCGACCCGAACGGAACGGCATACCGAAGGAGAATGGTGCGAAATCATTCGGGACGGGCTGCGTGCGGCGGTGCGGCGCTGGGTGCTGAGCGACGTCCCGGTGGGATGTTCGCTGTCAGGCGGGATCGATTCGACGTCCATCGTCGGGTTGCTGGCTGAAACAGGATACCCGAGGATTCGGACGTACTCGCTGGGGTTTCGGGGGCAAGATGAGGCCGGGTGGGATGAATTGCATCTGGCGCGACAGGTGGCCCAGCGCTGGGAGACAGAACATCACGAGCTGTACGTCACTCCCGACGACCTGTTGCAGGACCTCATCCCCATGGTCTGGCACCTAGACGAGCCATATGGCGGCGGCTTGCCCTCGTGGTACGTGTTCCAGTTCATGAGCCAGGATGTCAAGGTGGGCCTCACCGGAACGGGCGGCGATGAATTGTTTGGCGGATACGGGAAGTGGCAGCGGTATGAGGAGAGCCTGCGCGCGTGGCCGTCCGATCCGGCCGGTAAGCTCACGGCATGCGCGAAGCGAGTGGCTGCGCGGCTCCCCGGAGGGGTGATCGGGCACAGCCGAAAGCAAGCCCTTTCGGAACGGTTCCGCACCTTCGCCAGGCCATTCGATTCCTACCCGCTCTATTTCGAGGACGCCATCAAACGCGAATGCCTCGTGGCGTTCGACCACAGGGGCATACCGAATACGGCGGATTGGCTGCAGGGTCTGTATGACGAGTCGAGCGGGAACGGGATGCGCGACGGCGTCGCCTGTGTTGATATGCAGACGCAATTGCCAGAAGAGTTCCTTCTGATGACCGACCGTTTCTCGATGGCTCATTCCCTGGAGGCGCGTGTACCCTTCCTCGACCATGTGTTCGCGGAGCGGGTGTTGAGCATTCCGTCGGACGTGCGCACGCAACGGGGCGACCTGAAATATCTTTTCAAGAAGGCGGTCGCTCATCTGTTGCCGGACGAGTTGCTCCGGGCGCCCAAGAAGGGGTTTGTCGTCCCCGACACGCTATGGTTGCGTCAACGACTGCGTCCGGTGGTCGAGCGTCTGCTGGCACCCGAGCGCTTGGCGCGACAGGGGGTGCTGCGTCCCGAGGTTTACTCGCGGTTCGTTCGTCCACATCTGGAAGGGCGGGCAGACTTGACGGGGCAGGTGTGGACCTTGCTGATGTTCGAGATCTGGCATCTGGTGTTCGTTGAAAGATCCGCCGTCGAGCGTCCTACATTCTCTCTGCACGACTTGGCGTGGCTGTGAGCGTCGCTGCCGCCAGCGTCCTTCATATTAGCACTGCTGACACTCTGGGTGGTTCGGCGCGCTCTGCCTACAAGATCCATATGGGGATCCGGAACCTTGGGTGGCAGTCACGCATGCTGGTCAGGACCAAGGGGAGCGACGATCCCGATGTTGCCTGTATTCATGATGGTCGCCTCGGCCTGCGCATGGGTGATTTCATTGGCCGCCGGATCGTGGATCGCCTGGACCTTCAGTACTGGTACTACCCATCTTCGTTTGCCCTGAGGGAACACCCGTGGTTCCAGGCCGCCACCATCATCCAATTGCACAACGTGCACGGGAGCTTTTTCTCGCACCGGGCCTTGCCTGCAATCAGTCGCCACCGGCCGGTGGTCTGGCGGCTCTCCGACATGTGGCCGCTGACCGGCCACTGTTCGTACTCCCATGATTGCGAGCGCTGGAAATCCGGCTGTGGGGCTTGCCCGTATCTGTCGGAATATCCTTCCCTTAAGCGGGACACAACGGCCCTGCTGTGGCGCGTCAAGAAGCGGGTCTACACGCAGTCGAATCTGATCATCGTGTCGACAAACGCCTGGATGGAAAAGCTGGTCCAGGAAAGCCCCCTGCTGCGTCGATTCCCGACCTTCCGCATCCCGAATGGTGTTGACGCTGAGGTATTTCATCCCCTCTTGAAGGCAAGCACGAGGGAAGCACTCAACATCCCGGCCTCTGCGAGGGTCGTCCTGTTCATCGCCAACGTTGCGAGACCGGGAACGCGAAAGGGGGGCGAGTACGTTTCAGACGTCATGCGCGCGTTGTCGGCTGAGGGGCTGGAGGATCTCCTGCTCCTCGTCGTCGGCGAGGGTGCGGAACAGTGGAAGGCCGACGCTAAGCACCGGACGGTTCGGATCGAATTTACGCATTCTGACCGGCTTCTAGCAGCCATCTATTCGGCCGCAGACGTTTTGATCCATCCCGCGCTGGTTGAAAACCTTCCGAATACTGTGCTGGAGAGTATGGCATGCGGGACGCCGGCCGTGGCATTCGACGTGGGTGGAGTGGCGGACGTCGTGCGTCATATGGAGACGGGCTATCTGGCGAAGTACAGAGACGGCGCGGACCTCGCTTACGGCATCCGGTGGCTTCTCGAGAATCGAGAGGTCAGGGAGCGGATGGGGGCGCGCTGTCGAGCCGTGGTAGAGACTGAGTACTCAAATGAATTGCAGGCGCGACGCTACGTGGAATTGTACCGATGTCTGATCGAGCAGCGACGATCTCGGTGAGCGCTGGGACCAGGGAAACGCCCTATCTCGACAGCGTGACCTGGGATATGCACGGCCACCGCAAGAAGGTCTTATTTTTTCTTGAGCGCCTGCAGCGGTACGCCGGCGCCCAGGCGCTGCGGCCGAGAGATATCCGGGTACTGGAGCTTGGCTGCGGCAATGGCTGGAACGTCGCATTGCCGATTGCCGAGCAGGGGTTCGATGTGACCGGCGTAGACTTTCACGAGCCTTCAATTGCCTCGGCCCGGACATATAACCGTCTGCCCAATACCCGTTTTGTGTGCGGCGACGTGATGGAATTCCAGAGGAGCGAATCATGGGACGCTGCGATCCTGTCCGACGTGCTCGAGCACATGCATGATCCAGGTCGATTCCTGAAGCTCGCAGTATCCCACCTGAGACCCGACGGGATCGTGTTGATCTCGATCCCGAACGGTCGAGGGCCTTATGAAATTGAGCAGTTCTTGATCCGAATCGGCGTCCTCAGACCAATCCTGGCAATCACGCGCTGGACCGTCGAACTGGCGGTGCGTCTGAAACGCAGGCTCATGCACCAACCGTGGCCTGTGGCCCCCGACCCTGCCTTGCCAGCCTACAATGACGAGAGCGGGCACGTGCAGTTCTTCACCCCGGGTCGATTCCGTCGCCTTCTTGCTGCGGCTGGTCTGCGCATTGAGACGAGGGCCCAGGGGTGTTGGTTCGGAGGGGACCTCACGTACTTCCTGTTCTATTTCCTGCCCGCGCTAAGCCAGATTAGCCTTCGTATCGCCGACGCCCTGCCGCCCAGTCTCGTCTCAACGTGGTATTTCGAGTGCCGCAGGGTGCCAATGCAAGGTGTCCCCGGCAGGCAGAAAGGACAGCACGCAGATGCCCCTGCCTAGGGTACTCATGCTGTGCCACGATACCATTCAGCCGTTCTCCGGTGGGGGCGCAACGCTCAGCAGCTTGTTCTCCTCGTTTCCGCCAGAGAACCTTTTCTCAATCCATAACGACATTCATGCTCCGCCGGCATCTCGCGTCGGCGAGCACTATCGTCTCAACGGGCATGATTTGCGGTATGCGCAGCCTCTCGAATCGGTGCGGAGGCTTCTGAGGGCGGCCCGACGATCCGGGGGGCGAGGTGCGCAGGGGGATGGGGAAACGGGACAGGGCAGGAATCCGTCAGGGACCAACCACACGAGCCTGCGCGAGGTGCTAGCCCAACGGCAGTACTATCAGCTTCCCCGGCATGTGATGAAGGCGATCCGCGATTTTGGGCCGACCTTGCTCTATGGGTGGGTAGGCGATGCCGTTTCCGCTCGGACGCTGCGGCGTCTGGTAAGGCGGCTGGGGCTTCCGTACGTCGTGCACTTTATGGATAACCACGTGGATATCGAGCAGGAGGGTGGTTGGAGGGTAACGGCTCGGACGGCGCCCTACCGGCGGGAACTCGCGCGGGTTGTACAGGGCGCGACGGCGACCTTGGCGATTACGGAGGCCATGGCGCGAGCATATTCGGTGCGCTGGAATCGCACGTTCCTCGCATTTCACGCCGTCATGCCCACCGCCGCCTGGCCCAGACCATGTCCCAGGCAGGAAAACCCCCTCTTCCAGCTTGCGTTCACCGGCTCCGTTGAGCGAGGTCAGCTGCTGGCTCTGTTGGATGTGGCTCGTGCGGGGGAGCGACTGGTCGAACGTGGGCTGCCTGTGGAGCTACGGCTGTACCTCACGGATTATTACCGCAACCGGGTGGGGGATCGTTTCGCGGAGTTCAGGCACGTCGTCATCCACCCCCACCCTGACGCCCACGGGCTGCGCGCCGCACTGGCCGGAGCGGACGCCTTGATCCTGGCATATGCCTTCGACCGGCTGACCACCGATTACTACCGCTACAGTTTCCCGACCAAGTTAGTTCCCTACATGCTTTCGGGCAGCCCAATCATCGCATACGGCCCACCTGGTATTTTCCCGATCGACTACGTCTCTCAAGGCGGATGGGCGAGCGTAACGAAAGAGCCCTCGGTTGACCAGCTTGCCGCAGATATCGCCGAGCTGATCAGAGATCCACGCAGGCGAACGAAGCTGGCGCTGCTTGCCCACGAAGCGGCATTCAGCGAGCACGACCAGGCGGTTGTGGCGCCGCGATTCGCCGAGGTTCTCGCGGCGGCCGCACAACGAGGGACAGTCTCCAGCGCCTGCGCGGGGAGTACAGCGCGGTGAACGGGCGAAGTCAACCGTGCGAAGGACTCCTGGGGATGCGGTGAGGCGGGGTATGCCATGTGTGGCATAGCGGGGATTCATCACGACCAGAGCGGTGGTCGCGTGGATCGCGATGTCCTGGTCGCGATGCGGGATGCGATGACCCATCGGGGCCCGGACGGGGCGGGAATCTACATCGAGAGCGCGGGCCGCGTAGGTCTGGCCCATCGCCGTCTCTCGATCATTGATCTGGCTGATTCCGCTGCCCAGCCGATGTCGGATGGGACCGATCAGGTGTGGGTCATCTTCAACGGTGAGATATACAACCACGGTGGGCTGCGCGCCGAACTGGCGAGAGCCGGTCACCGTTTTCGGACTGATCATTCCGATACCGAGGTTCTGGTGCACGGGTACAAAGAGTGGGGCTTCGAGGGCTTGCTGGAGCGGACGGCCGGGATGTTTGCCTTCGCCGTATGGGACGGACGCACTCGGGAACTGTGGATGGCCCGGGATCGTATTGGCATTAAGCCTCTCTACTTCACGAAATCGTCAGGAGCGTTTTTGTTCGCTTCGGAGATCAAGGGGCTGCTCCGCCATCCGGCCGTAACGCGCGACATCAATCCTGCCGCGGTATCCCACTATCTTTCCTTCTGGCAGACTCCGGCTCCCCTGACGATGTTCTCTGGCATCTACAAGTTGCCGGCGGGACATTTCTTGCGCGTGGATGACGCCGGCGGGGTCAAGATGCGCCAATACTGGGACGTGGTGCCGGGGAAAGGGACTGTTCCCGACGACATCGCCTCCTGGCCCGAGGCCGAACAGGAGCGGTTCTACGTCAAGGGTGTCTTGTCCAGGCTGCGGACGAGCGTCGGGGAACACATGATGTCCGATGTTCCCTACGGGGCGTTTCTCTCCGGTGGCGTGGACTCGACGACCAACATCGCGCTCATGCGTGAGTTCACCGATCGCCCGATCAACACCTTTACCGTGGGGTTTTCCGACCACACGCACCTGAATGAACTACACTACGCACGGGCCGTCGCATCGCACTTCGGCACGCGTCATCATGAAGTCCTGATCAGCGAAGCCGACATGCGTGGCTATCTTGACGAGTTGGTGTACTCGCAAGACGAGCCGATCGCCGACTGGGTCTGCATTCCGCTGTATTTCGTGTCCAAGCTTGCCCGCGATAACGGTGTCATCGTGATGCAGGTGGGAGAGGGCGCCGACGAGCAGTTCAGCGGCTACGAGGGCTACATGCAGTATCTGCAAGCCCACGCGCGTTTCTGGGTGCTCTTTCACCGCCTTGTTCCAAGAACGCTGCGGGGGCTGGCCGCGGTGGCTGCTGCCGCAGGCGCATGGGTGTTCCCCGGGCGGAGCCATCAACTCGACTTGATCGAACGGGCTGCACGCGGCCGGGAGATGTTCTGGTCGAACTGCCACATCTTCACCGATAACATGAAGAGGCGTGTTCTCAATGGAGCGGGTGCCGCCGGGTTCCGGCCGGCGGGGGGCGAGGCATTGGCCGACCTGGCGAGCGACGCACAGCGCGATCCGGACACGTTTCGCTCCGTTGAGGAGTTGCTGGCGCACTACGACCGCGAGGCCCCCGACTCGGACATGCTGAACCGGATGATCTATCTGGAGTTCAAGCTTCGCCTGCCGGAACTGCTCCTGATGCGGGTGGACAAGATCACGATGTCTGTCTCGCTGGAGGCGCGCGTGCCCTACCTGGATCACCGTCTCGTGGAGTTCAGCAGCGCGATCCCGCAGACCTGGAAGGTCCACGACGGGACGCCCAAGTACATTCTCAAGAAGGCCGTGCGGAGACTGATTCCTGACGAGGTAATCAACCGGCCGAAGATGGGGTTCGGCGCGCCCATGGCGGAGTGGCTCCGCGACGGGCCGTTTCTCGATCATGTCGAGACAACCATCATGAAATCGCCGCTGCGTCGTCGGGGATTGCTGAAGTATGACTATATCCAGCGTCTGATCGGCATGCATCGGAGCAAGCGGGCGGACACCAGCGCGTTCATCTGGGGTCTCTACAACCTGACGGCATGGTACGATCTGTGGATCGAGCGGCGGAGCGCATGACCGGACCGACATCGCTTCATCCCGACAAAGCGGAGGCCATCCAGCAGTGGGACAACGACCCCTGCGGGAGCGTCGGCGAGCCCAAGCCGGATGACCCGACGTACTGGCAACGGGTGGAGAGGAACCGCTACGAGAGCTATGCGCCGTGGATGCGCGAAGCCCTCGGATTTGATCGTTACCCTGGGAAGCGCGTGCTGGAGGTTGGGTTCGGTTTAGGCACGGATCTGATGCAGTTTGCGCGAGCCGGCAGCCAGGTCTTCGGGATCGACATCACACCTCGGCATGTGGAGCTTGCAAGCCGGCGCTTTCGGGCATTCGGGATACCGGCCTTCCTTATCCGTGGCGATGCGGAGCAACTGCCGTACCGAGCAGGGGCGTTCGATGCCGTGTACTCCTTCGGTGCCCTGCACCACACACCCGATATTTCAGCAGCCATCCGAGAAATCCATCGTGTCCTGCAGCCGGGAGGCACGCTGACCCTGGTGACGTATCACCGATGGTCACTCCATTTTCTGTACAACACGCTGTGGTATCGCGGCCTCAGGGAAGGGGGTTTGTTTCGCGAAGATTGGCGGACGTTTCTCTCGCGAATCGAAACACGGGATCCATCGAACACCTCCCGCCCACGGGTGGATCTGTTCTCACGACGCCAACTCCGGCGTCACTGCAGGATGTTTCGTCATCTGACTCTAATGACTCGCCACATCGGGCTTGACGTGCATCCGCCTCGCGTGAGTGATGGCTATGTTAAGAGGTTGGTCAAGCGCGTCTATTTTGGCGCAAAGGATCGCCTGGAGTGGCGATTCGGCTGGTATTTGATTGCGGGAGCCATAAAATGAGTCGCGAGGCAGAGTGTCTGACTGTGTTGGACGAGCAGCCGAAGGAGTTCAGTCGCAAGTTGTTGTTGGCCAACCGCGACTTGGAGTATCGGCCGGAGTAAAAGGCGGCCGCGCAGAGAAGCTCTTTAATCCGAATCCACGTGGCAGTACCTTCGATAATTTGATAGTGCAATTAGGCATGCTTCTAAACGGTCGGGAAGGTGCGTTCTTCTTTATGATCGGGCGAAAGGAATGTTGAAGTGATCTAACTTGGACAGCAGATTGAGAGGTGTGAACGTTCGATGCCCTCACAACCGTCCACACCCCATTGGGAGGGCAGGAGACCTCCTGGTGGTTGTCAAGGAATTTGGACAGCACTGGTGGTGGATGATTCCCCTTATGACCGTGCTCATGTTGTTGGCGGTGCTCCTGATGTTCGCGACCACAACAGGCCTTGGCCCCTTCATCTACACGCTTTTCTAGACGGCGGATTGCGGGCCGGCTAAATCGGATCGCGCGAATGCCGCTGCCGGTGCTGCTCCGGCGGGCCCGCCAGCGGCTTACCGATCCCTGTCGTGCAGCCTACATCGAGGCTGTCAGCTCACGGTTCCGATCGAACACCGTTGTCCCGAGTGACTGGCTGGATCCCACGCGCGACCGGCTCCGGACATTGCTGATGCCGGGCGACGCGGACGCTTTAAAGCGATGCCTAAAGACGTCGTCGCCTTTCCAGCAGGAACTAAATCAGAGAGTGCAGCTCTCAATGGATCACAAAACGCGCCTCCTCGGAGCGGAGGACGCGTTCGTGGGCGAGCCGGTGAACTGGCAGCGCGACTTTGTCACCGGCAAGGTCTGGCGCCGACGCCACTTCACTCGAATCAACTATGTGAGCCAAGGCGATCCGTGCGATGTCAAGCGGTGCTGGGACCTCAGCCGCGCATACCACTGGGTGTGGCTGGCACAAGCATCCTGGCTCGGTGGCGACGCACGATATGCGCAAGAGGTTGTGCGGCAGTGGACGGCCTGGCTGGCCGACAATCCGCCCGAGATCGGTGTAAATTGGGGCAACGCCATGGAGGTCGCGCTGCGAAGCGTGTCGTGGTGGTGGGTGCTGGCACTGCTCGAGGGTGCCCCGTCGCTGACGGAAGCGCTCTGGGCGCGGGCCTTGGGCGCCCTGGTGGACCACGCGGAGTATATCGAGCGGCATCTCGAGATGGGTAGCGATGGGCTGAACAGCAACCATTTGGTGGCCGATTACGTCGGTCTGTCATTTTGCGGCATCTTGCTGGGGATCCATCCTCGCGCTCGGAATTGGCGCGAGATCGGCCTGGGGGGTCTGTGGCTCGAGCTTGACCGTCAGGTCTATCCGGATGGTGTGGATTACGAGCAGTCCGCCGAATATCACCGGCTGAAGCTCGAGTGCTTCTTGTACACCGCACTCCTGGCGCGGCGGGCGGGTTACGAGGTCCCATCCGCGGCTTGGGCGCGAATCGAGAAGATGCTCGAATACTCCATGCATCTCACGCGGCCGGACGGGCTGACCTATAGTATCGGCGACGGCGACAACGGACGGGTGTACTGGTTCACGGATCGGCCTACGGTTGACCATCGGGGCCTCCTGGCCATTGGCGCCGTAGTGTTTGATCGCGGCGATTTCAAGTTCCAGGCCGGCGGGCGCGCTGGCCCCGAAGTTGCCTGGACTTCGGGTATGGAGGGCGTGGAGAAGTTCGGTCGGCTGGTTGCGCACCCACCATACGAGCGCAGCCGGGCGTTTCCGGACGGCGGCACATACATCATGCGCTCGGGATGGGAAGCCGACGCGAGCCAGGTGGTGATCGATGCGGGCTACCTAGGCATGGGCCCGAAGGGGTTCGGATCGCACGGCCATGCCGATACCCTGTCGTTCACGTTCTTCGCCCAGGGGCGGCCGCAACTGGTGGATCCTGGAACATACGTGTATACCGGTGATCTTGCCTGGCGCGACGCCTTTCGGAGTACACGCTTTCACAATGGCCTGACGGTGAACGGCTATGATGTCTGCGGGTTCGACGATGGGCCGTTCCGCTGGTCGAGCTTATGCAACCCGACCGTTGAGATTTGGCAGGAGGGCGAATCCTGGGTTGTCTTCCGAGGTAGGCACGACGGGTTCAGCCGGGTTGCCCGCGACCTGATCCATGTTCGCACGATCGCGCTTCACCGGGTGCAACCGGTCCTTGTCGTGCTCGACGAGGTTCGGGGAAAGGGTTCGAATTCCGTTGACCGATGGTTCCAGTTCGGACCGGGGTCGCGGATCGAGGTTTGCCCGGTAACGTGCGGGCGGTGGTGCGGTCCGAGCAGCGCGGGGGCTTTAGGTCTGTTCGTGCCAGGCATAGGCGGCGAGCGCATCGAGGTGTATGCGGGCGACGAAGTCGGGCGCCTGGGCTGGCATTCGAGTCGCTATGGGAAAAAAGAGCCGGCGACCACGGTGCGCGTGGCGGCTGAACACCGGAGCCTCCCGTATGCCGGAATCGGCGTGATCATGTCGCGCGATCTCGACGTGGGGCCTTTGCTTGAAACGCTTGGCGCCGAGATACCGGAACCGGCGGTCCACGCGATGTCGGCGTGGAAACGGCCGGAGCCAACACGGGGCGATGCTTAGGCGTGGGGCGAAGACAGCTCCTGACAGTCTGGATCGGTCCCTGGAAACCGTATGTATCGTGCTGGGTAGTACCGCGGGATCCGATGGTCCAAGAGGGGCATTCGATTCCGATATGCGGGTTTCGTACATCACGTGGGACGAGTTTCGACGCCTCGTAAGCTGCGATCTTCGATCATTGCGCCGGCGGATCGCCCGTCGGCAGTTGCTCCTTTGGGTAACCATCCTGTCTGCCCGTGCACTTCTGGCTCATTTCCTCGTCATCGCAGCGTTGCTGCGTCCGGCCCGCATCGCTGTCCTGGAAGCCGGGGGGCAACTACGGGTCATCGGCCGGTGGCGGATCGCCGCGGCTTTCGTAAGGATCGTAGCAGCGACGCTGGCGGCCGTCACAGCGCTCACAGCGTTTTTCCTCCGCGCGGCTCGACGCCGGGCGCGCGACTTGCGGGGCGTGGGCTTGGAGGGGAAGGGGAGGGCGGTAGTCTACTTGAAGACGAATTATTCATTTTCTGGGACGGTGACGGGGGGCTCTGTGACCCATACGGCGGGTGTCGTGAACGCGCTCGCTCGGACCGGAGTCAGGACGGTGTTCGTATCTGCCGAGCCTTTCAAACATCTTGACGAGCGGGTCTGCATCGAACACGCTGAACCCCCGCCGACCGCGCCCGCACTGACGAGCTGGTACGGTCTCCTGCTGGGCCGGCGCCTCGCACGACGGGCGTTGGAGGTTGCCGAGAATCCCGAAGACATCGCCTTTGTCTACCAGCGGCTTGTCCCCTACAACGCTGCCGGGATGGGGGTTGCAGACCGCCTGGGGGTGCCCTGGATCGTCGAGTACAACGGCTCGGAGGCGTGGATCGCGGGGCGGTGGGGACGGGGCGGCCCGCTGCTCGGGCTACTCGCCCGGTTCGAGCGTGCGGCTTTGCGCAGTGCCGATCGAATCGTCGTGGTATCCGAGGTGCTGAAGCAAGAACTTCTGGAGCTTGGCATCCCCGAGCACCGGATCCGGATGTACCCGAACTGCGTGGACCCGAACTTGTATGCACCTCGCAGGCTCGATGGCGACGCCCCCATCGCCCTACGGCGCAGGCTGGCTATTGATCGTGATGCTCTCCTTTGCACGTTCGTGGGGACGTTCGGGCGGTGGCACGGCGCAGAAGTCCTCGCGCAGGCGATTGCCGAGTGGTACGGCGCCGACGCCGCTTTTCTTCAAAAACACAAGATCGTCTTCCTGTTCGTCGGGGATGGACAGATGATGCCAGAGGTCCGCCGCCGCCTCGCCTGGCTCGTTGACAGCGAGTTCGTGCGGTTTGCCGGAATCGTGCCACATCGCGACGCGCCACAGTACCTCGCTGCATCCGACATCCTGCTCTCTCCTCATGTGGCCAACATGGATGGAAGCCCGTTCTTCGGCAGTCCCACGAAGTTGTTCGAATACATGGCCATGGCGAAACCGATTGTCGCAAGTGATCTCGAACAGATCGGCGAGGTCTTACGACCTAGCCTAGCCGCGACCAGTTTGCCGCTCTCGGAGAGTCTGCCTCGCAAGGTTGATAAATATGTCGCTATTCTCTGCCGGCCCGGTGTGCCGGAAGATATCCGTCGTGGTATCGCTTTCCTCGCTAGAAATCCTGCCTGGCGAGACCTCCTCGGTTGCAACGCACGCACGCGTGTTCTCGAGCGGTACACCTGGGAACATCACGTCAGAGCAGTGGTGGCGAGTTGACGTCGCATTTGACACTTGAGCGGAGTTCCGTGGAAACTCCGAGGTCTGAAGGCTCGATCAAGATTTGTCTGATCACGTCCAAGCATGCCATCCGGGATTCCCGGGTCTTCGGGTGTTTCTACCAGGGGATTGTGAGTGCGGGTGGGGAGGCCATCATCATCGGGCCATTCACGGATGAGGGCGACCGCGCTGGCGACGTACGCTCGGTCTGCTTGCCCGTGAGTTGCAGCGCAAACCAGGATACGCTTGGGAGCCCCCGGCTGGCATGCCAGCGACTCATGGCGCTCGCTCACTTGTTCCGGTGGTGTCTACGGTTGCGACCCGACGTGATCCAGGCGTGTGAGCCGGACTCGTGGGTTGTTGCATGGCTGGCGGCGCGCGCGTACGGGGGGCGGGCGGTATTCGATGTGCATGAGATGTATCCGGCCTACCTGGCCGGGAAGTTTCGCTCGAGCTGGCGACCGCGGGCAGAGGCGCGTTTGATCGGAGTCTTTCGCTGGCTCCTGGCCCGCGCTGACGCCGTGTTCCATGTGAGCGCCGAGCGGAAAGCGTACTACATGGCACCCGAGGGCAATCATTTCGTCGTGCCTTCCTACCCGTCGCTCAGGATCGCCGAGATTTCCCGTGATTCGCGGGACCGCGGAGCGATCGACTTCGTGCACCTGGGCAAGGTGGTCGAACCGGAAAGTCGTCGGGTCCTGCTGGGGGCCATGGCCCGCTGCCGGGCCGCGGGGCGCCCCTTCACGGTGGCGATCGTGGGACAGCGCCTGGACGAGTTTAACAAGGGCCTGCGGGCCGACCAATTGGCGGCCGTTGACGGCATGCTGCGCTGGTGCGCGCCGCTGCCACACCGGCAAGCCCTGGAGATAGCCGCAACCGCTCGGCTAGGTCTGGCGCTTTACGACAGCGATACAGCATCTCGAAACATCGTGGCGTCGCGCAAGCTGTACGAATACATGGCATTGGGGCTGCCCGTGATCGGCACGCGCGTCGCCGGGGTCACCGAGCTGATCGAGGGAAACGGAATCGGCATCGTAGTGCCCCTGGAGGCGGAGGCGCTCGCGTCGGCGATGCTGCGCCTAGCGGGCGACCCCGAGCTGGCCCGGCGTTGTGCCGCGGCTGGCCGGGCGGCATTTCTGGAGCGCTACAACTGGGAAGCGCAGAGCGGTTGGCTTATGTCGGCATATGCCTCGTTGTCCGCTTATCGGAGGCGGGGAGGGCGCAAGCACGTCCGTTTTCCACAGGTAACGCAGCCGGCAAGAGACGCCTCATCAGTGTTATCAGACAAAGCTGGCAGTCGATAGATGTGCGGCATCGCAGGCTATTCGGGGACCTTCGACACCTCTCTTCTTGAACGTATGAGTACTCGGCTCGCCCACCGCGGTCCCGATGGCGAGGGGACCTGGGTCGATCGAGCCGCGGGTGTCGGCATGGCGCACCGTCGCCTGGCGATTTTGGATCTCACCGAGACTGGTGCCCAGCCGATGTCGGCGGCCGATGGCGCCGTGCGGATCATCTTCAACGGAGAAATCTACAATCACATTGACCTGCGCGCCGAGCTGGAGGCGAAGGGGATCGCCTTTCGCGGTCGCTCCGATACCGAGGTCCTGCTTCAGGCGTATCTGGCGTACGGCCACGCCTGTCTCGAGCGGCTCAACGGGATGTTTGCGTTCGCCATCTGGGATGGTAGGTCAGGCGAGACCCTGCTGGCGCGTGACCCGCTTGGCATCAAGCCACTCTACTGGGCTCGGGCCCCCGAAGGGATTCTGTACGCTTCGGAGCTGAAGGCCCTCCTGGTTCATCCGGGGATTTCGCGGGACGTTGATCCCGTGGCCCTGCAGGCCTATCTCACCTTCCTCTGGGCTCCCGGCCAACTCACGATGCTGAAGGCCGTGCGGAAGCTGCCACCCGGACACGCGCTCACCCTGGTCAATGGAGAGCCTCGCCGTGCATGGCAGTACGCAGACCTACCCGCGTCTCCCGAGACATTTGAGACCCTAACACCAGACGAGTGGGCGGAACGAGTACGGGAGACCCTGCGATCCGCGGTTCGTCGACAGCTCATTGCCGATGTCGATGTGGGCGCCTTCTTGTCGGGCGGCGTGGACTCCAGCGCGCTTGTCGCGCTTGCCATACAGGAGCGGGACCCCAAAGGCTTCCGCTGCTATACGATCGATCTTGGGGGACAAATCGAGGCTGAGGGCTTTGCCGACGACCTCCCCTACGCCAGGCGTGTCGCGGCTTATCTGGGTGTACCACTGAGGGAGATAGCTGTGAGCGCCGACGTAGCCAGCCGGCTGTCAGACCTTGTCTGGGCGCTGGATGAACCCCAGGCGGATGTGGCACCGCTAAACGTAGGTATCATCTGTTCCGCCGCGCGGGCCGACGGGATGAAGGTGTTGCTGAGCGGGGCTGGCGGCGATGATATTTTCAGCGGATATCGCCGCCACGCCGCCGTCGGCTTCGAGCGATGGTGGTGCTGGCTGCCGCGTCGGTTGCGAGCTGGACTCAAGCGCGCCACCACCCGGTTGCCGGTGAGTTCCGCGGGTGTCCGCCGGCTGAGGAAATTGTTCGCCACGGCCGATCTCGATGACGATCGGCGCATGGTGGCCTGGTTTGACTGGGCCAACGATTCAATTCGGGCGAGGATCCTCCATCCCGACGTTCGTCAGGCGGCAGGCGATGCCTACGCACCCCTGCTCGAATCCTTGGCCAGCTACCGGGGGAATGGGGACCCGCTGAGTCGCCTGCTGTACCTTGAAGCGAAGGGTTTCCTACCCGATCACAACCTCAACTATACGGACAAGATGAGTATGTTGTACGGTGTGGAGGTGCGCGTCCCGTATCTCGATCTGGAGGTGGTGGCGCTGGCCGCGCGCGTGCCGCCTGCGCTCAAGCAGCGGGGCGCTGTGAGCAAGTACATCTTGAAGCGGGCGTTCAAAGGCCTTCTCCCTGCCGAAATCATCAAGCGACCCAAGACCGGGTTCGGCGCCCCCGTGCGCGAGTGGGTGGCTGGCCCGCTCGGCGGGATGGTGCGTGATCGTTTGAGCAGCGCCGCGTTCCGTTCGCGCGGGTGGTTTGACAGCGCAGGCGTCAGCCGCTTGCTGGATGACAGTGTCGCAGGAAAAGTGGATGCGGCGTACGTGATCTGGGCACTGGTGATGATCGACTACTGGGCAGAGCGATTTCTGCAGGCGGCGTGACGTCGATCAGGAATCTGACCGCCGGGCGGGGGCACATGTGAGGCAGGTTGTCCAGAGTTTGAAAGACGGCTCCATCCAGGTCGTTGATGTGCCGGTGCCGGCGCTGGGACGCGGATTCGCTCTGGTCCGGGTGGGTGCATCTCTCGTCTCCGCAGGAACCGAGCGGGCGGCCGTGGAGTTCGGCCGACAGAGTCTGCTGGAAAAGGCCCGGTCGAAGCCGCACCTCGTGAAGCAGGTGCTGGAGAAGGCCCTTCGCGACGGTCCGCTGGCGACCGTCCGTGCGGTGATCAACCGTCTCGACAGCGTGAACAACCTCGGCTACTCGTGCGCGGGCGAGGTGGCCGAGGTGGGGGAGGGCGTGACGCATGTGAAGCCCGGGGATCTCGTCGCGTGCGCGGGCGCGGGCTACGCGTCGCACGCCGAGTACGTCGCCGTGCCCAAAAATCTGATTGTGCGCATTCCGGCCGAGAACGCAGCTCTACTGGAGGAAGCAGCCTTCACGACTCTGGGGGCGATCGCGCTCCAAGGGATACGCCTGGGAAATCCGCGACTGGGCGAGGTGGTTGCCCTGATCGGGTTAGGCTTGCTGGGGCACATAACGCTCCAGTTGCTGAAGGCGTCCGGTTGCACTGTTGTGGGCTTCGATCTCGACTTCTCCCGGGTTGACCTGGCCCGACGGCTGGGGATTGATGCCGCCTTCATCGAGCATTCGGGGTTCGTCACTGCCTGCCGGCAGAGGACGATGGGGAAAGGGGCCGACGTGACCTTGATCACCGCGGCAACCCAAAGCAACGAACCCGTCGAGTTGGCAGGGGAAGTGACCCGAGAGAAGGGGAAGGTGGTTGTCGTCGGCGACGTCGGTCTGAGTGTCCCGCGCCGGTCTTACTACCACAAGGAGATTGAGCTCGTCATATCGCGCTCCTATGGGCCCGGCCGCTACGATCAGGTCTACGAAGAGCAGGGTCATGACTACCCATACGGATACGTGCGCTGGACCGAACAGCGCAACATGCAGGCGTTCGTGGACCTGCTGGCTCGAGGCACGATCCACATGCAGCCGCTTATCACCCATCGGTTTCCTGTTGCAGAAGCCCCGGCCGCTTATGAGCTGATCGCTGGAAAGCCCTCCGAGCCCTACCTTGGAGTCGTGATCACCTATCCGGGCGACACGGTTCCGGCCCGGTCTGTGGAGGTGCCGCGCCCGAAGGAGAAATCGCCGACCCGACCGCTGGGCAAACGGGTGGGTGTGGCGGTGGTGGGTGCCGGCGCGTTCCTCTCAAGCGTCCTGCTGCCTGTTCTCAAGAAGGAAGACGGCGTCGAATTTGTGGGGGTTGCGAACCGAAACGGCGTGAGCGCGCGAAACGGGGCCCGGCGGTTCGGTTTTCGCTACGCCTCGACGGATATGAAGGAGCTTTTGGCCGATCCGGCGGTCGACTTGGTAGTCATCGGAACCCCGCACCATCTCCATGCCGAGCAGGCGGCGGCTGCGCTCGTCGCGGGCAAGCACGTGTTCGTCGAGAAGCCCTTGTGCTTGACGCGGGACGAACTGCGCACTGTGGAGCTGGCCCTCGAAAAATCGCGCGACCGGCAGCTCATGGTCGGTTTCAACCGGCGCTTCGCCCCGTTTTGCGTCAAGGTTGCCGAGACGCTTCGCGACCGTCGTGAGCCGTTGCTCGTGCACTACCGCGTCAATGCGGGCTTCATCCCGCCGGACCACTGGACGCAGGATCCGGCCGTGGGCGGCGGACGACTTCTTGGTGAGGGGTGTCATTTTCTTGACTGGATGGTCTGCTTGACCGGGACCCACGTGGAGGAGGTGGCCGCCTGGGTGATGGATGACGCGGGCCGGTACTGCGGGGACAATCTCGTGGTCCAGTTACGATTTGCGGATGGTTCGCTAGGGACGCTTACCTATGTGGCGAATGGCTCGCGCCGGGCCGGCAAGGAGCGGGTCGAGATCTATTGCGCTGGGCACACCATCGTCCTCGACGACTTCAGGCGTCTAGAGATCTCCCGGCCCGGGACGTTTCGACCGGAGAGAATCAAGGCGTGGACCGCGGATAAGGGCCACGCGGAGGAATGTCGTCTCACTGTCAAGGCATTGCTGGACGGCACTCCCCCACCCATCTCGGTGCCCGAGATCCTGCATTCAAGCCTGGTGACCCTCATGGCACACGAGAGTCTGCGTCTCCGCAGGCCGGTCTGGATCCCAGAGGGAGCGAACGGGGTGGGCTCGGATTAGTACGACATGGGATCGATGCACGTTCTTCACGTCGTCGGAGCACGCCCCAATTTCATGAAGGCGGCTCCGGTCCTATCGGCACTCGCGCGACGGGGGCTGCGGCAGACCCTCGTTCACACCGGACAGCACTACGACGCGAACATGTCTGACGTGTTCTTCCAGCAGTTGGAGTTACCGGCACCGGATCTGAATCTCGAGGTGGGTTCCGGATCGCACGCCTTGCAGACTGCGCAGGTCATGATGCGCTTCGAGGACGTGGTGCTGTCCCGACGCCCGGACCTTGTGCTCGTGTACGGCGACGTCAATTCAACCATTGCGGCGACCTTGGTGTGCGCCAAGCTCATGGTTCCCGTGGGTCATGTCGAGGCGGGGCTCCGGTCCTTCGATCGCACCATGCCGGAAGAGATCAATCGGCTGCTCACGGACCAGATTGCGGACCTGCTGTTCACCCCCTCGGCCGATGGGGACGAAAACCTGCTGCGCGAAGGTGTGGCGCCCGGGAAGATCCATCTCGTCGGCAACGTGATGATCGATACGCTGGTGCGCTTCTTGCCCAAAGCCACTCAGCAAAGCGGGAACGCCCCATCCGAGCCCTTTGCGTTGGTGACGCTCCATCGGCCTTCCAACGTGGACGAAGGGGGCATGTTGAAGCGGATCGTCGACACGCTGGTCACGATCAGCCGGGATGTGGCCGTGCTCTTTCCCGTCCATCCGAGAACGCGTCAGCGGATCTCGGCATTCGGCGTGCGCATTCCCGATGATGGCCGGATGCAACTCCTCGAGCCGATGCCGTATCTGCAGTTTCTCGGTGTGCAGCGCCGGGCCACTGCGGTCATCACCGATTCCGGCGGCATCCAGGAGGAAACCACCTACCTGGGTGTGCCGTGTCTGACGGTGCGTGAGAACACGGAGCGACCGGTTACGACAACTGTGGGGACCAACATCCTCGTCGGCGAGGATATGCAACGCCTGGAGTCCGAGGTGAAGCGGATCCTGGCGGGCAAAGGAAAGCAGGGGCAGGTTCCGCCGTTATGGGATGGGCACGCGGCCGAGCGGATCGCCGATGTCGTGAGAAGTTGGGAACACCGGAAGTGACGGCTCCGACCGTGTCGATGGACAATCCCTTCATGCGTGCCCGGCGACGTTTGAATTACTACCGGCGCGTCTTCGCGGCCTACCTGACCCCCCAGAAGAGCCAGCTCACCTTCTGGCATGAGGTCCCGGAGGTCAACGAGCATTTCCGACTCGGGGAGCTGGGCGAGTACTACATGACCTTCAGAGCCAAGGCCGACTACCCGGGCCAATACGATCCGACGGGCATCCCGCTGCTCAATTATCACGGCGCGGTGGGGCTGCGGTACAACCCCATCGCCATCGCGCAATACGGTCTTGGGAACTACAACCTGTTCCGCCGCACGGGTGATCCCGAGCGACGCCGGAAGTTTCTCTCCGTGGCCGACTGGCTGGTGGCCCATCTGGAAAGGAACCCTGCCGGTCTGTGGGTCTGGAACCACCACTTCGACTGGGAGTACCGGACGCCCCTCAAGGCTCCTTGGTACTCCGCCCTCGCCCAGGGGCAGGGGATCTCCGCCCTGGTTCGCGCCCATCGAGAGACAGAGAAGCCGGCCTATCTGGAGTCCGCCCAGCGGGCGCTGGAAACCTTTCTGAAGGGCATCGATCAAGGCGGGGTCACCTGGGTCGATGGGGAGGGCTACACCTGGTTCGAAGAGACTATTGTGGACCCGCCGACCCACATCCTGAACGGCTTCATGTGGGCCGCGTGGGGTGTCTACGACTACTTCCTCCACACGCGCGACCAAGCGGCGAAGCGCCTCTTCGCCGAGGCCGTGCGGACGCTCAAGGCGAACCTCCACCGGTTCGATGTTCGCTTCTGGTCTCTGTACGAGCAGTCGGGCACCCGCATGAAGATGCTGGCGAGCCCGTTCTACCACCACCTGCATATCGTGCAGCTTCAGGTCATGCACCGGCTCACCGGGGAGAGTCTCCTCGCAGAGTACGCCCGCCGGTGGGAGGGCTACCGCCAGAGCTTGGCCAAGCGTAAGCTGGCCTTGGCCTATAAAGTTCTTTTCAAGATGCTGTACTACTGATGAGCACGATGCACGTCTTGCTGATCCATCAAGCGTTCGTCTCCGGCCAGGAAGCCGGCGGCACCCGCCACTACGAGCTTGGCCGGCATCTGGTGGAGTGGCGGCACCGGCTCACGGTGATTGCCAGTCCCGTGAGTTACTTGACCGGCCGGATCACAGCGGAAAGCCGCGGGCGCGGGAGGCGCCGGGGGCAGGTGGACGGCATCGAGATTATCCGTGCGTGGGCGTACACCGGCCGGCATCGGAGCTTCTTTGCCCGGCTCCTGAGCTTCCTGAGCTTTATGGTCCTATCCTTCGTCGAGGCCCTCAGGGTGAAGAGGGTGGACGTCGTGTGGGGAACGACGCCCCCCATCTTTCAAGCGGTGACCGCCTACTTGGTCGCCCGTCTGAAACACGCCCCCTTCCTCCTCGAGGTGCGTGACTTGTGGCCAGACTTCGCTGTCGAGGTCGGTGTTCTTCGCAATCCGTTGCTGATCTGGGCGTCACGCCGGCTGGAGCGGTTTCTGTATCGCCACGCCGACCGCCTACTCGTCAATTCACCCGGCTTCATCCCGCACCTGCGCGAGTGCGACGTCCCCGAAGAGAAGATCGATGTGATTCCCAATGGCGTGGACGTCAGCATGTTTGATCCGGCCGACCGGGGCGAGGAAGTGCGCCGGGAGTTGGGACTGGAGGACACATTCATCGCGCTGTACGCAGGCGCCCACGGCATCGCCAATGATCTGGGAACTATTCTGCTGGCCGCAAAGCGTCTCGAGCAGCAGCGCGACATCGTCTTCGTCCTGGTGGGGGACGGGAAGGAGCGATCCAATCTCATCCGTCAGGCAGGGGAGCTGCGACTCTCCAACGTCCGTTTCGCCCCCGCCCAGCCCAAGGCTCGCATGCCCGCCTTCTTGGCTGCGGCGGACGTTTGCATTGCGATCCTGAGGGCGATTCCCATGTTCACCACGACCTATCCGAATAAGGTCTTCGACTACATGGCTGCCGGCCGCGCCACGGTACTGGCGATTGATGGGGCCATCCGGGGTGTGGTCGAGGGGGCAGGCGCCGGGCTGTTTGTTTCCCCCGGGAATCCCGAGGCGTTGGCCGACGCCGTCAGGATGTACCACGATCGGCCCGAGCTGCGGGGGCTGCATGGGGCCAAGGCACAGGCCTACGTAGGGACACATTTCGATCGTGCGCAGCAGGCCAGATCCCTGGAGGCGATGCTGAACTCCTTGGTGCCATGCCGAGGGATCCGGCCTTTGGATGTGGTTCGCTCGAAATCTTGTGAGCGTTCGGAGGAGTGAATCCCTGGGTGATTTTTCGGGTTTTAGGCGACACATGACAGAGCAACCACGGATCGCCATCATCGGAGCAGGGGGCCACGCCAAGGTGGTCTATGACAGCCTCCGCTTGTCGCTTCGGAAGAGGGGAGGTGGAGCAGTCGTTGGATTCCTTGACGACGACAGCCGACTCTGGGGAAGCACAGTGATGGGTCTTCCGGTCCTCGGCCCGATTGATCGCATCGCAGATTTTGCCGTCGATGCGGTGATTATCGGGATCGGTGCCAACCGGACGAGAAACCGATTGTACGAGTGGGCCAAGGCCGCCGGATACCCCTTCGTGAACGCCATCCATCCAACGGCGGTCATCTCTGAGGATGCTGCCCTCGGTGAAGGCGTGGCGATTTTTGGAACCGTCGTGGTCAATCCGGGAAGCGTTGTGGGCAATAACGTCATCCTCAATACCGGCTGCACGGTGGATCATGATTGCTCCATTGCGGACCACGTCCATATCGCCCCCGGGGGGCATCTCGCCGGAGGGGTGAGCGTTGGCGAGGGAACCTTCGTTGGAACAGGCGCCTCCATTATTCCCTATAGGAAAATCGGGAGATGGTCGATCATCGGTGCCGGGGGCGTTGTCCTCGAAGACATCGGGGATCAGGTGACCGCGGTCGGTGTCCCGGCCAAGATGATCAAGGAGCATAGTGAATGAGGCTCCGTCCTTGGGGGGCGATTTCGCCGGAGGCTGCCTGTGGCAGCGCGCCTCTCGCAGGGGTGGCCGAGCCTTCCGGAGGGGGCACACCTTCAGGAGGGGAATATTGCTAAGATCGACTCAGGTATCTCAGGGATCCATCAACACGGGAAGATCGTCAGGGATGGATTCGAGAGGGACCCGGGAAGCGCCCATTGATCGCATGAAGGGATCGGGCGGGACAGCGCCTTTCGCCGAAGCTGGTGGAGCCATCCGGTTAACGGCGAATCCTGTTTCGAAACGCCTATTCGATATCCTTCTCGCCTCGATTGGATTACTGGTGACCGCCCCCTTATGGCCAGTGGTCAGTGTGTTCATTTGGCTGGAAGATGGCCGTCCTCTCCTCCTGACTCAAGAGCGAATCGGCCGAGGTGGGAGCCCCTTCCGCCTCTTCAAATTCAGAACCATGTGGCGAGACGCACCGATGGTCGGAGTGGTCGAGGACCGCGAGCACGACCCTCGCGTGACCAGAGTGGGACGGCTCCTCCGAGCCACCGCCTTGGACGAACTCCCTCAGTTGCTCAATATCATACGAGGTGATATTAGCTTCGTTGGCCCTCGGGCGCTCCCGCTTCGGATCGAGGATTCAGAGCAGACCCGGTATCGGACCATCGAAGACATCGAAGGGTATGAACTTCGATCCAGGGTCCGGCCGGGATTGACCGGGCTTGCCCAGGTCTACGCGCCGAAGGCCATCTCACGACGGAGTAAGTTTCGGTACGACCTTTTCTACGTCAAGCGGTGGACCTTCTGGCTCGATATCAGGCTCGTCGCTCTATCGATCTGGATCTCCCTGCGTGCAAAGTGGGAAAGTAGAGGGAAGAAAGCATAGGTCTCATGGGCACCCTTGGGCCGCGGTCCGCTGATTGTGGGACTACGATGGGGATCGCAAATCGGCGAGGGGAGGTTTCCGCGTAATGGCCCAGCGCATTTTCTTGTCGCCCCCTCATATGTCCGGCAAGGAGCAAGAATACATTCAGGAAGCGTTCGCTACCAACTGGATCGCACCTCTCGGCCCGAATGTCGATGCTTTCGAGCGGGAGTTCTGCGCCGTCGTGGGAACGGCACACGCCGCTGCAGTCGTCTCCGGGACTGCGGCATTGCACTTGGCACTGCACCTGGTCGGGGTCAGTCCGGGTTCTGAGGTGCTGGTTTCAACCCTGACGTTTTCTGCGAGTGTCAACCCCATCATTTATCTTGGGGGACGGCCGACGTTTCTCGATAGCGAGCGCACCTCATGGAATATGGACCCATCACTTCTGGAGGAGACTTTGGCATCGCGGGCCGGAGTCGGTCGTCTGCCCAAGGCAGTGGTTCTCGTTCATCTCTATGGACAGAGTGCCGACATCGATCCCATCCTGGCAAGCTGTCGGCACTATGGGGTCCCCCTCATCGAGGATGCGGCCGAGGCGCTGGGGTCCACGTACAAGGGTCGATCGCCCGGGACATTCGGCCGGGCCGGGGTCTTCTCATTCAACGGAAACAAGATCATCACGACGTCCGGCGGGGGGATGTTGGTCTCGGACGACGAGGGCCTCATTGTCCATGCCCGGAAACTGGCGAATCAGGGGCGCGATCCCGCCCCGCATTATGAGCATTCGGAGATTGGGTACAACTATCGGCTCAGCAATGTCCTGGCGGGCATCGGCCGAGGACAGCTCAGCGTGCTGGAGGAGCGTGTAGCCGCTCGCCAAAGCAATTATGAGTACTATGTTCAGACCCTGGGCAAGCTGCCTGGCATCGAATTCATGCCCGAGGCTCCATGGGGTCGCCACAGTCGTTGGCTGACGTGTATCACCGTCGATCCCGCACGATTTCGAGTGGACCGTGAGGTGGTGCGTCGCGCGATGGAGCGAGAAAATATTGACGCACGGCCTGTCTGGAAACCGATGCACCGGCAGCCCGTGTTTGCAGCGTATGAGCATGTAGGGGGGGCTGTGGCGGACGACCTGTTTTCTCGGGGACTCTGCCTTCCCTCCGGATCTAACTTGACCCAGGCAGACCTGGAGCGAGTGATGAGCGTGATCCATTCTCTGGCGCCCCATTGAAGAGGAGAGGCCTTCTCTTCCCCTTCTGTCATGTCAGGGAGGCAAGAAAATCGTGGCCTTGCCGATGATTGACCGCTTCGTGCCGCACCGGCCGTGGATGATCGTCTCATTCCACGCCGGTTTTGTAGCGGTGGGGTACCTGCTCGCCTTCATGTTTTGGTTCGAGTTTCCCCTGTCCCCTGCCGATTGGCGGCAATTCCTTGTGACCCTGCCTCTGATCCTCGTCGTGCGACTGGCGGTTTTCGCCTGGCTCCACCTCTACGAGGGGCTCTGGCGCTACGTCAGCATGCGGGACATCCTGGCGATCCTCAAGGGCGTGTCGCTAAGTTCCTTAATTTTCTCCGCAGTCGTATTGATGGTCCTCGGCCCCGGTTTTCCCAGGAGAGTTCTACTCCTCGACTGGTTGCTATGCCTGGCTCTGGTCGGTGGAGTTCGCCTGGCATTTCGGGCTTTCCGTGAGGGGAATAAGGACGGTCAAGGTTTAGGTGGCAAAAGGACGCTTGTCGTCGGGGCGGGGGATGCGGGGGAGATGCTGGTCCGAGAGGTCGAAAGGAATCCCGGGCTGCAATATAAGGTCGTGGGCTTCGTTGACGATGATGTGAAGAAGCACAGGAGGAGTCTCCACGGGATTGAGGTCCTGGGAACCATTGATCAACTTCCGCACTTGTGTCGCATTATGGAGGTTGAGGAGCTGCTCATAGCCATCCCCTCAGCAACGGGGGCCGAATTGCGGCGGATCATTGGGGCCTGCCGCGCTGCCAAAGTGGGATTCAAGACTGTTCCAAGCCTCGCAGAGATAATGGAAGGTGGCATGAGCCTCGGTAGGGTCCGGCGGGTTAACATTGAAGATCTGCTTCGCCGCGAGCCGGTTCGAATTGACGCCGAGGAGGTTGAGCGCTTTATACGGGGGAAGCGGGTGTTGGTGACGGGTGCCGGCGGCTCGATTGGATCTGAGCTTTGCCGGCAGGTGGCCCGCTTTTCACCTAATGTACTTATCATGTTGGATCGGGCGGAAAATGGCCTGTTCTTCGTGGACATGGAGTTACGCGACAAATCCCCCGGGATCGTTCTTCATCCTGTCATCGGCGACGTGACGGATGAAGGTCGGATGGGCGTGATCTTCGAGGAGCACCGGCCGCAGGCGGTTTTCCACGCAGCGGCACACAAGCATGTTCCACTCATGGAGGCGAATAAGACTGAGGCGGTCAAGAACAACGTCATGGGAATCATGGTTGTAGCCAACGCCGCTGAGCGCTCCGGGGCAGAACATTTCGTCATGATCTCCACAGACAAGGCGGTCCGACCCAGCAGCGTTATGGGGGCCACCAAGCGCCTCGCTGAGATGTATGTCCAGGCGCTGAATGCACGGAGCGAAACCCGATTTATGACTGTGCGTTTCGGCAATGTCCTGGCGAGCGAGGGGAGCGTGCTCCAGGTCTTCCAAAGGCAGATCGAGACGGGAGGGCCGGTGACGGTTACCCACCCGGACATGATGCGCTATTTCATGACCATTCCGGAGGCCAGTCAGTTGGTCCTCCAGGCAGCAACCCAGGGAAAGGGTGGGGAGATATTTGTCTTGGATATGGGCGAGCCGGTGCGAATCGTGGATCTCGCCAAGGATCTGATGGCGCTTTCGGGCCTCGATCCAGAGCGGGACATAGAGATCAAATTCGTCGGGCCTCGACCGGGAGAGAAGATGTTTGAAGAGCTTATGACTGCAGAAACGAGAATCCTCCCAACAGTGCATGAGAAGATCATGGTCGTCGAGACGGACCCGGTGGAGCATGGGGACTTGGAAAGGGCGATTCAGGAACTTCTTCAATACGCGGAGAGAGGGGAGGAAGAGGCACTTGTTTCCGTGCTTAAGGCGCTAGTTCCCGATTATGAATGTAGTAACATTCAAACTCCGGCAGCCGCGGCGAGTCTGGAGCATCGAATCCTGCTGATTCAGCATGACGCTTACACCCGGACGACGCTCAAGCGTGTTTTGGAGAGCAAGTATCGGATCTATGAAGTTGCGGATCGGCACCGCGCGGTGCGGGTGGCAAGAGAGTGCAAGCCGAATCTTGTCATTCTAGACTTCGACCTTCCGGGAGCGAACATTGAGCGTATGTGTTCTCAACTCCGGGAAGGAGATGGCTGTGTCCCAATAATAGTCGTCACCGCATCCGCCGAGGCGGCCAGCTTGGAGCGGGTTCGGAAACTCGGAGCGGACGACCGTGTGTATAGGCCAATTCCGGTGAACATCCTGGAAAGCCGTGTGAAGAAGTTATTAGAAAGCGGGGAAGCTGAAAAGTCCTAACTGGCAAGGGCGTACGAATGTACGAGGGCACGAAGGTACGACCTCATTTCGGATGTCGGATTGCAAATTTCGGATTTGGCCCACCGGGGACACTGAGGTGCAACGTTCAACGGTCCAGGACCGGCGGTCCATGCTGACCCGTACAGTCGTACTTTCGTACGGGCGTACGGTCTTGGAAAAAGGATGAGGCGAGAGTCATGAGTCCCGATGCGAGAGAAGAGTGGCAAGAGGATGAAGTAAATCTGCTGGACTACTGGCGGGTCCTGAAGAAGCGCGGCCGGACGATCCTGGCCCTCATGTTCGTCTCAGTGTTCACGGCCGGGTTCCTGAGTTACTTCGTCATGACCAAGATCTACGAGTCAACGGCCAGCATCCTCGCGCCCAGGGAGACGAGCGGGGGGGGCGCGGGGCTGGCGGCGGCTCTGGCGGCATCAGGGGCGGGTCAGCTCTTAAGTGGGCTTATTCCCTCCACGGGGACGAATCGCGACACCTTTGTCGCGATACTGAAGAGCCAAACGGTGGCCCAAGATGTCGTGGAGCGCTTCAAACTGAAGGAATATTACGAAAAGAAATACACTCAGGATGCGATGAAGGCCCTTCAAGACGCAACTACGATCAGAGTGTCCAAGGAGGGGGCAATATCCGTTACCGCAGAGGACAAGGATCCGAAGCTCGCTGCCGACATCGCAAACGCCTACGTCACGAACTTGGATCGGCTGTTCGCCAAGCTAGGGACGACGGACGCCAGCCGGCAGCGGGGCTTTATCACGGACCGTCTGGAGAAGACGGAAAAAGCCCTGCGTCAGGCCGAAGAGGCCCTTCGGCGATTCCAGGAGAATAACAAGGCGATCGTGGTACAGGAGCAGGTCAAGGGTGCCCTCGAGGAGGCGGCGAAGGTGAAGGGCCAGATCGTAGCGGCCGAGGCACAGCGATGCTGACCTGTGACCTCCGGCCGCCGACTGCGATCCTGACTGGATTCCTGTCATGACCCAGGAGACGCCCCGCCGCCCAAGCCGCATTTCAGAATATGCCGAGGTGTGCCTTCAAGCGCTGGTGGCGCGAGGTCTCGGCGGGGCGATTTCGCTCGGAGGCGGGCTGGGGCTCCTCCATTATTTGGACTACCGGACCACGCACGATGTGGACGCGTGGTGGTCGGAGGGGTGTTCCCAGGAGGACAGACGCTGCGTAATCAGAGCGGTGGAGGAGGCGCTGGCCTCCTTCGGCGAGGTCAAGACGCGCGCCTGGGGAGAGGTCGTCAGTGTGGAGCTTCGGAGAGAGGGGCGGGTGGTCTTCAGTTTCCAGGTCGCCCACCGCTCGGCGCAGTTGGAGCCCTCGACGCGGTCCCCATGGGCCGACGTGCCTTTGGATAGCTTGGCCGATCTCGTCGCGAGCAAGATGGTGGCGCTTGTCGAGCGCGGCGCCCCGCGCGACTTCCGCGACATCTACGCCGTCTGTCAGGCCGACCTGGTGTCGGCGCGCGAATGCTGGGCGCTTTGGAGGCGCCGCCAGACGGCGGCGGGCAGTGATGTGGACCCGGGTCGTGCCAGGCTCGCGGTGGAGACGCACTTGGCTCGCATCGCCCAGCACCGGAGAATCGAGCAGATTGCGGACCCGAGCGAGCGGGGCGAGGCGGAGCGCGTACGGGCCTGGTTCGCCCGGGAGTTTCTGAATGCCATCAGTTGACTCCGCCGGGTGGATCGATGGGACCCTCTATCCGGACAGGGAGCCCCCGGCGGCGATCGTCGACCTGGCCGACCAAGTGGATTTTCTCGCTCGCCTGTGCGCAGCCTGGGACTTCGGCCATTTACCCGACACCCGGGTCGTGGCCGAGATCCAGCATCCCGCTTGGCGGGAGGCCGTGGAGGCCTGCAGGCTGCTCACCTCGCCGACATACCATTTGCTGCGGTCCTGGCACGGCCTACCACCTTGTCCCTACCTTGGCCAGCGGATCGCCTACATTGCCGACGATCCCAATCTGGCGCATGTATGAGGGGGGTAGTGCGGATTGCGGCCTCCGGCCCAGAGGGCCATCCCTCCGGGGTGGAACCCGGCCCGGCGGGAATGGGGAATGCGGTTCCGAAGTCATGACCACGGACCACAGGACACCGGACCACGGGGCCACTGACTGCGGATGGACGCGAATTGCGGATTGTGGGATGATGACCGTGAAACTTACGGCTGGGAGGGCGGTTTGCCGGAG